>Ga0299906_10000188_pt1 | contig 63327 bp, 47 predicted proteins | sample RVTome_14_FD_200259 | JGI IMG/M metagenome (GOLD analysis project Ga0299906, IMG submission 200259) | Soil microbial communities from uranium-contaminated site in the Upper Colorado River Basin, Wyoming, United States - RVT145D125 (version 2) ...
TGTCCGCTGCCTGCCCGGTGGTATGTGTCCCAGTCGTCGATAAAAAAGACCCCACCGGGCACGGATATCTCGTTGGCCGCCGCCTGCTCGAAGAGGTCCACGCCGCCAACCCGCGGGCCCAGCGGTTTGGGCAGCCAGACCTGTGCGGGCCCCGGCGCATCAGAATCACACCAGAACGGCGACGTTGTCCAGGGCCGCCAAACCTGGAAATTCACCAGCCCGGGCACGTAGGCGAAGGCCTGGCCCGCCGCGGGATCGCCGATGTAGATGGCCGGCACGAACGACAGATCGTACGTGGCCCCCGCAAGCTCGTCGAAGAGCGGCGTGGTGGCGATGCGGTTCATGGCGTCGGCGTTCCAGTCGCGCAGGAACTCATTGTCCGGATGGCGGAACTCCCAGACGGTGGTGCAGGCGGGGAAAGCATTAGCAGGAAACTCATCATCGAGCCACTCTTTCGAACAGGAGACAAGGACGTATTGGGAGGCCACCCCTGCCGGGCCGTCCGGGCCCTCCGGGACGCCCTCGAGCCGCCACCCCCCTTCCCAGAAAAACTCAAAGGCAGTGCTGTCGCCCGTGATTCCCGCGTACAGAGCATCAGCGTTTATAAATCGCCACGATCGCGCAACGGTGATCGTGTTCGCGGTCACGCTATCGATTTCGCCGATCTGGTGCTCGCCGCGGCCCTCATAGATGAGGATGTATTGCCAGGCGCCCGTGGTGAAGTCCACGCCGGGGTTCTCGTCGACCAGCGTGCTCACGGTGCCGCCGGTCGCCTCGCCGAATTGCCATTCAGCATCTTCGTCACAATAAAAAAGTGGCAAATGGGCGTCGGCCGTCGCCAGAAGCTGAAAGGCCAGGTCCGGATTGGCCAACACCAGCCGCCAGCCCGTGCCCGTGCTGTTCGGCGCGAAGGCCATGAACTCATCGATGTGCCCGACGGCCAGCCATGACGTGCCCAGCTCGATCAGCGGCGTCTGCACGCCCTGGCGGATGAAAAAGTCCTTCTGCACCTGCGGCATGTCCGTACCCACCACAATGCGGCCCAATGGATTATTGGGCAGCGGCGGCGTGACTTCCAGGTTGCCGCCGTAGGCGAAATCATTGTCAGAATTAACAGTTTCTGACTGCCGCCAGATCAGGCCGGTGTGCAAACCGGTCGCATCCGCGGGGCCAAGCAGGAACTCCTCGTCCCATCCCTGGATGCCCGCTGCGGGATTGCCCTGTAGCGGGCGGCCCTTGCGAAGCGTCTGCATGGCGATCGGCATGGCGTCGTAGCACCCGGGGGTCTCGGGTTCATCACCCGTCCATGCAGGCCGCGTGGACACGCCGATCTCCCAGGGGTCCTGCGCCCAGACGTCGTTCACCCCGTCGATTGTAATGAGCTTTTCAGGGTACACGGAGAACAGAGCTGAGATGGAGCCGTAGAAGTTTGCGTCCTGATTTGAGACGATCGCCCGCCGGCCCGCAATCGTGTTCGGCAAGCACAGGAAGGGAGCAACGGTTATGCGCACGCGATCCCGGCCCTTTAATGTCCCCAAGGGGTCATGCACGTCAATCTGCATGACGACACTGGCGCCGAAAGCGAGGCCTTCCACGTGAAGAACGACGAATCTGGATTGGAGTTCGCTCAAAGTGAGCAGGTGGTCGCTGCTGCTCAGCGGAACTCGAAAGACTGTCGGGGTGTCGATCCCGCCGGGTCCGAGGACGGTTGCACCCTCTGGCGACGACTCGCTCCCCTGCGCTGCAACGCGAATGACGGAGCCCGCGTCGTTTCCTTCGATATTCTCCGCGCTGTGCAGCTTGAGCGTCACCGACCAGTCGGGTCCCGTCGAAATTGGATCGATCACAAGTTGCGTCATTTGCCCCATTGTACCCCTGTCGGGGTACAACCAGCTTTCCCCCTCATTGACAACGCCGCCGTCAATGCCCTCGTTGTCCAGAGTTTGATTGTTATTGCCATCGTCAACATTGCAGAGAACGATGATGCCGGGCCAATCTTCCTCGACCGCCTCTTCAGCACAGTACGAATCAGGACAGTACGAAATGGATCCGTCGTGGTCGCTGTCGCCGTCGAGGTCGGCTAGCTGCGGGCAATCATCGGTACATCCCAGCGGCGTGGCATCGTCATCGTCGGGAATCCCGTCGCCATCGTCGTCATCGTCTTGATCGTTCGGGATGCCGTCTCCGTCCGTGTCGTCGTCTTCGTCGTTCGGTGCGCCGTCGCCGTCTAGGTCATCGTCCTCGCCGTCGACTTTCCCGTCGTCATCTAGATCCCCGTCTATGACATCGGGTATCCCGTCGTTGTTGTCGTCCGGATCCTCATCATCGGGTATCCCGTCGTTGTCGTCATCCGGGTCCTGATCATCGGGAATCCCGTCACCGTCGTCGTCGGGGTCCAGATCGTTGTGAATCCCGTCACAATCAAGATCGTCCGGATGATCGATCTCGGTGTGGATGCAATCGCCCGTCGCCGGATTGCACTCATCCGTCGTGCAGGGGTCCTGGTCGTCGCAGTTTTTCGGCGTGTTGATGCAGTTCCCGCCTGCACAGGAATCGTCCGTGCAAGGGTCCCCGTCGTCGCATACGACACCGCAACACGGATCGCTGCTCCCACAGCATGGATCGGGATTGCCGCAGCAAGGATCGCTGCTGGCACAACACGGATCGCTGCTCCCACAGCATGGATCGGGGTCGTTGCAGCACGGGTCCTGAGCCGGATCGCAGGGGCCGCCGTCGCCACCGTCGTCGGGCGGATCGGTCGGGATTGGCTCAGAAGGGACCACGACCGGTTGATGGATTTGCGCGAAAACAGTCGCCCCGAACTGCTGCCACACGGTCAAGCTCCCCAGACCGGGAATAGCGGTCGCCAGACCGGGCCGAGTCAGCGACAGGGCAAGCACCACGGCAAGCCAGCGTGCCAGCGCGAGCGCGCGACACGGCCGCCCCGACGGCACCGCGAAGCCCTGGACAGGTGCGCCAGGCGACGGGCCAACGTCAGCGGCGCGAAGAGGGTGCCCCCCCCGCGTCGGCGCGCTGACCCACCGACGGTGTGGCGTCAACGTGCGGTTCCGTGAATTCAACAGAACAGGCCCGGACCGGCTGCGAGGATTTGGACATGAATCGGCCCCTTTGCCCTGTAAGCGCGCTCGCCAGCGCGTACTACCACAAGTCACCCGGAAAAGTCAAGAGCTGCGCTGCATTCACGAGGTCTATCGGCGAATCCTCGAATAAGAAAACCGAGCGCGCGGCCGAAAGGAGCGCAACCGGCGCGTCGCGGGACGCGCCCTATGTTTTGCGCCGCGTGTCCTTTGACGGCCGCGCGGTCGGCGCGCCCAGCGCCATGCCGACGCCGAACGTGACCAGCGTTCCGATCGGATAAACCCACGGATAGGCAAGATACTTCGCGTCGCCGCTTTCGTCGGCGCCCAGCGTCAATCGATGCAACAGCAGCATGGCGATGACGCCGGCGGTCAACGCCGCCAGTTTCGGCACGTCCGCGTTCAACCTGACAAATCCCAGGACGAGATACAGCGCCGCTGCCAGCCAGACGATCAGGTCCGTCACATCCAGCGCCCCGAGAACGGGCGCCACAACGGTCCAATCGTGCTGCGACACGCCGAAAACCGTCAACATCGCCAGGGGCACGGACCAGGCGAGCCCGACGTGGCTTCGCTTGCCGGGCACGAAGGCCAGAAGAAACGCGCCCAGCAGGGGACCGTAGGTATAGCCGACGAGTCCCAGGGCCAGGTCGATGGTGTTGGCGTACTGATCCTTGATCCGGATGCACAGAACGGCGAACGCGCAAAGGACGACGCCCCAGATGACGACGAGAATCTTCGAAAGGGCGATGTCCGCCGGAAGGCGATCGCGCCACGATCGGGGGCGACGGCCGCGGCGTACCTCGCCGCGCCGTAGAAACGCGCTGAGCGTCGTCTGCGACAGGGCGGCCAGCGTCGAGTCGAGCGTCGAGACCGCCGAGGCGAAGACGGCGGCGACGATCAGGCCGCGCAGTCCCTGCGGAATGCCGCGAACGATGAACATCGGCAGCAGGTAGGTCTTGTCGCGGTCGTAGAGCGCCTGCTCGGCGGTACTGAACGGGTGGTGAAGGAAGTGGGCGTACAGGGCGACGCCGACCGTCAGCATCGTAATGGCCATGAACACGCTCACGGCACTCCAGACGATCGCCTTCTGCGCGTCACGGGCATTGCGACAGCAGAACATCCGCTGGGCCATGACCTGGTCGGTGCCGAACGCCGCGAGGTTCAAGAACGGCGCGGCAATGAGCCCGCACCAGATCGTGTAAGGTATGGAAAAGTCGCGCCGCGCGTCCAGCACGCCGAACTTCTCGGCGCTCGACGCGGCGTAGATCACCTGGTCCACGCCGCCGGGCACGGTCGCGACCGCCGTCCCCAGCGCCACGAGGGCGCCGCAAAGCAGGACAAAGAACTGAATGAAGTCCGTCCAGATCACGGTCGTGATGCCGCCGAGCAGCGTCCAGGCGACGCTGAACAGGCCGATGGCCCAGATGGCGGTGACGAGGTCGATCCGGGCGATCGTGCTGAGGACGAAGGCGGTGATGAACACGCGGGCGCCCTGTCCGAGGATCGCGCCGACGAAGAATAGCGCCGTCGTGACCTTCTTCACGCCATCTCCGAGGCGCTGCCCCATGTAGTCGTAGGGGCTGTAGATTTCGCGCTCGTAGAATCGCGGAACGAAATAGCAGGCGATGAGGAGGCGGGCAATGATCGAGCCGACGGCGAGCTGAAGGTAGGCGTAATTCCCGCCGTCAGCGAAACTCAACACGGGAATCGCGACGAAGGTCGCGGCCGACACCTCGGTGGCGATGATCGAGCCGCACACGGCCCACCAGACCAGTCGACGCCCGCCGAGGAAGAAATCGCGAATCGTCGCGCGACCGCCGGCCGCCATCCGGGCCCCGATCAGGGTGGTCAGGACGAGGTAGGCGACGACGACCGACCAGTCCAACCAGGTAAAGACGCCGTCGAATTGCCGGGGCACCTCCATGCGCGGCCGGCACTATGGCGGAAAATCCGCCGGATGGCGAGGCGCGGCGAGCGCGGCCGGGACCGAAAACCTCCGCGGGCGTCCGAGAAGCGGGGTCAATTCGTTGACGACTTCGGTCCGCGCAGATAGAGTATGGTGTGAGAATGGTCCATCCGACCCGCCCCGGTGGGTCTCGCTACACGCCCGCGGCAGCGGCACATTGCAAAGAGATGTCCGCAACGCCCAGACGCCCGAGAGCCGGCCTTCCACGATGGGACACGAAGCCCTGAGCCGACGCAAAGCGAGCGTCTGATCCGCCGCGAGAACGTGCCGGCGGCGCCATGCCCGCCGCGACGGCGAGCGGACCGGGGGCCAGGGCCGGTCGAAACCGACGAGTACTGTGCAGTCGGGTTGACGAGAGTCGGCCGGACGAGCCGGGAGACGACGATGGCGACGAAACAGAGTTTCTGGGGCATCGACCTGGGCCAGTGCATTCTCAAAGCGGTCAAGTTGCAGGCCGGTGAAAACGGCGTCGAGTTGCTGGCGTTCGACGTCGTCGAGCATAACGCAGTCTTCGCGGACGCCGAAGGCGAGAGCGGCGACGCGACGGCGAAGATGTCCGCGGCGCTGAAGACCTTCGTCGATCGCAACAACCTGGCGGACAGCAAGGTCATCATTTCAGTACCGGGCCAGCAGACCCTGACGCGATTCACGAAGATGCCGCCGGTCGAGGAAAAGAAGATTCCCGACATGGTGCAATACGAGGCGACGCAGCAGATTCCCTTCGACATCGACGAGGTCGTTTGGGATTACCAAGTCTTTCAGGAGAAGGAGTCGCCCGACGTCGAGGTCGGCATTTTCGCCATCCGCAAGGAATTGATCCGCAACTACCTCCTGATCTTCACGGATCTGGGCGTCGAACCGACCATCGTCCAGACCAGTCCGATGGCCTCTTACAACGCAGCCCGCTACGAGCAGGGCGATACGGCGACCCGGGCCGCATCGGTCATCCTGGACATGGGCGCGCTGGCCACCGACCTGATCGTCATGGAGGGCAACCGGATCTGGTCCCGGCCGATTCCCGTCGGTGGAAATCGCTTCACCGAAGCGCTGGTATCGACGTTTAAGATCTCGTTCAAGAAGGCAGAGAAGCTCAAGCGGCAGGCGGCGACCTCGAAATACGCCCGGCAGGTGTTTCAGGCCATGCGCCCCGTCTTCGCCGATCTGGTGTCGGAGGTGCAACGGTCGATCGGCTATTACACCTCGACGCACCGCGACGCAAACATCAAGCGCGTCCTCGGCATGGGCAACGCGTTCAAGCTCCCGGGGCTTCAGAAGTTCCTCCAGCAGAATCTGCAACTGGAAGTCGAGAAGCTCTCGGGTTTCAAGCGGCTCACGCCCGCCGGCGTCGAACTGACCGAAACTTTCAAGGACAACGTCATGAGCTTCGGCGTCGCCTACGGACTGGCCGTCCAGGGATTGGGCCTGGCCTCCGTCGGCTCGAGTCTGCTGCCGCTGGAGGTCAAGCGCGGCATCCTCTGGCGAAAGAAACGCACCTGGTTTGCCGCATCGGCCGCCTGCCTGGCGGTCGCGGCGGGCCTGATGTGGGCCGGCAACGTGGTCGCCAACGGACAGATCGCCGACGGGCTCGGCAACCTGAGCCCCGATCGCATCATGCAGCCCGTCGTGCCGGACCTCAAAGAGGCGGAACGCATCATCAGCGGCGGCCGATTCGCCGGACCGGTGGAAACGGCGGCGTTTGTCGCTGCGGCGGCCTCTCGGCTACAGGCGGGCCTCAGCGAGGCGGACCAGAAAAGAAAAGGCGACCGCGCCCTGCTCAAGTCGATCGCCGAATTGCCTGAGAACAACGTCTGGCTTCCGAGGATCATCGAAATCATTCACGCCGCATTTCATCGGGCGCTGCCGCAGGAGCTTCGCAAGGCCGATTCACCCGATGCCTTCGCACAGGCGGCCGCGGCGTATCCGCGAAAGCAGAGGCCCTATGTCTGGATCGAGCAGATGGCGATGGTCTATCACCCGCAGGATCCGTCCGCAGTCTATGCCGGGATGGATGCCGAAGGCCCGAGGGCGCCGGGATGGGCGATCACCATCATCGGCGGCACGACGATGGCCGATCCGGCGCGGTGGCTGGATGAAAATCTGATCCGGGAATTGAAAACCTTCGGCCGCCGACCACAGCGCGGCCTGTACGTCGCCGGCGTCAACCTGGCCTCGATCAAACAACGATCGACCAGCAAGACGAGTATGATCGATCTCGACGCCCCCAAGGCCGCCGACGACCGGCCCGGCGGGCGCGGCGGGCGCGGCGCGGGCGGCGGCGGGGCCCAGCCGCGGGGAGGCGACTCCGGGCGCGGCGCGCCGCGCGGACGCGGCGGATTCAGCATGGGCGGCGGCGGAGACCCGACGGCCGGTAGCGGTGGCTCGACGGCCATCGACGACGCGGCCCAATATCGCACGAAATTCAAGAGCACCGACCCGCTGACGGACGAGAACATCTCCGGCGATCAACTATTTGAGATTCAGATCGTTGTCAAGCAGAAGGATACGCCGACGAACCTGATTCCGGAGGCGTACCAGCCCAAGAAGGAAGAGCCGAAGGACGCGCAACCGGGAGCGTAGCGGCGAGCCGGCGTCGGCCGGCCCTGACATGGAATCAAAGTCATGGCGTTTCTCAAGTCCTACTGGCGGCCGATCGTTTTCGGATTCGTCTGTCTCGTCTCGGCCGGAATGGGCGGCTGGGCCTTCGTGGCGGGCAACGACATCGAAGCGAAAATGCAGGCGATTGACCGCATCCGCAGCGCCGTCGAAAGCGCGGGGCGCTCGCCGGCCAACCGGGCGATCATCGAGGCCCGCGAAAAGGAAATTGAACGGGAAAACGCCGAATTCGAGCGGTCGATGAGCGCCGCCCTGGCATTGCAGCGCTTCAACGCGTTCGAGTCTGAATTGCAACCCGACGGCAGCGTCAAGACCGCCGAGCGGAAAACGCTTATCGAAAACGTCCTGCCCAGGCCGCGGAGCAGCGCCGACGCCATCGCCTTTAAGCGCGCCTACGATGACGCCTTCGCCCGTTTGACGCGGCGTTTGAACGCCCGAGACAAGCCGACGGAACGGGAGCTCGTCGAATACGCGGATCAATTCAACCGGCTCCGAAGCGGCGCCGACATCGGTGCCGCCGGAAACCCGTGGTGGTCGACCGGCGGCTCGGCGCCCACGGAGGGCGCCGGCGAGGATCGCGGGCTAAGGCCGCTCGACCAGGTGCTGCGCGAGTACCCGCGCTCGCGCCTGGCCGACGAAGTCGCCCGGTCGATCTGGATGTACGTGGATCCCGGCGCGATCAACAAGAGCGCCGCCGCCCGGATGGAGGGCGCGCCGAGCGACGTCGAAATCTGGCACGCGCAAATGTCCCTATGGATACAGCAGGACATGGTGCTGGCCATCGCCCGGAGCAACGAGGCGCGGGCCGCCGAACTTCGCAAGGCCGGCCGCGAGGACGATTTGTGGGTCGCCCACATGCCCGTCAAGCGCCTCCAGACGCTGGCCATTGACAGCAAGCTCGGCAAGGGCGGCGGCTTGAATCGGTGGAACTTCCCCGAATACACGGCAACCGGCATCAAGAACGACTCCAAGAAATTCGTCGTGCCGATCGGTCTTGACCTGATCATCGAGGAAGCATCGATCACGAAGGTTCTCGACGAGATCTGCCGCGTGGGGTTTTACACCCCGCTCGACGTGGCCTACGACGCGGTCGAGCCCGAGCCCCTTCAGGACTCTTTCGTATACGGCGACGACCCCATCGTCGAGTTGCGCGTGACCATTGAAGGTTATTATTTTCGCGAGGTATACGATCAGTGGATCCCCAAGTCGCTGTCGACCATTCTGGCGACGCCGGGGGCCAAGGATCCCCAGGCGGGTCGTTGAAGCGCCGGACCCGCGCCGAGCAGTCGTCTTGAAGTGAAGGAGACGGACCCGTGGCCCGGAAAGACGCCAATTTCATTGACCTCCACGCCGAAAAGCTCGTGCTGGGCCTTAGCGTGCTGCTGGTCGCCGGCGGCGCGTATCTCGGGCTCGGCGGCAGCCGGCTGGCCATCAACGGCAAGGCGCCATCCGAACTCTGCGAGGCCGTTGGCAGATCGGCCGAGCAGGCGCAAAGGGCGATCCTCTCGGCCGCGCCGCGGTCAACGAACAGCAGCCAGACAGACGCCAACAAGGACGACCCCATCCGCGCCCTACAGATCTGGTACGGGCCGAACGCCAGGGAACTGGCCGCCAATGCCGACGTGGCGCCGACGCCGGGCCGGACACAGCCGTTCGGGCCGCCGTACATACCGGTCACGGGGTCTGCCGCCGAACGCAGGCATCTCGCCAGTCTGGTGGCGCCGGACATCCCGGTCGTTCTCGCCGGCGAGGCGCAAATTGTCGTGCTCGACGAGATTCCCCCGCTGGCCGAATTCGACGGACGCCCGCCGCCCAGCGCGAAGAAGATCGCCCGTCCCTTTGTGTCCGTCGCCGCCCAGATTGACCTGGTCACCCAGGAGGCGAATTTCATCGCCGAGCGTTATCCCGACGGATCGCGCCTGACGATCGTCGGCGTGGAGCTTCAAAGGCGGGACCTGAACGATCGCCGCGGCGGATGGGAGACGGTCAACGCCTATCTTCCTTACGAGCCGTTGGACAGGCCGAAGAAAACGCTGGACACGGCGCGGGCCGTGAAGTTCGAAGGGCTCGACGCCTATCAGCGGGCGCTCGAGATGTATTACGAATACCTGGCGCGCCCGCGTATTCTGGGGACCAACGTCGAATTGCCCCCGGTGCCGTATCTGGACGAGCCGCCCAGGTCGTTCTTCGATTCTGCCGAGGCCGAGCGCGAAGCGACGCGGCGCGTCAAGAATTGGGCGTCCGCCGCCTCCAAGGCGCTGTCGGGCGGAAACCGGCAGTTCCGCGAGCCGGATTGGGACACGGCCTATGTCCTCGCGCGGGCGGCGGCCGCGACGATCGGCGCCAAGCAGAAGGAATCGAGGGACGCGGAGGATCAGTTTCAAAAGGTCCTGCAAAAGACGCCGCGATCGCGCCGGTCCGACGTTCAATCCAACGCCCGCGCCCCCGAGAAGATGATGCCGCTGCTCGCGCACGACCTGACGGTCGAGCCCGGCCATGCCTACGTCTATCGCCTGCGTTATGAGATTTATAACGTATTCGCCGGTCAGGTCGGCGAACTGGCCGATCCTGATGATGCGCGGAAACTCACGGTCTTCAGCGATTGGTCGCCGCCGTCCCGGCCGATCGAGGTCGAGAGCGACACGTACTTTTACCTGACGCGGGCCGACAAGCGCAAGGGCGACGTGACGATCACCGTCTTCAAGGTCTCGCGGCGCGGCGTCACCAAGCAGGATTACCGCGTCCGCGTCGGTGACATGATCGGTCGAAAGGAAAAGCGCGGCGCACGCGGCGACTTTTCGACCGGCGCATTGTGCATCGACATCGACTTCGAGCGCAACGTGGAGGGGCGCAAGGAAACCGCCATGGTCTACCTCGACACGCGCGACGGAATCCTCCGCGAACGGATTCTCGGTTCGGATCGCCGCGACAAGACCTATAAGAAGCTCTCCGAACAACGGACCACGGCGCGGCGGTAAGACTCGGCGCCCCGGGGGGCGCCCGCCGCACCCATCCGTCCCGTACCGATTCTATTGATGACGAGGGGAATTCTCGATATTCTGGGCCGTTTTCTCGCGCCGCCGGGACCGGCCCGATGGCGCACAGGGGCCCCGAACGATTGGGAACCGGCTGTCTTGATGAATTGGCAATCGATCCGGCAGCGTGCACGGTCCTACGAACCTCGAATGGTGCGGTTCCTCCGCGACATCGTGGCCATCCCCAGCGAAAGCGGAGACGAGGCCCGCGTCATCGCCCGGACGCGAAGGGAGATGAAGGCGACCGGGGCCTTCGACCGAATCTGGACCGACCCGCTGGGCAACCTTTTCGGCCGACTGGGGCGAGGACCGGTGCAGATCGCCGTGGACGCCCACTGTGACACGGTCGGCGTCGGAAGCCGGGCGGAGTGGAAGCACGACCCCTACAAGGGAAAAGTCGCCGGCGGCCGCGTCTGGGGCCGGGGGGCGGGCGATCAGGAAGGCGCCATCGCGTCGATGGTCTATGCGGCGAAGATCATCCGCGATCTGAAGCTGCCGATCGACGCATTCACCTTGACCTTCGTCGTTACGGTCATGGAAGAGGACTGCGACGGCCTTTGCTGGCAGTACATCGTCAACGAGGATCGATTCCGCCCTGACGTCGTCGTCGTGACCGACTCGACGAACTGCAACATCCTCCGCGGCCAGCGCGGCCGCATGGAGATCGGCGTGACGGTGACGGGACGCTCGTGCCACGGATCGATGCCGCACAAGGGTGACAACGCGGTGTACAAGATCGCGAAAGTCGTCCGCGAAATCGAACGGCTCAACTCGCGGCTGAAGAAAGACGCGTTTCTCGGCGACGGCACGATCACGGTGTCGTACATCGATTGCAAGACGCCGAGTCTCTGCGCCGTTCCGGATCAGGCCTACATCCACCTCGACCGGCGACTGACGACCGGCGAGTCCCGGGCGCTTGCCGTCGCGGAGGTTCGCGACGCGGTGCGCCGCGCCGGGGTCCGTGCCCGCGTCGAGGTGCCGGCGTACCAGCGAACGAGCTACACGGGCGTCACCTACCCCACGGAGAAATACTTCCCCACCTGGGTCATACCGGAGGATTCTCGCCCCGTCCGATCGGCGGTGCGGACCTATCGCGGCCTGTTCGGCCGAGCGCCGAAGGTTCACCGTTGGACGTTCAGCACCAACGGCGTGTCGATCAACGGGATGTTCGGCATTCCCTGCGTGGGATTCGGCCCGGCGCCGGAATCGGTGGCCCATACGGTCAATGACTCGGTCCCCATCCGGCACCTCGTGGACTGTGCCGCGTTCTACGCGGCCTTCGGGCAGGTATATTGCGGCGACGGCGGCAACGGCGACAGCGACGGCGGCCATCATGCGGCGAAAAGTCGATATCGACGCCGCCACCGGTAGTGAGGAGAGAATCCATGACCAACCTCAAGGGAAGGGACTACATCGAGACTCAGGACCTGACCCTCGACGAGATCCACGGTCTGATCGATCTCGCCAGGGAGCTGAAGGCGAAGTTCCACAGGGGCGAGCCCACGATTCGGCTCGCGAACCAGACGATCTTCCTTCTGTTCTTCGACAACAGCACGCGCACGCGCAACGCCTTCGAGGCCGGGGCCACGCAGCTCGGGGCCCATGCCCATTTCCTCGACAGCAAGGTGACGCAGGTCGCTCACGGCGAGGCCGCCAAGGACATGGGCCGCATTCTTGGGTCCATGGGGCACGGCATCGCGATCCGGCACGACCTGATCCTCGACGAGGGAAATCGATTCATGCGCGAGGTTGCCGACGGGACGGAGGTCCCGGTCATCAACCTGCAATGCGACGTGGACCATCCGACCCAGACCCTGGCGGATCTCATGACGATTCGCGAGGTCTTCGGCGAGGACCTGCGCGGCCGGAAGATCGCGGTGAGCTGGGCGTATTCGCCGTCGTACGCCAAGCCGCTGTCGGTTCCGCAGGGGCTCATCACGCTGATGACGCGATGCGGCATGGACGTGACGCTCGCGCATCCGCCGGAGTACCGGCTGATGGAGCGGACGATGGCGGCGGCCCGCAAGAACGCCGAGGCGGCCGGCACGAAATTCGAAGTGGCCCAGGACATGGACGAGGCCTTCGCGCGGGCCGACATCGTCTATCCCAAGAGCTGGGGTCCGTACGACCTGATGCTCAGGCGTCGCGACGCCAGAAGCGAAGAGGCGATGAGCGTCGTGGAGGAGGAATGCCTGTCGCTCAACGCCCGCTACAAGAACTGGATTTGCAACGGGGATCGGATGCGCCGCGCCAAGACCCACGCGATCTACATGCACTGCCTGCCGGCGGACCGCGGAGCGGAAGTCACCGACGACGTCATCGACGGGCCGCATTCCGTCGTGTTTCAGGAAGCCGAAAACCGGCTGCACACGGCCAAGGCCATCATGGCCGCGACGATGCGCGAACGACCGTTCAGGTAGATGGCGCTGGCCCCCGACCGCGGGCTGGCGCTGTTCGCGCGCGAGCATCTATCCATCGAATCCGTGAGTCATCCATGAAAACCGTCGTAGCGATTGGGGGAAACGCGCTGATCACACCCGGAGGACCGGGCAACATCGCCGATCAATTCGCCCACAGCCGCAAGATCGCCCGCCCACTGGCCGACCTGGTCGATGCCGGTTGGCAGATCGTTCTGACGCACGGCAACGGACCGCAGGTGGGCTCGATCATGCGCCGCGTCGAGCTGGCGTCCGGAGAAGTCTATCCGCTCGACCTGGGGCTGGCCGTGGCCGACACGCAGGGCGGCATGGGCTACATGCTGGCCCAGACGCTCATGAACGAACTGACGACGCGCGGACGCGGGCGCGTCGTGACGGCGATGATCACCACCGTCGTGGTCGATCCCGATGATCCGGCGTTTCGCCATCCGAGCAAACCGATCGGACGATTCCTCGATCGGCAGACGGCGCTTCGCCATCGCGACAGCGACGGATGGCTGGTCACCGAGGACGCCGGACGCGGTTGGCGCCGCGTCGTGGCGTCGCCCCGGCCGCTGCGCATCGTGGAGATGCCCGTCGCCCGACGGCTGATCGAAGACGGTCATATCATCCTGTTCGGCGGCGGCGGCGGAATTCCCGTCGTCGAGGACGGCCGCGGGCAGCTTTCGGGCGTCGAGGCGGTCATCGACAAGGACCTGACCAGCGCGATGATCGCGGCGGACATCGAGGCCGACGCCCTGGCCCTGGTAACCGGCGTCGAAGGCGTCTACGTGAATTACGGGAAACCGGCTCAACGGCAGCTCTCGCAGGTCGCGCTGGCGGACCTGCGGCGATTCATCGCCGAGGGACAATTCGCCGCCGGGTCGATGCTGCCGAAGATCGAGGCGGCGATCGACTTTCTGACGCGCCACCGCAACGCGTCGTCGCGCGCCGTGGTCTGCGATCTGGGCAGTCTTCCCAAGGCCCTGGCGGGTCAAGCCGGCACGGCCATCATTCGCTGATGGGCATCCGCTTGAACAGGGTAAGAAGAAAGAGCGGGAACGCGGCGTGAGCACGCGATCCACTTCATCATTCCCGACTCCGGAAAGCGCCGAAGCCGCGAGCCCGCTGCACTGCGTATTCTACGAAATTTGCGCCCGACCGATCAACCCCCGGAAAGGTCGCACGGTCGCGAGCGCGAGCAGCGACCGCCGCCGGCACGTCTCGCTGTCACCCGGCCGATGGCCGGATTTCGGGCCCCCGCGGCGCGAACGACACGGGGCCGCTCATTCGACGGGAGGCAGCGCGTCCGTCGTCGCCGCCCGAAGTTCAAACTCGATTTCGTCGGTCGCCGAGCCCGCGGCCAACGAGAACCCGCTCGGCAAAACAAACTGGACCTTGCGGCGCAATCTGACGCCCGGCTTCTCCGTATCGGCGGCGAGCACCTCGACGAACGCCCGAATGTCTCGTGGATCGAGTTGATCGACGCGGTCCCTGGGGCCGGTCACGTCGATGTCGGGTCGAAAATCCGATTCCTCCGCCGGGACGACGACGAACCGTCGCTGCACCTCGTCGGGGATCGACCAGGTAATGACGATCGGCCCGACGCGCCGGGTGGCGGTCAACGATTCGATGCGTCCCTTGATGAGCACGTTATCCCCGGGAAGGATGCGTGGCCGGGCGTCGGGCGGCAATCCCGCCAGCGCCGGAAACACGAGCGGGACGGTGACTTCGAAGGTGCCGTCGGGCGCCACCGATCTGGCGATCGCCAGCTCCGCGTCCGCCATCGCCACCGGATTGGCCCGGAGCGGACCCGCGCAGAAGCTCGGAACCTGCACGGTGACCTGCTCGGGCGCGTGCTGCGCCGTCACGCGGAGGTCGCCGTAGACGGGCCTGACGCGCACGTCGGGTACCGATACGAATTCATCGATGCGCACGCGCGCCCCCTGGGGATCGACGGAGATCGCGCGTGACAGCCCGAAGACCCGCAGCTCCTGAACATACGCGAGGATCTCCTTGCCGCGCATCTGCTGAGGGTCGACGTCCGGTCTCTCGTCGGGCGGTATCACGGCATCAAAGACCCGCGCCGCTCCCAGGACCTTGGTCAGCTCGGTCAACAACCGTCTTCGCTCACTGAGGGTGACGGTGAAGGGTCGTTCGTACGGTGGTTCGGCGAACGCCGCGTAGCGGTCCGACTGGGCGCTGACGATCCGGAGGTTGATCTTGAAGACCTGTTCCTGCTTGACGTTCTGATCGGCGGCGAACCAGATCAAGAGCGTGATGAACACGACGACTGCGGCCGCCTTGATTTTCTCCCACACCACCCCGGTCATGAGGGCGACCTCGCCGGCGCCGCCTCGGCGGGCGCTGCTTCCGATTCAACGGCGAGTCTCCTGCTCAGTTGCTCGCGGAGCGATACCGGCGTCAGGAAGCGCTCCATTCGGCCGCCATCGACGACGCTGATCGTGCCGGTCTCCTCGCTGACGACGATCACCAGCGCGTCCGACTCCTGCGACAGCCCCAGGGCGGCGCGATGCCGCGACCCGAGCGACGGATCGAGATCCTCCGATTCGGTCAGCGGAAACTGAACCGCCGCCGCGGCAATCCGCCCCTGCGAGATGATCACGCCCATGTCGTGCAGCGCCGAACCGGGCCAGAAGATCGTCAGCAGCAGTTGTCGGGACACTTCGGCATCGAGCCGGCAGGCGCTGTCGATCATGCCGCCGAATTCGGTCGAGCGCTCGAACGCGATCAGCGCGCCGATCTTGTTCCTGGCCAGATATCCGACGGCATCCACCGTCTCATCGATGACGCGGTCCATCTCCTGCGCGACGGACGAAAACCACGTGGCCGCCCCGAGATGAATCAGCGCCCGGCGAAGCTCGGGTTGAAATGCGACCAGCGCCACCAGAAACAACGCCCCAACGAACAGCGGATACAAAAAACGGATGCGCTCCAGGTCGAACACGTTGGCGACCAGCGAGACGATCAGACTGCTTCCGACCAGCAGAAAGATAAAACCGCGAAGCAGCCGGGCCCCGCGCGTGCCGCGCAGGAACCGCATCACGACGAACACCACGATTCCGATCAGCAGCAGCTCGACGAGATCCGACCATTTCAGGCGTCCGATCAGGTTGTTCAACGCGTCCAGCGGCTGCATGTGAAATCCGTATTCGCAAACCCTGACTTCGACCGCCTCGCTCACGTGACCGACGCAGACGCCGGGCCGACGCCTAGCATAACCACGCGGTCAGCGCCCGGCCAGACGCCGGCGCGGCGGCGCGAGGGTCCGGCGCGCCTTTTGGCGCGAGTTGGATGCCGCTATGCTGGCGTCGATTCACGAGGCCGCGCGAGGATGCCGACCCAAAGCGTCTATATCACTCGATCCATCCCCGACTCAGGATTGGCGATGCTCGCGGCCGCCGGTCTGGACGTTCGCGTCAATTCGCGGCCCACCGCGGTCGAACCGGACCGCCTGGCGCGACAGGCGGCGTGCCACGATGCGGTCATCTGCCTGGCGACGGATCGAATCGACGGGGCCGTCATCGACGCGGCCAGGGCCCGGTGCCGAATCTTCGCCAACTGTGCCGTCGGTTACGACAATATCGACGTCGGGGCCGCGCGACGCGCCGGGATCGTCGTCACCCATACGCCCGACGTGCTGACCGAGACGACGGCGGACCTGACATGGGCCCTGATCCTCGCTGCCGCCAGACGCCTGGGGCAGGCCGAGCGCGTCGTCCGCGCCGGGGCCTGGCGGGGGTGGTCGATGCTCGATTTCCTCGGGACCGACGTCGGCGGCGGGACGATCGGCGTCGTCGGGGCCGGCCGCATCGGGACCGCCGTTCTCCGCCGGGCTCGGGGCTTTTCGATGCGGATGCTCTACACCTCCCGCCGCGACGCCGAGGCGGCCGACGCGCTGGGCGCCCGACGCGTCCCGCTCAACGACCTGCTCGCGAACAGCGACGTCGTGACGCTCCATGTTCCGCTCGGCGAGTCGACGCGGCACATGATCGACGCCGGCGCCCTTCAGCGCATGAAGAACAGCGCGATCCTCGTCAACACGGCGCGCGGCGCCGTCATCGATGAAGCGGCGCTGATCGCCGCGCTGCGCGAAGGCCGAATCGCCGCCGCCGGACTCGACGTTTACGAATCCGAGCCCCGCGTGGCGCCGGAGCTGCTGCGGATGGAAAACGTCGTGCTGTTGCCGCACATCGGCTCGGCGACGACCGCGACGCGCCAAGCGATGGCCAATTGCGCGGCGCGCAACGTGATCGCCGTGCTTCGCGGGCAACCGCCGCTGACACCCATCGACGAACAGTAGGAGGATTCGTCGTGCCCGGGAAGCACAAGAAGGATGCGCCGCCGCTGGAACCCACCGATCCGCATCTGGCGATCCTCCGCGCCGTGGCCCGTGTGCCGGCCGGATGCGTCGCGTCCTACCAGGCCGTCGCCGAGGCGGCCGGCCTGCCGGGCCGTGCGCGGCTCGTCGGCTCGGTCCTGGGCCGCTGTCCGCTGTCCGACGACGTGCCGTGGCATCGGATCATTGGCGCCGACGGGCGCATTCGCGATCGCCGGGGCGGCGGGGCAACGGAGCAGCGCCGCCGGCTTGGCCTGGAGGGCGTCGAGGTCGATGAACGGGGCCGAATCGACCTGTCGGTCCACGCATGGCGGCTGCGGGGCCGGTGAATCGGCTGTACGGTCAGGGGGTCACGACTTAACATAACGGCCCGGTGATCGGCGACGGATACGCGGGCCGGGTCAACGAGAGGTCTCGCCGGGCGGGCTGAAGATGTTTCGCTTCAAGGTTTATCAAAGCGGCAAGCCGGCGACGGCCCTCGACCTTTCCGGCGCGTATCTGCAAAGCGGCGAGCACGTGCCCATCCGCGCCGAACTGCGGTTCAACAAGGGCGAGTTGACCTGCGAGCCGCGAAGCCGACTCGCCGCGTCACTGTCGATTCCCTGGCCCGTCGAGGGGCGCGGGCGGCTGATGCTCGAGACCCCCCGTCTTCTCGAACGGCGCGAACCCTACAACCTGCCGGTCGAGTTGGCCCGCGGCCACATGATGCGCATCAGTCTGAAGCGCGAGGACTGGGGGCTCTACGACTACGCACCCGGCGCGAACGTCTATCGGGAGGTCGATGCGGCGCGAGACCTGCTCCTGGACGCCATGACCGAGGCCAACGAATCGGTCGCCGCCGGGAAAGCCGATCGGGCGATCGCCGCCGCCGTCCGGGCCGGCGAAGCCGTCTGCGGACTTCATGCCGACGTGTTTCTGGGCCGGCGTCATGCGGCCGACGGGCAGACGAAGCCGCTGCTCGGTTGCCGCCCGACCCTGACGGAGTGCTACCAACCGGGCGAGTTCGGCAGCGGGCTCCTCGACCTGTACGGGCGCGACCTGGCGGAAATCTTTGATTATCTCCTCCTTCCCGTGTCATGGGCTCGCATCGAGCCCAAGGAGGCCGCGCCGTCGCTGGCGGCGCTGGATCCGTGGGTGCGCCTGTCGCGTGAGCGTCATCGCGAGTTGTGGACCGGCGGACTGCTTTCTTTTCAGGAAGGCGACCTGCCTCCGTGGCTGAAGGGATCGTCGCGGAATTACAACGCGCTGCGCGAGACGGTGGCCGTCCACCTGCGACAGATGCACCGAACGCTCGCTCCGCACGTGCGGCGATGGGAGGCCGTTCGCGGTCTTCACGCGTTCAATCCGTTCAAGCTGAGTTTCGATCAGATCATCGACCTGACGCGAACGGCGGTCCAGCTCACGAAGCAGGCGGCGCCTCGAAGCGACGTGCTCGTCGGCATCACGCTGCCCTGGGGCGAATATTACGCCGCCAACGCCCAGACGATTCCCCCGCTGCTTTACGCCGAGATGGTCCTTCAGGGCGGCATCCCGCTGGATGCCTTCGGCGTCGAAATGCGCTTCGGCCCGCACGCCTGCGACAGCATGGTTCGCGACCTGCTGAACATCTCGTCGCACCTGGATCGATTCGGCGCCCTGGGCAAACCGATTCATGTCACGGCGACGGGCATTCCCGGCGGGCCGTCCGCCGACGGGTCGGACGACGCCCAGGCCGCATGGATTCGCGGATTTTACCGGGTGGCGCTGTCCAAGCCGTTCGTCGAATCGGTTTGCTGGCGGGGCCTCGTGGATCATGCCGACGAATCCTTTGCCGGCGGGCTACATCGCGCGGACGGTTCGGCGAAGCCGGCCCTGCGCCAGTTGCAGACGGTGCGGAGCGAAATGACAGATTAGAGTTGGCGACGACGACGCTTTGCCGCGAACCATGGAACAGGACATCGCCAGGATACTGCTCTCGAGAGTTCGCATCCAAGCCCGCGTCAAGGAATTGGCGGGCAACATCCAGGCCACCTATGCCGACGAGAACGAAGGGCTGGTCATCGTCCCTATCCTCTCCGGATCGATCATCTTCCTCGCCGACCTGATCCGGTACATGCCGTTCAAGATGCGAATCGGCCTGATGACCGTCAGCCGCTATCGGGGTGCGACGACGGCGGGCGGGCCGACACAGGTCATCCAGGATTTGTCGGTGGACATTCGCGGGCGACACGTGCTGATCGTCGACGACATCCTGGACAGCGGCGGAACGCTGCGCGCCGTCCAGGCGCAGCTCGCCGAGCGCGAGCCGCAGAGCTTGCGCACGTGCGTGCTCCTGCGCAAGACCGCCAGGGCGCCGAAGGACATGCATCCGGACTTCGTCGGGTTCGAGATTGAAGACGTGTTCGTCGTCGGATACGGTCTGGACTTCGACGGCCACTATCGCAACTGGCCGGATATCGGCGTGCTCCATCCGGAGTGTTACCAGTGAGCGTGATGGAAACGAAAAGGCCCCGCTCCGATCGCATCCGCCGGGCCGGTCCGCTCATCGCGCAGGCGCAGGGCGGCGCCAACGGCATCGTCGGGCTCACCGCCGAGGACATGGTGCCGGCCCACCTGCTGGATGGCGGCGAGATCGTCCTCTTCGCGATCAAGCCGTCGATCTGGTTCATTCTGATCGTGTCCCTCCGCTGGGTGGCCGTGGGCTTTATCGGGTCCGTGGCGGCGGCGTGGCAGAGCGTGCCGTTCGGGTCGGATTCCCGTTGGTATCTTTATCAGTTGGGATTCGTCATTGCCGGCGGACGCCTGGCCTGGGCCGTCCTGGAGTGGGTGTCGCGGTTGTACGTCCTGACCAACCGCCGGGTCATGCGAATTCGCGGCGTGTTCAGGGTGGAGCTGTTCGAGTGCGCCCTGACTAGAATCCAGAACACGCACGTTGTCCTCGCGGTTTCGGAGCGAATGACCCGAACCGGTACAATCCGATTTCAGACGGCGGCGGGGCAGGGCGCGGCGGCCTGGCGCATCGTGGCCCGGCCGTTGGAAGTGCACGAACAATTGCGCGAGGCCATCCGCCGTGCGCATTTGAAAGGCCAGAATGGTCTGTAGCAACATGACGGTCACACGGTGGATGCTGTTCTCGTCGGTCGGGGCCCTGGCCATGGCCGCGCCGCTGGCGGCGCAAACGAATGCCGCCGGGCAGGAAGACTCGATGCGACAGGCCCAGGAGTTGATGGATGCCACGAAGCAGATCGGCCCCTGGGACAGTCAGTTTCGGATCATCGAGGAGGCGACGGACAACGTCTTTGCCCAGCAGGCATGGAACAGCGAGCCGGATCAGTTCGTCCGTCAGCTCATGCGCGACGTCGGGCGCATCCCACCCTGGCAGCCCATGGAGCGCAACGAGGCGGCGCTGATCGGATTGCAGCAGCGATGGAACCTGACCCACGACCAGAAAAACGAACTCGGGCGGGATCTGAACCGCGAAATGATGGCGTTCACGTTTCGGCACATCAAGGACGCGATGCCCGTCGTGATGGAGGCCGTGCAGACGCGCGTCGCCAACGAACCCTTCACCGCCGAGCAAATCCAGCAGTGGACGCAGCGACTCCGCCCGATCATGGACGACGGCATGACGACCCTGCAGCGCGTCTCGCGCCGACTGGAAAAGAGCATGACGCCCCAGCAGCGCGAGTTGCTGATGATCGATCTCGATGCCTTCGAAAGGCGTCAGCGCGATATGAAAAAAATGATGGCCGCGTGGGAGGAGGGCCGCTGGAACCCCTCCGAGTGGGGCTTGCAGGACGACCCGATCCACGCCGCCGCGATGGTCGAATATCGCACGCAGCAGGCGGTCAAGGACGAACTCGTCCGCCGCGCCCGGCCGCTGCTGCCGAGTTTCGATGAGCGCAACGTCGCGACGCAGGAGTCCGAGTGGGAACGATACGTCAAGTGGTTCTGCCAGCGATACGAGTGCGACGACCCGCAACGAACCCAGGCCAATTCCATACTCCAATCATCCAGGGTGGATGCCGTTCGATACCGGAGTTCCAAGGAGGACGATATTGCCAAACTCGAAGCGGCGATCGCTCGGAATGAATCGCCCGCCAAGTTGAATCAATATCAAGACGATCTGAACCGCTTGCTCGAACCCATCACCGAGATATTCGATCGCCTCAAGAAACGGCTCTACGAACAAGTGCTGACCTCGGCTCAGCGATCCATCGACGCCGATTGGGCCAAGGCCGGTCCGACGAAGCAGCCGGACAAGAAGTAATCGCCCGCGGCACGCGGCTTTTCCCCGTCGATCACTCCGCCGCGCTCGGCCGCTCGGCGCCGCTTTCCCCGTCCGCCAGTCGGTCGCTCAACGCCCGGCCGCTCATCCGCCGGCGATGCACCTTCGCGGCCTCCGACGGGCTCAACGGCTCGTCCCAGCTACCGCCGCGGCGACGCGCCAGCGACATGAGATTCACGAAGACGTCGTCGCGCCGCAGAATCTCGATCATGCGCGCCCGGAACTGCTCGTCGCATCGCGTCACCCGTCCAAGCGAACAGCCCTCCTGCCTCGCCAACTCGCGAAAGGACGTCCGCGACTCGTCGTCGGGAATCAGCCATCGCTCGACGCGGCAGCGCTCGATCAGCCGCCGCGATACGGCGCTGCTCCGCGGCGATCGGCGCATCTGTCCCGTCGCCAACCGGGCGGCGCGCTCGTAGCGCTGCCGCACCCAGTCCGACAGCGACCCCTCGCCCGTCCGAACCGAAAGGCCCGCGCCATGGGGGTCGTGACGCGGTCGATGATCAGCGCGGATCGATCTGACGGTCGGCGGCGCGCCGGGGTCGTGCCGGTCGGCGGCCTCTTCCCGCTCGCGGACGCGCCGACGCCGCTGCGTGATGAACGGGACGCGCACGGCGGCGCGCTGCTCGTGGGCGAAACGGCTGACGGCCTGATGCACGCGGGCCATGGCGTACGGCGCGAAGGCCCCGTGGCGCCCGGGGTCGTGGGCCCGGATCGCCTCGATCAGCGCCACGGTCCCCTCCTGCGCCAGTTCGTGGTATTCGCGGCCCGTCCTCCGGCGGCGCAGCAGCCCCGACGTCCGTTTCAGCGTCAGATGCACCAGCGGCAGGTGACGCATCACGAGCCGTTGCTGGCCGGTGCTCAAGCCGCAAAGCGAAATGGTGCCCTCCGGCATCGTCTTTGCCTCTCTCCAATCGGGCCCGTCAAGAATGTGACCATCGCCGCCCCCGGCGATATACCTAACATATACCGAATATAGAGAAAAGTCAAAGTCGCCTTCCGCCACTGTTGCACGAGACAGGGGCCCATAGCCCGTCTCCCGGCCAACTTCGGCAAAATCAGGGCGCCCGAAATGACGGCTCCCGCACGATTTGTAGCGTGTTCCCGACAGGGAAAATGGCGATCAAGCGGGGATTTCAACTCGAGCTGCCGCGGCCGGCCGAATGGTCGATCCGATCACAGCGCGATGACGACCCCTACACGCCGCGCGAACCGCCGCTGAGGTCCTTCAGCAGCTCGACGACCTTGCCCGTGGCGAATTCGAAGGCCGTGCGCACGCGTTCGGCGACGACCGCCGTGTCCCACTGTTGCGGCTGGCCCCAGCGGGCGTCGACTTCGACAAACAGTTGACGCACGTCTTCCACCAGCGATTCGATCTTCAATTCCGCCTGCCAGTGCGGCGCATCCTTGCCGGGAAGCGGCGGCAGCAACAGCTTCAGACCGACGGCGTGAACGGGACGGCCGAGCGAATTCAGCCGTTCATCCAGACTCAGGCACCGCTGGCCCAGGAACAACCGCGCATCACCGCCCTCGGACTGGGCGGTCAGCCGGACGACCACGCCGGTGGCCACGATCAGTTTCGGGCCGAATACGTCGGCGACGCTCTCCATCGCCAGCCGCAGATTGTCGACAAACAGATCGATCGGACCCGTCGGAAAATAATCCTCGAAATTCATCATGTCGGGGTTCAGCGCAAGCTTGAGCGTGCTCCGCGGATCGCCCTCAGACTGCGGCGACGCGAGTTGCCAGGCCTTCTCGGCGTACTCCTGCCGCCGCCAGTCGAACCCCTCGCTGGACTTGATTTGAAACTGCTGCTTGTGCTGCTTGTCGAGCAGCGCCGGCGGGGCAAAGCGAATGCCGGCGTGCAGTCCTCGCGTCTTGATCGTCTCGGGCAACATGGGATTCCCTATCGACAGGGCGGCCGGTCGGCGCGTTACCAAACCGATGGGCCGCCGGATCCGCGTCGCATCATTGGCCTGCGGGCTGCGTCGTCGCGGGCGGCGGTGCTGTCGGCGGCGCGGAAGGCGTGATGGAGATCGTCTCGCTCGCCCCCGTCGAGCCGGTCGGGCCGGTCACCTTCTTCTCGCCGAATCCCGTCGGGATGCCTGGCCCGGCCGCGGGGCTCGTTCCCAGGAGAGCGTCGGCCGTCGATGGCTCGGGCACCGTCGGCGCCGCCTCCGGAAACACGATCGACGTCGACCAGGTGTCGAGGTTGGTCAGGCGATATTCCGCCTGGTCAGGAAGCGGCGTCTGCTCTAGACGCTCGTCTGCGGCCACCTTTTGGTACCAATGTCGCGCCTCTTCGAGCCGGCCGCGGTCTTCGGCGATCACGCCCAGGACGATCATCGCCTGGCCGACGGCCCGAGGATCATGATTCGCCTCTTCAACGATCGTCCGGAACGCATCTTCGGCGGTCGTGAGCCAGTCGGTGCCCAGCGTCCCGACGGCGCCTTCCAGGGCCTCAGGGGACTCGACGATCTGGCTCAGGGCGATGTCGCCGACGCGCTGCCAGGCGGCGGCGCGGAGCGTCGGGTCGGTTGCCGCCCGGGCGATTTCGCGGACGCGGCGAGCTTCCGAAACGGGATCGGCCGCGGGGTCGCCGACGCTGACGGCTGCCCAGGCCGCCTGGCGGTCGGCGGATTGGTCGGTCACGTACCAGGTGGCGCCGCCGGCGATGACGATGCCGCCGCCGATGACAAGGGCGAGGATCAGGGCGTTTTGCTTGACGTATTCCGTAACCTGATCGATCTGGGCGGAAAGCTCGTTGGTGCGCAGTTCCTGTCGTCGCTCGGTTCTCATGGCGGGTGCAATTCTCTGGGGGCTACGGCATCGGCTCAAGACTCGGCGTGCGGACGATCACCTGCACGCGCGTACCGGGCTTGAACCATCCGGCGGGGACCGTGTCCACGCGGACGTCGCATCGTTCCTCGTCCTTCTTGTAGGTCAGTGAGTAAATGTTGTTGGCGAGCTTCTCGTCGACCAGGCGCCAGCCGGTCCCCGGCATGACGTGGCGATAAAAATCCTTGACCGCCAGCGGCTTTTCGCGGCCCATGTAAAAATGCGTCACCTGGCGGCGGCCTTCCTTGTACAAATGAGTCGACTTTTCGCTGTCGAGTGTGAAATCCGCCGGTACCGGAACGTCCGCCACGTAGGGCTGGGCCCGCGGCTCGAGGATCGTCGGCCCCACGGGGTCGGCTGAATCATCGCCGCAACCGGGGCCGACAACGCTCGTCAGGACGATCAATGCCAGGCGATATCGATGTCGCATGGGAGGCGGACCTGCGGCCTTTTCAGTTCGTGTCCAAACCCTGCGCCCGCGCCGAGCGGACGCGCCATTGCAAAGACGGAAAAGCGTATCGACGGCGGGTCCGCCTGTCAATTTCGCGGGGTCCACGGGCCGTTTCCGCCGCACGGTCCGAGGACCGCCGGGCGAGAATCCACCGCGGATCGGGCGCGGGCTACAGGCCGTAGATCGGGCCGAATTTGCGGCGAACGTAATCAAGGAACGCCGTCGTTCCCAGCGGCTGGCCCGTCACGCGCCGGACCAGTTCCTCCGCGCGATATCGCTGTCCATGGACATGGATGTTCTCGCGGAGCCAATCCAGCAGGACGGTGAATTCGCCCCTGCGCAGGCGCTCGTCCAGGTCGCCGATCGACTTCTTGGCCGCGGCGAAAAACTGCGCCGCCATCAGGTTGCCCAATGCGTACGTCGGAAAATAACCGAGCGCCCCCAGCGCCCAGTGAATGTCCTGAAGACATCCCTGGGCATCGTTGTCGGGAACGATGCCGAGCAAATCCTTCATCTTCGCGTTCCACGCGTCGGGCACGTCGTTGACCGCGAGCCGGCCGGACATCATCTCGCGCTCCAGCTCGAAGCGCAGAATGATGTGCAGGTTGTACGTCACTTCGTCGGCCTCGACCCGGATCGCCGTCGGACTGACGGCATTGATCGCCCCGTAAAACTCATCGAGCGCCACCCCGCCGAGCGCGTCGGGAAAGGCGGCGCGAGCTGCCTCGTACAATCCCTCCCAGAACGGACGGCTGCGACCGACGAAATTCTCCCAGAGCCGAGACTGCGATTCGTGAACGCCGAGACTGACGGCCATTCCGGCGGGGGTCAAGGCGTGCCGGAAGAGTTGTCCCTGCTCGTACAGCCCGTGGCCCGCCTCGTGCAGGACGCCGAAAATCGCGGGCGAGAGAAAATCCTCGCTGTACCGCGTCGTCAGGCGAATATCGCCCGGATGCGCGCCGCTGCAAAACGGATGCGTGGAGACGTCCAGCCGGCCGCGTTTGAAATCAAAGCCGATGGCCGCCGCGACCCTGCGGGCAAAGGCCTCCTGGGCCTGGCGCGGAAAGTGGCGGTGGACGATGGAGGCGTCCGGCTTCCTCGGCGCGGCGGCGATCCGGCCGACGAATTCGCTGAGCGGACCGCGCAGCTCCGCAAAAACCCGGGCGGCTTGCCGCGTCGTCATGCCCGGCTCGTACTCGTCGAGCAGCGCGTCATACGGCTCATCGTCGAATCCGATGCAGTCGGCGGCCTGGCGCTTGAGGTCCAGCAATTCGCACAGGTTCGGCGCGAAGGCCGAGAAATCCGACGCCGCGCGGGCCCGGGTCCACGCCTCCTTGGCGATCACCGACGCCTTCGTGATGCGCCGGACGAGATCGGTCGGCAACCGGCGGCTGCGCTCGTAGACGCGCCGCATCTCCCGCACGTTCGTCTGGCGCACCGCGTCGCCATCGGCGCTCTCGAGCCGGTCGAGCCATTCGCCGAGCCGGGGGCTGGTCTTGCGGTCGTGCGCCAGGGCCGACAGCAACGACATTTGTTCGGCGCGTGCCGCGAGGCCGCCCGGGGGCATGTAGGTCTCGCTGTCCCATTCGAGGAGCTGCTCGATGGAGCCGAGCATGCCGATCTCGCGGACCGCGGCGTGAAATTCATCGTATACTGCGTCGCTCATGATTCGTCCGGACCGCCAATGCGACGACCTCGCCGGTTTTGGGGGTCGGGCAGCATCGGCGCTTGCCCATTATGTCCCGAAGCGATGTCAAGGGTCCCGCCGGTGCGAATGCCAGGGGCGCCATGCACCCAAAGAATCCTGCGAGTACGAGCGCCGGAACGCGCGCCTTCCTCTCGCCATGCGCCCCCAACCTGGTCGCTCTCCCGAAATTCCCGCGCGTCTTATAGCCGATCGCGAATGATTTAGGAAAAGTCGAATGACCTAGGAAAAGTCGAATGAAAGCTGGTGCAGCTCGACCGGACGGTCGGGTGGCGTGGGCAGCGCCGGGGACTCGTCGCGCCGCGCGGTTTCAAAGCCGAGACGCCGGGCGGTGAGCTCGAAGAGCGACTTGACGCTCTTCCAGTATTCTCCCTCGCCGCCCATGCGCCGGCCGAAGCGCGCCTCGTTCAGCCCGCCGCCCCGCATCTCGCGGATGCGCGACTCGACGCGGGCGGCCTTCAGCGGCAGGGCGCTGCGAAGGCGCGACAGGAACACCGGCGCCACGCTGCGCGGAAGCCGCAGGGCGATGTGCCCCGCCGAACGCGCCCCGCAGGCCGCGGCCCGCTCGAGGATCGCGGGAATGTCGCGGTCGTTCAGCCCCGGAATGATCGGCGCCACCATCACCCCGACGGGAATCCCCGCGGCGACCAGTCGGCGAATGGCTTCGAATCGCCGCGACGGCGGCGGCGCGTAGGGCTCGATGGCCCGGGCGGTCTCGTCGTCGGCGAAGGGAATGCTCAGGTACACGCGGGCCTCGGCTCGGCGATGCAGCGCGGCGAGCAGCTCCGCGTCGCGGACGACGAGGATGTTCTTGGTGACGATCGACGCGGCGTTGCCGAATTCGACGCAGGCCTCCAGGCAACGACGCGTCACCGCATACGACGCCTCGATCGGCTGGTACGGATCGGTGATCCCCGAAAAGGCGAACGACCGGCCGCGCCACTTCGGCTTGGCCAGCGCCGACCGAAGCAGTTCGGCGGCGTTGGTCTTGACGACCAGGCGGGTGTCGAAGTCGGTCCCCGCGCCGAATCCGAGATATTCGTGGTAGGGTCGGGCATAACAGTAGGCGCAGGCGTGCTGGCAGCCGCGGTAGGGATTGATCGACCAGCGGAAGGGGATGTCGGGGCTGTCGTTCTCGGTGATGATGGTGACGGCGGTCTCTTCATAGACCTCGACGCGGACCTCCGGCGGCGGCCCCAGCCACTGTCGATGCTCGGAGAGGTAGGGATTCGGCGGATTGTCGACTTGCCGCAGGGCCATGCGAGCAGTATATTTGGTATTTGTTCGGTATGCAAGCCCCGCACGCCGGATTCCCCGGGCCCGGCCGGCCCGAAACGTCCTTCCCCCGTCTTCGCGTTGCCTGCGTCACGACAGGGGCCCGTTTGACAGCGTCGATTCGCCCCCCGATCCTAGCCCCGCTCACGACAGGGGCGCCGCATCAAGCCGTGCGCGTCGGCGTCTTCGCGGCGCCCGCACAGGATTCTGACCGGTCTTTGGCACTTACGTGAACACCACCCCAAACGCCAGCCCCAGTTGTCGGATCGCCGTGCTCGTGCCCTGCTACAACGAGGCCGCGACGGTGGGAAAGGTCGTCGGGGACTTCCGCCGGGCCCTGCCCGAGGCGGTCGTGTACGTCTTCGACAACAACAGCACCGACGACACCGCGCGGCTGGCGGCCGCCGCCGGGGCGACGGTCATCCCCGAAAAAAAGCAGGGCAAGGGCCACGTCCTCGCCGCCATGCTGGAAAAGGTCCGCGCCGACTACTACGTCATGGTCGACGGCGACGACACCTACCCCGCCGACCGGGCCTCGCAACTGCTCGAACCGGTCATGCGCGGCGAGGCCGACATGGTCGTCGGAGTCCGTGAAGCGGCCGACGAGGCCGACGCCTATCGCCGTTTCCACGTCGCCGGCAACTGGCTGGTCCGCACAATGATCAATCGCATCTTCGGGGCGCGGCTCAGCGACATCATGAGCGGCTATCGCGCGTTCGCTCGCGAAGTGGCCATGAACCTGCCCATCATGGCCTACGGGTTCGACATTGAGACCGAGATGACCATTCAGTGCCTCTATCGCAAGTGGGTCGTCAGGGAGGTCCCCGTCGCCTATCGCGGCCGGCCGCCGGGCAGTGAGTCGAAGCTCAATACCTTTCGCGACGGGCTCAAGGTCATCTTCAAGATCCTCGGGTTGTTCCGATCCTACAAGCCGCTGACGTTCTTCGGCGCCCTGGCGATCGTCTTTTTCCTGGCGGCGCTGGGCATGGGCGGAATCGTCTACGGCCGAGCGTGGGATCCGCAGTCCGCCATGCGGCTGGGCCTGGTCGTCATGGCGGCGACGATGCTGGCGATGAGTCTGATCGCCGCCAGCATCGGCGTCATCGTACAGCTCATCAACTTTCGGTTTCTCGAGCTCGATTCACTGCTGCGCCGCCGGGCCGACCGCCAGGGCGAATCCGGCCGGCACGAGTCCTGATCGCCCGCGCGACGGCGGACTTCCGTTGCCCCGGTCGTCGCCGCTCGACGATTTACAGATTCCAAACTCCGTTGCCGTAACTCGTTGGCGTTGCTGACCATTCGCAGGCCGCCGGCCTTAATGGTATCTTAGCGCCCGGCCGCATTGCGGAATGCCGGACCGGCTATTACGAATCGTGCGGGAACGATCGGCGCGATCGATCTTTGGATGGTCCGAGGATCGAGTTGCACCGAGTGCCCGCCGTCATGCCGGTCGCCGGGGAGGCGTCGGATGGGCATCATCGAAGAGCTTTTTGAAGAGTCCCCTTTTGAGCCGTTGCTGCACCATTTGCAGAAGGTGCGGGAATGCGTGACGCTCGTGCGCCCCATGATGGAGGCCGTGCGCGACGAACAATTCGACCGATTGGAGGAGATCGTCAAGCGCGTGTTCAAGACCGAGCACGAGGCCGACATGATCAAGGACGAGATCCGGCAGTTGATTCCCCGGAGTTTCTTCCTGCCGGTCTACCGCGGCGATCTCCTCGGTTATCTGAAGCTCCAGGACGACATGGCCGACGCCGTCGAGGACATCGCATTTCTGCTGACGATCAAGCGACTCACGATTCCGCCGGGCCTTCAGGGCGAGGTCTTTGATTACGTCGAGACCGTCCTGCGTGCCTGCGACAAGAACTACGAGGTCAACGAACGATTGCCCGATCTGGTCGCCCACGGCTTTCATACCGACCAGGCGTCGGGGATATTTGAACTGATACGGGCGGTGGAAAAGTCGGAATGGGAGGCGGACAAGGCGCAATATGCCCTGAGCAAGGCGCTGTTTTCCAAAGAGGACGAGCTCAAGCCGTCGGACCTCATGCTGTGGTGGCGCGTCTTCCTGGAATTGGGACAGCTCGCGAATCGCGCCGAAAAGATCGCGGATCGGCTGCGAAGGATGCTCTCGCAATGAGGGCTCCTGGAGCGCCGCCGATGGGCCGCCGCTAGGGACAAGCTGTCGCATCCCGGCCGCGCGCGGCCGGCCCGGATGCCCTCGATCACGGATCGCGGCCGGCCAGTGAGTACACAGCGTCATGGATCAAGTCATCGCGCAGGGCCTGACGCCGGGGGCGCCGCTCGAACCGGGCCAGATGTCGCTGTTTATCTACGTCGTCGGCATCCTGGCCGTCGTCCTGTTGATCTGGGACACGCTGGAAGTCGGCCGGAACGATGCCGCCAACATCGTCAACTCCGTCTTCGGCTCGCGCATCCTCTCCCGTGAAAACGCCGTGCGCGTCGCGGCCGTCGGCGTCATCCTGGGCGCCGGCCTGAGCTCGGAGGTCATCGAGACCGCCCGCAAGGGCATCTTCGATCCCTCCCAGTTCACCATTCAACAGGCCCTGGCGATTTATACGTCCGTCTACATCGTCGACACGATTCTCCTTTATTCGTACTCCGCGTTCGGCATGCCGGTCAGCACGACCCTGACCCTCGTCTTCGCATTGCTCGGCGCGTCCTTCTTCCTCGGCGCCCTCGAGGCCGACGCCGGCCTCGGCGTCGTTAGATGGAGCAACGCCGGAAGGGTCCTCGCCGGCATCGTCTGCTCCATCGTCCTCTCCGGCATCATGGGCTTCATCATTCAGCGCGTCGTGCGCGGTGCGATCCGGGATCGCTGGTCGAGTCTGCCGACGATCCTCATGTTTGGCGGCGTCATCGGGGGCGGGTTGCTGGCCGGCCTTTCCTATTTCATGCTCGTCAAGGGCATGAAAAGCGTGGCCGTCGTGCAGTCCCTGAAGGCGCAAATCGACGCCATCCCCTACGTCGGGCCGATCTTCGCCCTGCTCGCCCTGTGGGTCGTCTTCGGCATCCTCATTCACGTCGCGCTGATCGTGTTTCGCCGCCGCGCCGCGGAGTTGCTGTTTCCCCTCGTGACGGTCATCGGGATGGTCTGCATGGCCTTCGCCTTCGGGCAAAACGACCTGGCGAACTGCGCCTCTCCCGGGCTCGCCATCCTCGGCGCCATCGACCTGCACCGGCAACATCAAACCATGGCCGACATCGTCGAGGCGGACGTGCCGCGGCTGGCCCTGTTCGGTTGCGGCGCGATACTCGTACTGGGCATGATGACCCGCAACGCCCAGCGCGTCACCCGGGCCGAGGTGAGCGCCGGTAGCCAGGGAAGTCACGTTCGACTCTGGGCCCCCAGGTGGTGCATCGCCCTGGCCTCCGTGTTGCTCCGCAAACGCCGCCGGAGCATCGAGCCCATGCCCTCGCTCGCCCCCACGATCGTGAAGGATAGCCGCGGCAAGACCATGCACTACGACCCGCTTCGCGCATCGGTCATCATCTGCGTCTCCGCCAGCGTCATCGCCACGGCCAGTTCGCTCAAGCTTCCCGTGTCCACCACGTACGTCGCATTCGCCGCCGTCGTCGCCACCGGAATGGCGGACCGGATTTTCGTTCGGGGCGACGCGGCCCTGAAGCTCGGCAGGTCGATCTGGGTCGTCTTCAGTTGGTTTGCCGCCGCCGTCATGGCCTCCGTCGGCGGAGGCCTGGTTTGCCTGGCCGTCTATTACTTCGGCGTCTGGGGAATGGCGGCATGTCTGGCCGTCAACCTGTTGATCCGCGGCTACGTGAAACGCCGGTCGGACACCCAGGAAATTCGGGTCCGCGAAGAGGCCCGCGAACGCATGCACCCGGAAGAGTTCGCCCTTGAGGATGAGGGCATGTGACCGTCGCGGCCTTCGCGCGAGGCGATTCGCGGCGTCGTCCTCGCCCGCAATTTAGCGCGATCCTAGCTTCGCGGTCATCATTCCTTGATTGCCGGCGATTAGTCTACCCGTCGCGAGGGCACGCGATCGGCGCCGCCCGAAACGCATGCAGTCGCCGCCGACATGCAGTCGCCGTCGCGATACAGTCGCCGCCGCCGCGCAGTCGTTGCGGCAAGCCGCCGAGCCGGAGGGGAAAGAAGCACTTGCCTTTCGGCCGCCGGAGTGTGACCCGATTCCCGATGAAATGGAAGGAGATTCATCGGGTCCGGGTCATTCGCCGCGCCCCCATCCTCCGGGTCATCTCGCCTCGACGACGTGTCGTCTTTACATCGCCGGGGTCCCTCGCTACGCTGAAACGATTCGATGAACGGCCCCCCGCGCGGATGGAGTTTTCGATGAACGGCCCCGCGCGACGCCTCGGCCGTCATTCGATGCCACTGGAGAGGTGGGTGAGTGGCTCAAACCAACGGTTTGCTAAACCGTCGTACGGGGTCATACCCGTACCGGGGGTTCGAATCCCCCCCTCTCCGTTTGCAGACCGGCCGCGGTACGTGATGAATCGGGACGCCCTGTTCGACGCCGAGCGTCCCTCTGCCAGAGCCGCGACGATCACGGATCCGTCAGCTCGACCCAACTGATCGGTACCATCAGCGCGATGCGATGGTCATCGATCCGGAGGCCGCCATCGCAAGAAACGTGAAATGGTATTACTACCGCGCGGGCTGAACCGGTTGCGCCAAGTCGCAGGGGTTCCTTGCGAAAATGAGAATCTCGCCCGAACAGACCGTCTCGGCGGGCCAGGCGAAACTGGGCCGCGGCGACGCGCTGACGCTGGCGAAGGCCGCCGCGAAAGTCGTCGTCGCCAGGGGCCCATCGGTCGTCGCGTTCAATATGAAAACCGACCCGCCCAGCGACGCCGAACTCCTCAAGGCCATGCTCGGCCCGACGGGCAAGCTGCGGGCGCCGACCCTGCGGATCGGCGGCACGCTCATCGTCGGTTTCAATGAAGAGGCGTATCGATCGGCGCTGGCGTAATGCGCCGCGAACCATGCCGCCGATGCCGCCGGCGCCCTGGAATTGCGAACCCGCTCCCTCACGGTCGCGGCTCGGATCAAGCGCGTCGCGGCTCTGCGCGCCGCTCTGCCCTGCGAGGTCCAGGCCCCAGGTGTATTTGCGGATCATCGCGTTGTCGGGCAGGCTGTCGGGATCGCCGCCCGATCCGTCGCTGAGGTCGCGGCCGTCGAGTTCCAGCAGCAGGTTCCAGCCGTCGTACACGAAGCGCAGGTCCTGCGACGGCGTCGTGCTCCAGTCCCCGAGGGCGTCGTCCCAGGGATAAGCCACCTTGCGGACGCGGCGCATCTCATAGTCGTACTCGAACATGAGGAGCGCGTGACCGGGGCTCGGCGATTTCGGCACGACGCTCTCCAGCCGATTCTCCAAATCCCACGAATAGAGAAAATCGCCATCCTCGATCAGGTTCCCATCCTTGTCGTACAGAAACGCCTCCGCCGGATCGGCCGTCGCCGGGTACTGGTTCACGTTGTTCGTCGTGTACGTGGTCGGCGGGGCGGCGCCTTCCGTGTAGCTCTGGCGGTTGCCGATCGGGTCGTAATCGTACATCCGGCTGCGATCCGTGATTGCAGGGCCGGGGGCCTCCAGGTCCGTGCCGAGATCGGTCGTCGCGCCGATCACTTCGTTCAGTTCGTTGTAGGCGTACTGCTCCTGGTAGTCACCGAGTCAGGGTGTCTCGGTCACAGGGAAGGTGCGTTTTGCAAGGACGCTTCTGCCATATTGTAACCCCCGATCCCAGCCTGCTTTCCAGAACTTAGCACAGTGCGCAAATGAGGGGGGTACCACAGGGGCCTCCACAGGCAGAGTGCTTAGCTTGTCACCCGTCCGGCAAAGACAGTTTTGCAAGAAATTCGAAACTGCACCGTGATATGCTGCTTGATATGCAATCGCCCGCACTTGATTTGCAGCCAGCGCGGTGCTTGCTTCGCCAATATCGTCGTCAGAAACAAAGTAGGTAGCGCTTCCTTTTTCATCATATGTCGAGACAACAATACCACGCTTGCCAAACAGACAAGCATCTGAGATTGTCACGGGATATTTCTCAGAGGAAATAATCGAGTAAAACTCCTTTGGTGATACGGACACCATCTCTATATGTGAACACGCAATATTAGACAATAAAGCGACCACACATGCTATCACCAAGCCACGAGCGAAGTGCGTGTTCACGAGTCACCTCAAAAACCACATCCTATTATTCCCGGATGTCCCTTCCCTGTGAACATCTACTGCAGCAATATCGAATTGGAACGAAGATATCGACGAAAAAAAGAGTGGACCTTTGAAGGCAACATTTGTTGAGAGCTTCCTTGTAAAAAACGCGGCAGTGGTAATTGTTGGGGCACGAATCCAGAAGGGCGCAGAGATGAAAGTGCTCATTCATGAGACGAGCGTATCTTCGTAAGCAGGACTTGACATCCTCACAATCCGCGTTTGCGCAGGTCTTCATCCTGTCGAAAATGCTTCCGTACAGAGTCTTCCTTACAGCCCACTTGTTGTTCACAAAATCCTTTTGGCACTGGTGCTTGGGATCGTTTATGTAATTGTCAGGGCACTCAGAAGTTTCACCCCATCCTCCGCTGCCCCATGTGATCCACGTGTGACCCCACCGCCCGCCGCCAAGCCCACCAATAAGGCAAAGTGGTGATTGATGTATCTCGATTCCACAGTCGGTATGGGGTGGCAGCGGGGGTCTAGGTGGTGGAAAAGGAACGAGACCATTGGAATCGACATAGCCTGGCGCAGCGTTTTGCACGAAAACGTAGAGATTCTCGCCACCGCGCTCTTCGATGGGATCCCGGCTTGTCCAGCGGCCCATCAGAGAATCGAGATACCGATAGCCGTAATAGGACCAGCCCGCCTCGGCGTCGAGGTACTTGGTGCTGAAACGGAAGCGGTTGGTCGAGGCGTAGGGGCCGGTCTGCGACGCATTCTCGGGATCGATCATATTGGTGCCGAATGGGGCGAATTCATAAGTCGCATCAAGGGACCCGTCGGCGAGATCTGCGAGTTGTCCGACGTTGCCGTTGGCGTCGTAGAGGTACAGGTAGCGCAGGTCGTCGGAGGGAATCGTCGGTGTGGCGTTGGCATCTTCGACGGAAAGCAGGCCGCCGATGCCGCCCGCACCGTGGAGTGTGCCCGACAGATCGAGGCCCCAGGTGTACTTGCGAATTATCGCGTTGTCCGGCTGGCCGTCCGGCCCACCGCCTGCACCGTCCGTCAGGTCGCGGCCGTCGAGCTCCAGCAGCAGATTCCAGCCGTCGTACACGAAGCGAATGTCCTGTGACGGCGTCGTGCTCCAGTCGCCGAGGGCGTCGTCCCAGGGATAGGCCACCTTGCGGACGCGGCGCATCTCGTAGTCGTACTCGAACATGAGGAGCACGTCTCCGGGGCCCGGCGATTTCGGCACCACGCTCTCCAGGCGGTTCTCGAAATCCCACGAATAGAGAAAATCGCCGTCCTCGGTCAGATTGCCATCCTTGTCGTACAGAAACGACTCGGCGGGATCGGCCGTCGCCGGGTACTGGTTCACGTTGTTCGTCGTGTACGTGGTCGGCGCGGCGGCGCCCTGCGCGTAGCTCTGGCGGTTGCCGATCGGGTCGTAATCGTACATCCGGTTGCGATCCGTGATTGCCGTGCCGGGGACCGTCGGGTCGGTACCCTCAAAGACCGTCGCGCTGGTCAGCTCATTGCGGGCATTGTACCCGTAGAGATCGAGGTGGTCACCGACGGTATTGGCGAACGCTTCGCCGGTGCGGACGACCGACGTGCGACGGGCCAGGGCGTCATAATCGTAGGCGTATCTCGACACCGTCGTCGTGTCCCAATTGTTCTCGACGGCCGTGATCACGTCGCGCCGCGGCTCATAGGACCGCGTCGCCGATGCCAGCACCGCCCCCTGATCATCCTGAAATTCCAGGCGGTCGATGAGGTCGCTGTCCGGCACGTAATAGTATACCGCGCCGCCGTCCGGAAGGCCGGGGCCGGCGACCGACTGGAATCGCCCGTTAGCCGGGTCGTAGCCGTACGTCGTATCGTACATGTCGGCCGGGTTCGCTGAATCTGTACCTACGGACAGGCCAATGTTGCGTCCGGGTACGGCCCCAGCGGGCGACTCGTATTTGCGCGTGATGATCTATCCCGGCGAAGTGAAGATCACCGACCTCCGCGAGGTCCGCGCGATCGAATACGCGCGATAAGCCGCTTGCGATGCGCCGCGATCACCGGCGAACCGTCGGCGCGGCTGTCTTTCCGCGCCGTTCATCCGCCGCCGCGCAGTTGTGCGCGACAATTCCGCGGTTGAAAAAAGAGGAACAACTATTTGAATCACGCAGTCTCGAAGGCACAACGCCCGAGAAAAACACGCCTGATGGACGCTGGCGGCGCATGGTCCGTGGCATCATGGTGACACTGGGGCCAACTTTGCCGGTTGTGAGCGCTCCCTTGACCCCATAAAATGCCGGCTCGTTCTTGAATCGGCGAGTTGCCACGTCGCCATCGCCGAGTGGTCCTGGAGGGGACCCATCTAAACCGGGCATCGGAAGCCAACCCCATCTGAAAGAGGATTCGTCATGCAAGCCAGAACTGAAACAGGCCCATCGATCATGTTGCGCAGCGACCGTTTGAGAATTCCCGCGATCGCCATCGTCTTGCTGATGGCGGCGGCAGCGCGGGCGAATGCGGGTGGGGGAACGGCAGACCTGCAATTGTGCAAGACCGACGACCTCGCGGTCGAGCTTTGCACCGGTCCGGGAACCGCGCCGGGCCCCGATCCCGTCGTCGCCGGCAATACGCTCGTCTATGAGTTGGAAGTCGTGAACAACGGCCCCGATAGCGCCGAGGGCGTCGTCCTCGAGGACATTCTGCCCGCCGAAGTGGACAACATCATATTTTTGGAAGTGCCTGCCGGCGCGTCCTGCACCGCGGGAACGCCGGGCGACCCGTCCGATCCACTGACCTGCAATCTCGGGAACATGACGATTGACGAGAGCATCATCGTTCGATTCCAGGTACGCGTGCGGCCCGACGCCGTGACCGACCCCGTCAGCGACCAGTTCATCATGCACAACGACGCCCGGGTCTATTCCACGATCACCTTCGACCCCGACAACAGCAACGATCTGGCTGGCGTGGACACGACCGTCCAGGCCGAGGCGGACCTGGGACTTCTGAAGTTTGCGATCGGCGCGCCGCGGGCCGGCGGAATCCTGCACTACGAGCTTGCGATTAGTAATGCAGGGCCGTCGGTGGCGCGCGACGTGACGCTGCGCGACTTTCTGCCGGACGAGGTGGAGTTCCTGGACGCCCTGGTGGATGTCGAAGGCGGCACCGGCGGCGTGCCGCTGCCCTGTAGTGTGACGCAAGGGTCCAACGCCCTTTTCTGCCCGCTGGGTGACATCCCGCCAACAGATGGGACTCCGATTCTCGTCATCGCCAACGTGCGGATCCGATCGGACGTTGCGGACATGACGGTGGTCACCAACAACGCGGATGTGTTCTTGAGCGACACGCCCGAACCCAACTTCGGCAACAACATTGATAGCACGAGCGTCAATGTCCTGACGACCGCCGATCTGTCGATCGCCAAATCGAGCGACGTGCAGATCGCCCAGCCCGGCGAACTGGTCACCTACACGATCTCCGTGACCAACCACGGCCCGTCGGATGCCCAGAATGTTATGGTTACGGACAACCTTCCCGCCGAGGTCACTTACCAGATCGACACCGACAGTTGCGTCGAGGCGCCGGCCGGCACGTTGACCTGCTCACTCGGCACCCTCCCCGCGGGCGAATCGGCTCAATTCGATGTCGTTGTTCAGGTGAACGGCGATGCGATGCCGGACACGACGATTACCAATATGGCTACGGTCTCCGGCGAGACGGGCCTGGGCGATGACAACCCCGACAACGACGCCGCCACAGCCAATACGCTGATCGCCAGCAACGTGTCGGACCTGTGCGTCACCAAGACGGCGGTCGGCGAAGCTCAGGTGCCGGGACAGCCGGGTTTGATTTTCGACATCGCGAATCCGCCGGCGTTCCCGGAGGCGCCGAATTTCGAGACGAGCTATGCCGTGGCGACGGCCGGCCGCCGCATCGCCTACGAGATCAACGTGGAAAACAAGGGCCCCTCGCCGGCGACCAACGTCGTGGTCAACGATCGGCTGCCGGCCGGCGTCACGATCGTGCCGGGTACGCTGACTGCCGAAATCTTCGATGAATACGCCGCCATGATCGGCACCGGCAATTGCAGCACGGGGACGCCGGGTGATCCCCTCGATCAGATGGACTGCGGCCTCGGGACCCTCGGTGTCGGCGAAACGGCCGTCATCGCGTTCCACGTTTACGTCGACACCGACCTTGCCGCCGGAACCGTCCTGGAGAACGACGTCAGCGTCAGTTCGGACAACCCCGACGGCGACAACTCCAGCAACCAGGCATTCACCCAGACGATCGTCAACACCTGGGCCGACATGGAGATCACCAAGATCTCGGTCGGCGAGAACGTCACCGGTTATGACGGCGATTTGCGCCGCCACATTTTCGAGGACCTCCCCGGCGAGGTCACGGCCGGTCTGGAGCTACGCTACGAAATTACCGTGCAGAACAACGGGGCCAGCGACGCTCAAAACGTCCAGATCCTGGACCTGCTGCCGGGGCAATCGAGCACGGGCCTGGATCACGACCCGGTGATCTTCCTCGGGGCCGACGGCGTCGATTGCCAGCCGATGAATGAACTGCAGGAACTTGAAGTGTTCGGCCCCGGCGGCGACCAGTACGGACAGGGCATCTGGTGCAACCTGGGAACCGTTCCGGCCGGCGCGCGGCGAACGATCAATATTTACGTGTCCGTCGATCCATCGGTGCCCGACGGCACGACGCTGTCAAATGGTGCGTTCGTCTCGTGGGGACCCGCCAGCCCGCCGGCTCAGCCGGAGGCGTTTCTGCCGTTTCCGTACCCGCAGATACCGCCGGAACTGCCGACGACCGACGATCCATTCCTCTATGACAATTTCGCGAGCACCGACACCGTCGTCGGCGCGGTCTCGGACGTGTACATCCAAAAAATCGACGTGCCGGCACAGCCCGCGCTCGACCAGCCGTTCGAGCCGGACCTGGCCGTCGAGGGCGCCGAACACCGATACCTTCTGACCTTCGGTAACGAGGGACCGTCGGTGGCCCGCTACGTCGAGGTGCTGGACTCCCTGGATATCAAGTTCATCGACGGCATCCTGGGCGAAGTTCTTGGCGAGACATTTGTTCGCTGCGAGCCGGTCGACCCCGACGACCTGGCCAGTTGCAGTGAGGCCGACGGCGTCGTCAGCGTTGATAGCTTGTTCTCCGGGAACGAACAGATCGTTCCCGGCAAGCTCAACCCCGGCGACGCGTTCAGCTTGTGGCTCATCGTCGAGGTCTGTCCTGATTACCTCGACGTCGCCGACGACGAAATCGCGACGAACATCGGTCTCATCACGACGTCGACCACCGATTTCCACACGGCGAACAACACCGATACGGAGAGCACCCGGGTCATCGACCCGTCCGAGATCGCCGTGGCCGATCTTCGCATCGTCAAGTTCGGCAAGCCGGACGGCGACGTGCAGGCCGGCGAAGAACTGACCTACACCGTCATCGTCGACAACCTCGGCCCGGACCCCGCGACCGGCGTGGCCATCGTGGACCTCATGCAGTCCGACGGCGACTTTGACGTGCTGTCGGTCGAGAGCAATCGGCCCATGATCTGCCGATCGGACCCGGCCGCCGACGGGGGCAGTCCGTTTACCGTTCCCCCGGACAGCGGCGCGGCCACCGGCGTCTCGCAGCGTTACCAGCTCGATGGCGCCCTCGATGACGCGTTGGAACCACTGCAGACGGGCGGCCCGCCCAATACCGGCCGCTGGCTCTTGACGGTCCGCGTCCGGGCCAACGAGCGCCAGGACATCAACAACGTCGCCGACGTCCTCAGCGCGGTGATCGATCCGAACCCGGGCAACAACCACGCCGAAGTCGAGCACGCGTTCAACGACCATGCCGATCTCCAGCTCGTGAAGGTCGCGGAGCCGGACACGGTCTTTCCGAGCAGCTTCCTGAATTACGTGCTGACCGCCACCAACAATGGGCCGTCGGCCGCCGACAACGTCGTGATCAGCGACGTCGTGCCGGCGGCGTTCCAGATCGCCGCGGTGAGCTCCACGCAGGGAGTGTGCGTAATCGGAACGCCGGGCGACCCGGCCAACCCGACGACCTGCCTGATCGGATCGCTGGCGGCCGGGGATTCGGCGACGATGACCATCAACGTGCTCGTCCCGTCCAATGAGGTCGAGGCGACGTTCCTGAACCGGGCAACGGTCGGCGGCGAGCAATTCGACCCGAACAACGCCAACAATCTGTCCATCGCGACCGTGTCGGTCGTGCTTCCGCCCCCGCCCCCGCCGCAGCCGATGCCGGACGTGTGCGGATGCGGCGGCGCGTCGGCCGTGCCGGTGTTCGCCACGATCTTCGGAATGGTGACGCTGCGTCGCCGCACGCGCCGGCGGACCCGATAGGACAGCCGCCGCGTAACATCATGGCAGAAGGAAGGTGGCATGGCCGCGGCTTGGAGCGGCCATGTCATCCAACTAGCGCTCTAAATAGGAACGCAGAAAGAATATTCTTTGTGGCACAGGCCAATAGCCGGTCCCACAGGTTGAAGAATTCTGCATTCCTACTTAGACAATCGTGTCGTCGATGAGCAACGGCACGTCTCGATGGCCGGCATACCACCTGGCGCTGGACCAGCTCCATTGCAGCGGGTCTGTGGCCAGCCCTCTGCGAACCGGGCTTGCGTGGATGTATTCCACTATTGACCCAAGCGCGCGGTCGGTCCGCAAATTCCGGTCGTATCCCCCTCCGCGCTGCCAGAAATGAAACCCTGATCGCTCGTTTACGTCGCCCACGGTCAGGCGCGGCAGCCACCGCGGGCCGATGCGTTTAGCGTTGACCTGTCTTGTACTTCAATGGGGCGCGTGACACGCCGGAAGTGTCGGACTTGAAGCGTTCCGATGCAACCGCCTCGATGCTAAGACATTGAGCGCATGGCCGCCCAAAGCCGCGGCCATCCTGCCTCCGGCGAATGCTCAATCGCCGGTCCCCGGCGGCCTCAGACGCCCCTCGCGCCGTCGATCACTCGTACCACGCGACCGGCGGACGTTTCCCGCCTACAATCGCGGCAAGACGACCATGGAGATGTCCAACACGCAAGTCCTATCGGCCCCGGCGAAACGCGGGTTTCTGCGAAGCGTCATCGATCCCTTCGACAGCATCTGGCTGGGCGTCTTCTGGATCGCCCTCATTCTTGTTTACTCCGCCGCCGGCTCGGCCGTCCCCACGTTTCGACAGTGGTTTGAACTGACCGAGTTTCAGTTCTTCAACCACTGGATCTTCGTCACGATGATCGCCATGTTCTGCCTGACGCTGGTCGTGACCACGCTTCGGCGAATCCGATTCAATCTCCGCAACCTCGGCGTACTGACGGTCCACTCGGGCCTGCTCATTCTTTGCGGCTCGTCGATCGTCTACTTCGGCGGCAAGATCGAGGGCGACGCTTGGATGGACGCCCCGCGGATTCGCGTGCTGTCGGTCGATCGCTTTCGCGCCGACCCGGCGAACGCCACGATCGCCGCTTTCGTCGCCGTCGAGGGCAAGACCTGGGACGCGACCATGCCGGCCCTGGGCGGCCGCCATCGTATCGAGGTCGCATCCGTGAATCACGACGGGTTGGTGACCGCTTCGCGCGTCGAGCTCAAATGTCAGATCGGCGACGCGCCGACGGAGACGATCGTGCTCGACCAGTCGGTGCGCGACGGCGTGTTCGCCAAGCTCGGCGAGAAACTCGCCCTGTGGCTGACGCCCGCAAACGTCTGCGAAGCGTTCTACGACGAGACCATGCCGGTGCTCGTCGCCCGCCATCGCGGACACGCCGAGACCTTCAACCTGCCGCAACTACCTTACTATCACGAGCGGTTCGTCAACGAGGATGAAGCGATTCTCGATCTGAACGGCGACGCCGTCGCGTCGGACCGCATCACCGCGATCCCGCTCCTGGAACGATGGCGGATGCCGATCGACCTGGCTGACGAGCGGCGGGCCGTGACCCACGACTGGCCGGTGCGATTGCGGATCGACGGGTATCTGCCCTATGCCCGGCTTGAGCCGACGGCGCGCCCCGGCGGCGAGCAGTTGATTCCGCTGGCCCGCGTCGAGTTGAGCGACGGCGACGAGCGTCACACGGATTGGCTGATGGCGACCGTGCCGGCGCGATCGAGTTTCGCCCTGGCCTCGGGCGCCACGGCCGAGTTTCGCTGGCTGGGCGACGCCGACGAGATACCTCCAGATTGGACGCGCTCGCGCCCCGGGCGCCACGTCCTCGACGTCTTCGTCAAGGACCGGAACGTGCAGCGCACCTACGAAGTGTCGCCGGGAATGGAGATCGCCGTCGAAGGAACCGACTATCGACTGACCGTCGAGCAATTGCAGCCCAACTGGCCGTTGATGACGCCCGGCTTCGAAGGCGTGCGGACGCCGATCGCGCTGGTCTGGGTCGATGCACCGGGGCAGTCGTTTCAGCGATCGGTCCTGCAGCGCCACAGCCAGTTGAATCAGGATCGTGACCGCGGTGGCCAGAAGATCGACAGCGAGAAGAACCTCGTCGATGAAAACATCGAGCTGATATACACCGACGCCGCCCAGGATCATTACCTGATCGTCGCGTCCAGCCGACTTTCGCCCACCCTGATTCACACGGCGCCGGGAGGCGCGCGCACGCTGTCGGTCCTCAAGACGGATCAGGCCGTTCGGTTCGCCGATGGGGCGCTCACGCTGCGGAACTTCATCGAAAAGCCCCGCTTCGGCACCGCTCCGGTCGTCATTCCCCTGCGCAACCGGCGGGCGTTCGGCACCGTACGCCGCACCGAGTCGCTCGTCCGCGTCCATCTCGAATCGAAGGACGGCCAATGGTCGCAGCGCGTCTGGGTGCCCTTCAGCCAGTACAATACCGAGCACGACCTGACGGCCGCCACCGTCGTCCGCGACGTGCCGGGCATGGGCGATCTCGAATTGATCTACGGCCGCGCCGAGCGCCCGCTCCCCGCCCGTCTCTGCCTGGAACGGTTGCAGACGGACTTCTACCCCGGCCAACAGCAGCCCAGCGGATGGGCCAGCTACTTCCGCAGGCAAACGCCGGACGGCCGCCTGGAGCGCGACAAGGCGTATCTCAACAATACGGCCCGCGTCGGCAAGTGGACGCTGTTTCAATCGCAGGCGTCGGGCGATCACGAATCGTGGACCGTGCTGGGCGTGGGCAATCGCAAGGGGGTCATGTCGATGTTGTTGGGATGCACGCTGATTTCGCTCGGGATGGCCTACGCGTTTTGCGTCAAGCCGATATTGGTTCGAAGGCGGCGCGAGGCGCCGGCAGTCGCCTCGGGCTCCAAACGGGCCGGCGCGTCCTCGGCGCCGGGCCTAGCGATGATCATGCTGTGCGCGGCGTTGACCTCGGTGTCGTCCGGCTGCAACCAGAGAGATGAGTCGGCGCCGGCCGCCGCCGCGCCGCTGAGGCAGATTCAGGATCAAATCGACACCGACACCCTCGGCGCCATCGCCGTGCAACACAGTTGGCGATATTCGGTCGTCGACTCCTGGGCCCGCGACGCCGTCAAGGCGATCCACGGCCCGTCCAAGCTCTACGGATTGGACCCCGTCGTCGCGGCGATGGAACTGCTCTGGAACGCGCCCGGCTACGATGACGAGCCGATCATCTACATCAAGGACCGGGCCCTGCGCCAGGAGCTATCCGCCCATCCCGCCCCGATCAGCGATGAAGCGCAGTCGCGGATCATCGAGACCGGCCTGGTCAGCCGCGCGTTTCTCCGCGACCCCGTCGTCGCCGGGCGCATCGCCGAATTGAACCAGGACATGCTGCGCAGCACGGCGATGAACCGCCTCGGCTCGGCCGTCGGACATTACGACAACCTGGCGGCGTTGTGCACGATCGTCCCGGTCCCGGGCGGCAGGGCCGACACGCCGTGGATTTCCCTCCGCGACATCGCGCCGCACGCTGACCACCCGGCCGCCGATCGCAACGTGTTCACCGTCTGCGGCGACCTGCGGACCGCGTGGCTGGCGCGAAACGTCGAGTCCATCAACCGCGCCATCGGCGAACTGGCGGAGCTGCTGCCGACCCTGGCGGCCGACGGCGTCTACCCGACGCAGGACATGCGGCAGGCGGAATTGAGCTACCGCCGCATGGGAATCCTGCGCTATGCCTGGGCGGCGTACATCGTCGCGTTCTTCGCCGCGATCTTCGCGGTGGCCACGCAATACCGATGGGGCCGCCTCCTCGGGCTCGTCCTCCTGATCGCGGCGGTCGGCCTGCACGGCTACGATATCGCCCTGCGCTGGGGCGTCATCGGCCGCATCCCCGTCGCCAACATGTACGAAGCGGTCATTTCCTCGACCTGGGTCGGGGCGGTCTTCGGCCTGCTGCTGGAGTTGTTCTCGCGCAAACGCGTCTATCTGCTCAGCGCCGCGCTGCTGGGATTCTTCGCCCTGTCGCTGCCGGAGCTCCTGCCGCACCACATCGACAACAAGCTCGTCGGCATGATGCCGATCCTCGACGATGTCATGCTCCGCATCCACACGGTGCTGATCATCTCCAGCTACGCCGTCATCACCCTCGCCTTCGGCGTGGCGAATTGTTACCTGTTCGTGGCGGCGTTTCGCGATCGAGTCCGGCTCGCCCAGGGAACCATCGGCGCGGAACTCGGCGCCGCCGCGGCCATCGCCTTTCTCATCTGGCGCCTGGCGGAATCCTTCGATGGCTATGCCATGGTCTTTTTCGTGGTCGGTTCCATTGCCTCCGGAATCGTCTTGCTGATCGGCGCCTGCGCCGTGCTGTTGAAATCCCGGCCCGCCACCGACGGACCGTCGGCCGACCTCTTTCCGGTCGAGAGGCGAATTCTCGAGGAGTTCGACCTGTCTCACCGCGTCCTGCTCTATACGGCGATGATCGCCCTGTTCGTCGGCGTCGTCCTCGGCGCCGTGTGGGCCGACTATTCCTGGGGCCGTCCCTGGGGATGGGACCCGAAGGAAGTCTTCGCCCTCAATACCTGGCTGATCTACGCCATTCTCATCCACGTGCGATTCGTCACCAAGCGCCGGGCACTGGTCACCAGCGTCCTGAGCGTCTTCGGCTTCGCGGCGATGCAGTTCAACTGGTGGGTGGTCAATTTCTACATCGTCGGGCTGCACAGTTACGCCTGATGTTGCGTTATTCACCACAGGATGGGTCGTCCCGGCGCCTCGCCCGTTGATCGCTCGCCCGATCGGGTTGATAATCGACAACAACCTCAGTGGAGACCTCCGCCATGGGCCGCAGGACTTTCTTGGTTTCGCCGATTGTTCCATTCCTGTTGTTCGCGTGGACCGGGCCGTCGCTCGCAAGGGCTTCTGATGCGCCGCCGCCGGGCGCAGGCGGAATCCGGCACAACGCGCCGCCGGAAACGAGGAAGAAACGCCCGAATACGAAAGCCGACGACGAGGGAGAGGGGCCGACGTTCAAGAAGGGGGGGCGTGAGCTGGAGTTCAGAAAGAAGCTGGGCGCCGACTTCGCGATCAAGCGGACGCATCACTTCTTCGTGCTCTACAACGGTGACCTGGAAGTCGTCAAGGACTTCATCCATCGCCTGGAGATCACCTATACGGCGGTGCACCGATTCGTCGCGCAGATGGGAATCGACATCACCTATCCGAAGCAAAAGCTCCCCGTGTTGTTCTGTAGCGATTTCGACGAATACAACGCCCGCTGCCAGCAGTTGGCGGGGGTCGGCGCCCCCTCGGATGCCGCCGGGCTTTACTGGCGGTTCCCGCTGGACTTCTCGATCTTCTACGACATGTCGCAGGTCAGGTTTATCAAGGAGACGGAGGAAAAAGCGCGGAAGCTTCAGGAAGAGGCGCGGGCGGCGACCGACCCGGGCGTGCGGCGCGACAAGTCCCGCGAGGCCCGCTGGTATCTCAACCGGATCGACATCTACCAGCAGGAGTCCAATCGCTCCGTCGTGCAACACGAGCTGGCGCATCAACTGCTGTTCAATCTCGGCTTTCACAAGTTCGACGCCGACAATCCGCAGTGGTTCGTCGAGGGCATGGCGACGCTGTTCGAGCCGCCGCCGGGCAAGCGCGGGGCGGGCTTCAACGTCATCAATCAACATCGGCTGGGTGAAATCCGCGAGAAGGTCGCCGGGATGTCCGCCGAGCAATTCAAGTCGTTCATCGGCAGTCCTTCTCCGGGCGGCGGGATGATGTCCAGTGAGGGCTATGCCCAGTCGTGGGCGATTTGCTATTATCTGGTGAAACGCCAGCGCAAGGTCCTGCCGCAGTACGTCAAGCTCATCCGGTCGCGCCGCCGAGGCGAGACGATCTTACCGAAACAAGACGTCGAAGATTTCGAGAAATGCTTCGGCCGCATCGACGAGATGTTCGTCAAGCGCTGGAGCAATTACATCCGCAAGCTGCCCTACCGCCCCCCGCAATAGGGCGCTGCCGATCACGGCCCAGGTGACGGCCCGATTTCGAGGGAGATTCGCTGATGAGCCCCTCCGCGACGCCGCGCATCGTCGCCGCACTGGTCATCGCCGGCTTCTGGTCGTTCGCCGACCCCGGTGTCGCATGCGCGGCGCGCGACGGGCCCACGCATGATTCGGCGTCCCTTGCCGACGCCGATCCCGACGACGCCTCGTCAAATCAGCGCCGGGGCGACGAGCGGAAAGGCCCGTCGCGCGGGCGCGAATTGAAGTCCGCGGATATGTCGCCCGTGCCCGCTGATGACGAAGCGGAGCGAACTGCGATGGAAGCGCTGGGGGAGGGGTTTTCGCTGCGGCGCACGAATCACTACTCGGTCCTCTACGATACCGGCGAGGACGAGGTCCGCGCGTTCGGCCGGGCGATCGAACAGACCTACCGCTCGTGCGTCAACTACGCTCTTCGACTTGACATCCCGACGCGCCCCCCGAAGAAAAAGCTGCTCATCTTCTACTTCGAAGAGCACGCGGCCTACAGCGCGCATTCAAGAGCGCTCGGCAAGGGCGAACGGCCCGAATCGACGCCGGGGGTTTATTTTCCGGACATCAACCGCAGCATGTTCTTCAATTTCCGCAATCAAGGCACGTTCAAGCAGATGCGCGAATCGGCGCAGCAACGGATCGAGGCATTACGAGAGGAGCTGCGCCGCGGCGGGATCAGCCCCGCCGATCGCCAGCGGATCGCCGGCCAGATCGCCCAGGCGCGCCAGGAAGCCAACCGCAGCCGAACCGTCGGCGGCGACCTCAGCGAATCGATCGTCCAGCACGAAGTCGCCCATCAGGTGCTGTGGAACATCGGGTTTCACCAGCCCAACAACTTCTTCGCCAATCCGCGCTGGCTGGCCGAAGGCACGGCGATGATGTTCGAGCCGATCAGCACCGGCTCCAGCGCCAATTTCGGCGCGCTGAATCGAAGCCGGCTCGAAGAATATCGAATGATGCTCGAGGCCGATTCGCTGATCCCGCTGCGCGACTTTCTCGGCACGCACGAGTGGTTCGCCAGTCCGCAGTCCATCGGCGTCGCCTACGCCCAGGCGTGGGCCCTGACGCATTATCTCAACCGCTCGAAGCGCAGAGGCCTCAAGAAATACGTCGAGATCATCAATCGCCGGCCCGACGATTACGAAACGACCCCGCAGCGCGAAATCGATGACTTCGAAAAGGCCTTCGGAAGTCTCGACGATCGGTGGATCCAGCGCTGGCGGAAATGGATGACGCGAATCAAGTAGGCCGACGCCGCGCCTCAGTCGCCGAACAGGTCGTCCAGCGCCTCGGCGATGTCTTCGTCCAGGGTCTGGTCGTCGGTGCGATCTTCCGAGTCGTCCGAAGATGAAAACGCGCCTTGCTCGACATCGACGCTGACGCCGAAATTGAAGACCGCGCCCGAAAGGCGGATTCGCACGGTGTCGCCGCAGTCGAATTCCACGTCGCGGCGCATCCGCCGAACGTCTTCCACCTCGCCGACCCCCAGCCCGCCCTGGGTGAAGCGCGCGCCGTCAAAGGCGATGACTTCCAGTTCGCCGTCGCACGAGATCGCGACGGATATCGACTGATGGGCGCCGACCGTCTCCGGCCCGCCCAGATCGGCGAGGGAGCGCCGATCGGCCACGACGTCCTCGACGGCGTTCATTCCGCCGCCGACCCAGACGTCGAGGGCCGCGGGGAATCCCGCGTCGTTCTGGATGACCAGCGTGACGCCGTTGCCGAAAAGATTGAAAATGCCGCCGGGTGCGGTGGTGCACGTGCCTCCGGCCGATGGCCCGATGAGGACGACCAGGGCGAGGATACGGATGGCGCGGCTTCTCACGGCTTGTCTCCTGTAGCAGCGGCGAGCCCGGTGACTTCATCGGCGGTCCGGCCTCACCGCAAGAGAGGGCTCCGGCCGAAAGGCGCCCTATCCGATAACATCGATAACGACTTGCCGGAAAAAAAGTTGTGGCTTCGCAGGGGCCGGATATGTGGACATTGGCATCCGATAAGGTACAGTAAAGCAGAGCCGGGGCCCGCGGAGTTGTCTTTCCGCGCGTATCGGCGCCTCGCACAAGTCCAGAGGATCGATGCCTATGCCGCGGCGAATGGCAATGTCAGCATGGCGTTTCGTCTTGGCGCTGTCGACCGTCTTTTTCCTGCGCGCGTCCGTCGCGGATGGGGAAGTGCTCGGAACGACCGGCGACGCCCAGACGCGCGTCACGCAGTTCGACGCGACGACGGCGCCCCAAACCGACTTCGGCCAGGAGTTCATCCCGCAGACGCAGGCCGTCCCCCCGGCGGTGGCGCGGGCCCGGCTGGATCGGCTCGATGACCAAAACGAGGTGTCGGCCGCCGGTCAGGGGCTCGCCATTCTGTTCGACCCCAATCTCGACGGATCGGGCAATCCGAACGACGTCGGGTTGGACATCGGGGCGTTTTCTGATGACCTGCATACGAGTTGGACCGTCGACGCTTCGACGCGCGTGAAGCGAGCGCTTCGCTTGACTGCCGCGGACGTCGGCACCGATCCCCTCGTCGGCCCGTTGAACATGGTGCGAAGCCGGTTGTTTCTTTCCGGCCTGATACTGATCACGACGGAAGACTCGACGCGCGACCTGTCGGACACGTTCGTCAATTTTTCGTTTTCCATCACGCGCCGCCAGGAGGGACGAACGGACACCATTCCCCTCTCGGGCGGCGTGTCGCTGGTCGGTGGCGCCAACGGGTCGATCGAGATGCAGAATGCGACCGGCGCGTTGGCCGGCGCGTTCTTGCCGATCCTCGATCTCGGCGGCCAGATCGAGGGCTTTCCCGTCATCCGGGCCATCGCCTTCAGCGGCGTGCAGCTTCCCTATCAATACCAGGTGACGCTGAACACGCCATTCGAGCTGGAGCTGGCGGTGTACGCCGACCTGGCGAGCGGTCCGGACGGCGTCGGGGCGACCGCGGTGTTCGGCATTCCGCCGGAGGGATTGGCCGCCGTGTTCGCGCTGGTCAACGGCGAAGAGCAAGGCGAGCAACTGGCCGCCCTGCTCGCGCCTTACGTGGACGCAACGGGCGTTTCCTTTTTGACATCCGGCCCGCTGTCGTTGTTCAGTTTGTTTCCCGCCTGCGGCGGCGGCGCGCTACAGTCTTCAATCCTGCTGTTCGCCGGGGGCGCCGCGTTGAGGCCGTGGCGCGGCCGACGACGGCGCCGTCGCGCGTGAAAAGACATTCGACTTGACCGCCGGCCTGACATCTTCCGCCGACGCCGTCATCTGGGGGTTGATCCTGATCGTCTCGATCGGCGTCCTGGCGGCGGCGGTCTGGTGGGTGCGGCGCCGGTTCGTGATCGGCGAAACCGGCGAGGTCGCGGCCGGCCCCCTCTGGACTTTGCAGCATTTGCGCGACCTCAAAACCAGCGGCGCCGTCAGCGAGGAGGAATTCACACGCCTGAAGCAAATGGTCCTGTCGTCGGTGGCCGGCGCCCATGATGTGGCCGGCGCCCATGATGTGGCCGGCGCGGATTCGGCCGATTCGTCCGCGGAGCCGGCGACCGACGAGAATCAAATCAAGCGGCCTGCAAACGGCGGTCGATAAGTTGCCAGCCAACGGATAGAATGCCCTGGCAACGCGGCCTTTCAGTCAGCCGCGGCGGATCAGCAATCGCAAGTTCGAGGGACGTGACCTTGTCAAACGGATCGAAGAGCGGCGGCCACGGCAGCGGCCCGGGGCGCGGACCGACATCAGGCGGCGGACGTCGGCGCAAGAGCAGCGTTTGCAGCTTTTGCGGAAAGTCCCATCGCGACGTCGGTCCCATGGTCGAGGGGCCCAACGACACATTTATTTGCGCCAATTGCATCGATCTGTGTCACAACATCATTCGGCAGGAAAAACGCCGCGCCGGCGGTCTGCGGCCCCTGTTCAAGAAGATTCCCACGCCGCGCGAGATCAAGGATTTCCTCGACAGCTACGTCGTCGGGCAGGATCACGCCAAGCGGTCGCTGTCCGTCGCCGTCCACAATCACTACAAGCGATTGAACCACGCCGAGCAGGCGGAAGGCGACGACGTTGAAATCGACAAGAGCAACATCCTCCTGATCGGTCCGACCGGATCGGGCAAGACCCTGCTGGCCCGGAGTCTGGCCCGAATGCTCGATGTGCCGTTGGCCATCGGGGACGCCACGACGCTCACCGAGGCGGGATACGTCGGTGAAGACGTCGAGAACATCCTGCTGCGGCTGCTTCAGAGCGCCGATTTCGACCTCGACACAGCCCAGCGCGGCATCATCTACATCGACGAGATCGACAAAATCTCCCGTAGCTCGGGAAACGTCAGCATCACGCGCGACGTCTCCGGCGAGGGCGTGCAGCAGTCGCTGCTGAAGATGCTCGAGGGCACCGTGGCCAATATCCCGCCGCAGGGCGGCCGCAAGCACCCCGAGCAGCAGTACATTCAAATGGACACCTCGCAGATTCTCTTCATCTGCGGGGGCACCTTCTCGAATCTCGAAGAGATCATCCGCCGCCGAATCGGAAAGCAAAGCATCGGCTTCGCCAACGAGGACCAGCCCGAACACGACACCACCGCCGAACGCATCGAGATCCTCGAACAGGCGGCGCCGGAGGACCTGGTCGAGTTCGGCATGATCCCCGAATTCGTCGGTCGCCTGCCGGTGATGGCCACCCTCGGCCCGTTGAACGAGGAGGCGATGGTCCGCATCCTCACCGAGCCGAAGAATGCCCTCTGCCGACAATTCGCCAAGCTCTTTGAAATGGCCGAGAGCACGATTACGTTCTCCGACGGCGCCCTCCACGAGATCGCCCGCCGCGCGATCCAGCGCGATACCGGGGCACGGGCTCTGCGCGGCGTGATGGAGGACTTGATGCTCGACATCATGTTCCATCTGCCCGAGGCCAACCGCCGCGGCAAATACGTCATCACCGAGGCCGTCGTCCGCGGCGAGGAAGCCGCCTTCGAGCCCGAAAAGGCGCGGCGCAAGGAATCCGCCTGACAGCCCGGCGTCGCCGGCGACCGTTTCTCGGACTCGCCGCCGTCGATCCCCGCCGAATGCACCCACAAGACTCATTCGGACCGCTCGCCGCGCCGATACCCTGATGCCAGCCGGGCAGTGCCCGATGCACCCGGCATCCGGAGGGACGCGGGAGAAAAGTCGAGTCCGCCAGTCATGAGCAAGCCGGCCGCCGAACGCAACGTCGTGATGATCTGCCCCAACCTCAAGTGCCGAAAGGTCCTTCAGGTGCCGGCGCAATTCCGCGGTCAGCGCGTGCGATGCCACTATTGCAATACGACGTTCGCGGTGCCGCTTGCCAAGACCGAGAAATCCCCGGCGCCCCGCCATACTCCCTCGAATGACGGCGCGAAGTCCTGACCGCCCCGCCGTCGCCGACTATCCTCTCTCGGCCGTCTCGAAGAGCTTCGCCTCGTGCCGCCGCCACAGCGCGCCGAGCCGCTGCTCCATCCCGGGATGCCGCCCGTCAAACGCCAGTCTTGTCGGCGCTTCGGCCAGGCCCACGAACCAATCGATCATCCACTCGTAGTCCCGCAGGTCGATCGACTCGGGTGCGATCCGGCCCCGCCGCTCGTCGATGTTGTGGTAGTTCACCAGCGGCAGACAGATTCCCGTGGCCCGATAGCCGTGATGGACGTAAACAGTCGATTCGCACGTTCCGCCGTCCATCAACTTTCGCTGAAAGGCGAACGACTTTCTCACCCCCGCGAGCTCCTCCGCCACGACTTGAACATAGCCGGTGGCGGCCGGATCGAAGACCGTCGCCCGATCGCCGACGCGCAGCACCGGCCCTGCTCCCGGGATAACGCCTGCGACCGCCTTGCTGGCTTCGACTGCGACCAGCAGGGACTTTCGCGGAATCAGCTTGCCGCGCACCGCCGCCAGCGCCCCGGCGAACCCGACCTCTTCCGCACGCGTGAACAGCGCGAAGCACGGGGCGGAGATCCTCCGGCGGCAGGCCCCGTCCAGCGCCGCGAGAACCGCCGCGACGCCGGCCACGTCGTCGCACATCCGGGCACGAAACCGATGGCCGCGAATCGTCGCGTCCGGCAGGTCCCACGTGCCCACGCTGTCAGGCGCGACGCGGCCGCGCACGCGAACGATGATCCGGTCCGGTGGACCCTCGGCGCCGAAAGTCGCGGCGCTGGCCGCTGCCCTGCGGATCGTGTCCGGCGCGGCGCCGGCACGGATGACGTCGACGATGCGGCCGGTCATCCAGCGCCCCCGCGTATGGAAGCGGACCCGGGCGCCTGGAAAATAACGGGCCGGCACCCACCCGCGCCACTCGGCCTCGACGTGATGGCGATCGCGCATGGCCAAGGCGGCGAAGCCGGGATGGTCCATGTGGGCGGCGAAGACGATCGGCGGCGCCTTGAGCCGGACTCTTCGACGCGGGCGGTAGCCGACGAACAGGTTGCCGAATCGATCCACCCTGGCGGACAGCGCGCGGCGTCGAGCGACGAAACGCCGGATCTCCTCGGCGACCCGATGCTCGAGAAACGGCGCGGTCGGCAGGTCGGCCAGCCGGCAAAGGAGCGACACATTCCGGGAAAGGGCCATACCCAACACCTTTAGAATAAACAAGTTGCGCGACTTGTCCCCGCGGTCGACGACGATATGACCGCCGGCAGGCCGAGTCAATTGACGGGGTCGATGCGCGATTCGACGATAATAGAAACGGATGACAACCCTGCCACACATCGCCGCGCCATCGATGTCCAGCGCGACCCTCGAGTTCACCTGCGCCGGCTGCCAGCATCGCGACCACGCGCCGCGGGCGGTCATCGACAGGCGTCGCGGCGGTCTGCCGTTCGACCTCGTGCAGTGTCCGCATTGCCAACTCGTGCAGCAGTTTCCGCGCTCCTCGCCGGCGGAGTGGTCGCGGCAATACCGCGAGGATTACTACGTCTTTCAGGAATCGGACGAGCGCCGCTGGGCCCGGGCGGCGCAGCAATACGTCGTCCATATTCTGCCGATTGAGGCCGAGCAGCAAGGCGGGCGCCTCCTCGACATCGGTTGCGCCCGGGGACATTTTTCCGCGCTGGCCGCGCGCCGCGGCTGGCGGGTGACGGGATTGGACGTTTCGGCTGAGGCGGTCAGCGAAGCGTCGCAGCGATTTGGCCTCGATCTGCGCGCCGGAACGCTGGCGCGTCATTGGGCGACGATGCCGCGATACGACGTGGCGTTTCTCGGCGACGTGATCGAGCATGTGCTCGACCCGGCGGCGCTGTTGCGCGAGGTGCGCTCCGTTCTCTCGCCGGGCGGACGCATCATCCTCGACACGCCCAACTGGGGTGGGCGTTGGCGGCGATGGGGCGGTGCCCGCTGGCTGGGCCTCAATCCGTTTCACATCAATCTATTCACGGCCGATTCGCTTTCGCCGATGCTGGTGTCCTCCGGTTTCGTCGAGGTCCGCGCGACGACCTACACCCACTATCTCTACGAAACCTGGGGCCGGCGGCCGGAAGTGCAGAGGTGGGTCGAGAAACTGCCGAAGTTCCTCGCGTGGCGCATCAACCGCTTCCTGCAACGCGGCGCGGGCCGGGGAACTTGGGCCGCGCTTCGCGCTCATCGGCCGTCGACGATCGATGCGGCCAGCGCCTTCCTATCGGCCCAATCAGGTTCAAACCTCGCCGACAAATGCCTGCAACCGCAAGGGGACAATCTCATCGTCTGCGGGCAGCGCGGCTGACCGTCAGCGAGATGACATCATTCCGCATCCCGTTTCAAACAGAGACCCATGCAGTGCTGGAGATCCTCTCGCCTCGAGGCGAGAGGTCGGGTGAGGGGTGATTGACTTTGATTCACCCTCAACCCGACCCTCTCCCGGAAAGAAAGAGGGGAGTCATGTGATAGTTCAAATTGCGTCAACCGCCTTCTTCAGACTCGGCCAGTGATCGTCGTAGTGATCGGCGCCGGCGGCGTCGATCCAGTCGCGCACGGGCGAATCGACCAGCAGGGCCGAATCCACGCCGCGAACCGCGTGCACGAGCCGCTCCTCGGCCGCGCGCAGTTGCGGCAGGAGCATCACGAAGGACATGCGCCGGTAGCGGTGATAGACCGCGTCGTTGACCTTGTCGAAATCGTAGGTCGGCCGGGGCCGGCCTCGGAGCATTTCCAGCATTTGCCGGACCGCCTCGTCGTCCCAGAAGACGAAATGGCCGGCCAGATCGCGGACGTTCCATCGCGGGCCGACCCTGACCCGTTCGGCGCTGGCGTCGTCGAACCGCTCCAGGGCCCCGCGCATCCGCATCATCCGGTCGAATAGCCGCTGAATCATCGCATCGCGAACGTCCATGTCGAACCGTTCCCCGGCCACGGGTCGTAGAAAAGCCGACGCAAGGCCCGTCGTTTGGTTAAGATAATGGGAAACCTCCCGGCGTCGCCAATACCGGGTGGTCGTCGCGCGGCCCGCCACGGGGGCGACGGGCCGATTCGATTCGGGGAGATCGCGTGATGATGAAGTTGCCGCGTTTCGGTCTGTTGGGCCTCTGGTGCCTGTTGCCGGCGGCGCCGCTTGTTGCCGACGGCGAACGGCGGTCGGCCAACGACGCCCTGTTCGACCAGTCGGCGTACCACGCCCGCGTCGCCTACCTCGCCAGCGACGAACTGGAAGGACGCGGCACCGGCCAGCCGGGCATCGATCGCGCCGCAGAGTACATCGCCGATTTCTTCCATCAATGCGGCGTCCGGCCCGCGGGCGACGACGGGACCTTCTTTCAGAATTTCACGCTCAAGATTTTCCGCCGCATCGCCCACGGGACGCAGCTCAAGTACGGCGTCGACGGCAACCGCCCCACCAGGCGCCTCGAGCTTGATGAGGAATTCATTCCGTTTCCATTCTCCCGCTCCGGGCGGTTTCGCGGCGACGTCGTCTTCGTCGGATACGGGATCGTCGATGGCGATCTCGGTTACGACGACTACGACGGGATCGACGTGACCGACAAGGTGCTTCTCATGCTCCGCCGGGCCCCGCGGTTCGCGGAGTTCGGCATCCGCGACATGTCGTTCCGCGCCAAGGCGTCGCGGGCCGACCTGCGGGACGCCGCCGCCGTCCTGGTCGTCAACCCGACGTTCGACGAAGCGGGCGACGCGCTGTTCGACTTCGACGGAGCGGCCGGCTCGATGGGCTTGCGCGGCGGCGACTACGGGCTGCCGATGCTGCACGTGACCCGCAGGGTCGCCGACATGCTCTTGGAGGCCGGGGGGCTGCCCGACCTGGAAACACTCGAGGCCCGGATAGACGAATCGAAAGCCCACGCCTCCGCCCCGCTTGAGGGCGTGAGCGTGCGCGGCCGCGTCAACATTGAGATGATCGAGAGCCCGGCCAGGAACGTCGTCGGCCTCATCCCCGGGACGGGACCGCAGAAGGACGAAATCGTCGTGCTCGGGGCCCACTACGACCACCTCGGCATCACCAATAAGGGAAGCGACGATTTCGATTCCGAAAAGGACATCAGCAACGGCGCGGACGACAACGCGTCCGGCACGGCCCTGGTCATGACGCTCGCCGACGCCTTTTCGCGCGGTCAGCCGCCGAATCGCTCGATCCTGCTGGCCCTGTTCACCGGCGAGGAGCGCGGCCTGCTGGGCTCGGCCCGTTTTGCCCGCCATCCGACCGTCGATCTCGAAAACATCGTCGCGATGTTTAATTTCGACATGGTCGGGCGGCTGCGGAACAGCCGGTTGCACGTCGCGGGGATGAAAACGGGCGAGTTCGAGCCGATGGTGCGGCTGCTGGCGTCGTCGCATGGCATCGAGGTCAAGGACGGCGGCGGCGGGCGCGGGCCGTCGGACCACACGCACTTTTACAACAAGGACATTCCCGTGCTGTTCTTCCACACGGGTCTGCACAAGGAATATCACCGACCGGAGGACGACACCGGGTTGGTCAATTTCGACGGGGCGATCCGCGTGGCGAAATTCGCCGCCGACGTGCTCGACGAGATCGACGCGGCGCCTTCCCGGCCGGCCTTCCACGAAGACAACCGCCGCGACCGCGTGCGCCTGACGGCCCGGGACAGGGACGAAGAGAAACAGGACAAAAAGATTGAGGATCCGGCGGAAGCTATCGAGCGGGCCGCTGTGACGAGCGAACCTGAATCCGGCGATGGGCGAGCGGATGACCTCGATGAGCTTCGCCGAGAAATCCAACAAGAGCTTTCGGAGTTAACGCGCAAGCTCGCTGGAAAAGGGAAGGCCAATCCTATTTCTGAAGCCGAGGCCATGCTGAATGAATCGAGGCGAAGGGAATTGAAGGAACAACTACTGACGCTTCAAGCTCTGGCTACCGAATTGCAGGTGGACATGCTGGGCAAGAAGCGCCTAATCGACGCCCTAAACGCCGACCAAGCCGAATCCATTCCACCGAGAGAGATTGAGCAAGCCACACGAAACTACTTAGGAGCCCAATCGGAGCTCTTGCGCGTGACGGAACAGGTATTTGAGACTCGCGCCGAATTGAAGGAAATATCGAGAGAAATCGCCATCGCCGATTCGCACGAGAAGTACGACGAATTCGAGCGGCGCCGCCGAGAGCTCGCGCGGCTTGAGCAACTCGTGGACAACCTGCCGCTCTACGCTCAAACCGCTCGCGCATTCTCGAGCCAGTTCGACAGCGCCGACGTCGTCATCCGCTTCAGCCCCGACTCGGCGGCGCCGGAATTCGAGGTCGTCGTTCGCTCCGGCGAGAATCGCCGAGAGCGCCCCCGCCGTGACCGCGCCCCGGCAGCGCCCGGGCGCGAGTCGGCGCCGAAGATGCCCGCTCAGAAAAAGCCGGCCGCGGATGACATGCACGAAAACCACGACGCGAAAAAAGACAATGCCGACGACCCACACGCCGACGCGCCCGACGACGTCGACGCCGTGCCCATGCCCCCGGTCCGACTCGGCATCATGCCCAGTTACGGCGAGACCGAGGGCGAGGGCTACGAGCTGACCGGCGTCGTCGAGGACGGACCCGCCGCGAAGGCCGGCATGAAGGACGACGACCGGATCTACAAAATCGGCGACAAGCTCGTCACCGACATCTACACCTACATGGACGCCCTTCAGCGCTACAAGCCCGGCGACGAGGTGCCGGTGACCGTCATCCGCGACGGCAAGAAAGTCCTGCTCAAGATCAAGGCCGCTAAACAAAAGTCGCAGGAGGCGGCGTGAATCACGCGAATCCGCCGCGCGGTCCGACATCGCCGATCGACGCCGCTGCGATGAGGCAGCGCATCGTCGAGGAATGGACCGTCGCCGCCGATGGCTGGAAGCGATGGGAACCGTTCATCATCGCCTTCAGTTGGCCGGTCACCCATCACATCACCGACGCGCTGATGCTGTCGCCGGGCCAGACGGTCCTCGACGTCGGCTGCGGCATCGGCGATCCGGCGCTGGCCGTCGCCGACCGCATCGGACCCGAAGGCCGCGTGATCGCCATCGATCCGGCCGGCGCCATGATCGACGCAGCCCGTGGCCGGGCCCGGGCGCTGGGGTTGGACCATATCGATTTCCGCGTCATCGACGTGGAGCAACTGGACTTGTCGCCGGCGTCGCTGGACGCCGCCAGCGGGCGCTGGTCGTTTATTTTCTGCGTCGATCCCGTCGCCGCCCTGCGCCGCGTGCGCGGCTGGCTCAAGCCCGGCGGACGGCTGGCGCTGTCCACCTGGACCCCGCAGCACAACAGCCCCGGCTTTGCGATCATCAATGCCGCGCTGAATCGACAGGTCGAGCTTCCCCCGCTCGATCCGTCCAAGCCGGGCATGCAGCACCTCTCCGAACCGGGCCAGCTCGAGGCGGCGCTGACGGACGCCGGCTTTCGCGACGTGGCCGTTCGGACCGTACGGCTCTCGATCTTCGCCCGAGACGGCCGGGAGTTCTGGCAGTGCATGTCGGAGATGGGCGGGTCTCTGCGCAAGGTGCTCTCCGGGCTGTCGGCTGAGCAACGGGCTGCCGTACAGGCCGAGGTCGCCCGCGAGGTCGAGCGCTTCGCCTGCGACGGGGTGCTGCGCATCCCGGCATTGGCGCAGGTGGGCAGCGCGCGGGCGTAACGAAGAGCGAGTCGGTGGAAGAATTGAATCGATCCCATCCGTTCCGCGGATGTGCTAGAATAGAGAGGCGAAATGAAACCGAGCGTGTACCTCGATTCGTCTGTTCCAAGCTATGGGCTGGAACAGGATAAAGAAAACCCGCTCGTATATGCGAGGCACTAGATTACGCGCCGGTGGTGGACCGAGGAGCGATCCCGTTTCGACGCGTTTATTTCTCCTGTTGTGTGGGAGGAATTGTCGGGTGGTGACCCATCGCGAGCGTCTGAACCGCTCAAACTGGTGGAAGATTTTGGATGGCTTGAGTTCAATGATGATGTCGTAAGGGCGGCTCAGTACTACGTGGAGCAGTTTGGAATGCCGAGCAGGGACACGAGAGACGCTCTTCACATGGCACTCGCGTCAGTTCACGAGATGGATTACTTGTTGACTTGGAATTTCGCTCATCTGGCAAACGCAGGTAAACGGCGTCACTTGGAAACTCTGAATCGACGTCTTTATTTGCCCATGCCGATTATCTGCTCGCCGGAAGAGCTCGTATTGGAGTCCTCAGAATGACCCGTAGAGCCGACCCCGTGAATATCGATCCCGTTGTGCAGGAAATGAGGGACGCGTACGCGCGGATCGCGCGCAACTGCGGAGACGATTTCCGAAAAATCGTGGAGCATTTCGAGCAAGTCCAGAGTGCCCAGTCAAATCGCGTCGTGCGCCGATCCCGACAGCGGATCGCGCGCCGCAGCGCGCCTAATTCGCCCGAGTCACCGACCGACTAAGTTTCCACGCGAAGCTGGGCTTCCCGAGACCCACCGCTGTGTAAATCCATCGGCGTAATCCGGTTCTGCCTTTCCAGTTTGTAGCAACATGTTCAAAATGACGCCCCATGCACTTCATCGACGAAGCTGAAATCTGCGTACAGTCCGGCAAAGGCGGCGACGGGTGCGTCAGCTTCCGCCGGGAAAAGTACGTCCCCAAGGGCGGCCCCGACGGCGGCGACGGCGGCGACGGCGGCAGCGTGCTGATCTACGTCGATCCGCAACTGTCCACGCTCGTCGAGCTGTCCGGCAAGCACCACTGGATCGCCGGCAACGGGCGGCCCGGCGAAGGGAACAATCGAACCGGCAAGGGCGGCGACGATGAAATCGTTTCGGTCCCCCCGGGTACGCTGGTCTTCGATCGCGACAATCGAATCCTCCTGAAGGACCTCGTCGAGCCCGACGGTCAATTGTGCGTCGTGCGCGGCGGGCGCGGCGGCCGCGGAAACGCGCGATTCGCCACGCCCACCCACCGAACCCCGCGCGAGTCCGAGCCGGGCCAGCCCGGGCAGACGCGGTGGCTGCGGCTGGAACTCAAGCTGATCGCCGACGTCGGCGTCGTGGGCCTGCCCAACGCCGGCAAGAGCACGCTATTGTCGCGGCTGTCTCGTGCCCGTCCGAAGATCGCGGACTATCCGTTCACCACGCTGGCCCCGAATCTGGGCATCGTGTCGCTGTCGGGATATCGGCAGTTCGTGATGGCCGACGTGCCGGGGTTGATCGAAGGGGCGCATGAGGGGGTCGGGCTGGGCGACAAGTTCCTGCGGCACATCGAGCGCACGCGCGTGATCCTGCACCTGGTCGATCTCTTTCCGACAAGCGGCCAGCCGACGCCGATCGAGGCCTATCGGACGATCCGCGCCGAATTGGAGAAGTACAGCCCCGTTCTGGCCGCCAAGCCCGAACTCGTCGTTGCCAACAAGCTCGACCTCTGCGACAGCGCCGAGCCCGTGGAGCTCGCCGCGCTGGCGGAAGAACTCGGACTTGACGTGCCGGCGATTTCGGGCGTCGCCGGCACCGGGCTGGACAAATTGACCGAGCGGCTGTGGCGGATGATCGAAGCGGACCGCAGGCGGTGACTCCGGCGGCGTCGGTGTCGCCGCGTCGAGGGCAGCGAGTCGCCCGCGTCGGGCTGCCCGCCGGGGACGAGTCTGAATCGCCCCCGGCCCATCAGGCCGCCTCCGAAGCTCGGCCGCAACGCCGACTCACCGTCCGCATGAATCACTCGGGTCTTTCGGATCGCCCCATTATCGGTGCCGTAGCCGCCGGACGCGGATTCGACGATTGGCCGACCGTCGCGGCATCGCAACGCCCCGGCGCAATCGCTACGCCCTCCGGAACCATTTTTCCGGGAACGGTCAGGCGAAGTTCGGCCGGTAGCGGGTATATTATTGACGGAAGCGGGATTCCTCCGGGGAGGGTCATTCATCTGGTCCGGCCGTTGCCGATCGGGTTCGGTGCGACGGCGTGTATCGACGGGACTGCGGACGCGGCGGGGGCAAGGCGCACCGTTGGCGCCGGATACATCAGGGGGAAGACCATGAAAGCCATTCTCAGGACATTTTCCGCCTTGGGCTGCGTTGTGGCCGCGGCCTACGCGCCCGCCGCGCAGGCGCAAATCGGCGAGCCGAGCGGCAGCTTCGAGATCACGGTGCGCCAGGGCGGATCGATCATCGCCAGCGACGTGGTGACCATTGGTGCCGGCGGCCAGCTCGAAGACCTCAAGCCCATGGACGAGGACGGCACGCCCGAGAGCTTCAATCAGATCGGCTCGCTGGGCGCGGGCCTGAACGAGTCGCCGATCATCCTGAAGGTCGTGGCCGACGGCGACCCCGACTTTCGCATCACACACTGGTATATCGACGTGCCCATTAGTCTGTTGAACATCTACGCCCCGGGTCCGAATTCGCTCTTCGACCCGATGGGCGGCGCGATCGACGTGACGATCGAGGGCCTGGAATTCGACAACAATGCCGATGTCATCCCCTTCATCGTCGGCAACGACACCTTCTACACGTCGTTCATGCGCGACATCGATGGGCACTTCTACAACCTGCCGGACAGCCACGCGTTCGACGCATTCGGCAACGGCCTGATCGACGTCCAGGTGCCCGGCGCGTTCTACACCGATGCGAATGACGCCCCTTACGACTTCGAGGTCCTGCAAAGCGGCCAAACCGTCAGTTGGCGATGGTCCAACATACTCGCCCCGACGGCGATGACCCAGGTGACGAACGAATTCGGCGTGACGCTCGACTCGCTCGATCCGGGGTACGTCTTCGAGCTGGGCCTGGCGGTGGCCTTCGTGCAGATTCCCGAACCGGCCACGCTGGCCATGCTCGCCCCGGCGGTGCTGCTGGTGGTTCGGCGGCGCCGAAAGTAGCCGGACGGCCCCGAAGTTCAGGCCTGCTCCCCAATACTTGATCCAGTTCTTGTGAGAGTCTTTACTGCCCGGATGGGCAAGGAGATTCTCGATGAAGCGCAAGCGACATGGTCCGGACCCGATCATCGCCAAGCTGCATGAAGCGGCCGAGTTGGGGCCGGTAGAAGCGGTTGCGGACGTAGTAGAGCCCGCGGTTGGTCGTGAGGCCCGGGAGTTCGGTGTAGCTGGTGCCGTAGCGCTCGTAGAAGAGCCCGTGCATGCCGATCCGCGGGTACTGATAGCCGCCGCCCAGGAAATCGCCCTCGCCAGTGACGCCGTACGGTTCATACGAGACCTGCCAGTAGGGCTCGCCATCCTCGTCGGTGATGCCGAGGACGGTGTAGTTGGCATCCTGAAGGAAATAGAGCACCCGATCGTACTGATCGACCTGGCAGACGAACTCGTCGATGTAGTCGGGGCCGTAGATGTATCGCTGGTCGGTCCAGCGCTCGGGCTGGCCGATCGGTCCGCTGACGAGCTGCTGGCCGCCGCCGGGGTCCTCGCCTTCGAGGAAGGCCATCGGCTGCTCGTCGTCGACGATCGTCGCCTCGCTCTCGAACGTCCCCTCGCCGCCGCCCGGATCGACGACGGCCACCGGCTCGCCGCCGACGGTGCCGAGGCCCTGCATCATGATCAGCGGCCGCTCGATATCGATCTGGATGCGACGCCAGCCGTCGTAGTAGTAGTCCTTTCTCCTGTAGGCCGGTGGTGCCCGCTGACACCGGCGTCTCCTTGCGGATCAGCCGGCCGAGGCCGTCGTATTCGTAGCGAACGACGAGGGCACTGCTCATAGAACAGTGGCAGACCGCACAGCGAGCGCACTGCTCATAGAGCAGTGGCACACCGCGGCGGCGGTCGCGTCGCCCTCCCGGTGAGAGCCGTCGCGCTGTCGGGGCCTCTGCCAAGCGGCAGGCCGCAGTCGGGCAACAAACGGAGCGCGCGAGAATCCCGGCGCGCCGGGATCGCACCGGCGAACACAAAGCAACATCATCGAGGCGCCGCTCTACCTGGAGGGCCGCACGGGCTAAAGCGGTTTCCGGGTCAGTGGCCTATCCGAGCCGCGACCGTGAGGGAGCGGGTTCTACCATTGCAGGCAAATGGTGTTTCGTGAAATTAGAGCAGTTTCAGAATTTGTGTAGCGGCCCCGCTCCGTCGGGGCCGACGAGTGACATGCAAGCAGACAGCCGCTTTCCCGTCCGCCACGGAGGGCGGACGCTACAGAAAAAATGAAACTGCCGTAGCCATTGACTGGGGAACCGCTGTCGCGCCCGGGGCTCGTTGACCCGGCGGGAAGTGGCCGGTCAGCCGGCGAGGGTGCGCTGCACGGCCCAATAAAGCCCGATGACTGCGATCAGCAGGGAGCACGGCCGGACGATGACCGGACGGTACTGCCGCCGATCGCGAAACCAGCCGACGGCGAGGAA
>Ga0299906_10000189_pt1 | contig 63272 bp, 68 predicted proteins | sample RVTome_14_FD_200259 | JGI IMG/M metagenome (GOLD analysis project Ga0299906, IMG submission 200259) | Soil microbial communities from uranium-contaminated site in the Upper Colorado River Basin, Wyoming, United States - RVT145D125 (version 2) ...
TGTTTTCGCGTCAGGCCCTCGCACCAAGGGCTCGGGCCGAATTGCACGCAGCCTCGGAGAGCTCTTCACGCGGGCCACTGCAGTCGCATGAAACCCGCGAAAGGCCAGTACCGAAGGTGTTCCAGACCGTGTCGTAGGGATTGGTGGCGGCGATCCAATCGTGCACGCGAGTGATCCAGTAGTAGGCGTTGGCCTGGGCGGTCACCTCCTCGTCCGGCGAGTCGTTCATCGTCACGATGTTGCCCGTCGGGTTCTGTAGAGTATGAGTTTCCTCGCGCTCCGGGCCGTTCGGTGGTTCGTTCTCGATCTGCGCAGTGACCTCGCCTTCGTAGCGAACCTTGATCGTCACCGGGGCCGTGCCCGGTATCGTGAACGTGCCGTCCTCTGCGGCGTACGTGATCATCTCGTCGTTGGCGTCGAAGATGGCGATGCGGCTCATGGGCTTGACCTCGAAGTCGCCGTCTTCATGCAGCCCCCCGGTGCCCGCGGTCAGGTAGGACTGGACCGTGCCCGAGACGTCGTAGTTCATGACGGCGTCCCGCGACCGCACGAGCTCCCCGCTGCGCGCATCGAACCAGTAGTAGAAGCTCACTGGCGCAAGCCGCTCTTCCTCCCGCCACGCGCTCGCCTGCACGAACCACGCCAGCCGCGGCGTGCGGCTCGTCTCGTCCTCGATCTGGGCGATCACGAGCCGGGGCGCGCTCGTCTCCTCGGCGTGGATTCCCGTGTCGGAGAGGAAGCGTCCCGAGGCGAGCACGCTCGCCGCCGCCGCGGGGACCGAAGGCGTCGTGTCGAAGGCCTCCACGCCGGGAAGGCCCGTGCTGTGGACGGAGAGCAAGTAGTCGTCGGCCGCGTCCATGAGGACGTTGACGCAGCCGCCTTGGACCGGGACGCCGTCCACCTGCTGGCGGAAGCGGAAGGTGATCTTGTCGCTCGAGTCGATGAGCGAGAGCGGCAGGAAGACGCTGCGCTCGAAGACGAGCGTCTCCGGGTCGATGCCGTGCAAGCTCTCGCTCGCCCGGACGAAGCCCATGGCGACGTCGATGAAGCCCGCTTCGTCCTCCGGATGCGTCGCGGCATCCGCGAGGCCGCTGTACAGGAACACGCCGAAGCCGATCTTCGGATCGACCTCGAGCTCCCAGCCCGCGCCGTGCGCCGCTCGCCAGGCCTCGAGCTCGTCATCGAGGTCGGACTGCACTGCCACGGCAGGCACGCCCGGGAGCGAGAGCGCGGCTACGAGCGCCGCGGGGAACCAGGGAAGCCGCCCCCGTTGGGGGGGGGGGGCAGGATCTTTGCTTGCATGTCCACTCCTCCTTCTACTTCGCGGCCCTACCCTGAACCGCGTGGATTGGCAAGCCCCACCCTACGCCGATCCCCCACGAGCGCAAGGGCGGCCGCCTCTACGGCGCCGCAGGGCGTCCTGACCCCCTGCTACCCCCGCTCCGCCAGGATCTTCTCCAGCTCCTCGTGCAGCCGCCCGAGCACCTCGTCGTAGCCGTACGTCCCCACGTGCACCGGCCCGCGCTTCAAGTTCACGGTCCGCGGCCCGCACCACAGCCCCAGGTCCGCGTCGTCGGTCTCTCCCGGCCCGTTCACGCGGCAGCCCATCACGGCGATCGTGACGTCGTGCTCGGCCGCGTACTCGGTGGCGCGCTTGACGTCCTCGGCGAGCTCGATGAAGCGCTCGTTCTCGACGCGCGAGCACGACGGGCAGGCGATGATGTTGAGGCCGTCGAAGAAGTTGGGCGGGACGGAGCGGAAGCGGCCGTTCTCGATGTCGTCGAGGATCGCGCGGCCGACCTCGATCTCCTGGCCCTTGTCGTCGAACGGGACGGTGAGCGACACGCGGATCGTGTCGCCGATGCCGCGCGAAAGGAGCTGCTCGAAGGCGATGCGGGTCTTGATGATGCCGTCGGGGGGCATCCCGGCCTCGGTCACCCCCAGGTGCAGCGGCACGTCCGGGCGGGCCTCGGCGAAGCGCTGGTTGGCCTCGATCACCAGGCGCGGGTCCGAGTCCTTGATCGAGACGAGGTAGTCCGCGAACCCCCGGGCGTCGAGCAGGGCGCAGTGGTCGGCCGCGCACGCGACGATGGCTCCGACGTGGTCGGCGCCGAAGCGCTCCTTGTACTCGGGCGCGATGGAGCCGGCGTTGACGCCGACGCGCAGGGCGCAGCCGTGCTCGCCGGCGACCTCGGCGAGGTAGGCGACCTTGTCCTCGATCGAGCGCTCCTTCTCGTGGTGGTGCAGGTGGCCGGGGTTGTAGCGCAGCTTGTCGACGCGCGGCGCGACCTGCTCCGCGAGCCGGTAGCTCTCTTGCAGGTCCACGACGAGGCGCGCGCCGGTCTCCGCGCGGATCTCGTCGAGGGCCAGGGCGTCGCCCTTGCTGTCGACCGCGATCCGGATCAGGTCCGCGCCCGCCGCCTCGAGGATGCGCACCTGGCGCAGCGTCGCGGGCACGTCGCTCGTGCGCGTGGCGGCCATGCTCTGCACCGCGATCGGCGCGCCGCCGCCGACCTCGAGGTCGCGGATCCGGATCGTGCGCGTGCGGCGTGCGGGGAGCATGCGGGCGAGGATTCTATGGAAAGGGCGCTCGGAAGGGGACGGCGGGCGGCCCGGCGCCGAAATCCGGCGTTTCTTGCCCCCCCGCGCCACGGGCCCTCGGACGTGGGGGCGACCCGAATCGAAGAAGAGGTACTGGGCTTCGTCCCGGCGCGTATCCCCTCATGCGTCGGGGCATTCCGGTCCGGTGCCTTCCCAAGCAGGTGGACTCTCACCTGCCCAGCCCCACCCGGACCGCGCCCCAGGTGGGGTTGGTCTTTGAAGGAGCCGCCTCGCGTTGGTCTAGAATGGCTCGCTCGCGGAGGAGAGCTTGAAAGCCAAGGTCGTCGTCGTCGGTGGCGGAGCGATGGGCACGTGCATCGCCTACCACGCGGCCAAGCGGTGCGATCCGCTCAAGGAACCGGTCATCCTCATCGAGAGGGACCAGCTCGGGGCCGGTGCGTCGGGCGGCTCGTCGGGGGTGCTGTACCAGAACTACGGCGACCGCCCGATGGCCGGGATGGCGCGCGACGCGCTGCGGATCTACACCGGCTTCGAGGGCAGCACCGGCCGCTCGATCGGCTTCCGCCGCACGGGCGTGCTGACCGTCGCGGGCCCGAAGAATCCCGCCGGTCAGCGCAAGCTCGAGAAGAGCCTCGAGATGCAGCTCTCGATCGGCATCGTCGTCGAGCGCGTCGAGGCGAGCCGCATGCTCGAGATCGTGCCCGGGATCGAGCTCGCGCCCGGCACGATCGGCGCCTGGGAGCCGGGCGGGGGCTTCGTCGACCCGGGGCGGACGATCGAGGCGTTCGCCACGCTCGCGCGCGACGCGGGCGCCGTCACGCGGATCGGCGTGCGCAACCCGACGGTGATCGTCGAGAGCGGAAGGATCGCCGGCGTGCAGACGGACGCGGGCATGTTCGAAGCGCCCCTGGTCGTGCTGGCCACCGGGTCCTGGACGGCGGAGATCCTGAAGGGCGTGGGGGTCGTCGACCTGCCGCTCGAGATCGCTCAGGTGGAGCAGCTGTTCCTGCGCATGCCCGCCGGCGGCGGCGGCGGCGACGCCGGCCGCGCCCACCCCGACGTGGACGAGGACGTGCAGATCGCGACCGACCTCGAGACGCGCTTCATGCCGAGCCCGCTCGACCGGCTGCCCGTGCCGCACCCGGTCGTCTTCGACCTGGACTCGGGCCTCTTCGCGCGCTGCGAGCCGATCCAGGACCGGACGCGCGTGGGCCGCATCTCGCCCGAGAAGGCGCAGCGCATCGCGCACCCGACGCACGCCGCCAAGAGCGTCCCGCCGGCGAAGCGCACGGAGATGCGCGAGGCCCTCGCCCGCCGCCTGCCGGCGTACCGCGACCTGGCGGAGGCGGACCACCGCTACGCGTGCGTCGCCGTCACCCCCGACCTGCACCCGGTCGTCGGCCCGATCCCGGCGATCGCGGGGCTCTACGTCGTCGCGGGCTTCACCGGCAACGACTTCCAGCTCGCGCCTTCGATCGGAGAGGGGATCGCGCAGATGCTCCTGGGCGAGCCGGTCAGCGCGTTCGACACGGCGTACTTGTCGCCCGAGCGTTTCGGGTGAAGACCCCGGCTACCTTTCTCCCAGCACGCGCGTGATCCGCACGCCGTACGTGCCGTCCACGGTCACGACCTCGCCGCGCGCGACGATCTTCCCGTTGACCAGGATGTCGGCCGGTTCGTGCGCTTCGCGGTCGAGCGTGATCAGGGAGCCCGGGCCGAGCTCGACCAGCTCGGAGAGCGGCATGCGCGTGCGGCCGATCTCGACCGTCACGCGCACCGGGACCTCGAGGACGTTGTCCAGCCCGATCGGGCCGCCCTCGGCGTCTCCGGGCGAGAGCTCTTCGAGCTGACTCGCCTGGACGGAGATCGCGGCGGCGGCGTGCTTCAGCGTCGACTCGACCTCGGCGGGGATTGCGCTTTCTTCAGTCATCTCGTGAGTCTCAATCGAGAGGGGAGTCCTCGCCGTCGCCGCGTTGCGAGCGCAGCTCTTCGATGCGCACCGCGAGGCGGCCGCGGTGCTTGCCCCAGCTGGCGAGGGCGCACGCGCGACCCTCGACCCAGAGCTCGAGCGGCGCGCCGGCCGGACGTGCGAGCGGAATGACGTCGCCCACCTCGAGCTTCATCAGCTCGTCGAGCGGGATGTCGATCGAGCTCAGGTAGGCGTGGAGCTCGACGGGGACCGAGTCGAAGTGCGCGGGGAGCGCCTTGGGGCGCGGCGCCTTCTGCGCTCCGGCTTCGACGAAGCTGCACGGGAGGTAGAGGCGCATCTCGCTCTCTCCGCCTGGGCCGTCGAAGGAGAGGTGCACCATGAGGCGGCGCGCGTCGGCGTGCGGGCCGTCGGGGTGCGTGATCTCGCCGGGCGCCTGGGCCACGCGCACTCCCTGCACGCTGCATCCCAGCGCGCCCGCGACCGCGCCGGCGACCACGCGCAGGAGAGCGTCGAGGACCTGGCATTCCGACGGGCTGAGGCGGCGCTCCGCCTCGCTCTCCGCGCGGCCGCTGAGGATCGTCTCCGCGGCCCGCAGCGCCGCCATCGTCTCCCACACGAGCCAGCCGGGCTCGTCGCCGCACCGGAAGCACCAGACGAACGCCGGGGACGCCGCGCCCTCGAGGAGCTCGGAGGCGTCGAACTCCCCGACGCTCCCGAGCTGCAGCGCGTGGCTCGCGCGCAGGACCGCCGACATCGCGCGCGCGGCTTCGGGAAGGCGCGCGGCGATCCGCCGCGAGAGCTCGCGCAGCCGGGTCTCCGCGAGCCGCCGCGGATGCGTGAAGTCGCGGGCCTCGACCGCGCCGCGCGCCAGCCGCTCGCCGGCGCGCGAGACGAGCTCGCGGATGGCCTCGGCTTCCTCGGGTTCGACGTTGGCGGACACGGGGGCTGCCTACTGCAGGATGAAGTCCGATTCGATCAGCTGGCGCGTCCGGCCGTGGACGCCCACGTGGATCTCGCCCCGGAAGTCGGGCGCGTAGCCGCTGACGTTGACGTAGAGCGTCTTCCCGTCGGCCGTCTCCAGCATCACGTCCTCCTCGTGACCGAGGAACGCGACCGCCGGGCCTTCGTCCAGCTGCAGGGTCCTGGCCGGGCCGTCGACCTTCACGACGTGCTCGTGGAAGCGACCGCGGAACGTCGCCTTCTCGGCCGACAGCCCCGGCTGCAGGCCCGAGACCGCGTCCACGTCGAAGGGCAGCTTGGTCTTGCCGATGTGCACGGGGAAGAGGATCGGGTCGACGGCTTCGCGCAGCTCCTCGATGAACGCCTCGCGGTTCGCCCCGTGGTGCACGTCCTCGTAGCTCTTGTCCGAGCTGACCCGGTTCCACGCGCGGTTGAACATCGCGGGATAGATCGGATCCTTCTGCCGCGCGGCGAGGTACGTCTGGTCGTACGCGTAGTACATGCAGTCGACCATCATCTGGATGTAGCGCATGCCCTGGTTGTCCTTGAGGTTGGCGGAGAGCTTCTCCTCGGACAGGGACGTGTGGAACGGCCCCTTGAAGCGCGGCGTCGCGGAGCCCTTCGAGGGGAGCGCCAGGAACGCGGTGAGGCTCCCCAGCGTGACGACGCCGAAGATCGATCCGACGAGCTTCCTCGAAGCGCCGGTCCTGCGCGCCGGCGCCTCGTTCTCGGCGTTCGCTTCGGGTTTTGGGTTCTCGTCTTCTTCAGCCATCGCGCGAGCTTCTCATTTCCTCGGGGTGATCAGGCGCGCGTCGACGGAGCGGCTCGGAACCGTCGCGGCGCTCGAGAGCCAGCCCTTGGCCTGGACCCGGCCCGGGCGGAATCGGTGTTCCTCGACGAGGTAGCTCCGCACCGCTTCGGCCCGCATGAAGGCGAGCCAAGCGTCGTCGCCCTCGAAGCGCGCGCCCGCGTCCTGCGCGTGGCCTTCGAGCATCAGCACCTGGCTCGGCCCGGGGCGCAGCGTGTCGGCCAGCGCGTCGAGGTACTGCATCGATGCCGCTGTCAGCGCCGCCGAGTCCGGCTCGAACGTCGCGACGTTCGGCTGGCGCAACTCGTCGTGCGGCTCGAGGGCGTCGATGACCTGCGCCTGGATGAGCTCGAAGTGGCTCGCCTCGAGCGGGTCGACGCCGCGCTCGGGGTCCTCCTCCGGTGGCAGGCTGAAGCGCCTGCGGACGTTGTCGAAGATCTCCTTCTTCTCCTGTCCGTCGAGGATCCCGTTGAGGCCGTAGGACTCGATCGCGACGATGAAGGAGCCCACGCCCTTGGCGAGCAGGCCGTAGTTCTGCTCCTGGGACATCGACACGAGCAGGATGAAGAAGCACAGGACCAGCGTCATCATGTCGCTGAAGGAGACCATCCACGCTGGAGCGCCCTGCTTGACCTCCGGCTCCGACTTCGCGCGCGCCATGGCTAGCGGGCCCTCTCGAGCTCGACGGCCGCCTCCGCGCTGAGCGCGAGGATGCGCACCTCGACGCGGCGGTTGACCGTCCTCTCCAGGGGCGTGCGACCGGCGTTCAGCGGCCGGGCGGTCGCGAGGCCCGCGACCTGCAGGCGCTCGCGGGCGAGCGTGGAGCTCTCCAGCAGCACCTCCGCCGCGGCCCTGGCGCGGGCGCACGAGAGCGCCTCCGCCGTGGGGAAACGCGGCGACGGCTTGAACTCGGAGTCGGTGAAGCCCTCGATCACCAGGCGGTGCGGGTAGTGCTGCATGACGTCCGCGAGCTCCTCGAGCGCCGCGCGCAGCACGGGGCTGACGCTCGTGGATCCCGGGGCGAACGCGCCGCGGTCGTCGAAGCGGATCGAGATGCCGTCGCGGACGTCCTTGGGGTCGAGCTCGATCCGTCCTTCCGTCAGCTTCTGGCCCATCTCCTCGAGGTCGACGGGGAGCCGATCGGGCGGGCGCGTGTGCGGGGAGCGCGCGCCGTGCTCCACGTCCTTGGCGAACATCGCGTCGTTGGACGGCGGAGCGACGGCCGACGACCCCGCCCGCTGCTGCACCGTCCCCCGCGTCCCGAGGATGTTCTGCTTGAACGTGAACACGTCGTACGCCTCGATGCTCGAGAACGTGAAGATCAGGATGAAGAAGGTCACGAGCAGCGAGACCATGTCGGAGAACGTGGTGATCCACTCCGGGGCGCCGACCTTCTGTTCTTCCTCGAAGGCCATCGCGTTCAAGCCGCCACGCCCTCGCGCTGGCTCGGCGCGAGGTAGCCCTTCAGCTTCTCCTTGATCAACGCGGGCTTCTCACCGGACTGGATCGCGACGATGCCCTCGATCATCAGGCTGCGCAGCAGCGCCTCGGTCTTGGCTCGCATCTCGAGCTTGCCGGCGAGCGGGAGGAAGAGCATGTTCGCTGCGATCGCGCCGTAGAGCGTCGTCAAGAGCGCGGTCGCCATGCCGATCCCGATGGAGGCCGGGTCCGAGAGGTCCTGGAGCATCTGCACCAGGCCGACGAGGGTTCCGATCATCCCGAAGGCCGGCGCGAAGGCCCCCATCTGGTCCAGGATCTTCTTGCCCGACGAGTGCCGGCGCGCCTGCCAGTCCGCCTCGAGCTCCATGATGTCGCGCACCGTGTCCGCGCCGAAGCCGTCGATGACCAGCTGGACGCCCTTGGCGAAGAACTGGTCGTCGACCTCCTGCAGCTTGGACTCGAGCGCGAGCAGGCCGTCGCGGCGCGCCAGGTTCGCGTAGTTGACGATGCGCTCGATCTCGCTCGCCGGCGTCGACGACTTGTGGATCGCGGTGACCATCATCACCCTGACGATCGGCTTCAAGTCCGCGCCCGGGAACGCCATCATCGTCACGGCGAAGGTCCCCCCGAACACGATCGCCAGCGACGGGACGTGCAGGAAGATGCCGACGCCGCCGGGACCCACCGCCATCGCGACGAGGATCAGGCCGAAGCACAGGACGGCGCCGACGATGGTGTTGAGGTCCATTGGGGGACGGGGCTCGCGGGGCACGAACCCGTCGTCGTTATCGGCCGCCCGCCGCGCGGCCTTGATCGCTCGAAAGCTGCGTGTACGCGCCTGTTACGCGGAGGATCGGGCTACTGCTCGGCCACCCGGTAGGCGTCGGCGTACTCGATGTGCTTGCCCACCGGGATCTCGTTGAGCAGCTCGCGCGCCCGCTCGGCGGGCAGGGCGCGCAGGATGCGCGCCGCGTCCGCGGGCGCGTACTGCATCAGCTTGAGCGCCAGCGACTTGGCCTTGCCCTCGGCGAACATGCCGGCGAGGCTCGTCCAGCTGGCCTTCTCGCGCTCGGCCTGCACGTCCGCGTCGCGCTCGAGCTCCGCCTCGCGTTCGCGCAGCTGCATCTCGGCCTCCACGAGGCTCGAGCGCAGGGCCTCGAGCTCCGACCAGCGCTCGTCGAAGTGCTGCGCCAGGAGGTCGAGCTCCCGCTCGCGCTTCTCGAGCTCGAGCTCGCGCAGCTGGTTGGCGCGCAGGCTCGCCTTGAGCTCGCGCTGCAGCCCTTCGAGCTCGTTGCTGCTGAAGGGCGCGGGGAGCAGGAACGCCTGGAGCGGGATGGCCGCGTCCTCGACGACCTCCTGCGTCGAGCGCGCGTCCTGGTCGAGCTGCTCGAGCGGCCCGCCCGCGTCGACGGCGGCGACCTCGGGCTCCTCGGGCGCGGGGAACATCCTCCCGACCAGGGAGAGCTCGTGCATCGGGGTCCCGGAGACGGCCGCGAACGAGAGGAAGGAGCCGACGAAGAGCACGAGCCCGCCGACGACGTAGGCGAGGTACTTGAGGGTGCCGGTCATCGGCCGCTCCCCTTGCCGGATCGGACGCCGGGCCTGCGCGAGCGCAGGAGAGCCGCCTCGTCGAGCTCGCGCGCCTCGCGGCGGCCCTCGCGCTCGAGGTGCTCGCCGAAAAGCCGCTCGCGCCAGCGCTCGAGGGCGCGCACGTCGACGCGCCGCCGGCTCCATGCCGCGCGCGCTCGCTCGGCCTGGAAGCGCAGGGTCCGCGCACGCTCGCGGCCGGCGCGCAGCGCGCGCTCGAGGCCCTCGAGCCCGCGCTGCTCCGCGAGCACAGCGAGCGGTTGCAGGCGCGGATCCGCGATCCGATCGCGCAGGGCGAGCGTCGCCGCGTGCCGCTCGCGCACGAGCGCGCCGAGCGCCGCCTCCGCGCCGGCGGCGGCGCCCTCGGCCTCGCGCCACGCGGCCCGGGCCAGCTCCTCCTCGAGCGCGCGCACGCGGCGCACGCGATCCAGCCGGAAGCGAAAGCGGTTCATCACGTCTCCAGCTCTCGGTCGGCAACCCGTGCCAGCAGCTCAAGCGTGTGTTCGATCGGCGTGAGCTCGCCCAGCGGCTGGCGCAGGAACGTCTCGATTGTGGGAAGGAGCTCGAGGGCGCGGTCCAGGCGCGGGTTCGTCCCGGCCTTGTAGGCCCCGATCTCGATCAGGTCCCGGCCCTCGCGGTGGGCGGCGAGCGCGTCGCGCAGGGCCGCGGCCCGGCGCAGCACGTCGGGCGGCGCCAGGTCGGGCATGAGCCGCGACAGGCTCCCCAGCACGTCGACCGCGGGGAAATGCCCCGCCTGGAACAGCTCGCGCGAGAGGAGCAGGTGCCCGTCGAGCAGCCCGCGCAGCGTGTCGGCGACGGGCTCGTTCGGATCGTCGTTCTCGAGCAGCACCGTGATCAGCCCCGTGATGCTGCCGAGCCGCGTGCGGCCCATGCGCTCGAGCAGCTTCGGCACGGTCGCGAAGAAGCTCGGCGGGTACCCGCGCACGGTGGGCGGCTCGCCCGCAGCCAGGCCGATCTCGCGGCTAGCGCCGGCGAAGCGCGTCACCGAGTCCATGACCATCAGGACGTCGCGGCCCGAGTCGCGGAAGAACTCGGCGATCGTCACGGCGACGAACGGCGCGAGGAAGCGCTCGATCGGCGGGCGGTCGGAGGTCGCGACGACCAGGACCGATTTCGTCCGGCCCGCTTCGCCGAGGACCTCCTCGACGAAGGCGCGCACCTCGCGGCCGCGTTCGCCCACGAGGCAGCAGACGACGACCTCGGCCTCGGTGCCGCGCGTGATCTGTCCAAGGAGCGTCGACTTGCCGACGCCCGAGCCGGCGAAGACCCCCAGGCGCTGGCCGCGGCCGATCGTGTTGAGCCCGTCGACCACGCGCACGCCAGTCGGCAGCGCGGCGTCGATCGGGACGCGCTCCAGCGGCGGGGGCGCCTCGCGGCGCACCGCGAGCACGGCGGCGCGCGACACGCGCGGGCCGCCGTCGAGTGGCGACGCGAAGCCGTCGAGCACGCGGCCGAGCAGGTCCTCCGAGACGCCGATCTCGAACGTGCGGCCGGTCGAGACGACCTCCTGCCCGGGCGCGATGCCGACGAGGTCGCCGTGCGGCATCAAGAGCGCGCTCGAGCCGCGGAAGCCCACGACCTCCGCGTCGACGATCCCCAAGCGGCCGCGGTCGATCCTGCACACCTCGCCGAGGGCCGCGCGCACGCCGGCGGCTTCGACGAGCACGCCCGAGACGACCTCGACCCGCCCGCGGTAGAACGGGCGCGCGAGCTCGGGCACGAGCCGCACGCAGCGCTCGAGGTCGGGGATCAACGCGCCTCCCCGCGCAGCCGGTCGGCGAGCCGGCGCAGCGCCGCGTCGAGGTCGCGGACGAAGATCCCGTCCGGCGTCGTCACGTGGACGTCGCCGCGCGGCACGCTGGGGTCTTGCTCGAGCACCGTCCCGCCGCGGAAGCGCGCGCCCTCGAGGGCGGCGTGGTCCTCGGGGGCGAGGTGCACGACGCAGTTCCCGCGGCCCACGCCCGACTCGGCCAGGGTCTCGCGCACGATCCGGTCGAGGTCGTAGCGGCCGGCGTCGATCTCGGCGCGCAGGAGGTGGCGCGCGATCTCGACCGCCAGGCGCACCGCGAACTCGCCGAGCTCGCGCTTCTTCGCCTCGAGCTCGCGCTCGGCACGCTCGTGCGCGGCCTCGAGCTCGCTGGCGGCCTTGTCGAGGGCGCGGACCGCCGACCGGGCCTCCTCGGATAGCTGCCGGCGTCCCTCCGCGACCCCGCGCCGCTCGGCCGCGGCCAGCTCCTCGGCGAGGACGCGCCGCGAGATCCGATCCAGGTCGTCGCCGGCGACGCGCACCTCCACCGGCCGCGCGTGGACGCGGATGCGACGCTCGCTCCCGTCCATCTCAGGTCACGAGCTCCTCGCCGGCGCGCGGCGGGCTGAACTCGCCCGATTCGATCAGGGTGCGCACGATCTTGAGGATCTCGTTGCGCGCGTCGACCACCGTCGAGAACGGCACGGGGCCGCTGAGGTCGCGCTCCTCCTCGACCATCGCCTTCACGCGCGAGCTCAGGTTGCCGACGACGTTCCGGGCGACCTCGGGCGAGCACGCCTTGAGCGACATCGAGAGCGTCTTCGTGTCGACCGACGCGAGGACCTTCTGCATCGAGCGCTTGTCGAGGTCGGCCAGGTTCTCCCAGCTGAACATGTAGTCGCGGACGTCGCTCGCGACCTGCTCGTCGTGCCGCTCGAGCGCCTCGAGCACCGCCTGCTCGATCTCCGTGGCGCTGAAGTTGAGCAGCTCCGCCACGGTGCGCAGGCTGGCGGCCGGGTCGTGGGCGGGCGGTCCGGCGACCGCCGACTCGAGCTGCCGCTCGAGCTCCTCGGCGATGATCAGCGTCGTCTCGATGGAAGGCGGCACGAGCGTGGTCATGCGCTGGACGACCTCGAGCGCGGTCTCCGGCTGCAGCTCGCCGATGATCTCGGCGGACAGCGCGGGCGAGATGTAGGACAGGACGAGCGCGACGACCATCGCCGACTCCTCGGCGAGCAGGCGCGCGATCGCGGGCGGCGCCTTGCCCTCCAGGAAACGGAACGGCTGCTCCTCCTGGCGGCGGCGGTGGATGCGGCGCAGGACGCGCTCCGCCTCCTCGGCGCCGAACGAGGCCTCGAGGATCTCGCGCAGCTCCCTGTCATCGCGCGGGCGCACGGAGCCGGGCTGGTACATCGCCTGGGCCAGGTCCTGGTAGAGCGCTTCCAGCGCCTCGGGCGTGCACAGCCGCGGATCGAGCGCCGTCATCGCCTCGGCGACCTCGGAGACGATCTTCGGGTCGAGGTGCCGCATGACCTCGACGCCCACGTCCTTGTCGAGGCTGAGCAGGAAGGCGGCGACGCGCTGGGCTCCGGTCGGCCCGCTCAGCCCGGGGGGCTCGGTCGTGTCGCTCACCTGCCGGCCCCCACGGTCGATCGGTCGCGGGCCCAGCGCGACAGGAGCGCGCTGACCTTCTCGGGGTCCTCCTTGACGAGCTTCTCGACGCGCGCCCGCGCGACGGCCTCGGGATCGGGCAGCTCGACCTCGGCCGCGCTCTCCCGCGCCTCGACCGCCGCGGCTCGAGCGTGCTCTCGCCGGGTGCGCTTCGACCTCCGGAGGCTGAGGAGCAGGACGATCAGGAAGCCGAGCGCGCTCGCGATCTCGACGCCGCGCTCGACGAGCAGGGTCAGCCTGGGATCGAGCGGCTCGGGGAGCTCCACGGGCTCGCGCTCGAGCGGCTGGCCGTCGGCGTCGCGGTCGAGCCCCTGGAAGGTCGTCGTGACCAGGCTGAACTTGTCGCTGCGCGACTCGTCGAAGCCGGCGAGGTCCTTGATCGCCTGCTCGATCCGCGCGCCCTGGTCGGCCAGGCTCTGATCGAGGAAGACGGTCACCGTCAGGCGCTTCAGGACGGGGGCGTCCTGCAGGCGGTGCGTCGTCGAGCGCCCGACGGCGTAGCTCTTGGTCGATTCCGACGTCGTCGCCGGCGGGGCGGTGTCGGCCGCCGGCAGGCTCGTGACCGGGTCGACGTTCGAGGCCGTTCCCGTCGGCCCGCCGGCGACGCCGGCGAGGCCGCCCGCCGGGACCTGCGGCGTCTCCGTGTCCACGGTCACCTCGGAGAGCGGCACCTTGGTCGACGGATCGATCGACTCGTCCACCGACTCGATGCGCTCGTAGGTCCACTCCCCGTGCACCGAGGCGCCGACGACGCCGGGCCCGTAGACGCGGTCGAGGAAGTCCTGCACACGCGCGGTGCGCTTGCGGTCGAACTCCTCCTGGTGCGCCAGGATCTCCGACATGCCCATGTCGCGCGACCCGTCGAACAGGCGCCGGCCGTGCTGGTCGGAGATCGCGACGTTCTCGACCGGCACGTTGAAGGAGAAGCGCACGACCTGCGCCACCATGTCGCTCTGCTCGCGGTCGAGCCGGTCGGTCCCGAGCAGCTTGAGCACGACCGACACGGTGGGCGGCGCGCTGCGCACGAAGGAGGAGGTGTTCGGGACCGAGCTCGCGACCTTGGCCTTCCCGACGAACGGGAACACCTCGAGCATCTGCTCGACCTCGCCCCACATGCGCTTCAGCATCTGCTGCTGGCGCTCTCCGGAGCTCAGGAAGACCGACGACGTCCCGGCCGAGGTGGTCGTGATCCCGCGCGGGTCGCTGACGAGCGCGCTGTCCAGCGCGGTCGCGTGCAGCGCCTCGTACCTGCGCCCGCGCTCGACCCAGATGCTGTACGGGCCCGGCGGCTGGCTCGTCTCGAAGCGGATGCTCTTGCCGGCGATGGCGCCCTGCACGGCCGCGAACTGCTCGGAGTCGAGATCGCTGTAGAGCAGCACCATGCTGGGGTGGGCCGCGCGGTAGGCCGCGCCGCCGGCGATGGCGACGGCGAGCAGCGCGCCGGCCGCGAGGACGACGCGCGTCGGGCCGTTGGCCTGGCGCAGCTGCGCGAGGAGTGAGAGCAGGAGCTCCTTCATGGCGGCGCTAGACGTTCATCCGCATGACTTCGCGGTAGGCGTCGATGAAGCGGTCGCGCACCTGCATCGCGAAGTCCATCGACAGCTTGGCCTGCTGGAGCTGGGCCGCCGCCTCGTGGAGGTCGAGCTTGCCCTCGAGGACGTCCAGGTGCAGCCCGTCGACCCGCTTGGCGCCCTCGTCGACCTGGCGCAGGCTCTCGCGCACGACGTCCGAGAAGGAGAGCCCCTCCTTCTGGGCTTGCTCGCCGCGCACCCTGGCGTGCGCCTCCTGCATGCGCGCGAGCGCCGCGCCGAGCACGTCGCGCGGAAGACCGCCGCCCCGTCCGATGCCGTCCGTCATGACTCGTTGCGCTACTCGGCGAGGCGCAGGGCGCGCCTGGCCATCTGGACGAAGTTCTCCTGCACGCCGATGTTGGCCTCGTACGCCCGGACGGCGGTGATCAGGTCGGCCATCTCCTTCATCGTGTTGACGTTGGGGTAGAAGACCGTCCCGTTCGCGTCGGCGTCGGGGTGGCTCGGGTCGTGGATCGACTCGAAGTCCGTCGAGAGGTCGGGCGCGACGCCGGTCACGCGCACGCCCGCCACCTCGACCCGCCCGTTCCGAGCGCGCTCGAGGAGCGGGGCGAAGTGCACCACCTGGCGCCGGTACGGCTCGCTGCTGCCGGGGGTGCGCGTCGTGCGCGCGTTGGCGATGTTCTTGGCGATCGTGTCGATGCGCACGCGCTCGGCGCTCATCGCGCTGGCGGCGATGCGCAGGCCCGAGAAGAGCTTTCCGGGTCCGGACATCAGCGGCCTCCGAGCGCCGAGCGGGTGAGGTCCCCGCGGCCCTGGAGCAGCGCCGCGAAGAGCTCGAACAGGAGCTGGTTCTCGCGCATGAGGCTCTGCTCGACCTCCATCGAGACGTTGTTGCCGTCCGGGCTCGCCGGCGTCAGCTCGTCGACGACGATCTCGGGCTGCAGGCGCTCGATGCGCGGCGTCGAGCGGCCGAGCTCGCGCACGAGCAGCTCCTCGAAGCGCACGTCGCGCCGCCTGTAGCCGGGCGTGTTCTGGTTCGCGACGTTGCCGGCGAGGACGTGCTGCCGCAGCGCGGCCGCGGACATCAGGCGCAGCAGCACCTCGCGATCGGTCGGTTGCAGGCCCACGTCGGTTCAGGCCACGAGGCCGGCCTGCCTCCAGATCTTCATCTTGTTGCTCAGCGTGCGCGCGGTGAGCCCGAGGCGCCGCGCGGCCTCGGTCTTGTTGCCGCGCGTGGCTTCGAGCGTCGCGAGGATCGCGACCCGCTCGATGTCCGCCATCGGGTTGTTCGCCAGCGCGAGCGCGAACTCGGGGTCGTGCAGGTTGAGCTCGGCGGCGGGCTTGGCGCCCGTCGTCGGCGACACGTTGCCCGGACCGAAGAGCAGCTCCTCCGGCCCGATGTCGCCCCCCTGGGACAGGATCACGGCGCGCTGGATCACGTTCTCGAGCTCGCGCACGTTGCCGGGCCAGTTCCACTCCTCGAGACGGCGGCGCGCCTCGTCGGTGATCTTGGGCGTGGTGAGCCCGTTCCTCCTCGCGTGCTGCGCCGCGAAGTGCTCGGCCAGCGGCCGGACGTCCTCCCGGCGCTCGCGCAGCGGCGAGATCTCGAGCGGCAGGACGTGCAGGCGGTAGTACAGGTCCTCGCGGAAGTTCCCCTCCGAGACCTCCTTCGCGAGGTCGCGGTTGGTCGAGGCGATCACGCGCACGTCGACGCGCAGCGTGGCCTGGCCGCCGACGCGCTCGAACTCCTCCTCCTGGAGGACGCGCAGCAGCTTGGCCTGCATGTTGGGGCTGATCTCCCCGATCTCGTCCAGGAGCAGGGTTCCGCCGTCGGCGAGCTCGAAGCGGCCCGGGCGCATCTTGTGCGCGCCCGTGAACGCGCCGCGCTCGTGCCCGAAGAGCTCCGATTCGAGCAGCTGCTCGGAGAGCGCCGCGCAGTTGACCCGCACGAACGGGCCGCCGGCGCGCGGGCTGGTCTGGTGGATGTACTGCGCGATGCGCTCCTTGCCCGTGCCGCTCTCCCCCGAGAGCAGGACCGTCCCCTTGGAGCGCGCGATCCGCGCCGCCGAGCGCAGGAGCTCGAGGATCGGGGGGCTCTCGGCGATCATGGCGGGCGGCTCGCTGCCGATCATCTCCTGGCGCAGGTACTCGTTCTCGTGCACCAGGCGGCGCGTGCGCTCGATGCGCTCGATGACGATCTCGAGCGACTCGGGCGAGCAGGGCTTGATCACGAAGTCCGACGCCCCCAGGCGCATCGCCTGGACGGCGGTCTCGATCGTGCCGTGGGCCGTGATCAGCACGCACGGCAGGTCGGGCCACTGCGCGCTGACGCGCCGCACCAGCTCGAGGCCGTCGACGCCCTCCATGCGCAGGTCGGAGAGCACCATGTCGGGCCCTTCCTTGGGGATCTTCGCCAGGGCCTCTGCGGCGCCGCTCGCGGCGATCGCCAGGTAGCCGAGCTCCTGGACGGCTTCCGTCAGGAAGTCACGCGAGAGGGGATCGTCGTCGACGACGAGAATGCGCTGGATGGACATCTTGGTTCAGCTGAGGGGGATTAGGGGGATCCGGAGGAACACGCTCGCGCCGCCCTGCGGGGCCGGCTCGGTGGAGATCTCGAGCCGGCCGCCGTGCAGCCGCGCGATCGTGTGGACCAGGGAGAGGCCGAGCCCGGTTCCTTGGGCTCGCGTCGTGAAGAAGGGTTCGGTGACTCTCGGCCGGATGCTGGCCGGGATTCCCGGACCGGCATCGGTGACGTGGAAGACGACCTCGCCGGCGTCACGGCGCAGGTCGACGCGCACGCGGCCGCCCGCGGGCTGCGCCTCGACCGCGTTCGCGACGAGGTTGCGCAGCGCCTGGCGCAGCTTGATCCGGTCGCCGACGAAGTCGAAGGGCTCGGCCTCGGTCGTGACCTCGCAGCCGCCGAGCTCCGCGGGCGCGCCGCTCTCGAGCGCCGCCAGCACGTCACCGATGAAGCTCCGCGAGCCGATCGCCTCCAGGCGCAGGCGCTCGGGCTCGGCGAACGTGAGCATGCTCTCGATGATCGCGTCGACCTCACAGACGCCTTCGCAGATGCGCGCGGCCCAGCGCTCGGTCTTCGCGCCGGCCGCCCGACCGTCGCCCGTTACCTCGCGCAGGAGGAGCGCGGCGAAGCCCTTGATCGCGTTGAGCGGGTTGCGGATCTCGTGCGCGATCCCGGCGGCCATCGTGCCCAGCGCGGCCATCTTGTCGAGCTCGTGGATGCGCTCGTTCTTGCGCTCGATCTCCTCGTTGGCCCGCCGCAGCTCGTTCTCGACGCGCGCCGCCCGCTCGCCCAGCTCCTCGTAGCTGGAGAGCAGGCTCTCGGAGATCGCCGAGAACGCGCGCATGGCCTGCTGCACGTCGTCGGGCTCCCGCCTGGTGCGCGCCGCGCGCGTCATCGACTCCTCCCGAGGAGCGCGCGGTCGTTCGCGAACTCGATCTTCCAGGCGACGAACTCGACGTCCCGGCGCGCGCGCCGGGCCAGCTCGCCCGCGCTCGCGTCGCCGCCGACGGCGCGGTACTCGGCGAGCGCGTCCTCGAGGCGACCGAGCTTCTCGAAGGCGCGCGCGCGCAGGTACGACGCCTCGTGGCCGGCCAGCGTTCGCTCGAGAGCTCGCAGCGCCTCCGCGGGGCGGCCCGCCTTCAGGAGCAGCTGCGCCTCGCGCAGCGCGCTCGCGCTGTAGCCCGCGGGCTCGAGCGCCTTGCGCTGCGTGACCGGGCCGGGCAGCGACGCGGCCGAGCGTTCCGCGATCGCGCTGCGCTGGGCCTCGTCGAGGCCCGTCGTGCGCACGGCTCCGGCAGCGGCGCCCGGCTCGCCCGAGTCGACCGGCTCGCCCGGCTGGATCGGCCCGCCGGAGGCCGGCGGCGCCGCCGCCGCGGCCTTGCCCGCGCGCAGCTCGTCCACGAAGAGGTGCAGGCGCGACACCTCGTCGCGCAGCGCGCAGAGGCGCCCGTCGCACTCCTGGTCGTCGCCGCTCGGCGGCTCGGTCGCGCGCAGGATCCGGTCGATCGCCGAGGTGTCCCCGCGCTCGAGCGCGCTGCCGACGTCGAGCAGCTCCTCGAGCACGCTCACGGTGTCCTCGAGGGCGCGCGTGAGCCCGCTTCGGGCTCCGTCCTGGAGGCCGACGGCGGGGACTACGAGGAGCGTGCAGAGGCTCAGCTGGATCGCGCGGCTCGCGGCGAACATCACAGGCGGCCCTCCAGGGCTTCGATCGCTTCGGGCAGGGCGCCGCGCCGCTCGTGGATGCGCGACGCCGTGACGTAGATCTCGCGCCGCGCCTCCTCTTCGGAGAGGCCCTCCGCGACGGTGCGCAGGACGAAGATGGCGCGCTCGGCCTGCCCCTGCGCCGCGAGCGCCTCGGCGTGCGCGACCGCCAGGCGCAGCCGCTCCCCGGGCGTGAGCTGCGCGCGGTGACGGAACAGCGGCTCGAGCGCCGCGACCGCGCGCGCCGATTCGCCGCGCGCGAGGAGCTCGGCGCCGCGCGCGAGCTGGCGCGCCGGGGTCGTGCGCGCCGGGTCGTCGCTCGCGAGCCCGAGCCTCGCCCGCGCCTCGTCCGCGAAAGGCAGCGTCAGCTCCGCGCGGCCCTGCTTCGCGGCGAAGGCGTGGACGAAGAGCGCGCCGAGCTCGTCCTCGGCTTCGAGCGCCAGCCTTGCCGAGCGTCGCAGAGCCGTTTCGCGCTGCGGCCCTTCGGCGTCGCGCGCGAAGGCGAGCCACGCCACGCCGGCCTCGCCGGCGTGCCCCAGCGCCTCGAGGGCGAGCGCGCGCACCTCGCGCGCCTCGCGGCTCCAGTCCGCTTGCTCGGACGTCCCCTCGACGATCTCGAGCACGCGCAGCGCATCGGTGCCCTCGCCGGCGAGCGCCAGTCCGCGCGCGCGCACGAGGAGCCGCTCGCGCACCTTGGCGTCGTCGCGCGTCGGGTAGTGCGTGTCGAGCGCGTCGAGGACGTGCAGCGCCTTCTTGGGGCTCTCCAGGAAGCAGAGGGTGCGCGCGAGCTCGAGCCGCGCGACCGCGTGGTAGGGGTGCGGGCGATCGAGCCCGGCCAGCTCGTAGTAGCGGTCGGCGGCGAGCGCCCACTCGCCGAGCGCCGCCAGGTGCCGCGCCGAGCGCAAGAGCGCCTCGGGCGCGAGCTCGTGCGCGAAGTGCTTCTCCTTGACGAAGTCGTAGTGCTTGACCGCCGCCTCGAGGTCACCGCGCTCCTCCTGGATGCGGGCGAGCGCCATCTCCGCGTACGCCGAGCGCTCGTGGCGCGGCGCGTCCTTGAGCGCGTACAGGAAGGCGCTCTCGGCCAGGGCGAGCAGCTCGGTCTCGGCCGGATAGGGCGCGGTCTCGTCCGCGATCACGATCGCGTCGCCCGCGAGGTCGGCGCGCAGCCCGACCGTGCCGAGGATCCAGGTCAGCGCGCGGGCCGGCGGGCGCGCATCGAGGTAGACGTCCAGCGGCTCGTGGCCCGCGAGCCTGTCGGCGCCCTGCACGGAACGGCCCAACTGGCGCGCGATCTCGGAGATCACGCGCTCGAGGGGCGCGCGCCGCGCGTGCACGCTGACGAGCGGGCCCTCGCCGTCGCTCTCGAGCTCGACGGTGAGCGCGCCGCGGTCCTGCGCCGCGAACGCCGCGAGGACCATGTGCGCCAGGGCGATCCTCACCGATCGGCCTCCCGCAGGCTCAGCCCTTCGAGGAAGTACGCGTCCGCCAGCGCGAACTCGAGGTCGGCGGCGGCGGCGTCGTCGAGCGGCAGCCGGTCGCGGCTCGCGAGCATCTCGTAGATCCTCCGGCGCGCCGCGCGGTACTCGCCGTCCGCGATCTCGCGCCGGGCGATCTCGAGCACGAGCTCGGCGGGCGAGTCGAGCTTCGAGGCGATCCACTCCTCGGACGGCGGCGCGGGCTCGAGCTCGGGGCCCTGCGCGCGCGCGCCGGGCTCCGGACGCTCGGTCGCCGCGGCGGACGCGCGCGGCTCGACGCCGGCGCCCAGCACGGCTCGCGAGAGGTCCGCGCGGATCGAGATCAGCGCCTCCTGGAACGTCCGGCTCGCTTGCCAGGCGAAGAAGACGAGCGCCGCGTTGACGACGACGAAGCCCGCCGCGAGGAGCGCTCGCCGGGCGGTCGGCGGCGCGGGCGGGGGCTGGGCCTGGACCGCGGCCGCGTCGAGCGCGCCGGCCGCGGGGTGCGCTCGCGTGGGCGTCGCCGTGGGCGTCGCCGTGTGCGTCACCGTGTGCAGCGCGGGCGCGATGGGCTCGGTCGCCTGCGCGGTCCGGGGGGGCGCGGCCCCGCGCCCGCGCAGGGTCGGCGCACCCGACTCGAGCACCTCCGACTTCGAGAGGTGCTCGTCGCCGGCCGAGCGCTCGGCCGCCGTGAACAGCTCCTCGAAGCGGAAGATGTCCTCGTCGATGTCGTCGCCCGCGACCTCGGCCGCGGCCATGAGCGAGCCGGCTCGGACGGGCGCCCCCGGCGCGGACGCGCTCGCGGCGACGAGCGCGGGGACCTCCTCCACGCCGGGCGCGGCCGCCGTCGCGGGCCCGCGGGACGGGAAGTCGAAGAGGTCCTCGTCCTGCGCGTCGGGCGCGAAGTCCTCTCGCGTCATCGCGGCCGGCTCCCCGGCGAAGGGCTCCAGAGCGCCGTCTCGAGCGCGCACTTGGGGTCGGGGCCCGCGAGGATCCGGCCGAGGGCCACGGCGAGGGCCGGGGAGAGCTGGAACGAGGAACACGGCTCGCCGCGCTCGAGCTCGGCGATCAGGCGCCGGCTCGCTTCGGGCGTCAGGTAGTCCAGCTCGGAGAGGTCCGGCCGGTCGTCGTCGAAGTGCACGCGGGTCGCGCGGAAACCGAGCGTGACGCAGCACCCGGCGCCGGGCCGGGCGGCGATCGACACGCTCTCGGCGAGGGCCGCCGCGCGCGCGAGGCCGCCGTCCTTCGAGCGCCGCATGTGCCCGGGTCCGACGACGAGCGGATCGAAGCCCACGCCGAAGTCCTGCACCGAGAGCGCGAGGTCGCGCCCCGCGCCCCCTTCCCACCGCGCGCGCACGCGCACGTAGCCTCCCTCGGCGGCGTAGGCGTGCACGAGCACGTTTTCGAACAGCTCGGAAGCGGCCGACCCGATGCGCGCGCGCACCGCCGGCCCCGCTCCCTGCCGGACGGCGAAGGCGAGGAGCTCGCCCACCTCGGCGCGCAGGGACTCGGGCGTGGCCGCGAGCGCGTGCTCGTACGCCTCGCCCGCGCCGTGCGCGAGGACCGCGCGCGGGCGCGGCCGGTGCGCTGCGCGCCGCCCCTCGACGGCCCGCACGAGCTCGTCGAGACGGAAGGGCTTGGCGAGGAAGTCGTCCGCGCCCAGGTGCATCGCCCGGCGGCACGCCTCCAGGCTCGGCGAGCCCGAGAGCAGGACGGCGCGCGCCGCGCCGCCGCGCCGGCGCAGCGCGGCGAGCAACTCGAGGCCGCCCTCGTGCGTGCCGAGCGCGAGGTCCGAGACGAGGACGTCGGGCAGATCGCGGGCGAGCGCCTCCGCGACGCTGCCGGCCGTCTCGACGCGGTGGCCGCGGCGCTCGAGCGCGGCGGCGATCGCCAGCGCGATGGGCGCTTCGTCCTCGACGACCAGGACCTGGAGCGCGGCCGCGCTCAACGGCTGCTCCTCTCCAGCACCTGGAGCGGGAAGCGCACGCTCACGCTGCGGATGCGCTGCGAGCTGCGCTGGTCGTCGATGAGCCCGCCCATGCGCTCGATCTCGCGCTTGGCGAGGGACAGCCGGATGTCGGCGGTCTGCCGCGCCGACGTCGTCCGGGGCGCCACCTCGCAGGAGATGACGAAGTACGCGAACTCCTCGTCCTCGAGCGTGTGCAGGAGGATCTCGTCGGGCCCCTCGCGCAGCGCTCCGCGCAGGAGGTGGGCGAGCGCGTGCGAGAGGTGGTGGCCGTCCACGACGAGCGCGCGCGGCGCGGAGTCCTTCGCGAGCCGCACACGGCGCCGGCTCTCGCACGGCAGCTGCTGGAGGCTGCTGCGCGCGATCTCCTCCAGCGAGCACCGCAGCGGGTCGGGCGTGTGCGGGACGGCGAGCTCGCAGACGGTGTCGACGTTGTCCTGGATGCGGGCGAGCTCGGCGAGGACGCGCGAGACCGCCGGCTTCACCGATTCGTCGCCCGCGAGCCCGCGGGCGAGGCTCTCCAGCCGCGCGCGCAAGGCCGCCAGGGGCGTCCGGATCTCGTGCTCCACGAAGCGCTCCAGCGCGGACCGCTCGAACGGGGCGGTCTCGGCGGAGCCCGGGGACTGGGTTTCTCGAGTGGGCATCGCGTCTCCTTGGCCGTCCGCCGCGCGACGTCGGAGCGGGGACGGACGTCCGACCCGGCGCAACGGCGGTGCCAAGTCCCCATTCGGCAAGAAGGCCCGAATCGCTTGACGCCCTGGAAGCGCAATCCAGAAACGATTTCGCGGGTCGGGCCGGATTCGGGAGCCTCTTTCGAGGAGGTGGAAAGCGACACGTGTCGCGAGTTTCGACACCTCCGTGCCCGTGCCCGACCTTCCCCCCATGGCCGCCCGCCACCTCCCTCCCGGGCGCGGGCACGCGCAGGGGCACGGGAGACCCCCGCAGCCCCCTACCCCGCGATCCCGTACGACCGCAGCTTCTTGTACAGCGTCGTCCGGTTGATCCCGAGCTCCCGCGCCGCGCGGCTGCGGTTGCCGTCGCATTCCTCGACGACGCGCCGGATCAACGCCTCCTCGACTCCGCGCAGGCTCCAATCGTCCAGCGTCAGGCGCAGCTTGCCGTCCGGGGCAGGGCCGCTCGCGGCCGCGGGGAGGTCGAGGTGCTCGGGCCGGATCGGGCTTCCCTGCGCGAGGATCGCTGCGCGCTCGAGGGAGTTGCGCAGCTCCCGCACGTTGCCCGGCCACGCGTGGGCGCGCAGCGCGCAGAGCGCCTTCGGCGTGATCTCCAGCGGAGCGCGGCCCAGCTCGCTGCCGAAGAGCTCCAGGAAATGCAGGGCGAGGGGCTCGATGTCGTCGGGCCTCTCGCGCAGGGGCGGGACGCGGAGCGTGAGGACGTTCAAGCGGTAGAAGAGGTCCGCGCGGAACGCGCCCGCGTCGATCATCGTCTCGAGGTCGCGGTTGGAAGCGGCGACGATGCGCACGTCCATCGCGCGGTCGCCGTCGCCCCCGACGCGCCGGTAGGTCCGCTCCTGGAGCAGGCGCAGGAGCTTGGCCTGGGCCGGGGAGGGCAGCTCGCCGACCTCGTCCAGGAAGAGCGTTCCGCCTTCCGCGGCCGCGACCAGCCCTTCGCGCCCCTGCGGATGGCCGCCGGTGAACGCGCCGGGCTCGTATCCGAAGAGCTCGGCCTCGAGCAGGCCTTCCGCGAGCGCCGCGCAGTTCAGGGCCACGAACGGCGCGGCGCTGCGGGCGGACTTCGCATGGACGGCGCGCGCGATCAGCTCCTTGCCGACCCCCGACTCGCCGATGACGAGCACCGTGCTGCGCGGGGCCGCGGCCACTCGCTCCAGATGCTGGAGCAGGTGCTCCAGCTCGCGCGAGCGGCCGATGAAGGCGGGGAACGCGGGGAACACGGGGAAGGCGGAGGGCACGGGGAGCGCGGTTCGGATGCCCGGTGGCATCGTCCGCGAGCGCCGACGGCCCTGTGTGCAAAGCCGTCCGTTCCCGGGAGTGGAACCCGGCGGAGGTTCGAAGAACGTTGCGTCCCGGCATCGAACCCGAAAAAGGGGGTCGCTCGCGCTCATCCGGCACACGAGCGGTCCGAGAACAAGCGCGAGACGAGCCAGGCCTCGCGCCTCGTGCGACTCCTATCAATGCACCTCGTCCGCGGACAATCAATCCATCCAAGGAACTGAAAACATGGGACTTCGTGTCAACACGAACATTGCCGCCATGAACGCGCAGAGGAACCTGTTCCAGGTCACCTCGCGTCTTCAGGGCAACTTCGCCCGACTGTCGTCGGGGCTTCGAATCGCGACGGCTGCCGACGACGCGGCCGGGCTGGGGATCTCCGAGAGGATGCGGTCCGACATCCGCTCCTTCGGAGTCGCCGCCCGGAACGCCCAGGACGGCGTCTCCCTCGCGCAGACGGCCGAGGGCTCGCTGAACGAGGTGAGCAACCTCCTGACCCGGATGCGCGAGCTGGCGCTCCAGTCGACGAACGGGACGCTCTCCACGACCGAGGACCGGGCCACCCTGGACACCGAGTTCCAGGAGCTGCTCTCCGAGATCGACCGGATCGCCGACCAGACCGAGTTCAACGGGATCACGATCCTCGACGGGAGCACCACGACCGTCTCGATCCAGGTCGGTATCAACGCCGGCGAGACGATCACGGTGAACCTGCAGGACGTCAACACGGCCGCGCTCTCGATCGACTCGCTGGACGTCGCGTCGGCCGGGGCGGCGAGCGCCGCGCTCGCGTCCCTCGACTCGGCCATCAACACCATCAACACGGCGCGCGGCTCGCTGGGCGCTTCCCAGAACCGCATGAACAGCGCCCTCGCGAGCATCCTGAACGTCCGCGAGAACCTGTCGGCGGCCGAGAGCCGCATCCGCGACGTCGACGTCGCGTTCGAGACCGCGGACCTCACGCGGAACTCGATCCTCCAGCAGGCCGCGACCTCGGTCCTCGCGCAGGCGAACGTGCAGCCGCAGCTCGCCCTGAGCCTGATCGGGTAACGGGCGCCTCTCCGATTTCCTCGGCTACCTCCCTTCCTCCGGGCTCCTGGGGGAGGGAGGTAGCTCGTTCCATGGCCGCTTTTGCACAACCCTCGCTCATGCCCTCCCCAGCGCGTCCCGATAACCCGCTCGGACCCGCGTCGCGGGCAAGCCGATGGTCGGGAACGGAATCTCATTCAGCGGGCTGGCGAGCGGCCTCGACACGCGCGCGATCATCGACCAGCTGATGGCCATCGAGCGCCTGCCCATCCGGGCGCTCGAGGAGCAGAAGGCTGCGAGCGAGCGCAAGGTCGGCCTGATCGGGACGTTCAAGGGCCTGGTCACCACGCTCCAGGGAGCAGCGGACGGGCTGCGCACCGCCCAGGGCTTCTACGACTTCGTGGCGACGACGAGCCGCGAGGGCGTCGCGACGGTCGCGGCGGCGTCCGGAGCGCAGGCTGGGACGCACACGCTCCTGGTCGAGTCGACGGCGACGATCGACCGCTGGGCCTTCGACGGCGTGGCGGACGACACGCTCGACCTCGCCTCGGCGGACGGCGAGTCCGTGAGCTTCACCGTCGACGGCACCAGCTACAGCGTGGCCGTGAACCAGGCCGAGTCGAGCCTGGCCGAGATCGCGCTGGCGATCAACAGCGCCGCGGGCGGCGACGTGTCGGCGAGCGTCGTCGACGTCGGGCCTCCCGGCGCCCCCAGCCACCGGCTCGTGCTGAGCTCGGACCACGGCGGCGAGACGGGGCGGATCACGGGCATCTCGAGCTCGATCGCCGGGCTGACGATCGACGGGACCGAGCCCGACGCCGGCGGCAGCGCCCAGAGTGCGAACAACATCACCGTCGGGAACAACGCGGTCGCCTACGTCGACGGGCTGCGTGTGGAGCGCGCGGACAACGACTTCAGCGGAGTCCTCGAGGGGATTGCGATCGACCTCGTCTCCGACGGGGGAGGGGAGGCGATCACGTTCACCGTCGGCGCCGACCGCGACGCGATCCGCACCGGGATCCAGGAGTTCGTCGACGCCTACAACGGCGTCATCGACTTCATCAACCAGCAGAGCGAGTTCACCGAGGAGGGCGGCCGCGGCGGCGAGCTGTTCGGGGACTCGCTCCTGCGCGACGTCCAGTCGCGGATCCGTCACGCCCTCTTCGACGTCGACCTCGCCACGGTGCTCGCCGACACCGAGGGCTTCTCGACCCTGTCGCTCGTGGGGATCGAGCAGGACAGCGACGGGCGCCTCTCGATCGACGCCGCGGCGTTCGACGCCAAGTTCGACCAGAACCTCGGCGCGCTCGCCGACCTCTTCGCCGACTTCGACGGCTTCGAGCGGGCGAGCGACGACCCGAACGACCCCGGCTACTTCCAGGACGCGACGGCCGACTCGGGGCTCGCGGACAATCTGTACCGGGCGATCGACCGCATGTTCGGGACGCTCCAGGGGCCGATCATCGACCCCGACACCGGCGAGCGGCGCGCCATCCCGGCGCTCTTCGACTCGCGCACCGGCACGCTGAACGAGCACATCGAGCGCCTCGACGAGCAGATCGAGGCCAAGGAACGCCTGCTCGAGTCGGTCGAGCAGAGCCTCGTCCTGCGCTTCGCCGCGCTCGAGGAGCTGATGGGGCAGCTCAATGCCCAGGGCGCGGCCCTGACGAGCTCGCTCGCCCAGCTGCCCACCTTCACCCCCTGACCCGGTCCCCACCCATGAACCCCTACAGCGCCGCCGACGCGTACCGTCAGGCATCGATCGAGAACGCCCCGCCGCTCAAGGTCGTCAAGATGCTCTACGAGACCGCGATCCGCTGTCTCGGCCAGGCGCTGAAGGAAGACCCGCGGGATCCGGCGTCCGCGTTCCTCGACCTGGTGCACAAGGTCGACACGATCGTCAGCGAGCTGCGCCTGGCGCTGGTGCACGAGCACGCCCCGGAGATCGCCGCGAACCTGGAGCGCCTCTACCTGTTCGTAGAGCGCGCGCTCTTCCAGGCCGGGACGGACCGCGACGCCGCGCCGCTCGCCGATGCGCGCCAGGTGCTCGTCACGCTCCTCGACGGGTGGAAGCGCGTCGACGCGAGCGAGGTCGAGGCCGCGTGAGCGCGCTCGAGCGGGTCGACGACCTGCAGAAGCGGCTCGAGGAGCTGTCGGCGCGCGTGGCGGCGCCCGGTGCAACGGGGGCAACGGGTGCAACGGGCGCCGACCTGCGCGCGGCGGGCGCCGCGAGCGAGCGCGCCTTCGAGGCGCTGGGCGAGCTCGACGCGCTGGCGCGCGGCCTCGCCCCCGCCGAGGTGGAGCTGCTGCGCGGCAAGCTGCGGCGCGCCGCGACGCTCGCCTTCGCGACGCTGCACGCCGCGCGCGAGGACCTGGGGCGCGTCGGCGACCACCTCGCGCGCGTCCGGCGCACGCGCCGCGTCCTCGCCCACTACCTCGACTCCGCCCCGTCGGGAGAGTCGTGCGACGTCGAGGGCTGACCGATGCCCACGCGCCGGCTGACGGCGCCGAGCTCCGCCGCCGTTTCACGCGCCCGCTCGAGGATCGTCACGAGCGCGCGGCGCGCGCGGTGCTCGTCGCCGAGCTCGAGGGCCAGCTCCGCCTGCACCGTGCACAGGCACAGGAAATTGTTCGCCTCGTGGAGCAGCGCGCGCAGCTCCCGTGACAGTCTCTCTTCTTCGAGCGTCGCCATGAGCGGATTCGTTCGAAGAGTGTTTCGGAAGCGTCGCCGCGCGGCCTGAGCCTGTCGTCATTCGCGGCAGGTGTCGGCTTTCTCGACATCCCGGAAACGGGAGGAGGCGCCGCGCCCGCCCGCCGACGCTCGAAGGCGGCCTGGCATGCAGGTTGCTTTCCGGCCGCCGATGGAGCTCTCCCTCTCCTGGCTCGCGTGCAGCGCGCCCGTCGACGTCCCGTCCGGGACCGACCTCACGCGCTACCTCGTCGTCTGCGGCTCGCTGATCGTCCTCACCGGAGGGCTGGCCTGGGCCTTCAAGCGGCTCGTCGCGGGATCCCTGCGCGCGCGCGCCGCGCGCCGTTCGCTGCAGGTGATCGACGTGCTGCCGCTGGGGGGCAAGCGCCAGCTCAGCGTCGTGCGCTGCTACGACCGCACGCTGGTGCTCGGGCTGGGTGAGCGCGAGGTGCGCCTGGTGTGCGAGCTGGATGCGGAGGCGCACGAGCCGGAGACGGAGGCGGGATTCGAGCGACTGCTCGAAGGGGCCCGCGCGCGGCTCGATCGGCGCTCGCGCGCGCGGAGCGGCACGGAAGACCGGCGCGCGCTGCAAGGGGTGCGACCGTGACCGTCCTCGCGCGCGTGCTCGCCGTCCTCCTCTTCGCCGTCGTCCTCGGGTCGCCGGCCGTCGCGGCTCAGGAGCTCGCGCTCGCGCCGCAGACGCTCGCCCAGGTCGCAGGCCAGACCGCGGTCGAGGGCGCCGTTCAGGGCTCGGGCGAGGGGCGCCTCTCCACGGCGGTCGAGATCGCCCTGCTCCTGACGGTGCTCTCGCTCCTGCCGGCCATCCTGATCACGATCACGAGCTTCACGCGCATCGTCATCGTGCTGTCGTTCGTGCGCCGCGCGCTCTCGATCAACGAGCTGCCGCCGAACCCGGTGGTGATCGGGCTCGCCCTGTTCCTGACCGTGTTCGTGATGGCGCCGGTCGCGGACGACGTCTACGCGAAGGCGTGGGTGCCGTACCGCGCGGGGGAGCTGGACACGATGCAGGCCAGCGAGACGGCCTGGGGCAGCCTGCGCGAGTTCCTGCTCGCGAACACGCGCGAGAGCGAGCTCGCGCTCTTCGTCGAGCTGGCGGGCGTCGAGCCGGCAGGCGGGCCGTCGCTCGAAGCGCTGCCCCTGCGCGTCGTGGTCCCGGCCTTCGTCCTGAGCGAGCTCAAGACGGCGTTCCAGATGGGCTTCCTCCTGTTCCTGCCCTTCCTCGTGATCGACCTTGTCGTCTCCAGCGTCCTGCTCTCGATGGGCATGTTCATGCTGCCGCCCGTGATGATCTCGACGCCGTTCAAGATCCTCGTCTTCGTCCTCGTGGACGGCTGGCACCTCGTCTGCCAGTCCGTGGTCAGCTCCTTCAGCGCGTAGTCCGAGACATGGGCGACCTCGACCTGCAAGTCGTCGATCTGGCGCGCGACCTGCTCATGACCACGCTGGTCATCGCCGGCCCGGTGCTCCTGATCGGGCTCCTCGTCGGCGTCGCGGTCAGCCTGTTCCAGGCGTTGACCTCGGTCCAGGAGCAGACGATGAGCCTCGTCCCGAAGATGCTCGCGGTGATGCTGGCGATCCTCGTCCTGCTCGCGCCTGCGTTGCAAGTGATGCGCGATTTCACGGCGCGCGTCCTCGAGCGGCTCGTGGAGTTCGGGCTCAGCTGATGTTCGCGCCCGGCACGCTCGAGGCCTTCGGGCTGTACCTCGTGCGCACGAGCGCGCTCGTGCTCGCGTCTCCGATCCTCGGGTCGTCCGCCGGATTCGCCGGATACAAGATCGGCGTGATCGGGACCCTGTCCCTGCTCCTGTACTCGGTCTCGGGCGAGCCCTTCCCGCACGCGTCGCCGCCGGTCGAGTACGGCCTCTTCGTGCTGCGCGAGGTGCTCGTCGGCGTGTTCCTGGCGTTCGTGCTGCAGTCGGTGCTCGTCGCGGTGCGCGTCGCCGGGGACCTCGTCGGCAACGAGATGGGGTTCAACATGGCCGCGATCGTCGACCCGGCGAGCGGCATCCGCACGCCGCTCATCTCGCGCACGTACGAGGTCCTCTTCTTCCTCGGGATCCTGGGGCTGAACGGGCACCACTGGCTGCTGCGCGCCCTGGCGGAGTCCTTCGAGCGCGCCCCGGTCGGCCGCCTGCCGGAAGGCGGGGGAATGCTCTCGGTCGTGCTCGCCGTCTTCGGCGAGCTCTTCGCGGCCGGCATCACGTTCGCCGCGCCGATCATGATCCTCCTCGCCCTCGTGTCGCTGCTGCTCGGACTGCTGACGCGCACCGTGCCGCACCTCAACGTGCTCGAGTTCGGCTTCAGCGTGCGCATCGTGGCGGCGCTCGTGGCGATGTGCCTGTTCGCCCCGCTGATCAACCCTACCCTCGAGCGGTTCCTCGCGTTCCTCGTGGACGGGCTCGCCGCGAGCCTCGACGAGCTCGGAATCTGATGGCCGACGACGCCCCGAAGGAAGAGAAGACCGAGGACGCGACGCCCAGGCGGCGCGAGGAGGCGCGCGAGAAGGGCCAGGTCGCGTTCTCGACCGAGCTCGTCGCGGCCATCATGCTCCTCGCCGCCGCTGGCGCGTTCCTGTTCGCCGGACCGTGGCTCGTCGACGACCTCGGAAAGCTCGTCGTCGCGAGCGCCGAGGCGGCGCCGCGCCTCGCCCGCGAGGAGCTGTCAATCCCCGCGGGAGCGAGCATCCTCGCCGCGACGTGCCGCGCGATCCTCCCGGCGTTCCTCGCGGCCGTGCTGCCCGTGGTGCTCGTCGGCGTGCTCGCCGGGTACGGCCAGGTCGGGTTCAAGATCGCGCCCAAGGCCGTGTCCCTGGACCCCGCGAAGATCCACCCGGGCAAGGGGCTGCAGCGCATGTTCAGCGCGCGCTCGTTCGTGCGCAGCGGGCTCTCCCTGGCCAAGATCCTCTTCATCGCCGCGTCGATGGCGGTCGTCGCGTGGCTGCACGTGGGCGCGCTCGGCAGCCTCGCGGAGTCGGAGCCGGGGCCCTTGATCGCCGCCTCGGCGAGGATCCTCGTGCGCTGCGCGGCGGCGGGCGTGCTCGCCATCCTCGCGATCGCGCTGATCGACTTCGCCTTCCAGCGCCGCCAGCACGAGCGCGATCTGCGCATGAGCAAGCACGAGGTCAAGGACGAGCTCAAGTCCACCGAGGGCGACCCGCACGTCCGCGCGCGGATCCGCCGCATCCAGCGCGAGGTCGCGAGCCGGCGCATGATGGCCGACGTCCCCAAGGCGACGGTGGTGATCACCAACCCGACGCACTACGCCGTCGCGCTGCGCTACGAGCGGAGCGAGGCGCGCGGCGCCCCGAGGGTCGTCGCCAAGGGCGTGGAGCGCGTCGCGCTGCGCATCCGCGAGCTCGCCGAGGAAGCCGGGGTGCCGTGCTACGAGGACCCCCCGCTCGCGCGCGCCCTGCACGCGCAGACCGAGATCGGCGACCAGATCCCCGAGGACCTCTTCCAGGCGGTGGCGGGCGTGCTGGCGTACGTCTACGGCCTGCAGCGGGAGGGCGCCTAGGTGACCCAGCTCGCGACACGGCCCGTGCAGGGCGTCGGCGGCTTCCTGCGGCGCTACGCCGACTGGATCCTCGGCGTCGGCGTGCTCGGATTGATGATGACGCTCATCACGCCGCTGCCGCCCTGGGCGCTCGACCTGCTCCTCGCGCTGAACATCACGTGCTCCGTCCTGCTCCTGATGGTCACGATGAACGCACGCGAGTCGGTCGAGCTCTCGTCGTTCCCGACGATCCTGCTCTTCACGACGCTGTTCCGCCTGGGGCTCAACGTCGCCAGCACGCGCTTGATCCTGATGGGCGGGGACGCGGGGAGCATCATCACGGCGTTTGGCGAGTACGTGGGCGCGGCGAACCTCGCGGTGGGCCTCGTCGTCTTCCTGATCCTGATCATCATCCAGTTCGTCGTCATCACGAAGGGCGCCGGCCGCGTGTCGGAGGTCGCGGCGCGCTTCGTCCTCGACGCGATGCCCGGCAAGCAGATGGCGATCGACGCCGACCTCAACGCGGGCCTGATCGACTCCGACGAGGCCAAGCGCAGGCGCGCCGCCATCGCGAGCGAGGCCGAGTTCTTCGGCGCGATGGACGGTGCGTCGAAGTTCGTCCGCGGCGACGCCATCGCGGGCCTGATCATCACGGCGCTCAACCTGCTCGGCGGGATCGCGATCGCGAGCTTGGCCGGGGAGTCGCTCGGCGTGGCCGTCGACCGCTACTCGAAGCTGACCATCGGCGACGGACTGGTCAGCCAGATCCCGGCGCTGTTCATCTCGACCGCGGCGGGCGTGATCGTGACCAAGAGCTCGAGCTCCGAGGGGCTGGGCATGAGCCTCGTGACGCAGGTCGCGGGGCGGCCCAAGGCCACGCTGATCGCCGCCGGGATGATGTTCGCGATCGGCCTCCTGCCGCACATGCCCAAGCTGCCGTTCTTCGTGCTCGCGACCGTGCTGCTGCTGCTCTGGCGCAGCTCGCGCGACGCCGAGGTCGCCGAGGAGAGCGCGGCGCGCGCCACGGCCGCGGCCGCGATCGAGGCCAAGGAGAGCGCGGCGGAGGCCGGGGACGGCGGCGTCCAGGAGCTGCTCCGGGTGGACCGCGTGTCGCTCGAGATCGGCTACCGGGTGATCGCGCTCGTCCAGGACAAGGGCGGCGGCATCCTCGACCACATCGCCCAGCTGCGGCGGCGCTTCGCCGTGAAGAACGGCGTGATCCTCCCTCCGATCCGCATCAAGGACAACATCAAGCTCGCGCCGAACGCCTATCGGGTGCTGCTCGGCGGCCAGGAGGTCGCGGCCGGGGCGATCGAGCCGGGCGAGTTCCTGGCGATGGACAGCGGCTCGGCCGGCGGCAAGCTGCGCGGCCGCGAGACGGTCGACCCGGCCTTCGGCCTGCCCGCGCGCTGGATCTCCGCCGACCAGCGCGACGAGGCCGAGGTCCTGGGCTACACGGTGATCGACCCGACCAGCGTCCTCGTGACGCACCTCTCCGAGACGCTGCGCAGGTCGCTGGGCGAGCTGCTCTCGCGCGACGACGTCAAGGAGCTGATCGAAAGCGCCAAGAAAAGCTCGCCCGCGGTCGTCGAGGAGCTCGTCCCCGAGCGCATGAGCGTGGGCGAGATCCAGAAGGTCCTGCGCAACCTGCTGCGCGAAGAGGTCTCGATCCGGAACATGCCGGCCATCCTCGAGGCGCTCGCGGACTCCGTCGCGAAGACGCGCGACTTCGAGGCGCTGACCGAGCTGGTGCGCCAGCGCCTGGGGCGCGCGATCTGCGAATCGCATTCGGGCAAGGACGGGACCCTGCGCGCGGTCACGCTCGACCCGGCCATCGAGGCGCGCCTCGCCTCTGCCGTTGGCGTAGGCGGCGTAGGCGGCGTAGGCGGCGTAGGCGGCGTGGGCGGCGCGGGGGGCGGCGACGACGCGCCCGGCGTGGGCCCGGCCTACCTGCAGCGCCTGATGGAGCGCGTGGGCGACTCGCTCGCCGCGGCGGCGCAGAGCGGCCACGACGCCGTCCTTCTCGTGCGCTCCAACGTGCGGCGCTTCCTGGGCGAGCTGGCGCGCGCATCGCTGCCCAAGGTGTCGGTGCTCTCCTACAACGAGGTCGTCCCCGCGCGCGCGGTGGAGACCGTAGCCGTCGTCGACATGGAGGATTGAGTGGAAGTCCACGGCATTCGCGGACAGGACGTGCGCGAGGCGCTCGAGCGCGCCCGCGCCCAGCTCGGGAACGGCGCCGTCGTCGTCTCCAAGGCACGGAACGCGACGGGCGTGACGCTGGCGGTCGCGCCTTCGGTGCCGCGCAGCGCGCGCGATCTCGAGCAGCTCCGGCGGCGCGCCGAGAGCCTGCTCGAGGCCGAGACGCGCGGCGGCCGCGCGCGGCCCGGCACTGCCGACGTGCGGCGCGCGATGCGGCGCGTCGGAGCGTCGAAGTCGCTCGTCGAGCACGTCGCCGAGCACGTCGGCCAGCGGCTCGCGGAGGGGCGGCACCCGCTCGACCTCGCCGCCGAGGAGATCGGCCGCCTCTTCCGCGTGGCGCGCGGCGGAGCCCGCGGGTCGCTGCGGACCTTCGCGTTCGTCGGCCCCGCGGGCGTGGGCAAGACGACGAGCATCGTCAAGCTCGCCCTGCGGCTCGTGCGCGCCGGGCGGCGGACGGCGCTCGCGACGCTCGACGGCGGGCGCGTCGGCGCCGTCGAGCAGCTGCACGCGTACGCCAAGCTGCTCGACGTGCCGCTCTTCGTGCTCGGCGCGGCCAGCGAGCTGCCCGACCGGCGCGCGGCTCTCGACGCGGCCGAGGTGCTCCTGCTCGACACGACGGGCGAGGTCGACGCCGACGCGCGCGAGATCGCAACGCTGCGCGCGGCGCTCGCGAGCGCGCGGCCCGAGCAGGCGCTCGACGCCTACCTCGTGCTGGCCGCGGGCGCTAGCCGCGCCGCGCTCGCGGAGACGCAGCGCGCGGCGAGCGGCGCGCGGCCGGACGCGGCGCTGCTCACGAAGATCGACGAGACGCGCATCGTCGCGCCGGCGCTCGAGCACGTCCTCGCACAGCGCCTGCCGGTGGCCTTCCTGAGCGACGGCCCCGACATCGCCTCGCGCTTCCACCGCCCGTCGGGCGAGCTGTTCGCCGACCTGCTCCTGCGAGGGCGCCTGCGATGACGATCTCGTTGAAGGTCCCGGGGAACCCCTCCGCCCCGGCGCGCCTCGCCGCTCCGTTCACGCTGATCACGGGCGGCAAGGGCGGCGTCGGCAAGACGGCGCTGTGCGCGAGCCTCGGCGTGCACCTGGCGCGCGCGGGGGCGCGCGTGCTGGCCTGCGACCTCGACCTCGGGCTCGCCAACCTGAACGTCGTGCTGGGCCTGGGGACGCGCGGCACGATCGAGGACGCCCTCGCCGGCCGCACGAGCCTGCGCGAGTGCGTCGTGCGCGGCTCCGACGACCTCGGGGGCCTCGACGTCCTCGTGGCGAGCTCCGGCGCGGAGCACATGGGCCGGCTCACGGGCGAGGACCGCGCCCGCCTCCTCTCGGGCCTCGACGAGCTGTCGCGCGACTACGACGTCGTCCTGGGCGACAGCGCCGCGGGGATCGGCCCCGACGTCCTCGCCTTCGCCGCGATCGCCGACCGCGTGCTCGTCGTGACCACCGCGGACCTCGCCGCGCTGACCGACGCCTACGGTCTCATCAAGGCGCTCGACCAGTTCGCCGAGCGCACCGGGGGCGACGTCCCGACGCCCGAGATCGTCGTCAACCTCGCCTCGAGCGTCGAGGAGGCGAAGGCGATCGCCGCCAAGATGCGCCTGATCTGCGAGCGCTTCCTCGCGCGCTCGCCGCGCGAGGCGGGCTGGCTGCCGCGCTCGGCCCGCGTCGCGGCTGCGGTCGGCGCGCGGCGCCCCTTCGCGGGCGGCCCGCCAGGCGGCCTCGAGGGTCTGTGCCTGAGACGCATCGCCGCCCGGGTCGCGAGCCGCGGCCCGCTTCCGGGACTCGGCGTTCCCGCATGAGGGACTCCTAAGGAGCCGAAGCGACCATGGGCGATAGAGACCCGGACGCACTCGCGCTGCTCGGTCTGTGGACGGCGCTCAGCCATCGATGGGCCGCTGCCGCCGGCGCGTCGACAGCGCTGATCTCACTCCTATCGGACGCGTCCGTGAAAGCGGCGTCGCTTCGCGGGAGCGTCGCGTGGTTCGTGCTCCTGGCCGCGGCGCGCGTGTGCCGCTGGCTCCTGGCGCGCACCGCGGCCGGCTGCGGAGAGCGAGCGACCGGGAGCGAGCCGAGCGAGGAAACGAGCACATGACACCGAGGCGCGAGGCGTGGATCCCGAGCGGGGTGATGCACCCGGGGGGCTCGCGTGGTTGAGCGCGGCGAGGCGCGCGCCTTCGCGACCGTCGATCGGGACCGCCTGATCCTCGAGCACGTCCCGCTCCTGCGACACCTCGTCGGCCGCATGTGCTTCGACCTCTCCGGAGGCCTGGAGCGCGACGACCTCTACGGGTTCGGCATGCTGGGGCTGATCGCGGCGGCCGACTCCTGGGATCCGGGGCGCGGGCTGCAGTTCTCCACCTACGCGTACACGCGCATCCGCGGCGCGATCCTCGACGAGCTCCGGCGCCACGACTTCCTGCCGCGCGGCCGGCGCGAGAACGTGCGCGAGCTCGAGACGGCCGTCCAGAGGCTCGAGCAGGCCCACGGCGTGAAGCCGACCCCCGACGAGCTCGCCGCCGAGCTGGGGATCGGCGTCGAGGAGGTGGACCGGATCCTGCTGTCGGCGCTGAGCGCCGTGCAGACCTCGCTCGACGACGGTCCGGCCGAACCGTTCGCGGCGATGCTCGCCGACCCGCGCAGCGACGACCCCGTGGGCAGCGCCGAGTGGGAGGAGACCAAGGCGCTCGTCACCCTCGCGATCGAGGAGCTGCCCGAGCACGAGAAGACCGTCGTCACGCTCTACTACGGCGAGGAGCTGCTCCTGCGCGAGATCGCCGAGGTGCTCGGCGTGACGGAGTCCCGAGTGAGCCAGATCCACAGCCGCGCGATCTATCTCCTGAACCGCGGCTTGACCGCCGGCGCGGAGGAGGCGCCGTGATCATGGAGAGACCCATCCGCAGCGTCGGACCCGCGGGCGCGAGCCCCGCCAGGGTCGAGCGGCAGAGCCCCGACGCGCCGGGCCGCGAGTTCGTCCTCGAGGGCGAGCCCGAGCCCGAGCCCGAGCCCGAGCGCGAGCCCGAGGAGCAGGCGCGCGAGCGATCCGCGCGGCCCGTGGCTCCGCGCGGCGCGGACGAGTCCGGGAACCGGATCGACGTGACGGCCTGACCGTGAACCCCGTGATCATCAAGAAGCACAACGTGCGCGTCGAGGCGGCAGCTCCGTGCGGCGGCTCGAAGAGCGCCGAGCTGCTCGAGCAGGGCGGCGTCGTGCACGCCATCCAGGTTCGCTGCTCGTGCGGCGAGCTCACCGTGATCGAGCTCGACTACGCCGCGGACGGGTGCAGAGACGAGGAGGAAAGATGCGGCCCTTCAGACTGACCCTCGCGTGCGCCGCCGTCCTGGCGGGCGCCTGCGCGCACATGCCGATCGACCCCTACAGCGGCGGCCGGGAGCAGCAGCCCGTGAGCTCGGCGGGGTGGGGCCACGCGGGCGGCGCGGCCGTGATGTACGCGCGCGACGGGACGCCGGTCCCCCCGCCCTCCGGTCCGGTCGCGACCACGGGGAAGCCGATCCGCGACCTCGCGGACCCCAGCGAGGGCTCGCGCCCCTACATGCTCGAGCTGTACCAGTCGGTGATCGAGCAGAACGAGGAGCTCGTCGCCGAGGTCGAGTCGCTGACGGCCGCGCTGCGCGCGGAGCGCGAGGAGCGCCAGGCCGTCGACGCGGGCCGCGACGGGCTAGAGCAGGAGGTGCGCGCGCTCGAGCAGCGGCTCGAGGAGCTCGGCCTCCAGAACCTCGACCTGGCGCGGCGCCTCACGACCGCGCAGATCCGCCGGCTCGAGGCCGAGAAGCTCCTGCTCGAGACGACGATCGCCGCCGAGAAGGCGGCGCCCGGTCCCGCCACGGCGAGCGAGGACGGCCGATGAGGCCCGCCGCGCTCCTCGTGCTCCTGCTCGCCGCGGCGTGCGCGGGTCCGCGGCGCGGCGGTCCGCTCGCCTCGGCGCGCGTCGCGCCCGACTTCGCCACCTACGCGCTGCGGCGCGTCGGGCTCGTGCCGTTCCAGGGCGAGGAGCTCGCGCCCGAGCAGGCGCACGCCCTGCAGTCGGCGTTCTACTCCGAGTTCAGCGCGCGGGCGGGCTTCGAGGTCGTCGTCCTCGACGCGGCCGACCTCGCGGAGGTTCCGAAGAGCGAGGGCTACCGCCTCGGCGAGTACGAGCCGCGCACGATCATCGCCGTCGCGCGCCGCTACCGGCTCGACGCCGTGCTGGTCGGGACGGTCACCGACCTGCGCGTCTTCGCGCCCCAGCGGCTGGGACTCGAGGTCGACCTCGTCGCCTCCGAGACCGGGCTCGCGATCTGGGCGGCGTCCGTCTACCTCGACGCGGCCCAGGGCCGCACGCGCGAGGGGCTGGAGCGCTGGTCGCGCAAGGAGCTCGGCGCAGAGGGCGACGACTGGCGCGTGGGGCTGCTCTCGCCCAGCCGCTTCGTGGGATTCGCGGCGTACGAGATGGCGCGGCTCCTGTAGCCCGGCGTAGCTCCGTGGCGCGCTCGCCGAGGGGCCTGGGAAGGCGGCCCGTGAAGCTCCGGCCCTCGGCGGGAGGAAGTCATCCAGCGGTAGCGCGCGACGGCGAGGTCGACGTCGTTCGCGAGCGCCACGGCGCTCGGCCGCGACGCGCGCCTCGCCCCTTGTGACGGCAGGGACGTCGGGAAAGAGCTCCACGAGGAGCGGCAGCTCCTCCGGCAGGAGCGCGTGGGCGAGCGCTGTCACGAGCGCGTGGCCCGCGGCGGGCGAGCTCCACTCTCCGCCCGCGGCGACGGTCGCTCGCTCGAGCTCCTCGCGCTCGCGGTCCTAGAGGAAGAAGTCCTGCGTCGCGGGCGAGGTGGCGCGCCGAGCGGGGCCGTCCGATGCTCCGACGCCCGTGTAGTCGACGGCGAGCGACGCGTGCCCGAGGTCCGTGAGCTGGCCGAGCAGCGGGGCGTAGTGGTACTTCAGGGAGGCGACCGACCCGGACGACTCGAGAAGGTGCAGGACGACCGGGGCGCCGTCGTCGGAGGGGACGAAGAGGCCGCGCAGCACGACCTCGTCCGCGACCTCGACCGAGACGCGCTCGGTCCCCGGCGGGTACAGCTCGATCGCGAGCTCGCCGTCCACGTGCAGCGCCGGGAGCAGGGCCGGGGGCGTCAGGCAGCCGGGAGCGACGGCGAGCGCGAGGAGGGCGAGGGGCAGGCGCATCGGGGAGCCGACGGGAGGGTCGTCCGCCTTCCGGCCGGCGCCCCCGGGGCCCGGCCCCCCCCCCCACTGGGCCGCCCGAGGCGGATTGCCGCCGAATTCATGCCGCCTCGGCGTCGCCCGCCCGTACGCTCTGCGCTCCCACGCTTGCTTGCTTCCGTCCCGCGTCGTTCATCGATCCGATCGGTCTCGGAGACAGACGAGCACTCCTCCGGCAGATCGATGGATCGATACGACAGATGGGCAACAGACTCTACGTGGGCAACCTCTCCTGGGAAACCGACGAGGACGGGCTGCGCATGGCCTTCTCCGCTGACGGCCGCAACGTCAAGGACGTCAGCATCATGACCGACCGCGACACGGGCCGCCCGCGCGGCTTCGCATTCGTGGAGATGGGCTCCGACCAGGAGGCCCAGGCCGCCATCGCGGCCCTCGACGGCTCCGAGCTGGACGGTCGCAACATCAAGGTGAACGAGGCCAAGGAACGCCAGCCGCGCAGCGGCGGCGGCGGATTCGGAGGCGGCGGAGGCGGCCGCCGCCGCTAGCCGCGCTCGACGCCGGCGATACCAAGCACGCAAAGCGGCAGCCATTTGAAGCAGCACCTCTACGTGGGGAACCTCCCCCCGGAATACACGGACGATCAGCTCCGCGAGCTCTTCGCCACCGACGGACGCGAGGTGGAGTCGGTGACGATCCGGACCAAGGCCAAGACGGGCCGCTCGCGCGGCTTCGGCTTCGTCAAGATGGCGAGCGAAGAGCACGCGGAACGCGCGGTGGCGGCTCTGAACGGCTCGGACGTCGGGGGCCGAACCCTGAAGGTGGCCGAGGCGTACCGCGAGACGCGGGAGAAACCCGTGTCGACCTCCTACGAGGACTACGCCCGCATGAGCCGGCCGCGCGGGCGATAGCCCCGGCTAGAGCCCGGACTCTTCATGGGCGGGGCGGAACGCCAGGACGGCCCGACTCGGTTCAGCTGACGAGCGTCCTCGACGTCGACACCGCCAGGTAGACGCCGAACCCTCAGGAGATCGGAGCCGGCTCCGTTGGCCACACGCGCTCTCGCGGGCCTGGTCGCGCCCCAAGGCCCCCCCCCCTGGTGGCCGGGCGCGGGGATCTACGCGGTCCTCCTGGCGGCGCTGCATATCCTCGCCTCTTCCTTGCGCCGCTGGCTCGAGGCCGGCGGCCCGAGCGTGGGTTCCTTCGGGCGGGGGCATGGCGGTCGCCTACGTGTTCCTCCAGCTCATTCCCGAGCTCGACGAGGGGCACGCGCTGCTCGGACGGATGATCTTCGTGATCCCCCTCGCGGCCTTCGTCCTGTTCTACGGGATCGACAAGCTGATCGTCTACGGCATCCCCACGGTGGCCGCGGAGGCCGGCTGGCGGGGCGTGCCCCAGATCCTGGCGCTCGGCCTGCACGTCGTCCATTGCGACTTCTCGACCGGTCGCGACAACCCGAAGGCGTTCGACAGGGTGGGTCGGTACGTCCTCGCCCCCGCGCCCATCGTGGCCTGGGTCATGATCGTCACGGTAGAGACGAGCGACAGCGTCAGGGACATCTTCGTGGCGATCCTCGCGGGAACGCTGCTCCACCAGGTCTTCGCCGAAGAGCTGCCCGAGGGCCGCGAGTCCCGATACGTCTGGTTCGTCGCCGGCGTGGCCGTGTTCAGCGTGGTCGCGGCGTGCACGTGGTAGCGCGCGGGTCACCGAGGAGTCCGGGCCGCTCCCGGCGCGGAAATGCCGGCGCGATCTTTCCGCTCCTGGCGCTGGGCGCGACAATGCTCCGGCCGGATCCTCAGCGGACCTTCGAGCGCTCCCAGATGGAAGAGCCCAATCACGTCAACGTCGTCTCGAGCTTCATCTAGCAAGGTGCACGGTGGCCGACGGCAACCATCTCGACCGAAGCGACGTCGCCGGCGGCGTGCGGGTCGAGATCGTCGGTCCACGCACCGTGGTGCTGCGTGATCCCGAGCTCTTCGAGAGCCCGGACGGAACGCTCTGCCGCGCGTTCCTGAAGCGGGTCTTCGGCCTCGAGTACATCGTCCAGGTCGACATCTCTCCGGGATCGCGGGAGGCTCGGCTCCGCGTGCAGAGCGGGGGACCGGCGCTCGCCGAGGTCCTGAAGGGGCTCGCGGCCGCTCTGCGCGAAGAAGCCCGGGGCGCCGGCGCCGAGCGCTTCGAGGCGCTCTACCTGCCCGGCCGCGGCGCCGGGCGCGTCAGCGTCCAGCGCCACGGCCCGGTGCTCGCCACGTGGGGCATGGCCGACACATCCGCCGGCGAGGTGCGGCTCACGCACCCGGCGATCGAGGGATGCGAGTGGCGGGCCGACCTCGCCGGGCAGCGCTTGCGGGCGGTACCCGGCGTGCTGGACGCGTCGGCCCGACCCTCCACGGGAGAGGTGCTGCTCCAGGTCGACGCGCGCCGGCTGGCGCGGGACGAGCTCCTGGCGGCCGCCGAGGCCTCGCTCTTCGCGCAGCCCCCGCCGCCGCCGGACACGGCGGAGAGCCGGGACGGCCTGCGGCCGCGCGACCGGATGCTGCTGGCGGCCCTGCTCGCGGTCTTCGTCTACGTGGTGACGCCTTCCTCGATCACGCAGGAGTCGCGCGCGCTCCTCGCCTGGAACGCCGGAGCGATCCTCCTGCTCGCGATGGTCGGCACGATGATGCTGCGCTCCGATGCACAGCAGACGAGCGAACGCTCGCAGACGGAATCCAGCTACCTCGCGCTGCTCGTGGTCGTCGTCCTGACCGCCGGTTTCGGGCTGGCGGGCACCGCCGCCATGCTCGGCGAGACCCGGCGCATGGCGCCGCTCGCGTCCCAGGTGCACCTGGTGCTGTCCGCCTCGACGGTCGCCACGGCTTGGCTGATCGTGCACCTCTACTTCGCCCTGAGATACGCACGCGTCTACTACGACAAGCGGCCGGACGACGGGCGGCGGCCGTTCGCCGCAGGGCTGGCCTTCCCCGAAACGAAGCGGATCGACTACTTGGACTTCATCTACTACTCGTTCACGATCGCGATGTGCTTCCAGACCTCGGACGTACCGGTGGAATCGCGGCCGATGCGGCGCCTGACGATCGCCCACTCGGTCGTGTCCTTCTTCTTCGTAATCGCGATCCTCGGGCTGGTCGTGAACATCGCATCGAGCCTCGTCTGAGACGCGGATGGTCACCTCGCACCAGGAGCAACGCGATCGAGCGGGCACGATGGGCCCGCCAAGCCGGGCGACGAGCCCGCCCGCGACCCGTCCGCATCCGGCTCGTCGGCGCGCGAGGCGCGCCGCGCGATCCGGAGCACGGTGTCCGGTCGATCCAGCCGCCGGAAGCTGCAAGTGCAGGTTTCCAGCGGCCAGGCACGAGGCGATGGCCGCCGACGTCGCGCCGAAGTTCGCCGAGACCTAGCCCGAAGTCATGCTGCTCGCGGCCATCCTCTCGCTCGCGCAGGCAGGGTCCGTTCAGGACCTCGAATCGCTCGTTCGCGCGTCCGCGTACGAGGTGCGCGCCGCCGACGGCGGTTTCTCGGGGCCCGGCTTCGACTTCATGGTCGGAGAAGGGGAGAGGTCGCGCTTCTTCGTCATCGGCGAGAGCCATGGCAACCGCGAGACGCCGCTCCTCACGAACGCCCTGCTGCCGGCCCTGCGCGCGAAGGGATACGGAGCCTACGCGATCGAGACCGGACCGCTTTCCACGCGGCTGCTCGTCGACCGGGTGCGGCGCGACGGGCCCGGAGCGATCGCGGACTTGATGGAGGAAACGCCGTTCTCGATCGCCTTTCTCAACTGGCGCGAGGAGGGCGACGCCGTTGGCGCGGCGCTGGCGCACGGCTACGACGTGTGGGGCATCGACCAGGAGTTCATCGCGTCGGGGAGGCTGCTCACGGCGCGGCTCGTCGACATCGCCCAAGACGACGCTGCGCGCCGGCTCTCCGAAGAGTGGCACGAGCGGGCGCTCGAGGGGTTCCGCGCATTCACCGAGGGTGGCCCTCGATCGAAGGGGTTCATGAGCGTGGTGACGGAGGCGGACTTCGACACGCTCCAAGCAGCCTTCGAAGGCGGCCCTGCCGAGGCCCGCGAGATTCTCTCGGCCCTCCGGGCCAGCGCCGCGATCTACCGGCACTACGAAGAGCAGCGCTACTACCTCAACAACCGCGACCGCATCCGGTTGATGAAGGGCTACCTGGTCGAGCGCCTGGACCGGTCACCCGGCGCGCGCGTCCTGATCAAGCTCGGCAGCGCCCACGCGGGGCGCGGGTACAGCCCGTACGATCAGCTCGACGTCGGCAACCTGGCGGCCGAGCTCGCGTTCGCCTCGGGAAGCGACTCGTTCCACCTGTACGTGCTCGCGCGGCGTTCCCTCCGACCGGATGGCAGCTCGACGGACTTCATGCAGAGCTCTCCGGAGCTCGGGCCCTTCTACGATCGAGGGGGCGCGGAGCCGCTCCTGTTCGATCTGCGCGAGCTGCGCGCATGGGCCAGCGCGCGCCGTGAGAGCGACGCGGCTCTGCACTCGGTGGTCTTCCGCTTCGATGCCCTGCTGCTCCTGCCGGAATTCCACGCCGCGGAGGAGCTCGTGCCCATGCCGGACGGCGATCGCTGATCGCATCCGAGCGCCGGAATGCCCTCCGAGAGGGGCGGAGCGGCCTGCGGGCTGGCCGGGTCTGCGGGGTTTCGGTAGAAAAGGGGTACCCTCGGGGTCGGTCAGGAGAGGGAACCCGGACTCCGGGCAGAGGAGGAGGATCATGCGCGTCTGGCCCACCGTCGTCTGCGGGACGCTGCTCTCGAGCGCGGCGACACCCGCGCCGGTCGTCATGGCCGGGCCGCAAGGCTCGGGCTCGTGGCACGAGAACCCGCGGTTCGGCTTCAAGTTCCGCCCGCCGAAGAAGTGGTCGGAGATCCCGCTCAAGCGCGGCGAGCAGTGGATGGTGGCGAAGTACATGTCCGACAAGACCTACTTCTACACCGACAAGGACGACGGCTGGACCTGGGAGCACCGCCCCGAGCTCATCGTCGTCGCGTTCGTCGACGCGGTCGTGAACAAGAAGCGGGCGGAGGAGAAGGTAGACACCGACGGCGATGGCAGGACGGACGCGACGTTCGTCGCTGACGCCGCTCCCTACAGGGACTACGAGGACTTCCTCGACCGCACGTACACCGGCGGCGGCTTCTACATCGACGACAAGGACGTGGAGGAAGCCCAGGGTGCGCGCGTCACGAAGTACTCGATCAAGGTCGAGAAGCTCGCGCTCACGGGACCCAAGCGCATCACCACCTGGGTGTACCACAGCCCGGAGGTGGACTTCGCGGCCCAGGTCGAGGTCCTCGAGGACGAGTACTCGAAGCTCGAGCGCCTGGTCGAGGGAGCCCTGAAGTCTTTCCAGTTCATCGAGCGCGAGGGCGAGCTGCCGACCGGCAGCGGGGACACGTGGTCGGACCTCGGCTTCATCACCATCGAGGAGATGGCGGCCGGCACGCCGGAGGATCGTCGCAAGGCGCGCCTGGAGTCCGAGAAGCGCGAGCACGAGGAGGCGATCGCCGGCTTGGCGGAGGGCTGGGAGCACGAGATGGTCGGCGACGTCCTCGTCCTGCACCACGACGAGCTCGATCACGCCAGGCGCGTCGCCGAGCACCTGAGCGCTTTCCGGGAGTGGCTGGAGGACACCTTCGAGCACGTGGGGAAGGACGAGTACGTGCGCAAGCCGATCCTGCGCATGTGCAAGGACTTCGAGGAGGAGAACTCCTTCGCGAAGGGCCACCGCGGCGGCGACTACGGGTGGTACTCGACCGGGATCGAGCTCGTCACGCACGACGACGAGGGCGGCTTCCTCGACTCGTGGGAGGTGGGCTGGTGCAACCAGCGGTTCCTGGACCACTGGTTCCACGAGCGCGACCGCGACCTCTACGACGCGATGCCGCGCTGGCTGCGTCAAGGGATGCTGGGGTACCTGGACGGCGCGCGCGCGAAAGGCAAGAAGATCGAGTTCCGGAGCGACGACTGGTCGCGCGACGACCTGCGCCTGATGGTGTCGCAGGGCAGGGCCACCCCGCCTCGCGAGCTGATGATGCTGACGAGCGCCGAGTTCTTCGGAAACGATGCCAGCGTCTTCGACCGCATGGACGAGGCCCAGGGCCTCGTGCGTTTCATGCTCTCGCCGGAGGGCCAGCGCAACAAGCTGGTGCGCGACACGCTCCTCTCCTACCTGCAGAACCTCGACGCGGTGGTCGGCGAGATGGAGAAAAACGACGACGGGAAGGCCGAGACGGTCGAGCCGAAGACCGAGCAGGAGGAAGAGGAGATGTACCGAAAGCGACAGGAGTCCTGGAGCAAGCGCGAGAAGCAGGTCCTGGAGGACGTCTTCTTCCGCACGTTCCGCACCTGGAGCGACCGCGACTGGAAGAAGTTCGAGAAGGCCTACTTCGACTACGTCGGCTAGGAGGCCTCGTGGTGCTGGCAGCTCTCTTGATGACGGCCGCGCCCGCGGCCGACGTACTGTGCCTGAACGACGGCCGCGTCTTCGACGGGCTGGAGCTGAAGCGGGTCGAGGGCGGCGTCGAGATCGCCTTCGAGAACGGCGCCGTGCACGTCCCCAACGAGCTCGTGCTCGACGCGCTCATCGAGGGCGCCTCGACCTTCGTGCCGAGGACGCCGGAGGAGAAGGAGAAGTTCGCCGAGGGCTTCGTACCGTTCGAGGGCCGCTGGATGAGCGTCAAGCGCCGGGACGGTCTCGTCGCGCGCCGCCTCGAGGAGCGGCGCGCGGCGATCGAGGACATGCGCACGCACAGCACGTGGGCGAACAGGCACGAGGTCGAGACCAAGAACTTCCAGTTCCACTTCACGATCCCCGAGCACCTCTGCGCCGGGCTGCGCGAGCGCATGGAGGCCTACTACGAGGTGTTCACGAAGGAATGGAAGGTGCGCCGCGACAAGCGCGAGATCAAGCTGCCCGTGAACATCTACAGCGACCGGCGCGAGTTCAACCGGACCGCGGTCGCCGGGTCGGGAGGCGGCATGCTCGCCTACTTCGAGTTCAAGGGCGACTACGACCTCAACCTCTTCTACGACCGTCTCGACCCGGTGCTGACCGAGATGATCCTCTACCACGAGACGAACCACTACCTGCAGAAGCTGCTCAACCGCGACTTCCTCATGCCGCACTTCCCCGGGGAGTCGCTGGCGGAGTACTACGGCGCGAGCCGCTGGGATCCGGAGAAGAGGATGTTCGAGGTCGGGCTCCTGCAGGAGGGGCGCCTCGCCGAGATCCGCGAGGACATCCTGGGCGGCCAGCACATGCCTATCCGCAAGCTGATCCTGGAGGAGGGCTACGCGCACTACACGTGGGGCTGGTCGCTCATCCATTTCCTGATGAGCGACGAGCGCTACCGCGCCAAGTGCAAGCGCTTCTTCGAGACGCTCGCCAACGGCAAGGACGTCCGGCGCGAGGTGGGCGGCCTCAACCTGAAGTCCGTCGAGATGGAGGAGGTGCTGCGCGTCTTCATGGACGAGCTCGGGGTCGACGACGACGAGCTGCTCGAGCTCGAGAGCGCGTGGCACGCCTACGTCGAGGGGCTGTTCGACCAGCTCTCCCCCGCGGGCAAGGCCAAGGCGGCCGACAACGCGGCGCGCCACCGGCTCGAGATCAAGGCCGAGCGCCTCTACCGCGAGGCGATCGACGAGGGCGCGTCGAGCGCGCACACCTACCACGGCTTCGCCGGCCTCTTGATGGGCAAGGGCAAGCGCGACGAGGCCGCCGAGATGTGGCGCGAGGCGATCGCGCGCGACCCGCTCACGGCGGAGTACTACGCGTCGCTGGCCTTCGCGCTGAAGGCCAGCGACGAGAAGGAGAGCGAGCGCTTGATGAAGCTCGCCCAGGAGCTCGACCCCGAGGTCGAGACGGAGTGGTTCTCGTTCCTGCGCACGGATTGAGGGGCGGGCAAAGGGTCGCAGCACCCCGCTACTCGATGACGACCGGGATGTCCGTCGGAATCGAGCGGAAGCGGGACGACGGGGGGAGCTCGACGCGCACGATGGCGTCGCCGGGGGCAGCGTCGCTCGGGACCCGGACCGGGCCGTGACAGAGCATGCCTCAGCAGCGCTCCTTCAACTTGGCCTCGTAGCGCTGCTCGCGGCCGCGCTCGTCCGTGTAGATCAAGGTCGCGAGCACGTACTCGTCCTTCGGGAGGAACTTGTCGTCGACGGTCGAGAACTGGCCCTTTGCGGAGCCGCGGTTGCCGACGAACACCTTGAAGTCCTTCGTCTCGCCCGGCTCGAGGGTGCCGCTCATCCAGTGCTCGAACTGGAACGGGAGGTCGTAGCCCGGTACGAGGATCGGCGCCTCCGCGAGCGACCGGCCGAAGTCGCCATAGTCGTCGGGCGTCGGGCCGAAGGCGCCCATGGTGCGCTTCTCGCCGCGCCAGAGCATCTTGTACGAGACGCGCTTCGGCGCCCAGGTGATCGTCCACTCCGCGTGCACGACGCCCTCGCGACCCGGCTCGCGGTACTCGCCGATCTCGAAGACGACGCGCTCCTCGGCCTCTCGTTCGCCGGCGAACGACTCGCCGGCGTCGGTCAGGTCGCCGTCGGCATCGAGGTCCAGGTACAGCCGGTCGTACGCGCCGCCCGCGGCCGGGCGGTCGAGCACCGCCCAGACGCGCGTCTCGCCCTTCACTCCGAACAGGAACAAGCCGTAGAGCGGCGCGTCGCTCCCGAGCTCCGGGAGCGTCGCGATCGCGCGCGGGACGGCGGCGAAATCGATCGGGCCGGGGCCGCCTCCGGCGGCGGGGATGGAGAGGGCCAACAGGATCGGGGCGGCGAGCATGGTCTTTCCTCCTCCCCGATACTCTAGCCCACTACGCCCGAGGGGACAGTTCCGCCCGCGCCCGCTCCAGCGGTCCGAGCAGGAGCGTCCCCGTCTCCTCGACGACCGCGTACAGCCGCCGCGCGGCGCAGAGGTTCTCCTCCAGCGTCCCGGCCCCTGAGCCCGCTTCCTGCGCCTGGCGGATCTCGCGCTCGGAGACGATGCCGAGGAACGGCAGGCCGGCGAGCGCGCTCGTTAGCCGGCGCTCGAGCTTCGCGAGCCGCGCCAGCCCGTCGCCGTGCCTGGCGGCCGTGCGCGAGAGGTCGCGGCAGCGCCGGGCGAGCTCGAGGGCCCGGCGGGTCTGCGCGACGTACCCCTCGAGGCGCGCCCGGACGATCGCCGCGGCGCAGGCACGGTCCCACGCCGCCGCGGCGGCCTCGAGCGCGGCGGCCGCCTCGAACGGCTCGGTGGCGTGCTCGCCCAGGACGTCCGCGAGCCGCTCGTGGCGCATGCCCTCGACGTACGCGCCGCCCTCGGTGCAGTTGAAGAGCCGCGCGCGGCCGGCGTTCGCGGCGGCGGCCGCGGCGAACCACTCGCGAAAGCGCACGAAGGTGCTCGAGGTCTCGACCATCCCGCCCCAGTACCCGGGGACCTCCCTCAGCCTGTCGGGCCGGTTCTCGAAGGTCCGTCCGTCCTTCCCCAGCGGCGCGAGCGAGCGCGGGTCGGCGAGGTCGCGCGCGAGGACGAACGAGCGCCCGTCCTCCGAAACGCGCACGGCGGATGCGGCGTCGGGCGTGGCGTCGGCGTAGTAGCGGCCGCCGGTCAGCGCGAGGTCCTGCCCCGCCAGCACGACCGGGTCGCAGCCCATCAGCAGCGCGAGGCTGAACGCCGCGCCGGCGACCGTCCCGCCTGTGTCGAGCGCGGGAGCGCCCGGCAGGCCTGCGTGCGTCCAGCCGTCGATCGCGGGCGCCGTGTGGAAGGTGAAGAGACACCCCGCGGGGAGCTCGAAGAGGCTCGGGTGGCAGGTCGTCGCGAGCGCGAGCGCGGGGACGCGCGCGAGGTCGTAGTCGCCGAACTGCCAGTCGAGGTTCTTGGGGTCGACCGCGACGACGACGTCGGGCACGACGCCGGCGGTCTCGAGGCTCGCGAGCGCGTGGAAGCACGTGATCACGACGGCTCCATCGCGCGACTCGGCGAGCCGGGCCACGTTCTTCGAGAGCGAGGGGCCGGGCGAGACGACGACGGCGGGCCGTCCGGCGCAGGCGCCGCGCAGCGACTCGACGGTCGGGTGGCGCGCGACGGCGGGCAGGTTGCCGATCCCCTGCTCGGCCCACGTGCGCCCGTAGGCCTCGAGCGTGTTGCGGGAGACGCTCATCGCGTGCAGCGTGTCCTCCATCCGGCGCCGGAGCTCGCGCGCGGTTCGCTCGGGGAGCGCCTGGCCCGGCACTGGCTTCAACACCGCCTGGCGCGGCAGCTCGCCCTCGATGCGCGAGAGCGCGGCCGCGAGCTCGTCCGCCGAGCGCGCGAGCGCGACGTCGCCTGGGAGCTCGGGCGCGGCGGCCCCCGCCGGGAGGACGACGGCGAGGTTGCGCTGGCCGCTCGCGCGCAGCGCCTCCACCGCCGGGCCGGCGCCCGCGCCGTACAGCACGAAGATGTCGCGGTCGAACGACCAGCCGGCGGGGACGGACAGCGTCCGGGAGCGCGCGCGCATCGCGGCCTCCTCAGCCGGCCGCGCGCAGCCGCGCGCGCCGCTCGCGCAGGGGCCGCAGCCCGTCCGCCGGATCGCTGCGCCACAGGCGCTCCTCGCCCTCGTCGGGCCGCGGCTCCTTCGAGCCGTCGCCGTCGACTTCGGCCGGGACGTCGGTCGCGACTCCCGCGAGCGCCCGCGCGATCGTCTCGCGCGCCGCGCCCGGCAGCCAGCAGTGGCCGAAGGAGTACTCCTCTCCGCCGCGGTCGAGGTCGAGGTGGAACTCGACCATCTCCGCGCCGAACGAGCACACGGCGCGCTGCACGACGCCCGGGTGCACGGTGTGGTCCGACCAGCCGATCGGAAGCGCGAACGCCTCGCGCAGCGTCGCGATCGCGGCGAGGTTCGCCTCCTCGGGCGGCGTCGGGTAGCACGACACGCAGTGCAGCAGCGTCGGCCGCTCGCAGCCGCCGCTGCGCAGGGCGCCGACGGCGTCCTCGACCTCCTCGAGCGTCGCCATGCCGGTCGCGAGGACGACGGGCTTCCCGGTGCTCGCCACCTCGCGCAGGAAGTCGAGCCACAGGACCTGGTAGGAGGAGATCTTGAAGAAGTCGACGTGCGGCTCGAGGACCTCGATCGCGCGCCGGTAGAACGGCGTGCTGGCGTAGAGGATGCCGCGGTCGCGCGCGCGCGCGGCGAGCCCCGCGTTGAACGCCTCGGGCATCTCCCACGCGCGGCGCGCGGCCAGCTTCGGCTCGGCCGCAAGGGCCTCGGGGGCGAAGAGCTCGTCGATGCGGAACTGCTGGAACTTGACCCCCGCGCAGCCGATGGCGGCGGCCGTGTCGACGAACGCGCCGGCCCGTCCGGCGTCGCAGGAGTGGTTGCTCGAGACCTCGGCGATGAAGGTGGGGGCGCTCACTGGGGCTCCTTGCGGGCGCGCAGGGTCAGGCAGAAGTCGTACAAGCGCGCACCGGGCCGGTGCGTCTCGTCGACCTCGGAGAGGGAGAACGCGACGCGGACGAGGCGCTTTCCCTCGACCTCGCGGCACGTGAGCAGGGGCAGCGCGGCGCACGCCGACGGCTCCCAGGCGAGCTCGAGCAGCGTTTCACCGCGGCGCAGGAGGATGCGCCCGTCCGTCGCGCCGAACCCGGCGCCGGCGGAGACGAGCGGCGAGACGCTGCCGCCGTGGTCGCACTCGGCGTCGACCGCGAACACCTCGCGCGCGCCGCCGTTGCACGTCTCGAGGCAGAGGCCCGCGCCGGACATCTCCGGCAGGAGCGTCACGATGGCCGTGCGCACGCTGCCCAGTGGACGCTCGCCCCAGGCCGCGAGCCCCAGGCCGAGCTCGACGTGATCGGGACCGATCGCGACCGTCTTGGCGAGCGGCCCGAGGGCCGTCGGCACCACGGCGCTCACGCGCCAGCCCTCGCCCGAGCGCTCCACGAGCGGCTCGCACGGCTCGAGGTCGGTGATGCGGCGGTCGCCGGGGATCTCGACCACCGTGTGCCCCGTGTAGAAGTCGGCCGTCAGCTCGATGTCGTCGAAGTGGCCGTGGGGCAGCGTGCCGAAGAGCGGCGCCGCCGCGACCCCGGGGAACCGGCACGCTTCGACCGCGAGCCCGCGGCGCGGGTTCAGGGCGAGCTCGACGCCGCGGCTCGCGAGCTCGATCCGGCCGTGCTGCGCGCGCGCCGCCGCGCGCACCGTCTTGGCGTTCCGCATGGCGCGCGCGGGCCGCGCGGGCCACACGCGGTCCCAGCGCCGGCGCGTCAGGTGCGTGCGGTGGTCGCTCGCCCAGAGGCGCACGAGCGCCCGCCAGTCGCGCTCGGAAGCGCCTGCTCCTTCCAGCCGGCGCGCGAGGGCGAAGCAGTGCGTGTTCAGCCCGAGGTCGTCCCACCCGCTGACCGCCCAGCGCGAGACGTTGTACTTCGGCTGCTTCTTGACCGGGATCGGGTCCGCGGCGCTGGACAGGATCACGCTGGGCCGCTCCACCCAGCATGGCTCGCGCGCGAGCTCGACGGGCGTGCGGAACGGGACGCCGTCGTCGTGCAGGAGGTCGAGCACCTCGCCGATGCGCTCCCACTCGCCGCTCGCCGGCCGCGGCTCGGCCGCGTAGCGGCCGGGACGGAAGTCGAAGATCTCCGCGTCGCTCGCGTAGAGGAAGAGCGCGCGCGGCTCGGCGGCGACGCGCGCGCGCACCCACTCGAGGTAGACGTCGAGCTCGAGCTCGCCCGCCACCGTGCGCTGGAACTTCTGGAACGCGGTCGTGTCGATCCAGCACACGTCGATCGTCCGGCCCGCCGGGGAGGCGGTGCGCGCGGGACGGTAGCGCCACTCGTCCGGCCACTCGGCGTGCCGGCGCCGCGGGTTGTTCCACTCCATCAAGAGCCGGCGGTACCCGGCGTCGAGGTAGCAGTCGACGATGCCCTGCGACCAGGCCATCTCCGCGACGAGCGCGGTGTCCGGCCGCACGCCGAGGAGCCGTTCGTAGGTGCGCTGCCCGAGCTCCTGGTTCCAGCGGTTGACGCTCGCCGGGACGAGCGGGCCGATGAGCTGCGTGTCTCCCGAGCCGACGAGCTCGACCTGGCCCGACGCGACGCGACCGCGCAGCCCGGCGATCCAGTCGGGCGCCAGCGCCTCGATCCGCTCGAGCGTGTGGCCGCTCGCCTCGAGCGCGAGCCGCAGCCACGGCCGGCCGTGCAAGAGGCCCAGCAGCGGGCGGTAGCAGCGCTCCACGACCTCGGGCTGCTCCTCGACCTCGATCGAGGAGTAGCTGAGATTGAGGTGGAAGAGCAGCACGCCCGAGAGCGACATCGGCTCACTTCCCGGACTCTGCGGGCCCGAACAGGGCGAGCAGCTTGTAGCCCAGGAGCTTCTTCTTCAGGAACTCGCCGTCGAGCTCCGCGAGGCCGAGCACCCGCTCGAGCTCCGCGCTCGGCCCGGTGTAGGGATCCTCGTAGTCGAGGTAGTTGTTGAGGACGTTGATCTCCGGGATGATCGTCTCCTCGTGCAGGAGCCGGAAGCCGCGCGCCTCGACGGACTCCCGCAGCGTGCGCGGCGTGTACATGTTGATGTGCTCCACGCCGTCGAACATCGCGCAGCGCTCGCGCATGACGCGCGCCGCGAGCGAGCCGGCGTTGGGGACGAGCACGAGCAGGAGTCCCCCCGGGACGAGGAGCTCGCGGCTCTGGTCGAGCGCCGCCGCGGGGTCGATCACGTGCTCGAGGCAGTCCCAGAACGTGACCGCGCCGAAGGACTCGGCGTCGAACGCCAGCGACTCGAGCGTCCCGTAGCGCACGTCGAGCCCGCTCTCCCGATGCGCCTCGGCGTAGAAGCCCTCGAGCGCCTCGATGCCGACGCCGCGCACGCGTTCGTCGCGCAGGACCTCGAGGAAGAGCCCGCTGGCGGTGCCGACGTCCAGGACGGGCGCGCCCTCGAGGCCGTGGCGCACGAGGAGCTGCGCTCCATGGCGGAACTTCGGGACGTCGAAGTCGCGCTGCATCGGCGAGAGGTAGAACGTCGAGGTCGGCCGCTCCTCCGCCCAAGTCTTGCGCCGGCCCTCGTGGCTGACGTAGCGCGCGACGTAGATCAGGCCGCAGGCCCGGCAGCGCTCGTAGTCGACGCCGCCCTTCGCGAACAGGAGCGCTCGCTCGGTCGCGGCGCAGGTCGGGCACGGTCGCTCGACGAGGAACTCGTCGCGCACGCGGCCGTGCGCGTCGAGGATGCGCGCCTTGAGGCGCTCCTTCTCCACCTGCCGCGCGTCGCGGCCGGTGGCGCGCTGGAACTCCCTGGCGCAGACGCGCGCCGTCGCGCCGTCCAGCAGCGTGCTCTCGGACCGTTTCTTCATGAGTAGAGGCTGAGGGGACTCTCCTGGAAGGGGCTCGCCAGGGCCGCGTCCACGGCGCGCACGCGTTCGCGCAGCGCGTCGAGCGACGGCGCCTGGACGGCCACGTAGCCGACTCGCGCCCAGCCAGGGGCGTCGGTGCCGCCGTCGATCGCGAGCTCGCGCACGCCCGGCAGGGTCTCGATCTCGAGCAGGCGCTCGCAGCGGTCGGCGTCGCGCGCGCAGACGAAGCGCAGCGCGGTCGGCAGCGGATCGTAGCGCGGGTCCGGGCACGGTTCCGCGGCCATCCAGCGCACGACGTCGGGGATCCACGGGCGGCCGAGCGCCAGCGGCAGGAGCGCCGCGGCGATGGAGTCGCCGCCGAGGTCGAAGTGCACCTCGATCAGGACCGGCGGCCCGACCGGGCGGACGCGGAAGGTCAGGAAGCCCACCCCGGTCCCCACGTCGCACGCGCTGGCGAGCGCGCTCGCGGCGGCCTCGATCCGCGCCCGGTCCTGCGCGCTCGCGCGCGCGCTCGGCACGCTGATCCCGCGGGCGCCGGCGAGGCCGCGGGCGTCGAAGCCGCTGTCCTCGTCCAGGAAGAGCGCCGTGCGCGCGCCCGCGCCGTCGAAGAAGACGCAGGCGACGACGTCGTCGCCCGCGACGAGCTCCTCGATCTCGACCACGCCGTCGTCCGATGCGGCGCGCGCTGCCGCGAAGCGCGCGGCGATCTCGTGCGCGCTGCGCGCTAGCCCCACGCCGTGCTTGCCGCCCTGGGCGCAGGCGGGCTTGAGGACCAGCGGGAGCGGCGGGGCGCCGCGCCACTCCTCCAGGCGGCGAACGGCGATGCGCTCGGGGACGACGAGCCCGGCCTCGCGCGCGAGCTCGAGCATCGCCGGTTTGCTCGCGCTCGCCCGCGCGACGCGCACGCCAAGGCCCAAGAGGCCCAGGTGCTCGGCCGCGCGGGCCGCGGTCACGACCGGAGCACCCGACGACTGGGTCAGGACGGCGCACAGCTCGACGCGCTCGCGCAGCGCGTCGAGCTCGCGCACGACTGCGTCCGCGTCGCGCGTGCTGCACTCGACGCGCAGGGCGCAGTGCGCGAGGCCCGCGGCCTCTGGGTCGCGGTCGACGCCGACCACCTCGTAGCCGAGGTCGCGCGCGGCGCGGATGAGCGGGAGCTGCGACGCCCCGGCGGCGATGCTGACGACGGCCTGCTTCCCGTGTTTCGCGTGCTGTTTCATCGGATCGCGGCGGCGGCGCGCGCCTCCTCGAGCGAGTAGCAGCGCAGCACCTCGATGCCGTACCGGGCCGCCACGGGCTCCATGCGGCGCACCATCTCCTCCTGGTAGGGGCGCGAGGAGACGACGACGGCGCCCGCCCCCAGGCGCGGCGCGTCCTCGGGGGCGTGGACCGGCCGGCCCAGGAAGTGCGAGCCGTGCTTCTGCGGGTCCGAGTCGAGGATCCACGCGACGAGCGTGTCGAGCGGCAGGAGCTCCATGAGGTAGCGCGTGTGCTCGCCCGCGCCGTAGATAGCGACGCGCGTGCCCTGCCGCGCCCACTCCTCGATCCGCGGCGCCAGGCGCTCGCGCAGGCGGCTCTCGAAGCGCGCGCGCTCGTGCGCGTACGCCGTGATCGCGCGCCGGACGTCCTGGCGGTCGTCCGCGATCCGCGGAGTCGCCCCGGCCGAGCGCTTGACCGCCACGACGCGCAGGTTGTCGATCGACGTGCGCTCCCAGTGCTCCGTCTCCAGGTCGTGCACGGCGAGGAAGCGCTCGAGGGTCGAGATCGTGAAGTGCGACAGGTGCTCGAAGGAGAAGAACTCGGCGACGTGCGCCTTCGGGCGCGTCGAGTCCGGGACCTCGGCGACGAGCCGCCCGCCCTCGCGGACGAGGCGCGTCAGGGCGCGCATCGCCTCGGCCGGATCCCAGAAGTGCTCGAGGCAGCTGACGCACGTGACGACGTCGAAGGAGCCGGGCTGGAAGGTCGCGTCCTCGAGCCGCTCGGCCCGGACCGGCAGGCCGCGCGCGCGCGAGGCCTCGGCGGTGGCGGCGCACGGCTCGAGACCGGAGAGCTCCCACTCGGTGCTCGACGCGAGCAGCGTCAGAAGAGCGCCCGCGCCCGAGCCCACGTCGAGCAACTTGCCGTGGCGTGCCGCCGCCGCGCGCTCGAGCACGAACGCCGCGCGCTCCGCCGTGAGCCGCGCGTGGCGGCCGCCCGGCCCGGGCTCGTGCCAGACGCCGCCCGAGGCGTGGAAGGCCGAGCGGTAGTGGGCCTCGAGCACCTCGCGGCGCGCGCGCGGGCTCGTGTAGACGAAGCCGCACGCAGCGCACTGCTGGAGCCGCAGCGGATAGCGTCCGAGCGGCTTGCCCAGCTCGAGCTCGCGGCGGTAGATCGTCGCGTGCTCGCTCGCTCCGCAGAGCGAGCACGCGACGGCTGCGAGGAGCGAGCTCATGGTTCGCGCAGCGTCTCCGCGGGCGGCGTGCGGGACGTCTCCGGGTCGCCCGCCAGCAGCTCGGCCAGGCGCTCCGCGCCGCCGCCGAGCCCCGCGACGGGAGCCGGGACCCTCGGCGGCGCGTCGAGCGCGCTCGCCAGCGCGGACGCGAGCTCGGCGTCCGTGAGCTGCGCGGCCACGCCGAGCGCGCGGTGCGGGCCGAAGCTCGCGTAGTGCTCGAGCGCCGCCCCGTCGGCGTCGTAGTTGGCGAGGATCCACGCCGGCACGCGCAGGTACGCGAGCTCGTAGAGCGTGGTGCCGACGGCCGTGAGCGCCGCGCGGCTGCGCGCCAGCCAGTCGAACGGCGGCGCGTCGACGGCGACGAGCTCGGCGCCGGGGAGTCCGGCCGCGGCGCGCTCGATCTGCGCCCGTCGCGCGCGCATGTGCGGGCCGAGCACGACCGCCACGCGCTCGCTGCGGCCCCCCAGGACGCCGCCGAGCGCGCGCAGCACGCGCTCGGTCGAGCGCCCGGGGTCGGCGCCGCCGAAGGTGATCGCGAGGTCGACGTCGCGCTCGCGCTCCTCGCGCGGGTGGAAGCGCTGCACGAGCTCGCGCGCGAGCGGGATCCAGGGCGCGCCGTGCAGGACCCGCCGCGGGTGCGCGCGGTCCCACGCGTCGGCGCGGTAGTGCAAGCAGGGGTACACGACCCGAGCGGCCGCGTCGCGGTCGGCCCGGCGGTTCTCGACGAGGGCGATCGGCACGCCGGCCGCGCGCAGGGCCGCCACCTCCGGCGCCCAGGTCCGGAAGCCGTCGAGCCAGGCGCCGGTCCACGGGCGCTCGGCCCAGTCGGGGTGCTCCTCGTGCGCGAACGTCTCCCACCCGCCTGCGCGCATGAGCCGCGCCGTGTCCGCCTCGTCGAAGACCAGCGTGACGTCCGCGCCGCGCCGCGCGAGGGCCTGGGCCACGGCGCGCGAGCGCATGGCGTGGCCCATCCCGACCTGCGGCCCGGAGGCGACGCGCATCACGACCGCGCGCAAGGCCACCTCCCGACGACGTGCGGGGTCGTGTCCTCCGACATGCGCCGTACGAGCCGGTTGGCGGCGCTCTCGACGACGCCGCGGTTCAGCTCGAAGACCTCGGGGTGCGCGTCGATCCAGGCGATCACGTCGGCGAGCGGGGCGAGGCTGTCGTACGCCGGGGCGAAGTGCTCGTACACGGCCTGCATCAGCTCGAGGTCCTGCGCCTCGTCGACCGTGATGCGCAGGTCGTCGCGCTCGAGCACGCGCTCGACGTCGATCTGCACGCCGCGCAGGATCGACCGGCTGCGGGCCAGGAAGAACGCGCCGACGTGCTCGCGGTCGCGCGGGTCGCGCGACCTGGCGGCCATCGCCAGCATGCGCGCCGAGTGCACGCCCTGTCCCGGCAGGACGCTGCGTCCGCATGCCTCCGGGACGATCGCGTAGTCGCCGTCGTGCGCCTGCAGCGCCTCGATCTGCAGGTCGATGAACTCGGGCGAGATCAGCGGGCAGTCCCCGGTGATGCGCACGACGTAGGTTGCGCCCTGCTCCTCGACGAGGCGCAGGTAGCGCGCCAGGACGTCGTGCACGGGGCCACGGCGCACCAGGATCCCCGCGCCCTCGCAGTAGGCCGCGAGCTCGTCGTCGGAGGGATCCTCGGACGTCAGCACGTAGACCTCCGTGACGTGGCGCGCCTTCTTCGCGCGCTCCCACACGCGCCGGATCATCGGCTTGCCCGAGAGGTCGGCGAGCGGCTTGCGCGCAAGACGGCTCGAGCCCATGCGCGCCTGGATCCCGGCCACCGCCAGGGGGGTCACATCGTCTCTCCTCACGCTCTCCTCCATTCCTCGAGCGCCTCGATGACGCGCCGCTGATCCGCCGTCGCGAGCCCGTCGTAGAGCGGAAGGCTCAGGCACGTGCGGGCGTGCCGCTCCGCCCGCGGCACGCAGGGCTCGCCGTAGCGCGCGCGGAAGAAGGGCTGCATCGGAACGGGGTAGTAGTGGACTTGAGCGTCGATGCCGCGCTCGCGCAGGTGCGCCATGAGCTCGTCGCGCCGGCCCTCGCGCTCGTGCAGCACGTAGAGGTGCCAGGCGTGGCCGGGGTCGTGGCGCGGCAGGTCGAAGCCCTCGATCTGCGCCGCGTAGCGCTCGGCGAGCTCGCGGCGGCGCGCGAGCCGCTCGTCGAGGGCCGCGAGCTGCGACGAGCCGAGCGCCGCGCCGAGCTCGCTCAGCCGGTAGTTGAAGCCGAGCTCGAGCATGGGCGCGAACCAGGGCGGGCTGCCCGCGGAGTCGGAGAAGGGCAAGAGCCCGCTCGCGCGGTCGACGCCGTGCTCGCACAGCCGGCGCACGCGGGCCCCGAAAGCCGCGTCGTGCCCGAGGACCGCGCCGCCCTCGCCGGTCGTCACGTGCTTGACCGGGTGGAAGGAGAAGACCGTGGCGTCGACCTCGGGGTGGCCGCCCGTGGCGAAGTCGCGACCGTGGCACGCGTAGCGCGCGCCGAGGGCGTGGCAGGCGTCCTCGATCAGGGCGAACCCGTGCCGGCGCTTGAGCTCGACGAGGCGCTGCATGTCGCACGGCAGCCCCGCGAAGTGCACGGCGACGACCGCGTCGACGCCGCCGCGCGCGCAGCGCGCCTCGAGGATGTCGAGGTCCATGTTGCTCGACTCGGCGTCGACGTCGACGAACTCGACCTCCGCCCCGCACATGAGCGCCGAGGTGGCCGACGCGAGGAACGTGACGGCCGAGGTGACGACGAGCGCGCCCGGCCCGACGCCCGCCGCCCGCAGGGCGACGTGCAGGGCCGCGGTGCCGTTCGCGGTGCACACGGCGAACGCCGCGCCGCAGCGCCGCGCGAGCTGCTCCTCGAACCGGTGCACGGCGGGGCCCTGCGTCAGCCAGTCGCTCTCGAGGACGCGCTGCACCGCGGCTGCGTCGGCGGCCGAGACCGCGTGCCGGCCGTAGCTCAGACGCGGCTCGAGGACGCTGCCGCTGCGGGCGCTGGGCGCACCAGGGACGGGGCGCACGATTCGGAGTCCTCCAGGATGCGGCCGATCGACTCGGGCCGGATGACGTCGGGGTTCTTGTCCGAGGCGTACTCGAAGCCGTCGGGGACGGGGCGACCGTGCTCGCCGCGCTCGACGAGGTGGTCGTCGCGCTTCCACCAGCTGAAGGCGGGCTGGATCGTGAAGTGCCGCGCGAACTCGAGCGCCTGGCGCGCCTCGTCGCCGGGCAGGAGCACCTCGTGCAGCTTCTCGCCGGGCCGGATGCCCACCTCGACGAGGCGGCAGCCCGGGCCGATCGCGCGCGCGAGGTCGACGAGCTTCATGCTGGGGATCTTGGGGATGAAGAGCTCGCCACCGGCCATCACTTCCAGCCGGTCGAGCACGAACTCGACGCCCCTTCTCAGAGTGATCCAGAAGCGCGTCATGCGCGCGTCCGTGATCGGGAGCTCGCGCGCGCCCTCGGCGACCAGCCGCCGGAAGGTCTCCACCACGCTGCCGCGCGAGCCGAAGACGTTGCCATAACGCACGATGCTGAAGCGCGTTCCGTTCGCGCCGGCGAGGTGGTTGGCCGCCACGATCCCCTTGTCCGCGGCGAGCTTGGTGGCGCCGTACAGGTTGATGGGGTTGGCCGCCTTGTCGGTCGAGAGCGCGATGACCTTCCTGACGCCCGAGTCGATCGCGGCGTTGATCACGTTCTCCGCGCCGCCGATGTTCGTGCGGATGCACTCGAAGGGGTTGTACTCGGCCGTCGGGACCTGCTTGAGCGCCGCGGCGTGCACGACGTAGTCCACCTCGCGCATCGCGCGGCGCAGGCGCTCGACGTCGCGCACGTCGCCGATGAAGAAGCGCAGGCAGCCGGCGCCCGCGAGCTCCTGCGCCATCTCGTGCTGCTTCAGCTCGTCGCGGCTGAAGACGACGAGCCTGCGCGGCCTCGCGCGCTGGAGGACGCCGCGCACGAACGCCTTGCCGAAGGAACCGGTCCCGCCCGTGACGAGCACCGTACGCCCGTCCAGGAAGTGCGCCCCGCTCGAACCTCGTTCGCTCGCTCGTTCGATCATTCGGATTCCTCGCGTGGGGCCCCGGGCTCCGCCGCCTCGCCTTGTTCGACCGCTCCGGCCCGGCACCGGAGGGCTCGCGCGCAGGGTCTCCCACGAACGGGACGTCTCGCTTCCGGGAAGCGCGGCGCGCGAGCCCGGCGCGGGCGCCGCTAACGAGCGATCCGGGCTAGGGGGCTTGCAGACCGGCGGTCGATCTGGGGAGCGCGGGAAGAGGTCCTCTTGTCGTCCAGAGCTCTGATCCACATCGGCGGGGGCCGGCTTCAGCTGCCGGGGCTGCAGCTCGCCGTGGAAGCCGGCCTCGAGGTCGTGCTCACCGACGCGGACCCGTCCGCACCCGGGCGCGCGCTGGCCGCGCGCTGGGCGCCCATCCGCGGCGACGACGTGCCGGGGCTCCTGGATCTCGCGCGCAGCGTGGCGCGCGAGACGCCGCTCGCCGGCGCCTACTGCAGCAACGACTTCGGCGTCTCCGCGGTCGCCGCCATCGGCGCCGAGCTCGGCATCCCCGCCTGCGCTCCGGAGGCGGCGCGCGACGCGCTCGACAAGGTCCGCTCGACGGCGACCTGGCGCGCCGCCGGGATCGCGACGACGCGCGGCACGACGGTCGCGACGCGCGCCGAGCTCGAGCGCGCGCTCGCCGAGCTGGGCCTGCCGCTGATCCTCAAGCCCGCGGGGAAGAGCGGCAGCATCGGCGTGCGCTCGGCCTGCGCGCGCGAGGAGCTGGAGCCGGCCTGGCGCAGCGCGTCCGCGCACGGACTGCCCGTCGTCGTCGAGCACCTCGAGCGCGGGCGGCACTTCGACGTCAACGGCACCTTCGTCGGCGGCCGCCTGCGCCCCGGCGGCGTCCTCGAGCGCTTCTTCGGCCCCGCTCCCGAGCACGTGCCGGAGTGGGGCGTGCACCCGACGTCGCTCGATTGGGACGCGACGCGCCGGGTCTACCGGCTGCTCGAGCGCGCGGCCCTCGCCCTCGGCATCGCGCACGGTCCTGTCAAGGCCGACGTGGTCTGGGGCGACGCCGGCCCGCTCGTGCTCGAGGTCGCGCCGCGCTACCACGGGGACGTCAGCACCGCGCACGTCCTGCCGCTGAGCGCCGGGACGAGCCCGATCGCGGACTGGATGCGGCGCCTGGCGGGCGGCGCGGCCGCGTCCCGCGAGTCGCCCGAGGCGCTGGCCGCCGAGCGCGGCCTCTTCGCGGGCTGGCGCGCGCTGCGCGCGCGACATGCGGGAGAGCTGCGCGGCGCGCGCGGCGTCGACGCGGCGCGCGCGGTGAGCGGCGTGCACGACGTGGCGCTCCTGCGCGGGGCCGGGTTCCGCGTCGAGCACCTCTCCGACAACCGCAGCGTGTGTGGATTCGTGTGGGCCCGCGGAGCGTCGCACGACGCCGTGCGCGCCAGCCTGGAGGAGGCCGCCGCCCTCGTCGAGATCAGCGTCGACGAGCCGGCGGCCGCTGCCCGAGGATGACGACGTGACCGAACTCGAGAAGCTGGAGAGCCCGCGCGTCCTCGACGCGCTCGACCACGACGGGCTGCGCGCGCTCGCGGCCGAGATCCGCGCCTTCCTGATCGACCGCGTGGCGCGGACCGGCGGGCACATCGGGGCCAACCTGGGCACCGTCGAGCTCTCGATCGCGCTGCACCGCGCGTTCCGCTCGCCGCGCGACAAGATCCTCTTCGACACCGGCCACCAGGGCTACACGCACAAGATCCTGACCGGCCGCGCCGGGCTCTTTCCGACGCTCAACACCTACGGCGGGCTCGGCCGCTTCCTCTCGCGCGCCGAGAGTGAGCACGACCCGATCGAGGCCTCGCACGCGGGGACGTCGATCTCGGTGGCCCTTGGGATGGCGCTCGCGCGCCGCATCCGCGGCGAGGCGGGCGCGACGGTCGCCGTGATCGGCGACGGATCGCTCGCGGAGGGCCTCGCGTTCGAGGCGCTCAACCACGCGGCCGTCGAGGAGAGCGGGCTCGTGGTCGTGATCAACGACAACGGCTTCGCGATCAGCCCCGGCTTCGGCGGGCTGCACGAGGCGCTGCAGGCCGGCGGCGCGCGCGCGGCAGGCTTCTTCGAGGCGCTCGGCTGCGAGTACGTCGGGCCCGTGGACGGGCACGACATCCCCGCGCTGCTCGCGGCGTTCGAGCGCGCGAAGGCGGCGCAGCGCCTGCCCGTCGTGCACGCGAAGACCGAGAAGGGCCACGGCTGGGAGCCAGCCGGGCGCCACCCGCTGCGCCAGCACTTCTCGTTCGCGTTCGACCCCGCGACCGGCCAGGCGCGCGAGGCGCCGGGTGAAGCGCGCGGCGCGCTGGGCGGCCCGACCTTCCCCGAGGTCGCCGCGCAGGCGCTCGAGCGCTGCATGGAGCGCGACGAGGCGATCGTCTGCATCACGCCCTCGACGCTCTACGCCACCGGGCTGGCGCCGATCTTCGAGCGCTACCCCGCGCGTTGCTTCGACCCCGGCATGGAGGAGCAGCACGCGTTGACGCTGACGGTCGGGATGGCGCTCGAGGGGCTCAAGCCCGTCATCGCCTACCAGTCGACGTTCCTGCAGCGCGCGTTCGACCAGCTCGTGCACGACGTGTGCTTCACGGGCCTGCCGACGCTGATCCTCGCCGTGCGCAGCGGCTTCAGCGGCTACGACAACCCGACGCACCACGGGATCTACGACTTCGCGTACCTGCGCGGGCTGCCGAACCTCGTGATGCTCTACCCCAAGGACCGTTATGAAGCCGAGCGCATGGTCGAGGAGTGCCTGCGCGACCTGCGCGGCCCGACGATGATCCTGATGCCCTACGGCCCGGCGCCGGCCTTCGATCCGGCGGTCCTCGAGGAGCCGGGCTCGACGCTCTTCGAGCCCCAGGTGGTCGAGGCCGGGCGCGAGCTGTGCCTCTTCGCCGTCGGCCACAAGTTCGCGGTCGCGCGCGAGGTCGTGCGCGAGCTGCGCGCCGAGGGCGTCGCCTGCGGCCTCGTCAACCTGCGCCGGCTCAAGCCGCTCCCCGAGGAAGCCCTGGCGGAGCTCCTGGCAGAGGTCGAGCGCGCCGTCGTCCTCGAGGAGGCCGTCCTCGACGGCGGCGTCGGCAGCGCGATCGCGGCCCTGGTCACCGACCGCTCGCTCCAGTGCGAGCTCCTGCGCGTCGGCCTGCCGTGCGCGTTCGTCGAGCCGGGGTCGAACGCCGAGCTCGAGCGCGCCTACGGCCTCGACGCGCGCGGCGTGCGCGAGAAGATCGCCGCGCGCTGGAGCGAGCTGGGAGTGGCGCTCGTATGAGCGCGCCCCTGCTCGCGGGGCGCGCGGTGCTCGTGACCGGCTCCTCGCGCGGCATCGGGGCCGCGATCGCCCGCGCGTGCGCGCGCGAGGGCGCGCGCGTCGCGATCACCTTCCGCGAGAGCGAGGGCGCCGCCTGCGAGCTCGCGGCCGAGCTCGGCGGAACGCTCTGCACGCGGCTCGACGTGACGCGCCGCGCGAGCGTGAGGCGCGCGCTGGACGCGGTCCTCGAGCGCTGGGGCCGGCTCGACATACTGGTCAACAACGCCGGCACGCTCGAGCAGAAGCCGTTCCTCGAGATCACGGAGGACGAGTGGGACGCGACCCTCGCCGTCAACCTGCGCGGCGCCTTCCTCTGCATCCAGGAGGCGGCGCGCGCCTTCGAGCGCCAGGGCTCGGGCGCCATCGTGAACGTCGCCTCCGTCGGCGGCCAGCTCGGCGGGCCGAAGGCGCCGCACTACTCGGCGTCGAAGGCCGGGCTGATCAGCCTCACCCGCTCGACCGCGCGCCTCTTCGCGCCGAGCGGCGTGCGCGTCAACGCCGTGTCGCCGGGCTTCATCCGCACGGACATGTACGAGCACATCACCGCGGGCGCCGCGGGGGACGCGATCACCGCCGCCATCCCGCTCGGCCGCGTCGGCGAGCCCGAGGACGTGGCCGAGGCCGTCGTGTTCCTCGCGTCCGACCGCGCGGCCTTCGTGACGGGCGAGGTGCTGAACGTCAACGGGGGACAGTACATGGGGTAGGATCGC
>Ga0299906_10000190_pt1 | contig 62821 bp, 53 predicted proteins | sample RVTome_14_FD_200259 | JGI IMG/M metagenome (GOLD analysis project Ga0299906, IMG submission 200259) | Soil microbial communities from uranium-contaminated site in the Upper Colorado River Basin, Wyoming, United States - RVT145D125 (version 2) ...
GCCGCACGATCTACGTCGGCGACAGCGGCGAGCTGGCGACGGCCGCCGCCACCCTGGGGATCCCGCACCCGAGCGGCTATCCGCTGTACGTGCTGCTCGGCAAGCTGTGGACGCTCCTCGTCCCGGTGGGCTCGGTGGCTTTGCGCATGAGCCTGTTCTCGGCGTTCTGGGCCGGCGCGGCCTGCGGACTCCTCTACTTCGTCGCGCGGCGGCAGTCGCTGTCGGCCGTCGCCGGGCTCACGGCGGCGCTGCTGCTGGCGTTCAGCCCGAGCTTCTGGTCGCAGGCCAACGTCCAACGCGTCTACAGCCTGAACGCCTTCTTCGTCGTCGCGGTGGTCGGCGCCGTGCTCGAATGGCACCATGGTCGCCGGCAAGACGGGCGGCGTTTCGGCTGGCTGGCGTCGGCGGCGTTCCTGGCCGGGCTCGGGGCGACGAACCATACGGTGATGGCCCTCGTGGGCCTGGCGGCGGGCGTCTTCGCCGTCGCGAGCGAGCCGGCGCTCCTGCGGCGACCGGCGCGGGTGCTGGCGGCCGTCGGCGCCGCCGTCGCCGGGCTGTTGCCCTACGTCTACCTGCCCTGGCGCTCGCGTCAGGAGCCGCGGCTCGACTGGGGCGACCCCGAGACGCTCGACCGTTTCCTCGCCGTGGTGCTGCGCCGCGACTTCTGGGAGCGCGCCTGGCTCCAGTCGCCGCTCGACCTGCCGGTGATCGCCGGCGACTACCTCGCCAGCCTCGGCGAAGAGCTGCTGTGGCTGGGTACGGCGCTGGCGCTCGCCGGCGCGGTCGTGGGATTCCGGCGTCGCTGGCCGGTGACGCTGCCGCTGCTGGTGATGGCGGCGAACGTGGCGGCGATGGCGCTCCACGGCTCGCGCAGCGACCTCTTCATCTGGCATCGCTACTACGTCCCGTCCTACGCGATGGCGGCGCTCCTGGCGGGCTACGGATGTCAGGCGGCCGTCGAGAGATGGGGACGACGGGCAACGGCGGCGCTCGCCGTGCCGCTGGCGCTCCTCGTCGTCGGCTGGCCGCGCTTCGACCGTCACGACTACCGGATCGCCGACGACTTCAGCCGGACGCTGCTGGCGTCGCTGCCGCCGGGAGCCCACCTCGCGGCGTCGGACGACAACGTCCTCTTCGTGCTCATCTACCTGCACCTCGTCGAGGGCGTGCGCCCCGACGTCGACCTGGTGCTGCAGGGGGTGGGCGCCGCCGACCTGCCGCCCCTGCGTTTCGACCCGGACACGGATCCGCTCTTCTTCACCCATCACCCGAACTGGGACGTCCCCGGGCTCGAGGTGGCGCCGATCGGGCTCGTGTACCGTACCGCGCGTCCGGGCTCGCCGCCCGCAGTCGCGATTCCCAAGACCGAGCTCGCCGGCGCCTGGGACCCGCGGGTGCCCAAGGACTACCTGACGCAGAACCTGATCGGTCATTTCCACTTCATGCTCGGCGTCACGTTCGAGAGCCGCGACTGGCCGCGCGCCGAGACGGAATTCCGCCGCGCGACGGCGGCGGCGCCCGACAACGACGTGCTCTTCTACAACCTGGGGCTGATCTATCGCCGCAACGGCCTGCTGCGTCGCGCCTTGGGCGCCTTCGAGCGGGCGGAGGAGATCAACCCGCGCGCCATCCCCAGCGGCAAGCCGGTGCGCGCGGCGGACCGGGTGGCCGAGCTGGGGCCGGAGGTCGAGCGGCTGGAGACGCTGGAGGCGCGTCTCGCGGCGGAGGCGGGAATCCGGACGGACGACCATGGGCGTCTGGCGGAGGCGCTGGAGCAGCGGGGGGAGGTGCTGGCGGCGCGAGGGCGTCGGTTGCGGGCGCTCGAGAAGGGATCCTGTCGATGAGCGCGCGCTATCGGAGTCGGAAAGCCGCGTGCGTCACGCGCGCAGGCGTCAAGATTTCCTCCTCCGTTTGAAGAAGCAGGCTGGGGGCCAGCCGGCCTGATCGTCTCACTTCGGCAGAATGCTACCTCACCTTCGCCTTCAAGAGCCCCTTCCTTCTGAGCTCTCGAAGTCCGGTTTCGACCAACACGGCCGCAAGCTGACCGGGACTGACGTTCTGCCCCCCGCTTTCGCACGCCGCTGCCAGCTCTTCAAGCTCCCGCCAGTGGTCCTCCTTGAACGGGACAACCCGTCGGATCGACCAGTCGGGATCGGTAGGCCGCCCTCCTGACGAACGCAGACGCCGCTGGAGCTCGGCCCGGAGTTGCAGGAGATCCAGGGGCCCCTGGCTCGGCAGTTGATCCAGCCTGACGACGCGGCGGGCGCCCAGCGCTTCCTGGATCTCTTGGATCGAACGACGTTTTTCTCTGGCCATCGCGCACCTCCTCAGACCAACTCGGGCGGATCGTAGCTGTCGATCCCATAGTACTCGCCGCCGATGACGACGCCGATCTCGCCTTGGTTTGCCTCTCGTCCCATCCTGTGAAAGAACCGCCGCAGCTCGGCGAGCGTCTCGGAGGTCAACATCTCCGGATCGACGTAGGACGTCACCAGGACCGTATCGTCGAAGACCAGCGCGCCGCCCTGAGCGTCGTCTCTCCAAACGCCGCGGCCCGGCGGAAACGCTGTCGCTCCTCGGAAGAGCCGTCCCAAGACCTTCAGGCACTCCTCCGTCCAGCGTTCCTGGGCGATGGGGCGCTCGTCGCGGTCGACGCTGGGGATGAAGACAGTGACCTGGAGCGTGCCGGTGGGCGGTCCTGCGCCGAGAGCTGTGCGGAAGTCCCTCATATGGCCAGATTAGCACTTTCTGTATAGAAAGGCCACAGCTTGGGTGGCGGCGTCGATGGTGCAGCTCGACTTGGCGGTGCGGGTGTGCCCGCCGCAGGCCGCGGCCACCATCTTTCGCGGTGCTCGTGGCGCTGACCAACGAGGCGGGCTCGCTCGGCGAGTGGCGCTGACCTGACTGGATCCTCCTGAGCTGTGCTATCCTCCGAGAGTCACGTAGGACGAGGAGAACGCGTGCAATCCACTTACCGCATACAAGCTGACTGGGATCCGGAAGCCGGAGTCTGGTGTACGACCAGCGACGACGTACCGGGGCTCGCCACCGAGGCCGCCACGATCGAGTCGCTCACCAAGAAGCCCCGGGTCATGATCCCGGAGCTCCTCGAAGCCACTCACGCAAATCACGTAATGCCCGGGGTCAACGGGGCAAAGGCTCGAAGAATACGAGTTTAATTTCTCTCTGGACGGACCATCGTGAGGGAGGGAGAATGACAAGATCAGCCACAAAGACAACGCTACCGCCTCAGGCCGCCTTTCATCACGCTGTCTTGCGACATCTTGCTGGGAAACCAAACGGTGATCGCCGGCAGGACATCCACGAAGCCATCCCTGACCTAATGGGCCTTACCGAGGCTCAACGCGCGGAGCGCCTCGCAAATCTCCCTCACCTTCGGTACCGGCATCGCAGTGGCTGGGCGCTCAGTATGCTGAAGGCAGGAGGCTACGCGGACAATCCAAACCCGGGCGTTTGGTGTATCACGGACCGAGGTAGGGAGTTACTGGCGCAGTATCCCGACGGCTTTGATGAGGAAACCGGTCGGCGGTTGATTCGAGAAGGCCGCAGAGAGATCCAAGATTCCGGTGGGAGTGGTCATGTTGGCGCCATAGAGACCGAGCCGCAGCAATCACCCGACGAGCGAATCGATTCTGCACTGGAAGAGATTCGACATACGGTAGCCAAGGAACTGCTTGAGAAGATCGCCGAAGCGCCGCCGTCGTTTTTTGAACGGCTCGTGCTGGACTTACTGTACGCGCTGGGTTACGGCACGAGCGAAGAGGACCTCGAAAGATCTGGTAAAACGGGAGACAGCGGGATCGATGGGGTCATTTCTCTCGACAAGCTCGGATTTGAGAAGGTCTGCGTCCAAGCGAAACGCTGGCAGGGATCTGTTGGACGCCCAGAAGTTCAGGCCTTCTACGGAGCACTGGCTGGCCGTCGGGCAAGAAAAGGTGTCCTCATTACCACTTCCACTTTCACTCGCGACGCCCAAGCGTTCGCGGGTCAAGTCTCAGAAAGTATAGTTCTAATTGATGGTCGTCGACTCACGCAGTTGATGATCGAACACGGTGTGGGCGTTTCTCACTATCGTTCGTTTCGCTTGCCGAGAGTCGATGAGGAATACTTCGATGCCAATTAATGACTAGCGCGGAGCGGGTGACAACTATGATTTACCTCGAACGCGATATCCCAGAATCCGATGGTTACGACCCCAAGGAGGTATTCGCCTTCTTTGGCCTGACTGCATACAACGCACAGGTGCTTGAGAAGGGCCTGGTCAATCTCGCTCTCGGGCTACATTTGTCGGGCCGTCTTCCTATTAAGCATCCGACTTTTGATGAGCTCCTTAGCTACTTGGATCACAAGACCTTGGGCCAGATCCTCCGGCTCGCCCGTCAAGTAGTAGACATTCCTGCTACTCTAGAACAACAGCTGCAGTTAGCCTTGAAGCAACGCAATCATCTCTCTCACCACTTCTTCGCGGTTCACTTCGAAGACTTTATATCTGAAGCAGGCCGGCGCGAGATGATTGCCGAGCTTCGATCGATTGCGGAGCACCTTCAGGCTACTGACAGGCTGCTTGACACTGTAACACTCTCCCTTTTCCACAGGCTGGGTCTTACTGGCGAAAACTTGGACGCTGAGTTCCGTCGCCTTGAAAGCAAAGCCCTCCAAAGAGACGCCGTCTAAATCCTCGTGTGCAGTGGTGGACCGAACGGAATTCATGCAGGGATGGATCGGACAGGCCGCCCGCCCGAAGCCAGACCTCGGATCAGAGGGGTGACGCCTCAGGTCCGCCGTACCAGGATCTTGCCGGCCTGCTCCAGCGCCGCCGCGCCGGCCGCCTCCAGGAAGCTGGCGATCGACGCCGGCGAACGCGCCAGACCATCGGCGAGGTTCAGCGCTTCGGTCAGCTCCGGATCGCTGTAGCGTAGCCGGCCCACGGCCCGGCCGTCGCGGAGCGCGGGGCCGCCTGGCGTGTCGTGCTCCCGGCAGGTGACGGCGAGGTCCTCGCTTTCCCAGTCGAGGAAGTCGTCGACCGAGACGGGCTTCAGGGCCGGCGACGTCATGGACCTCCCTGACGCAGCTTCTCGATCTTGCGCTCCTGGTCGTCCTCGATGCGGCGGCGCTCGCGGACGTACTCTTCATCCGCCGCGGGGTCGAAGGCGTGCTGGCGCTTGTCCTTGTACAGGATCTCGAGCTCGGCGAGCTTGGCCTCGGCGCGGCGGCGCACCTCGGCGATCTCGTTGCGCAGTTCCTCGCTGACGTCCTCGCGCGGACGCTCGATGCCCTGCTCTTCGAGCCGCTCGAGCGCCAGCTCGTACGCGGATTTCATGCCGGATGCTTTGTCCTTGCCCATGAGAGGAGCATAGCACCGGGGACCGCGGAACCCTCACCCCCGGCCCCTCTCCCAGGGGGAGAGGGGAGTAAGACGTCCGGAATCGAGCCCCCTCTCCCCCTGGGAGAGGGGGTTGGGGGTGAGGGTTCCCTTCAGCCGAGCGCCTTGGTGGCGGCGCCGTACCCGGCCACGTTGGTCTCGCTGCCCTTCTTGCCGAGGCCGGCGATCTGCTTCTCCGCCGCCTTGATGCGCTTGTCCGTGGGCGGGTGGCTGGCGAAGAAGCTGTCGAAGGTCTTCGCCTTGGCGCCGCCCTCCAGCGCCAGCAGCCGCTGGAAGCAACGCACGGCGCCCGACGGGCCCCCGGCCGCCTCGCGGATCGCTTCCAGGAGCCGCGCCGGCGGCGTCTTCGTTGGACGCACGGAGCGGAAGCGCGGCTCGCCGCGCGCGTCGTCCTCGAGAGGCGCTGGGCGTCGGCCGCGGCCGCCGTCAAGAGGGCGGCGAGGAACGCGACGAGCCAGCGTCCACCATGGAGAGCCATCGGCTGTGAGATCTACACCCTCGGGCGTCGGCGCGCAAGCTGCCCGCCCCCACCAAACGGAGGAGCACGGGCCTTCAGGCCCGTGCATGCCATCACGACGTCGAAAACCGGGTCCATCTCACTCATTTGGTCCATTTGACGGCGTCGAATGAGTGAAATGAGTCTCAATCGGCCCATCCGACGCCGTCGAATGAGCGAAATGAGTCTCAATCGGCCCATCCGACGCCGTCGAATGAGTGAAATGAGTCTCAATCGGCCCATCCGACGCCGTCGAATGAGCGAAATGAGTCTCAATCGACCCATCCGACGCCGTCGAACGAGTGGATTCAGACATATGTGGGACGTTTAGACGACGCAAAGCCGCCTCCTGGCCGACCCTTGGGGGACTCTTGGGCCTTTCGGCTATACATCTTCTTGAGCCTTCCGGCTATACTCTGAGGAGAGACTGCGCTCGGAGAGCCACAATGAGCCACTACCCCGTTTTTGCCAAAGGCCCCATCTCGCACGGCTCCAGCGACGTAGGGCCGTCCATGTCGACAGGCTCGGACGAAGCGACGCTGCCGCCGGGCATCGGGCCGGAGGCCGCAGTCGAACAGATTCTCGCCTTCCTCGGCAAGGACGAATACCTCACCGCCAGACGCCTGGCTCGCGAGGCGGCGCGACGCTTTCCCGATCACGCCAGGGTGCGAAAGATCGCCGGCGTCTTCGATCCCCGCGGCAAAGCAGTGGTTCGTCCAGGGGGACCCCGGCAACCGGATCGGAGCCGGGAGTTCGAGTGGCTGCGCCACCCGCCGGATTGGGCTCACGGGAAGTGGGTGGCGCTGGACGATTCCTTCTTGGCGCTGCTCGACACGGGCGGACACTACTGCATCTTCCACCCGGACATTGCGCACAGGCTCCGGGATCGGCTGACCGACCCGCTCACGTCCGCGGGGCTGCACACGGCCCGTGGCCTTATTCGCGGCGATCGCCGAGGTCCTCCACCTGCAGGTCGTCGTTGATCCGGACGCTTCCCTCCTGCGCCGCGGCGGGCGCGGCGAGGGCTAGGAGCAAGATCGTCAAGGCGCGTTCAACGTTCATGAGCTGACGATATCGCCCAAGGATCGACAGTTCAATCTTCGATTTGCGATCGCCGTGGTAGGGTCGGGTTGGCCGATTGAATTCGGGCTTTCTTGTAGGGCAGGCACTGCCTGCCGCTGCCGGCGTGCCGTTCAGGTCGGGGCGTCCTCAGGCTGACGGGTGAGCTCCCGCCAAAGCCGCCACCAGGGATCGTCCTCGGACTCGGGAGTTACAGACGCGTACCCTCTCAAGGCCATCTCGAGTTTATGGGCGAAGGCTCGGGGATACTTCTCCGCCAGCGGAGCGTAGATACCGAGAGCGTCGGCATAGCACTCGCGCGCCGCCTCGCGCTCGCCGAGATCGCGTTGCACAGTGCCAAGGTTGTTGAGCGTGCCAGCGACGTTGGGTTCGAAAACGGCGGGGTGCTGGGCGGCCAGTCGCCGATAGATTTCGAGCGAGTCATGGAAGGATTTTTGCGCCGCCTCGCGCTCGCCGAGATCGCGTTGCAAAATGGCGAGGTTGTTGAGCGTCATCGCGACGTCGGGTTCGAAAGCGGCGGGGTGCTGGGCGGCCAGTCGCCGATAGATTTCGAGCGCCTCATGGTAGGATTTTTGCGCCGCCTCGCGCTCGCCGAGATCGCGTTGCACAGTGCCGAGGTTGTTGAGCGTGCCAGCGACGTAGGGTTCGAAAGCGGCGGGGTGCTGGGCGGCCAGTCGCCGATAGATTTCGAGCGCCTCATGGAAGGATTTTTGCGCCGCCTCGTGCTCGCCGAGATCGCTTTGCCCGTAGCCGAGAGTTCCCAGACAGGCGGCCAGCTCCGGCTCGTGATTGCCGCTGCGGAGCGCCACCACAGCTCTCCGGGCAAGATCCCGACGCAATAATCGCTGGCCGGTGAGCTGCGTGAAGGGGACGATTTTGAGCAGGACCCACTTCGCAAGCTTCGGATCGTTCTCGCAAGCGAGCTCGAAAAGCGACGTCCAGTTGGCCTGGGTGCCGGCAAACAGCATGGCCGCCACGCTGCGAAGGCGACCTCCGGCCGCGGCGCGTCCATCAGGATCCAGCTCTCCCATCTCTTCGGGTACCTTCCCCGAGAGCATCTGATTCCACAGGCTCAGTCGCCGCCGCCAGAACTCGACCCACCGGCCGGTCCATTCCTCGTCCTCCCGCTCTTCCAGCTTCCTCCGGCTGAGCTCCACCATGGCCGGCAGCATGCGGAAGAATCCTTCCGTCCTCCCCGACGGGTCCGCTTCGAAGTGGACCAGCGCGTAGTAGTCGAGCTCCTTTTCAAGGACCGCCTTCCACTGCTCGCCCAGAAGCTCCTGCCACCCGATCACGTTCTCCGGCATCTCCCCGCACCACACGCCCCCGGGCAAACGCGCCAGCCGAGCGAAGAGCACTTGACCTTCCGCGCTGAGATGACGGTAGGAGAGCTCGTAGGAACGCTCCACCTTGAGCTGCCGGTCGTCGTCGTCCTCACGGCGATAAGGATCCGTCAGCACCGGAAGGAGGTCCGCGTATGCCTCGTCGCGCAGTTTGGCAATCGTCATTCCATGACGCCCGAGCTGACGCGCCAGGAGTCGCAGCGACTGCGGGTGACGGCCCGAGAGCCGGATCAGTTGTCGGACCGGGCTGTCGTCCTGCGGCCAGGTCTGGTGAGCTTCGAGGACGTGCTGAGGCGACTCGACGTAGGACATGAAGACGTCGCGGCTGTCGCCGTCGGTGAGCGGCTTCACCGCCACCACCGCCTCCTCCGCCATCCCCAAGGGCCAGCGGCAGGTAGCCAGCATCCGCAGCTCAGGCGCCGCGGCCACCGCCGTCTCCAATACAGCCTGCGTCTCGCGGTTCGTCTCCAATGGCATCTGGTTCCCGACCAGGTCGTCGAGGTTGTCGAGCACCAGCAGCACCCGACCTTGCCGCGGCGAAAGAGCGCCAAGTACCCCGGCGAGCAGCTCCAAGAGGTCACCGCGCTGGCTCTCGGCGGGCACGCCGAACGTCGCGAGCAGGCGCGAGAGGAGTTGACCCGGCCCCGGGATCTCTTCACATGAGATCTCGACGACGCCTCCCGGAAAGAGACCGCGTTCCGTCGCCCACTGCGACGCCTGGGCGGCGAGCGCCGTCTTGCCGATCCCGCCTTCCTTGGTCAGCGTCACCAGCCGGCGGACGCCGGCGCCCGGCCGACGGACGCCGGCAGGCAGCGGCAGCAGAGCGTCCAGCACCTCCGCGAGCTCAGGCCGGCGTCCCACGAAGTGGTCGAGCCCGCGGCGGATGCGCGGCGAGCGGGCATGGGGCGTGGTCACGAGCTCCGGCGGGAGCTCAGCGGCGGTCGCCGGCGCGGCGTCGAGACGGACGTCCCTGCCCGCGGGATTGATGCGCAGCTTCTGGCTGGGCGCGGTTCTGGCGAAAGCGAGGTCGCCCGTCACGTCACTGTTGGCGACGAAGGATTGCGCCGCGTCGAACGCCTCGCCCACCGTTCGACCTTGGAGCAGCAGGTCGTAGAACAGCGACTGGAATTCGGCGGTGGCCGTCACCTCGATCGCCGACTCCGAGTCCACGGAGACGATCGCGGCATCCGGGCCGCCGTCTTCGGCCGCCCGCTTCAGCACTGCCTCCGAGTAGCAGGCGGCGAGGACGGTCACCCGCGGTCGCGGCGTGAGAACACCCAGGACGCGATCGCCGGGCGTCACCGCGGCTGTGCCGCGTCCGTCCTCGAGCAGCAGACATCCCTCGTCCGTGCCGTGGCAGAAGAGCGCCACCATCTCGGGCCGCAGTGCCAGCCGGTCGCGTTGCAGGTGCTGGAGCGTCAGACCGATGCGCGGGACCACCCGCACCGGCTTGTCCTCCAGGGCACGCTGGAGCTCGTCGAGATAGCGGCGGTGGTCGAGGGGCGCGATCGGCGTGGAGTCGCTCGCCACGAGCTCCGGCGGCTCGGCGCTCCACGCCTCGATCCGTTCACGCACCCGCTCGGGCGACACGGTCGCCGCGGTGCGAAACGCCAGAGCCGCGGGGACTGTCCCCGAGGACGGGTCGCCGGCAGGACGAAGGGCGTAGGCGCCGATCTCGCGGTGTGGGAACGACTTGAGGGCCTGCTGCTGTTCCTGTGGATCGTCGTGCCGAGGGACCTTGGCGATCCACAGGTGAAAGACCTCGACCAGCGGGACGGCCACACCGACGTAGAGCGTGGCTCGCGGCGTCACGGGTCCTGCTTCCGGCGTCGCTCGCTGCTGCTCTTGCCGAAGACGTAGCCGGCGAGCAGCGTGAAGAGCGGCACCAGCGCCGACATGACCAGGAGCTGGAACAGGTCGCGGAACCGACTCATGTGTCCCTCGCGCAGGCCGTCCAGGAGCTCGGCGGCGGCCTGCGGGTCAGCGGGGGAGGCGCCGCCGGCGAGGGCGCGGACGTCCTCGATCGTCGGCACGGTCAACGCCCAGGCGGCCAGGAAGCCCACGACCGCGACGCAGATGATCACGAGCACGATCGTCATCTGCCGGACGCCCGACCACTCCAGATACGACTCGGGGTCCGGCGTCCTGATCGGCGGGAAGTCCCGTACGAAGATCAGGCCTTCGGCGTCGTCCTCTTCGAGGACCTTGGGGGCGTCGTCTCCTCGCTCCGACATGGAGAATCCCTCCTGCTCGTCACCTCCGGAACGGAGGCTCTCAGATGATGATGTCCTTGACGACCTTGGAGTCCTTGTCGGTGATCGACAGGCGGCGTTCGCCGCCGCCCATCCTCACGCCTTCCTTGTGGATGTAGTTGTAGAGTGCCAGAGCGCGGCGGATCACCTCGCGCTTGGTGGTGTCTTCGTCCTTGGCCAGCTTGCTCAGGATCCTGTCGCCCTCTTCGGGGAACTCGATGGTCAGTCGGGGCATGGCGGTCTCCTTGGTGCGTCGTCTGTGCGTCTTGGTGCGTCGTCTGTGCGTCTTGGTGCGTCGTCTGTGCGTCCTATGCGTCTATCTGATGCTCATCAGACGCCAGTATAGCGCATCACAGGCATCAGGATCAAGCCCCCTATGCTGATCGCGGGCCGTCCGGCGTAGGGGCAGGCCCCCGTGCCTGCCCTGGGGACGCTTCAATGGCCGTTGAGGCGCGTTTTCTCCCCGTTCATCATGCGCCAACGATATTGGCCCATGATGGACGACACGTCCGGCGCGTCTCAATGGTCATTGAGCCGCGATTTCTCGTCACTCATCATGCGCCAACTTACGTTAGCCCATGATGAAAGGGCGTTCATCGCGTCTCAATGGTCATTGTCGCGCCCCGCCTCGAGGCCGTCTGCGCTGAGCGCGTCTACAGCCGCTCGACCATGACCTTGGCCAGGGCCTGGTTGAAGATCACCCGATCGGTGAGCTCCGAGCCCTGGGCGACCTGGGCGTAGCCGAGCAGGAGCTCGGCGTAGTCGCCGAGGAGCGGGTCCTCCTTGTCGGCCGCGTAGCGCGCCTCCATCTTGACGAGCAGCTCGTGGTCCGGGTTGAGCTCGAGGATCCAGCGCTGCTTGGGGCCGCCGCCCTTGCCCTTCATCAGCAGCTTCTCGAGCTGCGGGCTGTAGTCGTGCTCGGCGCCCACCAGGCACGCCGGCGAGGCCGTCAGCCGCCCGGAGAAGCGCACCCACTTGATCTCGCGGTCGAGCTTCTTCTGGATCAGGTCCAGCAGGTCCTTGTGCTTCTCCTGCTTGGCCTCGAGCTGCTTCTTGCGCTCCTTCTTCTCCTCCTCGTCCTTGGCCTCGAGGTCGACCTCGCCCTTGCCGACCGACTTCAGACGCTTGTCGTCGTACTCGTGCAGGTACTGCACCACGAGTTCGTCGACCGGGTCGGTCAGGTAGAGGACCTCGTAGCCCTTGGCCTTGAAGGCCTCGAGGTGGGGCGAGCTGTCGACGGCGGCGCGCGACTCGCCCGAGAGGTAGTAGACGTGCTCCTGGCCCTCTTTCATGCGCTCCTTGTACTCGGCGAGGGTGGTCAGCTTCTCGGGGTCGGCCGAGGACTGCCAGAGCATCAGCGGCAGGAGCTTCTCCTTGTTGTCGAAGTCGGCGGTCAGGCCCTCCTTCATGGCGCGGCCGAAGTGCTCCCAGAACCCCAGGTACTTCTCGGCGTCCTCGCTCTTCACCTGCTGCAAGGTCTCGAGGACCTTGCGGGTGATCCACTTCCTGATCTGGGCGATGTGCCGGTCTTCCTGGAGCCGCTGGCGCGAGATGTTCAGCGGCAGGTCCTCGGAGTCGACGACGCCGCGCACGAAGCGCAGGTAGCGCGGCACCAGGTCCTCGCAACGGTCCATGATCTTGACCCGCCGCACGTAGAGCTGCAGGCCGTACTCGAAGGCGTGGTAGTAGAGCTCCTCGGACGCCTCCGAGGGGATGAAGCACAGCACCTGGTACTCGATGCGCCCCTCGGCCTCGAAGCGCATCGTCCGCATCGGCGGGTTCCAGTCGTGGGAGATGTGCTTGTAGAACTCGGCGTAGTCCTCCTCGGTGACCTCCACGGCCGGACGGGTCCAGATCGGCTTCATCGAGTTGAGGGTGACCTTCTCGATGACGGTCTCGGTCTCGCCCTCCTTCGTTCTGCCCTCCTCGTCCTTCTCCTCCTTCGTCACTTCCCTGGTGTCGTGGAAGATGATCGGGTAGGCCACGAAGTCGGAATAGCGCTTGACGATGCGGGAGACGGTCCAGCGCTCGGTGTAGTCCTCGATGCCGGCGTCCGAGTCCGCGGGCTTCAGGTGCAGGGTGATGGAGGTGCCGCGGCCGGGGCGCTGGGCCGACGCCAGGGTGTAGGTGCCGTCGCCCGTCGACTCCCAGCGGGTGGCGCTCTCCTCGCCGGCGCGGCGGGTCACCAGGGTGAGCTTGTCGGCGGCCATGAACGCCGAGTAGAAGCCGACGCCGAACTGGCCGATGAGCTCGTGGAGCTCGGCCGTGGTCGGCGGCGCCTCGCGCAGCCTGGCCATCAGCTCCTGGCTGCCCGACTTGGCGATGGTGCCGATGTTCGCGATCACCTCCTCGCGGCTCATGCCGATGCCGTTGTCGCTGATCGTCAGCGTGCGGGCCTCCTTGTCGCCTTCGAGGTGGATCTCGAGGGGGTCGTCGCCCGCCATCAGCTCGGGGCTCGACAAGGCCTCGAAACGCAGGCGGTCGCAGGCGTCCGACGCGTTCGAGACGAGCTCGCGCAGGAAGATCTCCTTCTGCGTGTAGAGCGAGTGGATCATCAGGTCGAGCAGCTTTCGCGTCTCGGCCTGGAACTGGTGGGTTTCCACCTGCGGGGATTCGACGGTAGTCGCCATGACGTTCCTCTCCGTGCCGTCCTCGGGTACGATCGGCCCTGGGGCTCCTTGGACGTGGGTTGCGACCGGGTGGTCGGCGCTCGTAGCCGGTCCGATAGTTTACCGGATTCGCGCCGGCCTGGCCAGGGGGTGGGCGGAGATTCCTTGCGCTCCTGGGAGGTTCTGTTATCCTCTGCGCTCGACGTGTCAAGGTCTTGACAATCGCGAATGGAGCAGCCATGCTTCGTGGCCATGCCGCTTTCGAGCAACCATCCTCTTAACCGACCCGGGGGCGCCTGCCTCATGGCGTTGGCCGCTTTCGTGGCAGCCGCGGGCGTGGCCGCCGAGCCGCCGGGGGCCTCGGCTTGGTCTGGGGCGATCCCGAACGACGAGGTGTTGGAGAGCCGCGGCGCGGTGATCGGCGACGTCCACGTGGTGACGGACGACGTGTTCGACGCGGACGATCCGCGGGAGAACAACCGCATCTACCGCCTGACCAACCGCCTGCACCGGACGACGCGTCCGGAGGTGGTGCGCCGGCAGCTCCTGTTCGCGGAGGGGGATCCGTTCTCGCGCCGGATCCTCGACGAATCCGAGCGGATCCTGCGGCGCAACCGCTACCTGTACGACGCCGAGATCCGGGTGGTGGGCTACCGCCACAACCGGGTGGACGTGGAGGTGCGCACCCGCGACGTCTGGACGCTGCGGCCGGGCCTGTCGATCGGGCGCAGCGGCGGCGTCAGCTCGACGGACGCCAAGCTGCAGGACCACAACGTCCTGGGGACGGGAGCTTCGGTCACCTTGAAGCACACCTCCGACGTCGACCGCGACGTGTTCATGGCGCGCTACGAGCAGGAGAACTTCCTCGGCCGCTGGCTGACCTTCAAGCTCGAATACGGCGACTCGAGCGACGGCGGCACCCGCCAGCTCGAGCTGGCGCGGCCGTTCTACTCGCTTGACAGCCGCTGGTCCGCGGGCTTCCAGTACCTCACCGACAACCGCATCGAGTCGGTCTACGCCCTCGGCGAGATCGTCGACCAGTTCGGCCACCGCGAGCGGCGCATCGAGGTCAACGGCGGCATGTCCCCGGGCCTGGTGGGGGGCCGCTCGCGGCGCTGGATCGCAGGTCTGACCTACGAGGAGCACCACTTCACGAGCCTGAGCGGCCCCTTCCGGCCGCCGAGCGAGGAGAGCTCGAGCGACGGCCGGGTGCCCCAGCGCGAGCGTCCCCGCCGCTTTCCCGGCGGGCCGAAGTCCGGCGACGCGACGGTCGACCTGCCGGCGGACCGCACCCTGGCCTTTCCGTGGATCGGCTTCGAGTCCGTGGGGGATGACTACGCGGAGGCGCACTTGCTCGACCAGATAGGCCGCACCGAGGACGTGGCGCTCGGCTTCCACTACCGCGTCCGCCTCGGCTACGCCGCGCAGGCCTTCGGCGCCTCCCACGACGCGGCGATCGCCGACGGCCGGCTCAGCGCCGGCTTCCGTTTCGGCGAGCGGCAGTGGCTGCTGCTCGCCGCCGCGGCCGGCGGCCGCTGGGGAAAGGCGGGGGGGGAGAACGTCCGCCTCGGCGGCAACGCGCGCTACTACTGGCGCAACTTCGGTCCCCATCTCTTCTTCGCCCGCGTGGAATTCGACGCCGTCGACGAGCTCGACCCCGAGGACCAGTTGCTGCTCGGCGGCGACAGCGGCCTGCGCGGCTACCCGCTGCGCTACCAGGACGGCGAGCAGCGCCTGCTGGTGTCGCTCGAGCAGCGGTTCTTCACCGACTTCTACCCCCTCCGGCTCTTCTACGTGAGCGCGGCGGTCTTCGTCGACCTCGGCCGCACCTGGGGCGAAGGGCGCACCCCCGACCTCGGGCTGCTGCGCGACGCCGGCTTCGGCCTGCGCCTCTCGTCGAGCCGCTCGGGCCTCGGCTCCGTCGTCCACTTCGACGTCGCCTTCCCGCTCGACGGCGACGACTCGATCGAGCGCGTCCAGTGGCTGGTGAGCACCAAGAAGAGCTTCTGATCCGCGCATGACCCGGCAAGAGAAAGCTCGCAGGATCATGGCGATCCTCGACGAGCTCTATCCCGAGACCGCGATCCCCCTCGCCCACCGCGACCCGTTCACGCTGCTGGTCGCCGTGGTGCTGTCGGCCCAGACGACCGACAAGAAGGTCAACCAGGTCACGCCCGCGCTGTTCGCCCGCGCGCCGACGCCGGCGGCGATGGCGCGGCTGCCGGAGGCGGAGATCCGCGAGACGATCCGCGAGATCGGGCTGGCGCCGCAGAAGGCGAAGAACCTCAAGGGCCTCGCCGAACGGCTTGCGGCGCGCGGCGGCGCGGTGCCGCGGACCTTCGAGGAGCTCGAGGCCCTGCCCGGCGTGGGCCACAAGACCGCTTCAGTGGTGATGGCCCAGGCCTTCGGCCACCCCGCCTTCCCCGTGGACACCCACATCCACCGCCTGGCCCGGCGCTGGGGCCTTTCCGACGGCTCCAGCGTCGCGCGCACCGAGCGCGACCTCAAGCGCGCGTTCCCGCAGGCGAGCTGGAACAAGCTCCACCTGCAGATCATCTACTTCGGCCGCGAGCACTGTCCGGCGCGCTATCATGACCTCGACGCCTGCCGGGTCTGCTCCTGGGCCGCCGCCGAGAAACTCAAGGCCGAGGAGCGCCGTAAGAACGGCGAGCGAAAGAGCCGCCAGGGCCGGACGTCCCGGTCTTGAAGAACGACACCAGGAGGGCGCGATGCGGATGGCCGTGGTGTGTTATCCGACCTACGGAGGCAGCGGCGTGGTGGCCACCGAGCTCGCGAAGGAGCTGGCGAGCCGCGGCCACGAGGTCCACATGGTGTCCTACGAGCGGCCCTTCCGCTACGACGAGGACCTCAGGAACCTCCACTTCCACGCCGTGGAGGTGAGCACCTACCCCCTCTTCCGCTACCAGCCCTACTCATTGAACCTCGCCAACAAGATCATCGAGCTGGTGGAGGAGCACGGCGTGGAGCTGGTGCACAGCCATTACGCCGTGCCCCACGCCCAGGCCGCGTGGCAGGCGCGCGAGGTGCTGCGCGAGGAACGCGGGCTCGACGTGACGCTGGCCTGCACCCTGCACGGCACCGACATCACCCTGGTGGGCATCGAGCGCAGCTTCTTCGAGCTCACGCGGTTCTCGATCCTGCGTCAGGACGTGCTGACGGCCCCGAGCCGCTGGCTGGCGCAGAAGACCGAGTCCGAGTTCCGCATCCCGCCGCAGAAGGTCGTCGTCATCCCCAACTTCGTCGACCTCGAGCGCTTCCGGCCCGCCGATGCGGCGGCGACGCGCCGCGAGCTCGGCGCCGAAGGGCGGTTCGTGATCACCCACATGTCGAACTTCCGGCCGGTCAAGCGCGTGGACGACGTGGTGCGCGGCTTCGCGGCCCTGCGCCGGCGCGTCGACGCGGTGCTGGCCCTGGTGGGCGACGGCCCGGAGCGCAAGATGGCGGTCGACCTGGCGCGCCAGCTCGGCGTGGGCGACGACGTGCGGGTGCTCGGCCGGCTGACCCACCTCGAGCCCATCCTGCAGGCCAGCGACCTCTTCTTCCTGCCCAGCCTCGCCGAGAGCTTCGGGCTCTCGGCGCTCGAGGCCCAGGCCTGCGGCTGTCCGGTGATCGGCTACAAGGCCGGCGGCCTGCCGGAGGTGGTGGCCGACGGCGAGACCGGGGTGCTCTGCCCGGCGGGCGAGGACGTCTGCCTCGGCACCCTGGCGGCGGACCTGCTCGCCGACCGGCCCCGCTACCAGGCGATGCGCGAGGCCGCCCGGCGCCGCGCCGAGACCTTCTCGGCCGACGAGATGGTCGCTCGCTACGAGCGGGTGCTGGGCTGCCTCGTCGGGAGCGGCGAGGTGTGCGGCGCCGGCACCGGCTGAGGGCGGCGCGCCGGCAAGGCGCCCTGCCCCGGGGATCGGGGGATTGGGCATGATCACGATATGCGCATAAGATGATCGCCCGGCAGTGGACAGTAGATTATGAGCGACTCCGAGAACAACCGGGCCCGGATCCGGGCTCTCGAAGAAGAGCTCGACTACCGATATGCCTTCGAGAGGCTCGTCACGTCGATCTCTTCGCGGCTGATCAACCTCGCCTCGGAGCGCACCGACCAGGAGATCGTGGGCGCCTTGAGCGAGGTCGGCGAGTTCGTGGACGCCGACCGCGGCCACCTCTTCCGCTTCTCGGCCGACGGCGCCGTGCAGTCGAGCACCCACGAGTGGTGCCGCAACGGCCTCGAGCCCCACCACGACGCCCTCCAGGAACTGGCTTCCGCGGTCTATCCCTGGTTCACCAGGCGCATCCGCACCCCCGAGGTGGTGATCGTGCCGGCGGTCGACGAGCTGCCCGCGGCGGCGGCGGCGGAGAAGGCGGTCTACGACCGCGAAGGGCTGCGCTCGCTGGTCGCGGTGCCGATCGTCGCCAGCGAGGTGGTCGTCGGCTATCTCTCGTTCTCGTCGGTGCGGCGCCGCCGCGACTGGTCCGACGACGTGGTGGCGCTGATGAAGATCGTCGGCGAGCTCATGCTGGGGGCCTTCGAGCGCCGCCGGCGCGAGGAGCTCGAGAAGGCCAAGGAGGCGGCCGAGCTGGCCAGCCAGGCCAAGAGCCTCTTCCTCGCCAACATGAGCCACGAGATCCGCACGCCGATGAACGCCATCCTCGGCATGACCGGCCTGCTCCTCGACGCCGGCCTGGGCGAGGAGGAGCGCAAGCACGCCGAGATCCTCAACTCGTCGGCCGAGGGCCTGCTGCAGTTGATCGACGACATCCTCGACTTCTCGAAGATCGAGGCCGGCAAGCTCGAGGTCGAGGTCGTCGAGTTCAACCTGCGGGAGGTCGTGGAGCGCGCCGTCGAGCCGCTGGCGATCCGCGCCCACGCCAAGGGGCTCGACCTGCGCGTGGAGATCACCGACGCCTACCCGCAGCAGCTCGAGGGCGACCCCACGCGCATCCGCCAGGTGCTGGTGAACCTGGTGGGCAACGCCATCAAGTTCACCCAAGACGGCTTCGTGGAGGTCCGCGTCGAGCAGGAACGTTTCGACGAGCACGGCGTCGACGTCCGCTTCACCGTCCACGACACCGGGATCGGGGTGCCGTCGGACGCTCAGGAGCGTCTCTTCACCGCCTTCACCCAGGCCGACAGCTCGACCACCCGGCGTTTCGGGGGCACCGGGCTCGGCCTGGCCATCAGCCAGCGCCTGGTCGAGCTCCTGGGGGGCCAGATCGGGCTCGAGCGGTCGCCGCCGCCGGGCTCGACGTTCTACTTCGTCGTCCCGTTCCTGCCGGCGCGGCGGCAGGACCGCCGCCCGGTGGTCGAGACGCCGCTGCCGCTCCACCACGACCCCGCGAGCTGCCGCTTCCTGCTGGCGGAAGACAACCCCGTCAACCGTCTGGTGGCCTGCCGCCAGCTCGAGGCCCTGGGCTACCGGGTCGACGCGGTGGAAAACGGCGTCGAGGTGCTGGCGGCGCTCGACCGGGAGCGCTACGACCTGGTGCTGATGGACTGCCAGATGCCGGAGCTCGACGGCTACGAGACCACCCGCCGCATCCGCCAGCGGGAGAGCGTGGGCGAGCAGATCCCGGTGATCGCGGTGACCGCCCACGCCATGAAGGGCGACCGCGAACGGTGCCTGGCGGTGGGGATGAACGACTACATCTCGAAGCCGTTCCGCAAGGAGGAGCTGGTGGCGGTGCTCGACCGCTGGCTGGGCGATCCGGCGGGGAGAGTCGTGGCCTCGGAGTGAGGGCTCACTAGCCCTGGGCGGGGGCGTCGTCGCCGCTGCCGGAGCCCGGCGCGTCGAGGTCGGCGCCGAACCGCTCCGGCAGCCGTTCGCCGAGCCAGGCGCGCAGACCCTTGCGGTTGCGGAGCACCTTCGTCAGCAGCCAGAGCCCTCGCAGGTATCTCCTGTGTCCCAGAAGGCTCGGAATACCACTCACCAGATTCCCCTTCTCTGGATGGAACGCGAAGGCCGCTGGCTCAAGGTCCGTTCGCCCGGTCTACCCGGGCACTGCGCCAAGGATGGGAAGAGACGAGAGCACAGGAGCCGGGACTTCTTCGTTCCCGTTCAAGCTGCCTGGAAGATAGCACCGCGCGGGCGGATTCGACCGGGCGTTAGGAAAAAGCGGCACGAACGGCGTCTCGGCGCCGGCGCGCCGGACCCTCGGACGCTTGGTGCTAAGCTCCTGGTGGCTCGTCTGGAGAGAACGCCCTGAATCGGCTTCGCCACGTGCTACGCAAGCATCGGATCCTCGTCCTGACGCTGGTGGCCCTCAACCTGTACACGATGATCGATGGCCACAACTACGTGTATGCCTATGAGGTCCGCCAGCAGGCGACGCCGGGACCGGGGGACCACTGGATCCGCATGGACCCGTCGCTCAAGCGCTTCGACGTCGGCGCGGGCGTGCGCCTCGACGAGGAGGTGCCCTTCGACCTGGGCGAGTACCTGCAAAGCGGCACGCTGCTCTCGCCGCAAGCCTACTACGAGGACGCGCTGGCCGCCTACGCCGACGCCCATAACCTCGGCGTCGCCGGCAGCGAAGAGGTGAAACCGGCCAAGAGCCTAATCCAGGAGGCGTTTCCGTTTGTGCCGGCGAGCACGCGCGCCAAGATCCTGACCGTCTCTGGCGAGGCCACGGAGGTGCCCGCGGGGTACCAGCAGCAGCTCGAGCTCCAGGTCCGCGAGACTGGGGGAGCGGTGCTGCTCACCTGGTCGACGCCGTGGCCGGCGGTCTACGGAAAGCGCGTCGAGCTGGCCTGGCCGGGCGCGACCTCGGCGGACCAGGCGGCACTGGACCTCAATGGCGGCGTCTTCGCGACGCCCCCCTACGAGGTCGACCTGCGGCCGGTGCTCCGCGTCGACGGAGCGGAGGTGGCCTCGGGCGAGGAGATCGGCAGCGCCGAGGACATCGAGCTTCTGGCGACGCTGACGCCGCCGCAGGGCTCGCCCACGGTGGCGCGCTTCGAGATGTTCGCGGGCGAGCACGCGGCCTTCACTGCCGACTTCGGACAGATCCCGCAGGAGACGATCGACCGATACACCGCAGGGCGCGACGCAGCCACCGAGCCGGACGAAGCGGAGGCGTGGGGCCTCGCGCTCGCCGGCACGGTCTACCTGCGCTCTCTGAGCCGTGATCTCGAGCACCTGTCAGCCCTCCGGTATCGGCGAGCCGTGCAACTCGGCAACGTCGTTTTGGCGGTGCAGCGGGGGGCTGTGTCCCGCTCGCCGGACGGAACGCCGCTGACCTTCAGCGCGGCGCCGCCGAGCCTCGACCTGGGAGCGATGGTGCTGGGGCTGTTCCCGGCAGACGGCGTCGCCGGGCCGGCGTCGACCTCGGTGTCGACCCTCGAGCTGCTGGGCTCTCAGGGCTCGGCGCGCGAAGGCGAGTCGTTGGCGCAGGCCCTCGGCGGCGAGCACCTGACGGCGGTGGGCTTCCTGACCCGCGCGGCGCGCGAGGGGCAGACGCTGACCAGGATCGACGCCACCAACGTCGAGCCGGCGCTGGCGGCGGCCGAGCTGAGCTCGGACGCCGAGGCGAGCGTGCGCGCCGGCGTCGGCCGGGGCCTGATCGCCTGGTTCTCGCAGACCCAGCTCCCGTTCGACACCTGGGACACGACGGGCTATGGCCTGGAGGATCCGACGACCGGAGCGGGGGGCTACTTCGTGACCTTCGAGCGGCTGGTCCAGGGACTCGAGGCGAACATCGTGTTCCACGCACCACAAGACCTCGACGTGATCACGGCGCCGGTCGACGTCGTGGCGACGCTCGAAGGTGAGGAGATCGAGAGCTGGACGCTCGCCTATCGGTCTCTGGACGGTGGACCGGCAATCGAGCTGGCGAGCGGAACCGGGACGTTTACGAACGCGACGCTTGGTCAGTTTGATCCGACGCAGCACGGCGCTCCAGTCGGGCAAGCGGCGGCTTCGGCTGAGACCGAAGCGGCATTTGAGTTCGCAGAGCGGGCATTCAAGGAGGTACTCCAAAATGTCGACTGACGTAACAAGGAGGTGGGTGGAGGCAGCACGGATTCTAGCCGAGCATCCCGACCGAGAAGTCCCTTGTCCCAACTGCCAGAACGAGTTCTTAGAAGTCTTGGACGTTCCCTGGGAAGGGGAGAGCGGAGCGTATATAGAGCGTTATCTCCAATGCCAGAGTTGTGGAGCCGTGAACACGATTCGGATAAGAAGTCCAGCTCAACAGCGTGAAGGTGGGGTTGAAGGGCTCACTGAAAAGACTAAATCGGCTGAGGGAGGCCATTGAGATGTCGAGGTCCATCCGTGTAAAGGGTCCACTGCGCCGTGGCCCCCGGAAGAGTGCCCGGCTGCCTCACCGCTGGCGAGCCCTGTATTGCTCGACCCGTGTACCCCTCGGGAGCAGGTAACGCTCTTCCGTGCGATGAATGGTACGAACCCCGGTCAGTTCCGATTCAATCCTGGATTGTCCGTCAATGAGCTGCCCTTTCCGCCTGGCGCGAAGTTTTACTTTCCTTTCCAGGTAGAGTACACTCCGCCTAAAACACGGGGTACAACTGGCTCTCGAGACTTGGGAGGAAGCAGTACAGATTGCTCGAGCGCGAGAGGATGTGGATCCAGACTGCAGCAAGATTTTGCGTGACATTGCCGGGTATCTTGCGGAGGCCGGCAAGAGAGCGGGGGGTTGGAGGTGGCAAACTTTATTCGACACGCTCAGGTACTGAAGGAGGAAGCTGTTCGGAGAGTGGAGGGACACCTTGCAGGGCCCACATCGCAACAGTAAGGCTAGCTTAATGGAGCGAAGACGACGCTCCCGGCGTCCTTCAGGCTGTAGCAAGCTCTGGGTCGGGCTGACCCATGGCGACCTTCTCCGGCGAGTTCGTGCCGTACGACGAGCTCGACGGGGTGGCGCGCGGAGTGTTCGAAGGGCTGGCAGAGGTGGCCAGAAGCCTGCAATACATCGGACCCGAGATGACCAAGATAATCAATCAGGCGCCGGAGTGGTTCGAGGCGCTTTCACGGGGCTACCCGCGTATCTGCGATGGCTGTGGTTAAGCGATGAGCAAGCGCCTCACGTTGATACTCGTTGTGGGTATGTTGGTGGCCCTGCTGCCAAGTTTCTTTACCTCGGAGATCGAGATCGGCTCGATCACAATACGCAGCGAGAGATTGTTCCTCTGCTATTGGGTAGTAGTGATGGTGGTTCTCGGTGGCGGAGGAATGCTTGAGGCGCGAAGGAGGATCGCCGTGGCCTCTCGTAGCCGCAGGTGGGTGAAAGTGATCTTCCTCGCTCTGATTTGGGCTGGTTCACTGGCGATTTGCGGTCTAGTGCTCTGGCACCTGTTGCGGATCCTAATCACCACATGAGAGAATTCGTGGAGGGTGTCGAGCTGCTCCTTCGCGGAAGTCGCTCGATGATCACATGCAGCCGCAATCGCCTCAAGTCGTAGGTTATCCGCCCGGATGGTAGCACCACTGAAAGGAAGAGGCTGATACACGCCCTGCCCGATCGAGAGGTTCCTGGTTTTCCTCGTAAGTTGGAGCGTCTCGCGGCCGAAGAGCGCCGCCGCGCCATCGCCGCCGGAGGCCTCGGTGTCGCGGAAGCTCTTGGCGAGTTGCCAGTCGGTATCCGGCAACTCGTGGAGCAAGCGGAAACCAAAGCCACCGGCACGAGCGCTCGAGCAGCTCGCGCCGCGGCATCGGCCCCACGGCCGCCGGAGCCCTGATGCTGCCTGGAGTCGTGAGGGCCGAGGAATTTCCCGTGGTTTACGCTACTGGCTTGGCCTAGCTTGGCACGGGCGCGTGAACGTGGCAACATCTACGGTGGAGCTCAAACCCCCGCCCGCGCCGGCGACGCCGATGAGCGAGTGATGACCGACCGCCGATCCAGCGACCTCTCATTCCGCGACTGCGCCCTGGCCGAGGCGACGCGCTACGGCTCGGATCCGTGGGTCTTCCTGCGCGAGCTGCTGCAGAACGCCCGCGACGCCGGCGCCGGCCGGGTCGAGATCACGGTTGCCGCCGGCGCCGACGGCGAGTCGATCACCTGCCGCGACGACGGCTGCGGGATGAGCGCGGGCCACGCCGAGCGCTACCTCTTCTCCCTCTACGCCTCCAGCAAGGAGGACGACGAGCGCCAGGTGGGCCAGTTCGGCGTCGGCTTCTGGTCGGTGCTGCGCTTCCGGCCGCGGCGCATCGTGATCCGCTCGCGCCCGCGGCACGGGGGCGGCTGGCAGGTGGAGCTCGAGCGGCGCCTCGAGAGCGCCGCCTTCGCGCCTTGCGCGATGGAGCCCGGTACCGAGATCGTGCTGGAGCGTCTCTCGACCGACGGCGAGGCTTCCCGCGAAGACCTGGCGCGCGAGGTGTACGCGGCCGTCTACCGCTACGGGCGTTTCGCCACCCGCTACGAGAAGCCCGACTGGCCCTCCCTGAAACGCCGCCGGGAGCGGCCGCTGGCGATCACCGTCGACGGCCGTCCCGTCCATACCGAGATGACGTTGCCGGCGCCGGCGTCGGTCTTTCGGCGGCGGGGGCTGCGCGGCGTGGTGGGGCTCGGCACCGAGCCGCAGGTCGAGCTCTTCGCCAACGGCCTGTTCGTGCGCCGGGCCACGTCGCTCGACGAGCTGGTCGACGCCGATCCCCTCCGCGGGGAGCAGGGCTCCGGCGACGGCGACGAGGGGCTCGACCTGCCGGCCAGCGTGGCGCCCCGGATCGTACTCGACTCGCGCGAGCTCGAGGTGCTGCTGGCGCGTAGCGACGTGCGCCAGACGCGCCACCTGCGGCGCCTGGTCCTGACCGCCGAGCGCGAGCTGGCGCGGCTGATCGAGCGCCAGCTCCGCGCCCTGCGCCCGCCGTCCGCCTTCGCGGCGGTGCGCACCCGACTCGCCGAGCTGGCTCAGCGGTGGCGCGCGGCTTTCCGGCCGGCGCTGCCGGCACGGGTCCTGCTCGCGGCGCTGGCGGGCGGAGTGGTGGCGGGCACGGTGGTGGGCTGGGCCGCCCTCGGCGGATCCGGGGCGATGGCGCCCGTAGCGTCCGTGCAGGGCGAGGTGGCGCTCGAGCGTTACGCCGACCTCGGCGCGCGTTATCGGGGACCGCGACTCGACTCGATGGTGGGGCAGGCACCGCGGCTGGCCCTGATCTACGAACCGAGGGACCGGGTTCTCTTCCTGAAGGCCTTGACGATCGACGATCCCGCGAACTGGCCGGAAGGCAGCGCCCCCCAACTCTCCCCTTGGGGAGACTACGCCGGCACGCGATGCCGCGATCCGCAGGCATGCGTCACCGTGCGCCTGATGACGGAGTCGGGGCCGCTGCGGTTGCCGGTGCCCACCGGCCATCGGCTCGATCCCGAATCGCTGCGGCTCAACGGCAATCACCATCCTGTCGTGCGCTCCCTCCAGGGCGAGCCGCTGCTGCTCGACGCCCACCAAGGGGATACCGTCGAGTACCAGACGGGTCCTGCTCCGGAGCCAAGCCCGACACACGGAGGCGGCCTGCGACGCGACGTTCCGTTGGGGTTGGAGGAGGTCGCGGACCGTCTTCGGGAATTGCCGCTCGACGCCCGAGTGAAGGAGGCGGTCGCCGCGGTGGCCGACAGGGTGCGCTATTCGCGAACCGAAGCCGCGCAGGCGGACTACGAGGCCGCGCGCGCCAGGGGCCTCGATCCCCTGGTGGCCGCCCTCGAGATCGGGAAAGGGGACTGCGACGTGCAGAACGGCCTCGTCGTTGCCCTGCTTCGAACAACAGGCGTCGTAGCCCGCCTCGCGGTCGGCTACGTGGGCCGCAACGGCACGGTCGTCCCTGGCTTGCACGCGTGGGTGGAGTACCTGGACGACGACCGGAGGTGGCGGATCGCCGACGCCAGCACCCGGTCGCCGCCCGCCCCGATGCCACCACCGGCCGTGGCCGCCGGACCGCCGGCCGCCGGCGAGATGGCGCCCGCGGTCGGCGGCATCGGCTTGTTCGTTCCCGTGGAAGTCCCGGCCCCGCCGTCTTTGGGCGCGCCGGCGGCGCTCGTCGCCCTGGCGACTGCCGTCCTGGTGCTCGGCGTCTGGCTGCGGCACTCGAGGCCATGGGACGGCTGGCTGGACTGGAAGAGGAACGTCCCGGCAACGCCTCCGCACGCCGAGACCGACCTCGCCGCGCTGCTGGGCGGGGCACTGCGCCATCCGGGCCTGGCACGCTTGCCGGCGCTCCTCCATGGACGCTTCGTGCCCCTGGTCCGTCCCGGCGGCGCCGTCTCGCTCCACCAGGCGAAGCGGCGGGCGGCGGCGAGCCGGCTCTTCGCGTCGGCCGGCGGCGGGCGTGTGGCGCGGGAGGCCGCGGCCCGCGGCCGCTGCGTGATCGACGCCTCCACGCCCGAGGGGAGGGTCACGAGCCTGGGGCTCGCCGCCACCGACCTCGACGCCTGGGAGAGATTGCTCGAGAGCAGCACGCGGCCGCCCCTCGCCGGCCGGGTCAACCGCTGCCTGGAAGCCGCGGGAGAGAGCTGGCGCGTGGCGCTGGCGCCGCTCGACGCGCCGGCCGCGGTGGTCGACCTCGCCCGCCTGGGGCTCGGCCACCGCCAGGTCCTGCTCGATCCGCGCCGCGCCGGCCTCGCCGGCGCGGCGCTCGAGCAGCCCTCCGCGGAGGACGTTTTCCGCCTCCTCGACGCTGCCGCGGCGCACCTCGGCCTCGCCGCCGCGGACCGCGCCCGCGTGCTCGCCGAGCCGGCGCGGCAGGCGCTGCTGGAGAGGTTCGGCCGATGAAGGACGTGCGCCGATGAAAGACGTACGGCTGTCGATCGACTTCGGCGCCGCCCTCGCCAAGCTGGCGCCGGCCCAGCTCCAGGGCACCTGGCAGCTCCCGGCCGAGCTGGCGCGGCTGGCGATCGCCGCCGGGGCGAGCGAGGTCGACCTCGGGATCCGCAAGGCCTGCCTCGAGCTCGCCGCCGCCGGCGCGCGTCTCGACCTGGTGGTGGTCCGCGACCTCGGCACCGTGCTCGACGCCGCGGCGCCGGCCGCCAGCCGCCATCGCGCCCTGATGAGCCTCGACGAGCGCGGCGCGCTGGCGCTCGCCGCTCTGGCGACGCTGCCGTGGCGGCGCCTGCTGCTGGAGAGCGGCGGGCCGCAAGGCTGGACGCTCGCCGCCGCGGCCGGCGGCCGCCCGCGCCTGCGCCACGGCTGCGGCGCTCCCGGCCTCGCCGTCTCGCTCACCGGGCTGCGGCTCGACGCGGCGGCGGCGACGCGGTGGCTCGAGCGCAACGGCCGCTTCGCACCGGTGCCGATCCGGATCGCCGGCCGCCCCATCGCCCGCGGCTTCCGGCGGCCGCTGATCCGCACCCGCGTACACGAGCCGCTGCCGGCCGTGCTGGCCCTCGCAGCCCACGGCGAGACGCCGCGGCTGTGGCTGCTCGAGCACGGCATCATCTCGACCCGCGCCACGGTGCCGGGCTATCCCGCCTTCGAGGCGGCGGTCGAGATGGCGGGCGTGGCGCCGCCGGGAGCGTCGCCGGCGGCGATGCGCGAGGCGATCCAGCCCTTTCTCGAGGCGCTGATCGCGGAGGCGGTGGATCTCGTCGCCGGGCTCGCGCGGCGCGCCGAGCTCCTGCGACCCGACGCCCGTGAGCGCGCCGCCCGCCTGCTGCTCGAGGCGGCGCGCCGCGACCGCTTCCGCCGCCTGCTCGCGGCCATCCCGGTCTTTCCCACGCTCACCGGCGGCGAGCGCCGCTGGGCGTCGATCGCCGACCTCGAGGCGCTGAGCCGCGACGGCGGCCGCCGTGGCGACGGCCGGCCGCTCGCCGCCCTCGCCGCCGATCAGGACCCGCGGCTCTACGTCACCGGGCCGCGTCCGCTGCTCCTCCTCGGCCACGCCGAGCGCGCGCTCCTCGGCGAGATCCTCGGCGTCGCCTTCACGACGCCGCCGGCCCGTCCGCGGCCGCGCCGCTCCCTGCGCCGGCTGGCCGGCGCCGTGCTCGGCCGGCTAGCCTACGCCTGGCAGCGCCTGCGCCGGGGCGTGGTCGGCGAGGCGGCGCTGGCGGCCGGCGAGCGGACCTTCCTCGACGCCGTGCGCCAAGCCGGCGCCGCGCCCTGGCCGCGGGCGGTGGACTTCTGCGCCGGCGGCAGCCGCATCCACCTCACCGGCGATGGCCGGCTCCTGCTGCCGCGCGCCCACCCTACCGTCGAGGCCGCGGTGCAGGCGGTGGCCCACGACCCGAGCTGGCTCTACCCGGCGCTGGTCGCCCTGCTCGGCGGCCGCGAGCTCCCGGCAGAGGCCGTGCGCGAGGCCTGGCAGGGGGCGCGAGGGCCACATGGGGCGACACCTGCCGCGTCCCCATGACGGGGGCAGCCGTCCCCCCGTTGACGTTCCTCCTGAGTCTGCTGCAAGAACCGGGGGCAGGCCGGCGGGCGGAATAGACGGGTCGGAATCGACGTTCCAAGAGCAGGCGCCGAGCCACGAGGCCGTGGCCGTCGGCCGCCGATGCCGAGGTCGACGGGATTGTCGCGGCTCCATCGCGCGAGGAAACTCCACGGATTACCGCGTCTGAAGGCGGTCGTTTTCGGCGCAACGTTGCTCGACCGCGGTCGAGCGCCGTTCGTCCCGTCAAACCCGCTCATTCCGGGATTGAAGGCGACGGAATCGCGCGAGAGGCTCTCCGACCGCCGTCCGGAGACACTTCCACGGTCGCACGCGCTTCTCCGGCGTCTGACGAGCTCTTGTCCCCCTCCCCTCCCCTTCAGCGGCCAATCGAGGGCGTCTGGCGACGTCGACCCGGCTCAGGATGCGGACGACGTCGATTCTCGGCGTCCACCTCCGCTTCGTCCGCCGTTGAAGGCGGCATCCCCCGTGCAACTCCGTCTAATACGCGTCAGGAGTTGCGCCACCGGCCGGCCGGTCCGGGAGCTCCCCGCGGAGCCGGTCCGCGAGGCCTGGCAACGCTGAAGGCCCTTTCCCGCGAGATGACCCGCGAGATGATAGGGTCCCGTGCATGGCGCGAGTCGGACTGATCTTCGGCGGCCGCAGCGTGGAGCACAAGGTCTCGGTGAGCTCGGCCCGTACCGTGGCCGCGGCCCTCGAGGAAGCGGGCCACGAGGTCGTGCCCCTCGGCGTCGCGGCCGACGGCTGCTGGCTCGAGCCGGCGGCGGCGGCGCGCGCTCTCGCCGGCGAGGTCGACGCCCTGGCGCCGCTCGGCCGACGCGTCGCCGGCACCCTGCGCGTGCTCGTGGAGGCGGCGGTCGACGTGCTCTTCCCGATCGTCCACGGCACCTGGGGCGAGGACGGCAGCCTGCAGGGCCTGTGCGAGATGTTCGACGTGGCCTACGCCGGCGCCGGAGTGACCGCGAGCGCGCTGGCCATGGACAAGGCCTTCGCCAAGCAGTTGCTGGCCGCCCGCGCCCTGCCGGTGGTGGACTACGAGGTCGTCGGCAAGGGCGAGCTCGAGCGCGCGCCGGCGGCGGTGCTCGCGCGCCTCGGCCGCTTCACGCCGCCGATCTTCGTCAAGCCCAGCGTCGGCGGCTCGAGCGTGGGGGTGAGCCGGGTGCCGAGCCTGGCCTGCCTCGAGACCGCGGTACGCCTCGCCCTGCGCTTCGACGACCGGGTGGTGGTCGAGCGCGGCATCGCCGGCCGCGAGCTCGAGTGCGCGGTGCTCGGCCACCATACCCTCGAGGCCTCGGCGATCGGCGAGATCGTGCCTGGCCGCGAGTTCTACGATTACGCCGACAAGTACCTCGCCGACGAAGCCCGCCTGATCGCCCCGGCCGAGCTCCCCGAGGAGCTCGCGCGGCGCCTGCGGGAGCTCGCCGTCGACGCCTTCGCCGCCCTCGGCGGCTGGGGCATGGCGCGGGTCGACTTTCTGCTCGAGGGGGACGACCTCGTCTGGATCAACGAAATCAACACGCTGCCCGGCTTCACCCGCATCTCGATGTATCCACGGCTCTGGGAGCTTTCCGGCGTGCCCCTGCCGGCGCTCGTCGACCGCCTCGTGGCGATCGCCCGCGAGCGCCACGGCGAGCGCCGGCGGCTCGACGACGGCATCAAGGAGTGGATCGCCGAGATCAGCGGGGAATAGAAGACCGCCGTCGCGGCGTTTGAAGGAGACCAGGTATGAAGCTCAGATCGCTCGCCGTCGCCCGCGTGGGCCTGACCGCCGCCGCGGCGCTCGCCGTCGCGGCGCTCGCCGCCTGCGGCCGCGACCAGGCGCCGCCGCCCCCGGAGACCGCGGCCGTCGAGATCGAGAAGATCCACGTCCGCACTCCCGACGACGGCCAGATCCTCGTGACCTTTCGGCTGACCGCCGACGACGTCACCGTCCTCTTCGACGATCAGGGCCGCCAGCGCCTGCTGCGCGGCCGCCGCGACGGCGACGCCAAGCAGCGCCGCTACCACGAGCGCGGTGCCGGTGCCGTGGCACTGGCGCGGCCCAACCCCGAGGCGAGGACCCTGACCGTGCGCCGGCCTGGGGGCGAGCTGCGCTGGCGGGTCCGCTTCGGCAAGCACCGGATCCTGGTGGCGGACCATCCCGAGCTGCCCGCCTTCGAGCTGCGCCAGCCGAACGACGAGACCGTCCGCGTGCGCTACGAGGGAGGGGCCGAGCTGGGGCGCGTCGTCTTCGGCCGCGGCGACCCGATCATCCAGGTGCGCGGCCCCGGCGGCGAGGTCCTCTTCCGTGCCCGCGGCGAGCGCCGCTCCGAGCTCTACGGCGTCCTCCTGGTGCCCGATCTCGATCCCGTCGAGCGTTACGTCCTGATGGCCGAGCTGCTGCTGCGCGAGGAGTAGCCCGCGGGCGAAAGGAGAATGGAGATGAGCACCCCCGAGCCGCAGGACGGCGGCATCCTGGGCATCCACCACGTGACGGCGATCGCCGCGGACCCGCGGACCAACGTCGGCTTCTACACCGACGTCGTGGGCCAGCGCATGGTCAAGAAGACGGTGAATTTCGACGACCCCGGCAGCTACCACCTCTACTACGGCGACGAGCTCGGGCGCCCGGGGTCGATCATGACCTTCTTCGCGTGGCCGGGGGCGCCGCGCGGCGAGCGCGGCCTCGGCCAGGTCACGGTCACCGCGTACGCGGTGCCGGCGGGCTCGCTGGGCTTCTGGGAAGAGCGTCTGGGCGCGGCGGCCCGCGGCCGCTCACTGCGCTTCGGCGACGAGGTGCTCACCGTCTCCGACCCCGACGGCCTCGAGCTCGAGCTCGTGGAGGTGGACGACGCCGGCGCGCGTCCCTGGTGGCCGGGGGGTCCGGTGGCGGCGGAGCACGCCGTGCGCAACTTCGCCGGCGTCACGCTGACGGTGCGCGACCTCGAGCCCACGGCGCGCCTGCTCGACGACATGGGCCTGCGGCGCGCCGGCGAGGCGGGCAGCCGGGTGCGCTTCGTCGCCGGCGCGGGCGCCGACGCCGCCGGCGTCGACGTGGTGGAGCATCCCACCGGCGCGCGCGGCCGTCAGGCCGCGGGCATCGTCCACCACGTCGCCTGGCGGGTCAGCGACGACGCGGCGCAGCTCGCCTGGCGCGAGCGGCTGCTGGAGCGGGGCCTCGCCGTGACCGAGGTCCGCGACCGCCGGTACTTCCGCTCGATCTACTTCCGCGAGCCGGGCGGCGTGCTTTTCGAGATCGCCACCGATCCGCCGGGCTTCACCCGCGACGAGACGCCGGAAGCGCTGGGCACGTCGCTCAAGCTGCCGCCGTGGCTGGAGAAGGAGCGGGCGCGCATCGAGGGTGCTCTGCCGCCGCTGGATTTGCCGTCATCGCCAGATCCGACATGCGGGCGAACCGTCCGCTCGTAGATACCTGGCCGCGACGATACCCGACGCAGAGAAGATTCTGTCCGCGGATCCGGTCTGGGACAAGGCGACCCGTCAGGCGCGGCGGCTCCAGTCGGCGGTCCGCTGCGCGCTCGGGAGCTCCTGCTGCGCGCCCGGGGCCTTGCTGCCCGGGAACCTCTCCACGTAGCCGCGCCCGAGGTGCGCCTTCTTGAACGCATCCAGACCGTCGCGGCGGACGAGCACGTCCACGTCGGTCGTCGTCCGCTGGTAGCCGTAGGCGTTGAGAGTCAGAGCGCCGACGATGGCGTAGGGGATCTCCAGCTCCGTCAGCCGGTCGACCGGACGCTCCACCGCCGCATGGACGTTCGACGTGCTCACGAAGAACCTCGCCGCTTCACGGGCGCCACGGACGAACCGCTCCTCCACCTGCGGATGGAGCTGCCGGCCGGCCAGGGATGGAGAGTCTTGCACGGCGCACCTCGTGACTGATTCTATGCTCTTCGGCCGATCGGAATTGCCTCACGAAGGCTTCTGAGCTCGCCGCCAGCGCCACCGAGAGCAGCAAGGCCGCGACGACGCCGATTCCTGCCGTGCACCGCGGACTGGCCGGGCAACCCGGTCAATCCTCGGCTTGAAAGAGCTTTAGGCGACCCTCAGGACAGCGGCCGGGCAACGAGACGCTTGAAGCCCAGGGCCACCACCGCGTAGGCGCGCAGCTTCAAGACGCCGCCCTGGCGCCTGGCGAGGGCTTCCCGGTAAGCCACGAGCTGTGCCTCGGACTGATCGAGGGCGTCCCTGACCTTCTCCATCGCCATCAGCTCCGCCCGCGGCGCCTTCTTCACCTCCTCGCCGCTCATGCCGAGCTCCTTCAATCTCTTGAATTCGAACAGGAGGTCCCAAAGGCTCGACGCCCGCGCGTCGGGGCGCCGCACCAAGCAGAGATCGGCGTAGCGCTGTTCCAATTCAGGCTCGGAGAACGTGATGTAGCTGGCCGCGTTCCACAGCAGGGTCAGAAAAAGGGTCTTCACCGTCAGCTCGTTCGCCCAGGTCGCGTCGCGATTGGAGAAGCTCGGGAAAAGGGTCCCTTCAATGAAGTCGAGGAAGGGCTCGATCGCTTTGCCCTCCATCAGGTCCAATGCCGGTTCCATGGCGGCGGTGCGGTCGGCGCCCAGCGGCAGGAGCAGACGGGCGATGCGCTCGATGTAGAGACCACGGACCACCTCGTTGGGAGTCGCCAGGAGCCAGGTGCGCCGCGAGGTCTTTCCGGCCAGCGTCACCATGCCGAAGTAGTAGAGGTAGGCCCCGATAGAGCTCATGTCCTGAGCCGAAGGATCGAGCAAGTCGGCCAGGCTGAAGCGATCGCGGAGCTGCGTTACTTCAAGCGGCTTTCCTTTGCGGATCATGTCGACCACCGCGTCCCTGCCCGCGGCGAACTTCGCGAGATAGTCGAGCTTGCCCTCGTCGGCAGCCAGATTGGCATCGAGCATCTGCTCCGGATAGGCATCGTAACGCTCGAGGCGGGTGAGGAAATAGAGCACCAGAGTCGGGTTGTAGACTGCCGTGACCGTCTCGACCTCCGCCGTCGGCGTGAAGCGGTAGCCGTTGTACCAATCGCGCAACATGGCGCACGCCTCGTCGACCGTCCAGGACGGTGCCGCCGTCCCGCTGCCGGAAGCCGTCGCCATCCGCTCGTCGTGGAGCCGTTCGAGGAGATCTCGAACGTCCTCGTCGGTGAAGCCGCAGAGCGTATTGAGCTCCGGGGTGAGATAGACGTTGTCGGCGACGTTCATGCCGCTGGTGACGTCGGACATCACCATGGGCGAGACGCCGGTGATGAAGAGGCGATCGAGCCCGGCGCCCGCCATGAGGCCCTTGACCCACTTGAAGAGATACTTGAAGGGACCGTCACTGTGGACCAGGTCCTTGTAGGTCTCCTCGTCGCTGGCGAGGACCTCGTTGGCGAAATTGTCGTACTCGTCGATCAGCAGGTAGAGCCGGTAGGGCGTCTCGCGGATCACGGAGAGCAGCCGCTCGAGGTTGTGGAAGGGATCTTCTCGAAGCTCGACGATCTCCGGCAGGTGCTCACGGTAGTCTCTCTGGAAGACCTCGATCATCGTTTTCAGATAGCCGTTGATCTCGTTGCCGATCCGCTCGTGGTGCGAGCCGACGTTGGCATTGACGCCCCATGGCGGCGGGTCCGGATTGATCTTGGAGAAGTCCCAGCGCAAGATGAAGTAGCGATGGGCGAGCGGGGTGGGGCCTTGTCCCATCGCCAGGCCGCCGAAGAGGCTCTCGTGCTCCGCGGCCGTGCGCAGGTCGTAGTAGTTGGCCAGGACGCTCAGCCACAGGGACTTGCCGAAGCGCCGCGGACGCAGGAAGAGCAGTGCTTTGCCGAGCTCTTCGAGCGTTCGGATGCGGTCGGTGCGGTCGACGTAGAGCTGGCCCTCGGTGCGGAGACTGTAGAAGTCGGCGACGCCGTAGGGGAGCTTCATGGTCCTCTTGTCTACCACATTCCGATCTGGTCGGGACGGTAGGAGCTGAGCTACCCCTTCAGCCAGGTCCGCCCCGCCCCACGGACCGTGGCGCCGTCGCCCTCCGCCGATTCAAAGTAGGGCCTGTTCCTCTGCCCTCTCTTTTTGGCGGCTCCGGATCCCCGGGTAGGGATGATGGGACGAGCGAAGGAGGCTCTGATGGCGAACCAGATCGTACCTGGCAAGACCGTCCGCACCGGATGGTCCTCGTTGCTGACCCGACTGGCCCTGGCGGCGCTGCTCTTCGAGACGGTGACCGGGCTGGTGATCACCCTGGCGCCGTTCCACGGCGCCGTGCAGTGGAACGTGCTGCTGCACACCGCGGTAGGGCTGCTGATCCTGGTGCCGCTCACCTGGTACCTGGTGGCCCACTGGCGCGACTACAAGAGCTACAAATTTTCCGACGAGGTGCTGCTGGGCTACGTCGCCGCGGCCGCGGTGCTGGCGTGCGCGCTCTCCGGGCTGGTCGTCACCTGGCAGGGGCTCTTCGGCGTCCGCATGTCGCCGGCCTGGCGCAACGTCCACCTCTACTCGACGCTGGCGGCGCTCGCCACCGCCCTGCCGCACGTGGTGCTGGTCTACGTCCGGCGGCGCAAGAAAGAGAGCGCGCCGGCCGTGCGCCGGGCCGTCTGGGCCTCGCTCGGCGCCACCGTCGCCGGCGGCGTGGCGATCGCCGCCCTGGCTTACGCCTACGCCGGGCCGACCTACGTCAACGAGCTCCCCGCGGACTACCACTTCGTCTACGGCGAGGACCGTCCGTTCGCGCCGAGCCTCGCCGTGACCACCACCGGCGGCGCCTTCGACGCCGAGTCCCTGGCCGGCTCGCGCACCTGCGGCACCGCCGGCTGCCACCAGCAGATCCTCGAGGAATGGCTCCCCAGCGCCCACCGCTACGCCGCCATGGACCCGCTCTTCCAGAAGGTCCAGAGCGTGATGGCGGAGCAGAACGGGCCCGAGTCGACCCGCTACTGCGGCGGCTGTCACGATCCGATCTCGCTCTTCTCCGGCACCAAGAACGTCTTCACGGAGGAGCTGACGGGTCTGCACGGCTACCAGGAAGGGGTCTCCTGCCTGGTCTGCCACGGCGTCCGCGAGACCGATATCCAGGGCAACGCCAACTACGTGATGACCCAGCCCTCCTCCTATCTCTGGCAATGGCACGAGCACGGCGCGGGCAAGCTGGCGAGCGACTTCCTGATCCGCACCTATCCCGACGAGCACAACAAGCTCAGCAAGCGGATGTTCAAGGCCCCCGAGTACTGCGCCGCCTGCCACAAGCAGTTCATCGACCAGGAGGTCAACCGCGTGGGCTGGGTGCAGCTCCAGAACCAGTACGACAACTGGAAGGCCAGCCATTGGTTCACGGAAGGCGATCCCACCAAGACCATCGAGTGCCGGGAGTGCCACATGCCGCTCGTCGATTCCACCGACCCGGCGCGCGGCGACGCCACCGACTACAACCGCGGCCCCGGCGACGGCCGCCACCGCAGCCACCGCTTCATCGCCGCCAACAGCATGGTGCCCAAGATGCTCGAGCTCGAGGGCTGGGAGGAGCAGCTCGCCCTCACCGAGGAGTGGCTGCAGGGGGAATTCGAGATCCCCGAGATCGCCGACAAGTGGCGCGACGGCCCAGTCGTGAACCTGGCCCTCGAGGTGCCGCAGACCGTCGAGCCCGGCGGCACGCTGCCGGTGCGGGTGGTGATGACCGCCAACAAGGTGGGCCACGACTTCCCCACCGGCCCCCTCGACATCATCCAGAGCTGGGTGGAGATCCACGTCTACGACCCGGCCGGCAACGAGATCTTCGCCTCGGGCACTCGCGACGCCAAGCACTTCATCGAGCCGGGCAGCTTCCTCTTCAAGGCCGAGCCGGTGGACCAGTACGGCAACCTGATCGACCGCCACAACCTGTGGGAGATGGTGGGGGTGCGCTACCGCCGCGCCCTCTTCCCCGGCTATTCCGACACCGTGGAGTACCTCGTCGACTGTCCGACGACCCTGGCCAAGGGCACGCCGCGGGACCTGGCCCGGCTGGGCAAGGAAACGCAGGACTTCTCGATCCCCGCCCAGGAGGGGGTCGACGAATACCGGGTGGTCGCCACGCTGCTCTACCGCAAGGTCGACCAGTTCCTGATCAACTTCCTGCTCGGCGAGGACTCGGGGCTCACCGCGCCGGTGGTCGAGATGACGCGGACCGAGGCGACCGTCAAGGCGGCCGTGCGCCAGGCGAGCCTGGCCGCGGCGCCTACCAGGGCGGGAGGCTGACGGACGATGGGCAACGACCTGCGCCCCGCCCGCCGACGCCTCACCCGCCGCCAGCGGCTGCGCCGGGTCGTCGCCGTGCTGGCCGCCGTGGCGCTCGCGGCGGCGGCGGCCGGCGTGGTGATCTACCTCCGGACCCGGCCCGAGGTGCGGCGGCCCGGCGAGGCCCTCGACGACGTCACCGCAAAGCTCTCGCGCGACCTGCCGCCGGACGCGCCCGCGCCCCGCTTCACCGACGTCACCGCGGCGGCGGGGCTCGACGGCTTCGTGACCTTCACCGGCGCGCGCTCGTCGCAGCTTCCCGAGGACATGGGCGCCGGCCTCGCCTGGGGCGACTACGACAACGACGGCGACGACGACCTCTTCCTGGTCGCCGCCGGCGGCGCCCTGACCCTACCGCGGTCGCAGTGGGCGCCGTCGGAGCTCTACGAGAACCGCGGCGACGGGACGTTCCTCAAGGTCGCGGGCTTCCCGGAGATCCGCGTCGCCGGGATGGCCGCGTCGTGGGGCGACTACGACGGCGACGGCTGGCTCGACCTGGTGGTGACCGGCTACCGCAGCCTCCTCCTCTTCCACAACCGTGAAGGCGCGCTCGAACGCGACGAGCGCTTCGTCGCGCCCGACGGCTACTGGGCCGGCGCCGCCTGGGGCGACTTCGACAACGACCTCGACCTCGACCTCTACGTGTGCGGCTACGTGCAGTACGTGGAGGACGCCGGCGACCGGCGCAGCCTCTCCCAGCAATACGGCGCCGCCGTGCCCTACACCCTCAACCCCGCCTCCTTCGAGCCCGAGCGCAACCTGCTCTTCGAGAACGACGGCACGGGCGCGTTCACCGAGGTGGCCCTGCTCTACGGCGTGCAGAACCCGCAGGGCCGCAGCCTCTCGGCCCTCTGGCACGACTTCGACGACGACGGCCGCCTCGACCTCTACGTGGCCAACGACATCTCCGACAACGCCCTCTTCCTGAACCGCGGCGACACCTTCGAGGACGCCGGCCTGCAAGCCTGGGTGGCCGACTACCGCGGCGCCATGGGGCTGGCCGCCGGCGACTGGAACCGCGACGGCGACGACGACCTCTTCATCACCCACTGGCTCGCCCAGGAGAACGCCCTTTACGACTCCCGCCTCGCCGACCTGCGCCGCGCCGCGCCCGCCGGCGCCTCGGTGCGCCTCTCCTTCACCGACCAGGCGGTGCCCCTGGGACTCGGCCAGATCGCGCTCCAATTCGTGGGCTGGGGCACCGAGTTCGCCGACTTCGACAGCGACGGCTGGCTCGACCTGGTGGTCGCCAACGGCAGCACCCTGGAGGACGACCGGCAGCCCAGGGGCCTCAAGCCGCAGCCGGCGATGCTGCTGTGGAACCGGCGCGGCGAGTACTTCCACGACCTTGCGCCGCTCGCCGAGGTCTTCGCCGCGCCCCACGTGGGCCGCGGCCTGGCGGTGGCCGACTACGACGGCGACGGCGACCTCGACGTGGCCGTCTACCACCTCTACGAAGGCGTCAAGCTGCTGCGCAACGACATGGAGCAGGGCCGCTGGCTCGCGGTGCGGCTGCGCGACGCGCGGCGCGGCCCGGGCGAGGGCGCCGTCCTCGTCGCCACCCTGGACGATGGCGTCGAGCTGCGGCGTTCAGTCGGCGGCGCGTCCTACCTGTCGCAGAGCAGCCGCACGGTGCATTTCGGCCTGGGGACGACGGAGCGCGTCGCGCGTCTCGAGGTGCGCTGGCTCGGCGGCGGGCCGCAGGTCTTCGCGGACCTCGCAGCCGGCGCCGTGTGGGAACTCACCGAGGGCGACCCTGAGCCGCGCCGGATCTCCGCCAGGGTTACAGCGCCCGCCCTCGCGAACCTGGACGAGCGCCAGCGCCTGATGGAGTTCTGGTCGACGCAAAGGGGCGCCATGGACGCCATGAAGGTCGACGGCGACGTCGTCCGCGCCGCCGAGCTCTTCCGTCGCGCCCTGGCCCTGAACCCCGAGCACGAGGACTCGCGCTACTACCTGGCCAACTGCCTGGCGGAGCTCGGCCGGCCCGACGAGGCCCTGGCCGAGCTCGATCGTCTGCGCCGCGCCAACCCGCTGAGCCACCGCGGCCACAAGCAATGGGGCGTGCTGCGCGCCCTGACCGCCACCTCGCGGGCGGAGCTCGACGCCGCCGAGGCCGCGCTCGAGCGCGCCCACGAAGTCAACAAGGAGGAGACCGGCTCGCTGCTGGCGTTGGGCGAGATCGCGCTGCTCAAGGGCGAGGACGAGCTGGCCGACCAGCGCTTCGAGTGGGCCTGCCGCACCAATCCGCGGGCGGCCGGCGGCTTCTTCCTGCGCGGCTACCTGGCCTGGAAACGGGGGGACGACGGTGCCGCCGCGGACCTGCTCAGGGCCGCGCGCCAGGCCCTCGGCGAGGACTGGAAGCCCGCGGGAGCGGTCGCCGAGGGCGACGTGGCCCGGCGCATGCACACCGAGCCGTCGCCCCTGGCGCGCTTCTGGGAGCGGTGGGACGGCCAACCGGAGCCCGCTGACGCCTTCCGCGAGCTCGACGCCTATCTCGGTACTGGGAGCGCAGGCGTCCCGGCTGCACCCGGGAAGACGAGGACACCGCCGTTTCGACCACCCCGCGGATTTCGGGAGTAGGGGTACGTCGCTTGTACCCCTACTCTGCGAAGTGCAGGAGTAGGTGTACATCGCTTGTACCCCTACTCAGCGAAGTGCGGAAGTAGGTGTACTTCGCTTGTACCCCTACTCTGCGAAGTGCGGGAGTAAGGGTACGTCGCTTGTACCCCTACCCCGCGAAGTGCAGGAGTAGGTGTACATCGCTTGCCCTCCTGCTCTGCAAATTCGCGCCTGACCGCTTCAGAGCTTGTCCCGGTTAGATCGTCGTCCGCAGAGTGGCGGTACAAGGCTTGCCCCCCTACTCTGCAAACTCGCGAAGTAGGTGTACAAGGCTTGTCCTCCTACTATGCAAACTCGCGAAGTAGGTGTCCAAGGCTTGTCCCCCTACTTTGCAGACTCGCGAACCAGGGGTACCAGCGGCGTATTTTTCTCCCCAAGTGCTGAAAACACGGGATTTGTGCCCGAACAGCCGGAATCTCGACGGTAAGGGTGGGCGCGGCGCGCCAGTCCGCGGCACGGATGCCGACGGATCTGCCTTCCGGCCCGCCCAGGAGAGCGGATGCAAATGGATCTGGCGTCCTGGGCCGCCCATTCGGACGTAGGGGCAGGCCCCCGTGCCTGCCCTGGGACGCGTCAGCGTCCCATTCCGGAGAGGGCCGCTGGAGCCGCCCCCGTGCCTGCCCTGGGACGCGTCAGCGTCCCATTCCGGAGAGGGCCGCTGGAGCGGGCCTCGGGCAGGCACGGGGGCCTGCCCCTACGTCCGACCAAGCAGCGACTCGCTCGGTCCTGCCGCGTCCTCTGGCGGTGGTCCGGGTCCACCGGCCGCTCTGTTCCTACCCGCTGTTCCGTCGCGTAGCGACGTAGGGTGCTCCCAAGGGAGAAAGGGTATGGTAGGCTTGCAGGACGGGGTACCGGGAGGTTGATGGGCTCCGAAGGCGCTCCGAGAACCGAGCTGTAAGGTGAGCCCGCCGCAAGGAGTCTGTGGAATGCACGCTCCCAGGACACTGACTTTCCAAGAGGCTCTGGATCTCGTCGAATCGCAGCCGGAATCGCAGCAGGACGACCTCCTCGAGATCGTCCGAAGCCGACGCCTCGAGCAACGCCGGGCCGCTCTCGCCGACCGGATCGCGGAAGCGCGGCGGGAGTACAGGCGCGGAAAGGTGAGACGCAGCACCATCGATGACCTGATGAAAGATCTGGCTGAATGAGAAGGCTCATTTGGGGCAAGCTCAAAGGAAAGCTATCGGGTTCCTGGGCCTGCACCGTAACCTACGATCTGCGAATCATCTTCGAGTTCGTCAGGGAGGGAGAGGACGACGCGATTCTCTTGATGGAGATCGGAACGCACGACGAAGTGTACTGACGCTGGCCGTGTCCGGTTGTCTACCGCGTCTGCCGCTGACGCCGAGCCTCCCCGACGCCTCGGATACACTGCGGGGCCAGGAAGATGCACGCCATCCGCACCCTCTTCGACGATCAACAGACCTCGCTGCCCGCCGACGCCGCGCCCGCGGCCGACGGCGGCACCCCGGCTCGCCGAGCGTCTGCGCCCGCGCACCCTCGGCGAGATGGTGGGGCAGACCGAGATCCTCGGGCCGCAGGGCTTCCTGCGGCGGGCGATCACCGAGGACCGCGTGCCCTCGCTCCTGCTTTGGGGGCCGCCAGCGTGGTGGGGGAACGACGCTGACGCAAACTCGTGAGGAGCTGCTCATGCGGACTCATGTACCGAAGGTTTTCATAAGCTACAGTCATGCCGACGAGGGGTGGAAGAATCGTCTGGTCAAGCAGCTCCGAGTGCTGGCCCTGGAAGACGTCTTCGACGTCTGGGACGACTATCGAATCGCCGCCGGCGACGACTGGCGACAGGAGCTAGAAGGCGCCATGGAGCAAGCGCAGGTGGCCGTGTTCCTGGTCTCGGCCGACTTCCTGACCTCCAAGTTCATCCGCGAGAACGAAGTGCCGCGGATCCTGGAGCGGCGGGGGGACGGTTTGCGGGTCATTCCGGTGATCATCCATCCTTGCCCGTGGCGGCGAGTGTCCTGGCTGGCGTCGATCCAGGGGCGACCGCGGGACGGTCAGGCCCTGGCGCTGATGCCGGGCGCCCTGGCTGAAGCCGCCCTGTCCGCCATCGCCGAGGAGATCGCCGATCTTCTTGGCGGTGAGGAGCGAGAGGTGGAGAAGATCGGGGCAACGTCGTCGCAGCCGCTCGCTTCGCTCCGGGACGATTGGCGGATCACGGGACTCTTAAGTGAGGCAGCCAAGCAGCTCGGAGACGACCGACTTGCGGTTCGCCTAGGCGGGATCTACGCTCTGGAACGGATCGCGCGAGATTCGAAGAAAGACCACTGGACGGTCATGGAAGTTCTTTGCGCGTACGTGCGGGAGAAAAGTCAAGTGCGATGGGAAGCCGAGGCTTCGACGGGACCTGCGGCGGACATTCAGGCCATTCTGACAGTCCTCGGACGGCGCGCAGCCGACTTGGATCCAGAGCATCAGCGTCTTGACCTCAGCGGCACGAACCTCAGCGGGGCTGATCTCGTTCGTGCGAACCTCTGTGAGGCGAAACTCGTTGGCGCCATCCTCAGCAACGCAGACCTCTTCTTGGCGAACCTTGATGAGGCGGACCTCACAGAGGCGGTCCTAAGTGGGGCGAAGCTAGAGGGGACCAGTCTCAGAAAGGCGACCCTCGTTGGAGAGGCGGACCTCTCCGAGGCGAACCTATGTAGAGCTTTCCTGGAAGGGGCGAACCTCACGTCTGCGAACCTTAGCAGCGCGAACCTCAGCGACGCAGACCTCAAGTTGGCAGCCCTCACGGACGCGAACCTGATTCGGACAAACCTGATCGGGGCGAACCTACACGGTGTAGGTCTCAGCGACGCGGACCTGAGCGGCGCGGATCTCCACGAAGTAAAGAACCTTCTGCAGCTGCAGATCGACGCCGCCCGAGGTGATGCCTGGACCAGGCTTCCTCCGCACCTAAAACGTCCAGCCCACTGGCTCAAAAAGCTATGATCCAGATGCCCCATGATCAGCCCGCATAGGCACAGGATCGCCTCGCCACGATCGAGGAGGAGGAGTGCCAACGAAGCGCATCTCAAGATTCTAAGGCAGGGTGTCGAGGCCTGGAACGTCTGGCGGGAGAACGACGGTCTGAAGCTGTTCCACAAGGCCAAGAAGTCCGACCGAACCTGATTCGGCGCACCGCGGCCGGCGCCAGCACCTGGCCACGGGCGGCTCAATCGAGTCGGGAGAGAAGATTCTCGCGCACCCGATCGGCAGCCTCGACCACATCGTATTCGGTATCTGTCGCAACCAAATTCGGGACATCCGCCAAGAAATCGACATCCCGGATCTTCTCCGCGAGGTTCCCCTCGAATTCTACCCGTGAGATCCGCCGGCCTTCTCTCTCGAGATAGCGGATGAAACCCTCTACCACCCGTTCCGGATCAATCTTCTCTCCCGTCAGGGCAGTAGCGAGATCGAAGAGGTCACGCCCCTTCTTTCGCTGGTACAGAGCCCGGAGCTTGGTCGCGAGGAGCTCCTCGAGCTCGTAGGTGGTGACGGCCGCGCTACCTGTGAACCACCGCGACTCCACTGTCAGATTCCTGGCGGTCAATCCAAAGACGGATTCGTGTTCCCGCGTGTTGATTTCGAGCTTGAGCCGCCGCTGGTTCGTGGCGTTGCGGCCGAGCGCGATCCGGTAGATCAGCTTCACGCTCGCGAACGTATGCTTCCACGAGGGAGGACCGAGCCATGAGTCGAGCACCTCGCGCATGGCTTTGAGGGTCGGCCCGATGGGCTCGGCCCGAAGCTGCACGAGGTCGACATCTTCGGAGTACCGATAGGCCGGCCCCAAGTAGAGCTTCGCCAGAGCGGTTCCGCCTCGAAAGGCCAGCGCCTCCCGGATCTCGGGTTGGCCGTAGAGCTCGACCAACACTCGCGAGATGATCAGGTCCTGCTCTACCTGATCGTCCGAGGGCCAGGGCGCGTGTTCTCGCCACTCGGTGACGTAGGCCGGGGGTATCAAACGTCTGGCTCCACGTCCACGTTGACGCCGAGGTGCCATCTCCGATCACGAAGGGCTCCGCGCAGAGCATGGCCAGCACGGAGAGGCGCTATGGGTGGTGACTTCTCCTCGATGATGGAGGCCAAGCGATCAGCCAACGCCCGGTGACCCGTGAGCTCCAGCAAGAATCCAAGACGCTGGACCGAGGCCACTGGCACGCCGTCACGAGCCAGTTTGGAGAGCTGCTCTGCCTCGAGCCGCTCGGCAAGCTCGGTGATAACGGTCGCGACGTTGTTCAGCCCCCCGGCATGGCCCGAATAGATGACGAGGTCGAACGCCGTGGCCTCCGGCGTCGACACGCGCAGGTACCCGCGCTCCGTGACCACTTCCGTCGTTGGCGTCGCCTCGAGGTTCGCCTTGGCGATGAAGACGACGCGGACTCGTCCCGCACCCAAAGGCCGTCGGTTACGGTTGGTCACCACCTGGAAGACCTGAGGCTTGTGATGGGCCGCTCCATGGATCTGGGCCGCGGTGAGCAGCCCGGCGTAATAGGGAGCGTCCAGGTACGCCATGAGCTCCGGTACGAACTCAGCGGCAGGCAGGCATCCGAGTTGTCGGTACTCAGGCGGCACGATCACGTAGAACCCTCGGGTCGGCATCGCGATCTCGCCCTTCTTCCTGAGACGCCTCAACGCCGCCTGGACGGCCACCTCCGAGCCCCCGAGCTCCGCCTGGGCTTGCGCGGCGGTGAACGTGTAGCGACCGCGAGACGCCAAGCCTGTAACGTAGTGTGGCGCGCTCGTGGGCAAGGGCCTAGCTCCTTCTTGCAGAAACTAACGGATAGTGTTGGTTTTGGCAAGTCTCAACTACGGCCGCCGAGGGCGATGTCTGACGATCAGGCCGCCGTCGACCTTCTTGCCTCATTCTACCGTCATGTTGCCCGGGAGCTCGGGCTCTGCTAGCCTGGTTGCATGAGCGAGCTGATCTTCGAGGTGGCCCAGGAAGAGGACGGTGGCTACGTAGCCCAATGCCTGACGGAGCACATCTTCACTCAGGCTGACACGTGGGAGGAGCTGCGGCACAACGTGAAGGAAGCCGTCGGAGCCTATCATTTCGACCGTCCTCTGCCCGCGTCAGTTCGCCTCCACCTCGTTCGTGACGAAGTACTGGCCGTCGCATGAAGGTTCCCCGCGACCTCAGCGGCGAGGCCCTGATCAGAGGCCTCTGCCGGAGCTGGGGATACCGCCAGGTCAACCAGGAGGGGAGTCACGTCGTCCTGGAGACGGACGAGCCCTTCCATCAACGCATCGCGGTACCCGCTCATAGCGTCCTCCGCTTGGGGACCCTGCACGGCATCCTCCGGGCGGTTTCGCGTCACAAGGGCGTGAGTCGCGATGAGATCCTGGCTTCGCTATGAGTGACAGCCGCACTCTCTTCGACGATCAGCAGCCCATCTCGCTGCCCGCCGACGCCCCGCCGGCGGACGACCGCGGCACTCCGCTCGCCGAGCGGCTGCGCCCGCGCACCCTCGACGAGATGGTGGGGCAGACCGAGGTCCTCGGGCCGCAGGGCTTCCTGCGGCGGGCGATCACCGAGGACCGCGTGCCCTCGCTCCTGCTCTGGGGGCCGCCGGGCAGCGGCAAGACCACGCTGGCCCGCATCCTCGCCCGCGCCACCTCGTGCCGCTTCGTGCCCTTCTCGGCCGTGACCGCGGGCATCAAGGAAGTCAGGAAGGTGATGGAGGACGCGGGGCGCTACCGCCGCGCCGACGGCCGCCGCACCCTGCTCTTCGTCGACGAGATCCACCGCTTCAACCGCGCCCAGCAGGACGCTTTCCTGCCCTACGTGGAGCGCGGCGACATCGTGCTCGTGGGGGCGACGACCGAGAATCCGTCGTTCGAGGTCAACTCGGCCCTGCTGTCGCGCTGCCGGGTGGTGGTGCTGAAGCCGCTGGCGGAGGGCGAGCTGCTCGAGATCCTCCGCCGCGCCCTCGCCAACGGCGAGCGCGGGCTCGGCGCCGCCGACCTGGCGATCGCCGACGAGGCGCTGCTCGACCTCGTCCAGCTCGCCTCGGGCGACGCGCGCCGCGCCCTCAACTTGCTCGAGCTGGTGGTCGAGGACGCCCGCTCCGCCGGCCGGACGAACGTCAGCTTCGAGGACGTGCGCCGCGTGGAGCAGCGCAAGGCCCTGCTCTACGACAAGGCGGGCGAGGAGCACTTCAACCTCATCTCGGCGCTCCACAAGTCGCTGCGCGAGAGCGACGCCGACGCCGCCCTCTACTGGCTGACGCGGATGCTCGAGGCGGGGGAGGACCCCCGTTACCTGGCGCGGCGCATGGTGCGCTTCGCCAGCGAGGACGTGGGGCTGGCCGATCCGCGGGCGCTCTCCCAGGCCCTCGACGCCTGGGCGGCCTACGAGCGCCTCGGTTCGCCCGAGGGCGAGCTGGCGCTCGCCCAGGCCGCGGTCTACCTCGCCGTGGCGCCCAAGTCCAACGCCGTCTACCGCGCCTTCGGGGCGGCGCGGCGGGCGGTCGCCGAGCGTCCGGCCGAGCCGGTGCCGCCGGCGATCCGCAACGCGCCCACCGCGCTGATGAAGGACCTCGGCTACGGCGACGGCTACGTCTACGCCCACGACACCGACGAGGGCGTGGGCGGCCTCGACTGCCTGCCCGACGCGCTCCAGGGCGCGCGGTTCTACGAGCCCACGGCGCGCGGGCTCGAGGGCAAGATCGGCGAGCGCCTGCGCGAGCTCCGGCGCCTGCGCGAGGACGCCGCCGCCAAAAGGAAGTAAGATGGGGGGCGGCTGAAAGGAAGGCTCCGTGGCGCGATTCAAGATGGACGTCGGCACCGCCACCGACGTGGGCCGCCAGCGGCGGCGCAACGAGGACCGGTTCGCCACCTACGTGCCCCCGCCCGACGACGACTCCGAGTTGAGCGGCGTGTTGCTCGTGGCCGACGGTATGGGCGGCGAGCGCGGCGGCGCCGAGGCGAGCCAGCTCGCGGTCGAGCGCCTGCTCGAGGAGCTGAGGGCGGGCGGTTCCCGCGGCCGGCCCGAAGGCCAGGACGACCTCGCCGCCGCCGTGCGCCGGTTGATCCGCGACGCCAGCGACGAGATCTTCCGCCTGGGCGAGGCCGAGGCGACGCTCGCCGGCATGGGCAGCACGCTCGTGGCGGCGGTCTTCCGCCAGGGCCGGGCGCTCATCGCCCACGTCGGCGACAGCCGCTGCTACCGCGTGCGCGCGGGCAGGATCGAGCGCCTCACCGCGGACCACACCTGGGTCGCCCGCCAGCTCGAGGCGGGCGCGATCAGCTCGGAAGAGGCGCGCCGCCACCCCCAGCGCAACGTGCTCACCCGCACCCTCGGCGACGTCGAGGCTCCGGTGGTCGACGTGCGCACGGAGGAGCTGGCGCACGAGGACCTGTTCATCCTCTGCACCGACGGCCTGACCAACGCCCTGACCGACAGCGAGATCCTGCACATCGCACGCCGCTTCCCGCGTCCCCAGGACCTGGCGGAGGCCCTGGCCGCCACCGCCAGCGACCGGGACGGCTCCGACAACGTGACGGTCGTGGCCTGCCGCTGCCGCGACGCCGAGCGTCTGGCGGCCGAAGGCGAGCCCGACGACACCGAGCCGATCGTGCGCCTGCTGCCCAAGGAGCAGCACCCCTGGTGGGGGGCGCGCTGGCTGCTGGCTCTCGCCGTCGTCCTCGTCCTCGTCGCCGCCGTCGTCCTTCCCAGGCTCTACGCCGCGCGGATCTTCGAGCGCGGCGTCGAAGCCGCCCGGCAGGGCCGCTACCTGCACGCGCGCCAGGACCTCGTGACGGCGATGCGCTGGGGCCTCGACAAGGAGCGTGCCGAGGAGCTGGTCGACCTGCTGCTGACCTTCCCGGCGGCGGCCCGCGCCGAGGAGGGCGAGCCGCCGGCGGCGACAGACGACGCCGACCGGTGAGGGGATCGTCTAAGATAGCTCTCCGGAGGACCCGCTCGTGTTCATTCTCGCCGTCGGCGATTACGTCCTGTCGGTCTGCAACGGCCTGCCGGAGCTCTACGGCGACTACTGGAGGCACGCCCGCCTGGTCGAGGAGATCGACCTCGACGACCGCGAAGACGGCGCCTGCTTCCTCGGCGTCGAGGGCGCCGGGGAGGTGCCCTTGTTGGCGGTGGCCCTGCGCTTCGACTGCGACGGCTCCGGTTTCTATCCCGGCGCCGTGCTCATCCCCGAGACCCGGCGCCTCTTCGTGGGCGCCGGCGAGAGGATCCTCGGCTACGACCTCGAGCGGATAGCCCGTCTGTGGCGGGAGCGCACGGCGGTGGGCTTCTGGGGCTGGCAGCGCCACGGCGACGTGGTCGTGATGTCGGCCGAGCGCGAGCTCGCGGCCTGGGACCTGGCGGGCGCCAGGCTGTGGTCGGCCGCCGTCGAGCCGCCCTGGAGCTACTCGGTCAACGGCCGGACGCTGGCCCTCGACGTGCTCGGCCGCCGCCGCAGCCGCTTCGACCTCGCCCACGGCCCGTGAGGCGCTTCACAAGCCGTACTTCTCGACCCGGTAGTAGAACGTGGCGCTCGACATGTTGAGCAGCCGCGCCGCCTTGCTCTTGTTGCCCCCCGAGCGCTCCAGGGCCTGCTCCATGAGCGATTTCTCGACCTCGTCGAGGTCGATGCCGTCCTCGGGCAGGCGGAAGCCGCCGGGCGAGGCCGCGGCCTGGCGCCGGCCCAGCAGCAGGCCGAGGTAGTCCTCGGCGATCTCGCCGCCGTCCTCGCTGGTCAACACCGAGCGCTCGATCACGTTGCGCAGCTCACGCACGTTGCCCTTCCAGGGATAGTCGAGCATGACCTTGCGCGCCCCCTTCGAGAGCCCCGTCACGCGCTTGCGGAACTTCTGGTTGAAGTGCTCGAGGAAGCTGGCGGCGAGCACCAGGACGTCCTCGGGGCGCTCGCGCAGCGGCGCGACGTCGATCTGGAAGACGTTGAGGCGGAAGAAGAGGTCTTCGCGAAACTCCGCCGCCACCACCATCTCGCCGAGGTCGCGGTGGGTGGCGGCGACGATCCGGGTGTCGACGCGCACCAGCTCGCTCGATCCCACGGGGTAGAACTCCTGCTCCTCGATGGCGCGCAGGAACTTCACCTGCGCCTCGAGGGGCAGCTCGCCGACCTCGTCGAGCAGGAGCGTGCCGCCGTGGGCCAGGCGCAGCTTGCCGGTCGCGCTCGACTGGGCGCCGGTGAACGCTCCTTTGCGGTGGCCGAAGAACTCGGCCTCGAAGAGCTCGCCCGGGATGGCGCCGCAGTTGACCGCCACGAACGGGCCGCTCGCCCGCGGGCTGGCGGCGTGGATCGCCCGCGCCACCAGCTCCTTGCCGGTGCCGGTCTCGCCGACCACCAGCACCGTGGCGTCGGTGGGGCCCACGGTGGCGATCTCCCGCCGCACCCGCTCGATGGCGCCGCTGGTGCCGAGGATCGTGCCCTGGCGATTGGCCTCCACCTGCAGGTCGCGGCGACGGCGCACCTCCTCGCGCATCGCCGAGTGCTCGACCGCGTTCTCGATCGCCAGGATCAGCTCGTCGAAGCTGCACGGCTTGGTGAGGTAGTCGGTGGCCCCGGCGCGCATCGCCTGCACCACCTGGGAGACCCGGTCGACCGCGGTGAGCACGATCACCGGGATCTCGGCGGTGCGCTCCTTCATGGCCTCGAGCAGGTCCATGCCGCTCTCGCCCTGGAGCATCATGTCGAGCAGGATCACGTCGGGAGGGTCCCTGGACATCACCTCCAGCGCCTCGGCGACTTTCACCACCGTGGCGGCGTCGTACTGGTCGTCGAGCACCCTGCGGACCGAGCGCGCGAAGAGCGCGTCGTCCTCGAGCATCAGGACTTTCTTGCGGGTGCCGCGCGCCATCGTGTCGTCTCCGCCCTGAAACTACCGGCTCCCGACGCCGGCGAGCTCGCCGGCCGCCGCGGCTCGCGGCGCGCGCGCCAGCGCGAGGTCGAGGATGAAGCGGGTGCCGTCTCCCGGCTCGCTCTCGACCCGGTAGCGGCAGGCGTGCTGGTCGAAGATGCGGGCGGCGAGCGCCAGCCCGAGCCCCACGCCGCCCTCGCGGCGGGTGAAGAAGGGCTCGAAGACGCGCTCCAGGTCTTCCTCGCGGATCCCCACGCCGGTGTCCTCGACGACCACCTCGATCCGGCCCGGCGCCGGGTGGCGGGTGCGCAGGGTGAGGGTGCCGCCGTCGGGCATCGCCCTGACGGCGTTGTCGAGCAGGTTCGAGAACGCCACCACCATGCGGCCGGCGTCCGCCTCGATCACCGAGCTCTGGTGGCGGTAGTCCTCCACGAAAGCGACGCCCGAGAGCTGGGCGCGCCGGTCGAGGTCGAGGCGCGCCGAGTCGATCACCGCGATCAGGTCTTCCTCGGCGAGCCGGAGCGAGCCGGGCCGCACGAAGCCGAGGATGCCCTCGACCAGCTTCTGCATGCGGTCGACGGCGGCGTCGATGTCGGCCAGCGTGCGCAGGTTCTCCTCGTCGTCCTTGGGCAGGCGCTCGGCGAGGAAGAAGCTGTGCATCACGATGGCGGCGAGCGGGTTGCGGATCTCGTGCGCCAGAGCGGCGGAGAACTGGCCGAGCGAGGCCAGTCGCGCTATGCGTTCGGATTCCTCCCGCTGGCGCTTGACCACGGTCACGTCGCGAGCGATCGCCTGGAGGGCCGGACGCCCGAGCCAGGTCAGGCGCTGATACGTCACCTCGAGGTCCATCTCCTCGCCGCCGGCGCCGGTCACCCGGCACTCGGCCGGCACCTCGCCCCGCGTCCCCGGCCGCGTGCTCTCGAGCGGGTCGGGCGGCGGCGGGAAGCCGAGCGCGGCCAGCGAGCCCGGGCCGTCCGGGCCGGCGGCGCCGAGCCTGGCGACGCCGGCGGCGTTGGCGTAGGCGAGCGATCCGTCCTGCTCGATCAGGATGGCGTCGGGGTGGCTTTCGATGAGCTGGCGGTAGCGCCGCTCGCTGAGGCGCAGGGCCTGCTCGGCCTCGCGCCGCTTGCCCTCCCGCCAGTGGCCGTGGACGAGGGCGAGGGCGCCGAAGAACACGAAGTAGAGGATCACCAGGCCCTGCTGGATGGTGCGGCTGGGCACCGTGAGCTGGCCGTTGAAATCGAGGATCAGGTGGAGCAGCGGAAAGGCGATCGCGTAGAAGGCGACCGGCTCCCATACCCGCGGCGTGAAGGGCTCGGCGTCGGGTATCTGGTCGTGGTGCAGGCGTCCCGCCGGCTGGGGTTGTGGCGCGGGCGTCCCGCCTGCACTCTGGTGCAGCCGGGACGGCTGCACCACAACGGATTCCCGTTCCTCGCTGCCGTAGCGGGCGAGGCGCGCCGCCACGATGATCGGCACCAGCGGCAGGTACCACAGCAGGTCCCACCGGGTGCCGACGTAGGGCGGCAGCAGGCTGCGCGCCGCCATGGCCTGGACCTGGAAGAGCAGGAGGGCCACCGAGAAGGCGTACGAGACCAGGAAGGCACGATAGACGAGCCGCCACCGCCGCGACGGCGTGACGCCCGCGAGGTAGGCGAAACGGATGAGGAAGAAGGCATCGAGACAGAGGTAGAGGAAGATCGACAGGCGGCCGGTCAGGTATTCCTCAGGGTTGCGCTGGCTGGGGATCACGGCGCAGTAGATCAGCAGCGCCAGGATGAACGACACGGTGCTGCCGCGCTGCAGCTCCTCTTCGCGGCCGCCCGCGCGGCCGGCAGGCGAGAGGTCGGGGCGGATCTCGGTGGCGAAGACGAGGGTGAGGTAGTAGCTGGCGTAGAGGCAGTCGACGAGCAGCGAGCCGCGCACGCCGTTGCGCAGCTCGGGCACCGCGGTCTCGACGCACGAGGCCACCAGGCGCAGGGCGAGGGCGGCGGTGACGTAGCTCCAGAACTGGCGGCCGGCGCCCGCCGGGAGCCGCCGCAGTCCGAGCTGGACGGCGGCGATGGCGGTGACGAGGAGGAGCGGGCCCCACAGGTAGGCGGCGAGCAGCTCGATCCGCTCGGGGGCGATCCCCGGCAGGAGATACGCCGCGCCGATGGCGAGGAAGACCAGGGCGGCGAGCTTCAGCGGAGCGTCGTGAAGGAAGGCCTCACGCAGAGCTGGCCGGTCCATGCCCCCGACTCTAGCACCGCGCCGGCCGTCAGCTTTCGCCGCCCGCCTCCTGCGCCGACGCTTCGCCGGGGGGCGCCGTCCCCACCCCCTGGATGCGGATGGGGTTGGCGCGCACCTGGAAGCTCGGCTCCCCGGCGAACCGGTAGACGTCGGGGAAGAGCGCCCGCATCGTCGTGGTGGTGCCCGGCGCCAGCGAGACCGCGCCCAGGAAGGCGTTGGCGGTGGCCACGGTGGCGCCGGCCTCGTCGAAGAGCGAGACCGTCACGCCGAGATCGGTGACGATCTCGCGCCCTTCGTTGCGCAGGGTGCCGAGGATCTCGAGGGCGCCGTCGCGGCCTTCGGCCGGACGCCAGGCGATCACGTTGACGGGCGGCGGCGGAGGCGGCGGGGGCGCGCCGCCTTCACCGCCGGCGCCTTCCGCCGCGGCCTCGGAGCCCTCCGCCTCTTCGGCAGGGCGCGGCGGCGGCGCCCGCCGCACCTGCTTCATGGTGATCTCGGCGACGGCCTCCCGCGGCTCGGGCTCCGGAGGCGGAGGCGGCGGGTTCCTGGCCTCCATGGTCGCCACGGCGCTGGCGTCGAGGTCGACCTCGGAGACGCGCAGCGACGACAGGGTGCCGTTCGGGAGGGTGAAGATCACCAGCGAGCCCTGGATCTTCCAGGGGCCTTTGGTCTCCACCAGGGCGCCGTCGCGGGTTTGCAGCCGGTCGGCGGCAGCCGGCCCGGCCGCCAGCAGGGCGGCCGGGAGGATCGCGAGCCATGTCGTGAGCGCTCGTCGCACGGACTACTCCTCGTTCCAGTCGATCGGACACATCGCCACCGGAATCGTAGCGTAGCGCACGTGCCCGGTATCGGAGCGGCTGGCGTTGACGGTGAACGAGTACGCCTTGTTGTACCGGCAGCCCTCGGGGAAGAACCGCATGAGAGCCTGGCGGATCGCCTCCTGCAACGCGACCTGGGTAGCGTCGTCCTCCGATTCGGTGGTCTTGCCGGAGGTGCCGGGGTTCTTGGTGCTGGTCTGGTCTACGTAGGGCGAGGTGGTGAAGTCGCCCTCGGTGAGGTAACGCTCGGTGCCCGCGGTCGAGGGATCGAGGTCGACGAAGGCGTTGGCGTTCTCCCCGTCGACCACGAAGATCCGGCTGTCGCCCGAGCGCGCGCAGGCGCCGGCCAGGGGGTCGGGGTCGGGATCGGGATCGAAGGAGGTGAAGACCATCACCCCGACCAGGGCGAAGGCCTGGGTGATCACCCGCTCGTCGACGCCGAGCCGCAGCACCCAGCCGCGCTCGCCCGGGTTGCGGTCGAGCAGGAAGCTGTCCGTGGTCTCGGGGTCGGTGTCGGCGACGGCCGCGTAGCTGGCCTCGGTCTTCGGCAGCCCGGCCGAGGCCGGGGTGTAGCTCTCGTCGACGATCACGTAGAAGCGCGCCTCGACGCCGTTGCGCGTCCACAGGTTGTGCCGGTTGCCGGTGCCCACGGCGAGGGCGAACTGCTCGAGGTCCGGCACCACGAACGCCGTGATCGTCATGTAGATCGGCCGCCCGTTGGTGGAGAAGATCTTGAAGGGCTTCCAGGCGGCGTCGGTGACGCGCTCCACCGTGGCGCTGTCGGCAGGGGCGAGCGGGCTGCCCACCAGGCGGGAGTTGTCGATGGTCACGGCAACGAGCCGCGGCACGCCGCCCGTCGAGTCGAGGGCGGTGAGGTCGACCTTGTAGATGAAGCCGAGGGTGGTGCCGATGTAGATCGTGTCGAAGTAGCCGTCGCGGTCGCCGTCGAGCACGGTCGGCGCGGCGGCGGCGGCGCCCTCGAGCTGGCGCTTGTAGATGGCGCGGCCGGTCTCCACGTCGACCATGTAGAGCCAGGCGCCGCGCAGCGAGCTGTTCGGGCTCTTGGGCTCGAGGCCGCCGCCGAAGATGGCCACGTAACGGTCCTCGATGTCGTTGGGGTCGGCGGCCGGGTCGCAGGTCACTCCGGTGCAGATGCGGATCCGCCCGACGATCGGCTTCGACCAGGTATCGCCCAGATCGCGCTCGTCGTTGCCGTCGGGGAGCCCGTCGCCGTTGGCGTCTTCCTCGTCGAGGTAGTAGGGGCCGCCGAGGGTGAACGGCGCCGCGTCGGTGAACGACCACAGCTCCATCGGGAAGCCGAAGTCCGCCCCCGCCGGCGTCGGGCAGGCGCTCGAGAGCGTTTGAATGCCGTCGGCGTCGAAGCCCAGGCAGGAGGGCACGAGCTGCCCGGCCGGCGTCGGACGCGGGCGCGGCTCCGGGTCGGCCGGCGACGGCGCCGGCGTGACCAGCACGTCCGGCTGGGTCACGTCGAGCGCGAAGTAGCCGCTGACGAAGCCCGGCGTGGGAGCGGATTGGCGGAACACGTCGCCGCCCTCGCGCAGGCCCGACACCAGGACGACGCGCCAGCCGCGGTCGGCGGGGGTGTTGTTGGTGCCGTCGTGGAGCGGATCGATGAAGACGTCGGCGCCCGACAAGACGCCGTCGAGCGAATAGATGTGCTGGGGTCCGCCCGCCTGGTCGCGGACGATCGGCAGCACCAGCCGCGGGATGTAGGAGAAGAGCTCGGCGCCGGTACCGTCGGTGAACCTCTCCACGGTGACGCCGGCGAAGGGGTCGAAGACCTCGGTGCGGATGCCGGCGTCGAAGAAGTGGAGCTGGCCGTCGTTGGCCGCCACCGCCAGCATCTTGCGGCGCCAGAAGTGTTGCTCGGCGTAGTCCTGGTAGCCGTTCAGGTCGTCGCGGAAGTAGATCAGGTTGGTGGGGCCGCCGAGCACCTCCGGATCGGCGTGGAAGATGTCGCCGAGCACGTAGGTGAACTCCTGGGGCGGATTGTTGATGGGATCGTCGGGATCGGGAATGGACTCCTCCTTGATCCGCAAGGTCTCGCCGACGATCCGTTCGGCCTCGGTCCGCGCCGCCGCCTCCGACGCCGCGTCGCCGGGCATGTAGGCGAGGCCGAGCCCGTCCCACAGGTCGATTTCGTTGGCCGAGGCGGGCGAGGCCGCGGTCGGCGGCAGGAACAGTCGAAGGTCCGTGGGTACGGCTTCGTTGACCCGCCGCTGGCTGTAGAGCACCCGACGCTCGTCGGCGGCGTTGCCGATCTTGTAGTCCCCGCCGGCGACGTCGGTCGCCGTCGGCGCCTGGTTCAGAAGCTCCGCGCTGGCGTCCCACAGGTGGCAGGAGGCCTGCAACGACGTCAAGGGGCTCCCGGTATCGCACTTGCGGTCGAAGTCGGGCGTGTTGTCGTCTTTCAAGGGCAAGGGTTTGCGGAAGGCGTTGACCCGCCCCGGCCACACCGCGATGTCGGGCAGCGGCGTGAAGCTCGAGAGGTAGATCTTGTCGGAGGTCTCGTTCTGCACCGTGGGCACCGAGGCCGAAGCGAAGGAGCGCGCTGCGACCTTGATCTCGCCGAACAGCTCATTCAGGGCCGTGACCAGCTCCTCCTTGTTCTGCGGGTAGATCGGTTCGCCGGTGCCGCCGTTGTTCGCCATGCAGGTGAGCGTGTTGCCGTTGCCCTGCGCGACGCCGAAGGCGACCACGTAGGTCTTGATGCCCAACTGGGCTTGCAGGCTCGCCGTGCCCGTGCAGGCGGAGGGACCGGTGCAGGTGTTGTCTCCGTCGGTGAGCACGATCAGGAACTTCTTGCGGCAGTTGAAGTCGCGGTCGAAAACCACGGCGACGTCCTGCCAGCCGGTGGCGCCCGGGCAGGTGCCGATCCGGCAGCCGCTGTACCATTCGCGAAAGTCCGCAACGGCGCCGCCGAGAGGCGTCGCGCCCTCGGCGACCATCGGCCGCATCCGCTCGTCCTTGAGGCGCAGGAAGTCTTCGCCGCTCTGGTGCACGTCACGGAAGTAGCTCGCCACGCGGAAGTCCGGCGGCGCCGCCGGATTGACGCCCGTGTTGGGCGCCAGCCGCTCGAGCAGATCGACCTTGTGGTCGTCTTCCCAGTCGAAAGGGACCAAGTCGCCGACCGGGAAATCCTCGAGATCCAGGAAGCCGTCGCCGTCGGTGTCGAAACGCAGCGGCGGCGGGTCGGGATCGGTCGGCCATCGCAAGTTGTAGCCCGCGGAGTCCGGATACTTGTCGGCGTCGGCGTCGTCGTTGTGGTCGCCGCCGGTGCAGGTGTTGGTGGCGTCGGCGTCGCCGGCCGACGACTGGTTGAAGAAGCCCATGGTGCGCGGACCGCGGTCGGCGCCGTTGTCCCACGAGCCGTACTCGTCCACCAGGTCGTAGTAGACGACCTCCTTGTCCACGAAGCTCGAAGCGCAGTTGTCGTTGTCGTCGGTGCACTGGCGGACCTCGATCTCCACCGCCAGCTTCGAATTGCCGTACTTGTTGGCGCTGCCGTCGGGCAGCGTCGCCACCGGCCGGTAGATGAGCTTGTAGCGTCGGCCGTCGGCGTTGTTGCGCAGGTAGATCACGGTTTCCGGAATGTCGGGACGGAGCACCAGATTGTCGACCCGGAACTGCTCGTCGGAGCCGCGGAGCTCGTTCGCGACGCGGAACCGGATCTGCGTGTTGCTCGCGGCGTAGGCCGTCACGTCGTAGCTCCGGCTGCCGCCGGTGGGGTTGTTGAAGCCGGAGAATCGCTCGAGGATCGTCCAGGAGGAGCCGCCGTTGGACGAGATCTCGACCTCCACCGCGTCGTTGGTCTCGAGGCCGCCCACCACCTCCCAGTCGAACTCGAGCACGGCGCCGAGCCACGATCCGAGGTTCGCTTGGCGCGCCAGGCTCGACGGGACGGGCGGGCTGGTATTGTGGTCGAGACGCAGCTTGCCGCCCGAGATCTGCGCGTTGCCGGCCGTCGGCCCGGCGCCGCCGGAGTGATCGGACTCGATCCAGCCGCCCGACCAGCTCAGGCTGCCGTCGTCGTTGAGGAACGAGTCGGCGTCGAAGTCGTCCTGGTATTCGCCGCTGGCGATACCAGAGAAATCCGGGCCGCGGCCCAGCTTGGGCACGCGCTGGGCGCGGCGCAGCTCCCAGTCGTCGTTCATGTCCGCGATGCGGCTCGAGCTGCCATAGCAGCCCTTTCTCTGGTCGCCCGTGCCCTCGTCGCAATTCCAGCCGGCGCCGAAGACGTCTTCGTACTCGCAGGTGCCGCCGCGCGCGCCGCAGTCGGCGTCGGCGTTGCAGCCGGCGCCGGAGAGCGTGCAATGGCGGGCGATGGCGGGGAAGGCATCGCCGTTGACCAGCGTCAGCGAGGCGTTGGGCGTGACGCCGTCGGGCTGGGTGTCGCTGACCCGGTACAGGAAGTGCTTCTCGTGCACCCGGAGGCCGTCCTGGTTGTAGGTCATGAAGCCGTAGTTGATGCCCTCGAGCCCGCCGATCACCTCGTAGAGGGCCTCCTTGGCCTGGCGGAACTTCGACGCCGGATCGTCGCCGTTCATCGCTGCGAAACAGTCTCCCGTCGGGCACAGGAAGTCGCAGGTGCCGTCGTCGAACTGCTCCTGGGTACACTTCGGCGTCCAGTGCATCGAGCCGGAGGTGTCGAAGACGATGAAGACGTAAGGATTGGCTCCCGACTCGCGCAGCAGGTCGCGGTCGTCGGCGGCCGCTCCGCCAGCCAGCAAGGCGGCGAGGACGAAGGTCGTGAGCGCGAAACGTGAGGAGACGGCGTTGGGCTTGGACATCGGAGCCTCCGGCTTCTTATTGGTTTTTCGGCGTTCGCAGGCGGACCGGACCGGGTCGTCAGGGCACGGTCGGCGGAGGCGGGGGCGGCGGCGGCGCTCCGAAGCCCCGGTCGGTTTCGTCGCTGTAGGGCTGCTCGGGGCTCGGCGGCGTCCTCACCGGCGAGAGCAGGTAGCGCACCTCCAGGGTCTGCTGCGACTGGATGGTCACGTCGAGCTCGCGCAGGTCACCCTCGTCGTAGATCGGCACCTGCTCGGTCTGCGGCCAGCTCACGCGCTGGGCCGTGGAGCGCAGGAAGGTGGCGAAGGTGTGGTAGTCGTTCTCGCCCTCGTTGGCGATCGTCATCGGCGGAAGCTGCGGCGGTCCCACGGTGCGCACGCGGGTGGTGATCACGCGGGTGCCGAGCTGCCTGCCTGGGCCGCCGCCCGGTCCCTCCGGAAAGACGAGCTTCTCGCCCGCCCAGTTCTGGTTGGGCACGCCGGCCAGCGCCGCGTGGACGCCCGTCTCCGCCGCGAAGAAGGTCAGGTTCATCACCCTCTCGGTGCCGCCGAGCTGCATCTCGATCTCGGTGACGAAGACCAGGGAGAGCGCCACCGCGGTGAGGATCAGGAGGATCAGCAGCACCATGATGAACATGCTGCCGTGTTGGTTTCTCGCCAGGCCGTTCATGGCAGGTTCCTCGTTTCGACCGTGGTAGACACGAGCCGCTTGCGGATCTTCGCGTAACCGCCGGCGTTGAAGATCGACGGCGAAGCGACGTAGTCGTGGTCCTCGACGACGTCGACCACGGCGCCCGGGAAGGTGGGGTCGGTGCGGTCGCCCTGGACCACCGTGCTGATGCGCAGGAAACGCAGCCGCGAAGCCGGGCTCGCCCAGATCGAGGTGCCGATGCTCGCCAGGCCGTCGTCGTCGCCGGCGAAGTTGTAGAGGATCTCGTCGTCGTCGGCGGCCAGGCCGATCTCCAGGATCTGACCGTCGGGAATCCCGACCCCGGCGACCGGCTGGTCGACCGCCAGCGCCAGTTGCAGGTCGATCACGTTGTCGGCGAGGGCGAGGGCGCCCGCGGGATGGATCACGCCGGTGCCGGGATAGTACCGGGCGCGGGTGAGCACCGGCGCCAGACGGCTCTCCGGCACGCCGGGCAGCTCGTACTCCTTGCGCACGAAGAAACGGTACTCCTCGAGCAGGCCGATGGCGCCGATCTCTTCCGGAAGCTGGACCGTGAGCCCCCCTGGCAGAGTCCAGGCCTGGCCGGCGGCGCCCTGGAGCAGCGTGGTGCCCAACGCCATCTGCCCGTACTGGTTGCTGTAGGTCCCGCCGGGGCCCAGGGTCAGGCCGATGGTCATCGTCGGGGCGCCCAGGGCGCCGAGGACCGAGTTGCCGGGAACGTACTCGAGCACCGCGAAGGCATCGGGGTTGTAGCGGTCGTAGACGATGATGGCTTCCGTCCGCGGCGGGCTCACGTCGAGCGCCCGGCGCAACGGGTCGAGGTCCTGGGTGACCCCCACGTCGACGACGGTGCTCAGGGTGACGACCATGTTCCCCGTCCCCGGGCCGAGCGTGAGGGGCACCTGGGGCTCGATGTGGTAGACCGGCGTCGTGAAGACTCCGCGCAGGGTGAGCACGTCCGTGTCCCCCACCGTCAGCAACGCCGGGCCGCCGCCGCCGAGGTCGGTGTCTTCCGCCACGTTGTTGTCCATCGCCACCGCCAGGCCGTTGGGGAAGACGCCGGCGGTCCCGATGCCCGCGGCCTGGGCCACTGCCGGCGGGATGCCCTCGGGCAGACCGCCGACGCCCGCCATCGCCGCCATCCGCGCGATCTCGTGCTGGGAGACGCGCTGCGAAACCTGGAGCCCGGCGACCTGCACCTGCGAGCGGGCCAGACGGGTCGACATGTCGAAGAACGTCAGCGCGCCCACGACGGCCACGGCCATCACCACGAGGGTCACCATCAGCTCGGCCAGGCTGAAACCGGCGGAAGGGGGATTTCGTCGCATCACGTTCCACCTCCTCGTCAGTGGGTGCGCACGAGCCGGACGCGCATGGGCGGCACGCCGGCGCGCCGGCTGCTGACGGTCACGTCGTGCTCGCGGAAGTTGATCTGGGAGGTCGGGGCGTCTGACGCCAGCGGGCTGTCGAAGAGATTGGGATGACCGGCGGCGACGATCTGGCCGGGGTTGCTCACGTCGATCACGCCCTCGCCGATGTCGGCGTAGGAGTACTGACGAATCACCGTCGTGCGCTCCCAGATCACCAGGCCCACGGTTGGACCGCCGTTGCCAACCCAGACTCCGGTTGCGAAGTGCTGGATCAGATCGCCCGGATCCGCGGGCGGCTGGGCCTTGGCCTGATCGTCCCACTGGCTGAGGTTTTCGATCGTCATCCTGCTGCCGGAGCCTTCGCTCTCGATCAGGTAGTTGGGGTCCGCCGGGTTCTTCATGTCGAACATCAGGTTGTCGATCGACCTGGCGAGCAGCCCTTCGACCCGCGAGCGGCCGTGCTGGGTGGCCTGGCTGGAGTCGCCGCCTGAGACGTTGTTGGCCACGGCGCGGTGGAACATCGGGAAGATGCTGACCGCGACCACCAACAGGATCCCCGCCGCGATCAGGGTCTCCACCAGCGACGTGCCGGCTTCACCGCGGCGACCTCGGCCGGCCGCCACGCCGGACCGCGTTCGTAGGATGGAAAACGCGCTCATGATTCTGTTACCTCGCACTCCGTCCTGACTGACGTCCGGGTCACCCATCAATACCAGGTCCACGCGATCTGGCCCACACTGCCAGGCTCGAACGACACGTTGCCTTCGGGAAAGAAGCCCGCGACGCTGGTGGGCGAATCGTCGGCCAGGAGGTACTTTCGGATCTCGGTCTTGCCGGTGAGGGTGGTGATCGTCGTCTCGAGGAAGTTCGTCTGCCGGTTGTCGGTGAAACGGAACGCGCCCGGGGCGTCGACGGCGCCGTTCGGATGGAAGACGAGCACCTTCGGCGTGTTCGCCAGGGCACCGGGCGTCGGAGTCAGTCCCACCAGTGCGTCCGCGCCCTCGATGCCGTCGACGGGGCCGCCGATTTGGACGCCGGCCTCGGGAGGGCCCGGCAGCGCCATGAGGCTGATCCGGTAGTCGGTGCGGTCCGGCTCCGCCAAGGGATCGGGATCGTAGACCAGATAGAGCGCGCCGGCCCTCTCGGGGTCGTTGGGATTGCCGTTCAGCTCGGCGAACGCGGAGACCGTGCGGTCGCTATAGTCGACCGCCACCACCGTGGTGACGCTGCGGCGGATCGCCTCCAGCCGGGCCTTGCTGATCAGCATCGACATTTCCGATGCGGCGTGGCGCAAGCGAAAGCGCGGCACGTAAGCCGTCATGGTCTCGAAGACGAGCGCCCCGATCAGACCCACGATGGCCACCACCACCAAGGCCTCGATGAGGGTGAATCCCGAGCTCCTGCGCTTAGCGATGTCTCGTCGTCTCATGCTCCGTCGACCTCCGATCGCCGGTGTCGGGTACCGCGGGGGCGCGGTGAATCTTCGCCGTCGTCCTGGCGGAGATGCAGGACGCGTGCCAATCTCGGCGAGGAATGGCCGCGGCACTGCCAAGTGTTTCTATTCCAATACTTTGAGCGCCAGGCCCCGACGGCTCCCGGAGCCCGGACATGGCCGCCGCCGGAGGGTATGCCGAGGATTTGCCGAGGCCCTTCGAGGATTTGCTGGATCCCGGCCGGCTGAGGCGCTAACATCTTTCCGCCTCGGAGCATATCGGGAATCCCATGATCGACGACGACAACCCGCGGACCACCACGATCCTGACCGTCGACCTGCCGCCGGAGCTCGGCGAGCGGTTGCGGACGGCGATGCGCCGCAAGGGCCACAAGTCGCTGCACAAGATCACCCTCGAGGCCCTGGAGGCCTGGCTGCGGCGGGAAGAGGGGGAGTCGCCGCCGTGATCGGCCGGTTGAAGCCTTCGCGCGGCTCTGGTAGAACTGCCGACGTCGTCAAGCGAGGTGTTGTCATGAGAACCAACCGGATCGCCCTGATCGGTGCCGTCGCGCTCGCCGCCGGGCTCGTCATGCCCGTCGTCGTCCCGTTGCACGGCACCGTGGCCGCCGCCGGGCAGCCGTCGCGAAAGGCCCTCAAGAACGCCGACACGTACTGGAACAACGGCAGGACCGAGGCCGCCCTGGAGATCTACGAGAGCGTGCTCGCCGCCACCGAGCCGGGAGCGCCGGAGCGCGCCGGCGCCCTCTTCGCGGTGGCCGTCGCGGCCTTCGCCGCGGAGTCGGGCCACTACGACCCCCTGCGCGGACGCGAGCTTCTCGCCGAGCTCGTCGCCTCCTACCGGCTCCATCCCCGCCGCCTGGAGATCCTCGCCTTCGAGAGCCTCGCCGCCGCCGCCGACCGTGCCGCGGCGCGGGCCTCCGAGCTCGAGCGCCAGCGCCTGGAGCTGCGGGCCGCCGCCGCCGCCACCGGCGAGTCCCACGACACTCTCGCCGCCAAGGCCGAGACTCTGGCCGAGAAGCTCGCCGCGGCCGAGCGCCGGCTCGCCGCCCAGGGCGCCGAGCTGGCCGCGGTCAAGGAAGAGCTGGCGCGCAAGGAAGAGGCCCTCGCCAAGCTCACCGAACGCGTCGTCGGCCGGGCCGGCGACGGTTAGGCGCCCTACATCCCGAAGCGGCCCCGCGCCTCTTCCATCACCGCGTCGTCGATCGTGGCGTGGCCGTGGGAGCGGGCGTAGTGCTCGATGCCCTGGCGCGCCATCGGACGCACGAACTCGGGGATGTTCTCGAGCCGCGCCAGGGCCTCGGGCGTCCAGGCGACGCCGGCGTCCGCCGCCGCCTGCACCTCGCCGAGCATGCCCGAGAACGGGCACCCGCTCGCCGCCGGCTGCGCCGCCCCCTGTGCCGCGGGGCCGATCTTCACCCCCAGCGACTGCACGAGCTGCGTCTCGTAGGGGTTGGTCAGCATCGCGATCCGGTGCGAGCAGGTCGGACAGGCGTAGAGCGCGGTGATCGAGCCGCCGTCGTCGGGCGGTCCGGCCTGCTCCAGCTTCATCGGCTCGTCGCAGCTCACGCAGAGGAACTTCATGACGTCTCCAGTCGGTCGTAGATCGTGCGGGCGGCGGCCCGGATCGCCGCCGAGGGCGGCGCGCCGTCGTCCGTCCGGCCGCCGCCGAGCTCGGCGAGGGCCGGGTCGAAGGGGATGCGCCCCAGGCACGGCAAGTCGAGCTCGACGGCCGAGTGCGGGAAGAGCGGCCGCACCTCGCCGCAGCCGCGGCACAGGTAGCCGTCCATGTTCTCGAGATAGCCCACCACCCGCACGCCGTGCGCGGCGAGCGCCGCCGCCGAGCGCGCCACCACGCCGCGCGAGAGGTCCGACGGGATGGTGACGAGCGCGAAGGCGACGGCGACCGGCAGCACGCCGAGGACCTGGGCGAGCTGCACCGTGCGCTCGGTGCCCGGCGGCAGGTCGACGACGAGCGCGTCGAGCTCGCCCCATTCGACGGTGGCCAGGAGCTGGCGCAGGGTCGCGATCTCGCGGGTGGCGCGCCACACCTGCTCCTCGTCCGGCGCCACGCTGGCGATCTCGACCGGCCGCCCGTCTTCGAGCACGCTGCCCAGCGACACCACGCCGATGCCGTCGCGGCTCTTCGGCAGCGCCAGACCGCGCTCGCCGGGCAGCCAGGGGACGCCGGCGAGGCCGGCCATCGCGGCCTGGCAGGGGCCGTTGAAGTCGGCGTCGAGCACCGCGACGCGGCGGCCGTCGCGGCGCCAGGCGCGGGCCAGCGCCATCGTCAGCGTGCTCTTGCCCACCCCGCCCTTGCCCGAGGCGACCGCCACCACCCGGCGCACGCCGGCCAACGCCAGGGCGATCGCCTGGCCCTGGGCCTCGACCTGGGCGGCCACGTTCGAGCCGCCGTCGCCCGCGATGTCGTGGTAGGTCTTCATCCCAAGCAGCCCCAGCTTCCGCGGGCATCCTAGCAGGCACGTAGGGCAGGCGAAAGACGTCCCCAATAGAGGACGTTCTCTCCGCGGAAGCACGAGAACACGGGCCTTTGGGACCGGTACGGCCCTTGCACTTCAAGTCTGACGACAGGTCGAAGGTCGACCGAAAGGAGACAACCCATGAAGCACACCAAGCACGTTTTCCCGATAGCCCTTCTTGGTGCCCTGGTGGCGACCACAGCCGTTTGGGCGAATCATCCGACGCCTGGCCAGATGGGGCGAGTGACAATCCTCGCGCACGAGCTCGAAACCGCGGCCCACCGCGTCCACGTCGCCGCCGAACGCTCCTCCCACCACAACACGCGCGCGGAAGACGACGCTCTGCGCCGGCTGCACACGCTCGACCAGCGAGCGCGTCAATTCCATCGCGAGGTGGAACGTCGTTACCGGGCCCCGTACCACACCGAACCGGAGTTCATCCGTCTGTTCCAGGCTTTCAACAACGCCCGGCACGCCATGACCTATCTCCACGCCGTCCACCCCGTGCGCCGTGACTTCAACCGCGTCGAGCGGCTGATGTACGACCTCGTCGACTACTACGACGGCGACGGGCTCTGGCGCCGTTACGGCGGTCACCACAGGTTTCCCGCGGGGCGATACCGGTAGGCTGGCGGCAGGCGACGACGTCGGCGAGCATCCGGGCGGTCCGTGTGCTAGCCCATGTTTGACATGGTTCTCAGGGCCTGAGACCGGCAAAACCCCGGAGAATCGAGGACTTACGCCAGATTCCCGCTGGGGATTCTTGGGAGATCGCGCCCCTTGTAGTGACAAACTCCA
>Ga0299906_10000191_pt1 | contig 62686 bp, 54 predicted proteins | sample RVTome_14_FD_200259 | JGI IMG/M metagenome (GOLD analysis project Ga0299906, IMG submission 200259) | Soil microbial communities from uranium-contaminated site in the Upper Colorado River Basin, Wyoming, United States - RVT145D125 (version 2) ...
ACCATCACTTCCACTGTTTTCGCGTCAGGCCCTCGCACCAAGGGCTCGGGCCGAATTGCACGCAGCCTCGGAGAGCTCTTCACGCGGGCCACTGCAGTCGCATGAAACCCGCGAAAGGCCAGTTCTGGACACAAGCTGTTTTGTGCAACGCACTTGTGTCCATTACGCGGGAGCCTCCTCAGTGTTGTCGGCAAGGCCGCAAACTACGTCAGGACAGACCTACACCCTAAAGAACTCGCTCTTCTTCGACGACTTCGAGGATCCGCCCGGAGACTGGGCCCACGGCGGAGACGAGGACAATTGGGAGTTTGGGGTTCCGGCCGGCAAAGGGAATACGGGTCTCCAATGGAGTGATCCGGCTGCCGCATACAGGGGGGACTACTGCGTCGGGAACGACCTAGGGGCTGGCGCGGCTGACGGCGCCTATGAGCATGACGCCGACAACTGGCTGCGTACCCGCATCATCGAAGGCCTGGACGAGAACAACCCGACCTTCCTCCGTTTCCAGCGCTGGCTGTCCGTGGATCACTGGAGGACTGTCGCTTCCCTCGACTTCGCGGAGATCCACGTCATCGGGGATCCGGACGGCGCCTCGCCGGTGGAGACGATCGTTTGGAGGAATCACCGCGGCGTGAAGCACATCGACAATGCCACCAGCGATGGGGACTGGGTGGCGGTCGAGATCGAGATCACCGACGCTATCGTGAATGCGGAAGGTGAGATCCAGATCGAGTGGAGACTTCGATCGGACGACGAAGACGAGGGCATTGACGATCTGTACGGTGGCTGGACCATCGACGACGTCGAGGTCTTCGCGATCGAGCCCGTTCCCTGAGCTGCGAGTCACTCGCCAGGAGCGATAGCCATGTCCAAGACCCTCCTTCTTCGACTTGCCGTGGCGCTGGTAGCCTGCCGCGCCGCGCTCGGCCAGTGCGAGCTCCAGAGGCTGACCGCCCCGAGCCCCGAGACACGCTCCTATGGGAACTCGGTGGCCCTCTCCATGGGATTCGCGGTCGTCGGTGCGCCCAACGACTCCACGTTCGACCATGAAGGCGGCGCTGCGTACGTGTACCTCTCGACCTCGCCGGGGTGGGTGGAGCTCGCCACGCTGTTCGGAGACGATCCGGCCCGCGATCAAAGCGACCATTTCGGAGACTCCGTCGCGATCTTCGAGGACACGATCTTCGTGGGAGCCCCGGGCGAGTACTTCGGCGGTGCCTGCTGCGCCGGTGCCGCCTTCGTGTTCGAGTACGACGGAGCGCTCTGGAGCCAGACGGCGAAGCTGACCGCGAGCGATTCCGCCACCTTCCTGGGTTTCGGAAGCGCGGTGGCCCTCGAGGGCGATCGGGCCCTGATCGGGGCGCCGGGCGGCCTGGCGGGAGGCACCAGGGTCGGCGCGGCCTACGTTTTCGAGCGCTCCGGCTCGGTCTGGACCGAGATGGCCAAGCTGACGCCCTCGGATGGCGCGCTCTTCGATGCTTTCGGAAAGTCCGTCTCGCTCTCCGGGGACCTGGCGCTCATCGGCAGTGGCAAGGACGACGGAGGGGCAGCCTACGTGTACGACCATACGGCGGGCTGGGCGGAGGTCCAAAAGCTCGTTCCCTCGGATCCGGATCCGGACGATAGCTTCGGAAGTGATGTGGCGATCCTTGGCAACACGGCTGTGATCGGTGACCGGCGCGATGACACCATGGGGCAGAGCGCGGGCGCCGCGTACGTCTTCGAGAGGGACGGGTCGACGTGGACGCAGGCGGCCAAGCTGCTCGCGGATGACGGAGCCGCGCTCGACGGATTCGGCAGCTCCGTAGCCATCGAGGCCGAGAGGGTCGTGGTGGGCGCGACCGCCGATGTTCCGGGGTCAGCCTACGTGTTTCGCAAGCACCCGAGTGGTTGGACCTACGAGGGCAAGCTCGTCGCCAGCGACGGAGTCCCCTTCGACAACTTCGGGAAATCCGTCGCTGTCGCGGGAGATTCGATCCTCGTCGGGGCTCTGAACGCCAGCGGCCCCTTCGGCGACCGCGGCGCGGCGTACTTCTTCCAGGTGCCCTCCTTCGCCACCACCTACTGCTTCGGCGTCGCCTGCCCCTGCGTCAACGACGACCCCGTCTACGGCTGCGCCAACTCCTCCTTCGGCCTCGACGGCATCCCCCAGGGCGGCCTGCTAGCCGCCTGCGGCTCGGCGAGCGTGGCCTCCGACGACCTCGTCCTCACCGCTTCCCAGCTTCCGACCGGTCAATCCGGCATCTTCTTCATGGGGGGCTCCGCCATCGAGCTCCCGTTCGGCGACGGCAAGCGCTGCGTCGGCGCCGGCGGAATCCAGACCTCCTGACGTGTCCCGCGGGCGAGGTGTCCGGTCAGGGAGGCTCGGCGGAGGGTCTCGTCCCGGTCCCTCGGCGCTCGGGGAGACACTCGACCGCCGGTCGTTCGAAAAGCGGGCAGGTTTGGGTTCGCACCGCCGCAGGGCCAATCTGGCCGCTGCGGCCTCCCAGGGCGCATTTCGGGCAGGCGTGTCAGGAGATCTGGAATCGGGATCTTCCGCTACCTCCCGCCGGCGTTCTCCGGGCCCACCGGCACGATCACCCTCGGCCCCGGCATCGTCGCTCGTTCTCAGGGCTTCGCCACGGGCGGCCGCATCGACGCCGGCGAGACGTGGCACTTCCAGGGCTGGTTCCGCGACCCGACGGGGCCGTGCGGGACGGCGTTCAACCTGACCAACGGCCTGGCGCTGACCTTCGCGCCCTGACATGGAGGGCTCACGGCGGCGTGCCGGGTCGGAGCGCTTCGCTGGCTCCTTGCCGCCGCCCCCCCGGGGGCGAGAGGGGGGCGAGACCCCTCACGCTCGCCGCAGCGCCGCCAGGATCGAGCGCGTCGCGTGGCTCTTGTTGAGCGTGTAGAAGTGCAGCCCCGGCACGCCGCGCTCCAGCAGGTCGCGGCACTGCGTGATCGCGTGCTCGATCCCCGTCGCCATGATCGCTCCGGGATCCTCCTGGTGCCGGTGCAGCCGCTCGAGCAGCAGCGCGGGGATCGTGGCGCCGCACATCTTCGTGAAGCGCTCGACCTGCGCGACGTTCGTGATCGGCATGATGCCCGGAACGACCGGCGCCCACACGCCGAGGCGCCGCAGGCGGTCGACGAAGTCGAAGTAGCGGGCGTTGTCGAAGAAGAGCTGCGTGATGAGGAAGCTCGCGCCGAGGTCGATCTTGCTCTTCGTCCAGCGCAAGTCGTCGTCGGCGCTGGTCGACTCCGGGTGCGCCTCGGGGTAGCAGGCGGCGCCGATCGAGAGGTCGAAGTGCTCGACCAGGAACGCGATCAGGTCGGTCGCGTGCCCCAGGCCGTCCGCGGCGGGGCGGAAGCGCTCCTCGCCCTGGGGCGGGTCGCCGCGCAGCGCGAGCACGTTCTCGACCCCGCTCGCGATCAGCTGCTCGACGTTCGCGCGGACGTCGTCCTTGGTCGAGCCGACGCACGTCTGGTGCGCCATGCTCGTGATGTGGAGCTCCTGCTTGACGCGCGTGACGACCTCGTGGGTCCGATCGCGCGTCGAGCCGCCGGCGCCGTAGGTCACCGAGACGAAGTCGGGCTCGACCGCCTCCTTGAGGTCGGCGCACGTGCGCATCAGGTTCTCGGCGCCCTGGTCGGTCTTCGGCGGGAAGAACTCGAAGCTGAACACGGGCCTTCCGCGCCCGTAAAGGTCGGCGATCCTCACTTCTCGACGAGCTCCTGGAAGCGGGCGCGGAACTCCGGAGGCAAGGGGATGGGCTGCATGTCCTCGATCTCGACGCAGACCGTCGTGAGGCGCGCGTCGACGTGGACCTCGTCGTCCAGGACGACGCGGTACCTCAAGCCCAGGGAGGAGTTTCCGAGGTGGAAGCAGGTCACGCGCACGATCGGGCGGTCGCCGAAGCGCAGCGGCCGCTCGAAATCGACGTCCGAGTGCACGAGGGGCAGGCCGATCTTGCGCTCGAGCAGGAGGTGGTAGTAGCGCTGCCCGACGTGCTTCTCCCAGACCTCCTCGAAGACGTCGTGCAGGTAGTCGAAGATCCTCGGGAAGTAGACGATCCCCGCCGGGTCGACGTGGCCGAAGCGCACCTGGATCATCGTGCTGAAGCTCGTCATTCGAAGAGCTCCGGCCAGGTCTCGCGCACCGTGACGACGATCATCTCCGCCAGCCGCTCGATCAGCTCGCGGCCCTCCTCGGCGCTCGCGCCGGCCGGGTCGCCGCAGTACGCGCGGTCGGCCCCCGCCTCGCGGAAGCTCCTCGCTCCGGCGCGCATCTTCTCGATCAGCCCGATCGAGACCGGCGGCAGCGCCGCCAGCTCCTCGACCCGCACCGACGCCCCGTCGGCGGCCAGCACGAGGCTCGACTCGTAGCGCCCGGCGTGGCAGTCGCCGCTCGTGAACTCGGCGCCCAGCGTCTGCGCCCAGCGGCGCCGGGTGTTGTCGGGAAAGACGACCTGCGCCTTGCCCTTGCCGCGCTGCGCGTGGTCGAGCAGCACGCCGCGCAGGATCTCGACGTGCGCCGGCTCGAGGTGCCCGTTCGACAGCACGATGCGCTCGAGGCCCTGCTCCTCGAGCGAGGTGACGATGTCCTCGAGGACCGCCCACAGGGTCCCGGGCTGCAGCGTCACCGTCCCCGGGAAGCCCGCCGTAAAGTGCGTCAGCCCGTAGGGCAGCGCCGGCAGCACGAGCGCCTTCACGTTCCGCTCGGCGAGCTGCTTGGCCGCCGCCCGCGCCTGCGCGAGCGCGATCGTGACGTCTGTGTCCAGCGGCAGGTGCGGGCCGTGCGGCTCGGTGCTGCCGACGGGCAGGATCGCGACAGCGTCGGGCGCGAAGAGCTCGCCTGCCTCCGGCCACGTGCACTTGGCGAGGTCGGTCACGACGAGACCCCGCCGTCTTCCACCTGGGCCTCGACCTCGGCCTTGAGCACCTTCCGCGCGACCTTGCCGCGGTCGTTCTTGGGCAGCGACTCGCGCCACACGAACCAGCGCGGGTACTTGTGCGGCGCGAGCCGCGCCTTGACGTGCGCCTTGAGCTCGGCGGCCAGCTCGTCGCCGCCCGCGTGGCCCGCGCTCGGCACGACGAAGGCGAGCGGCTTGACGAGCGCGCCCTCGTCCTCCTTGCCGACGACGCACACCTCGGCGACGGCGGGGTGGGCGAGCAACGCGTTCTCGATCTCGAGCGGCGACACCCAGATCCCGCTGACCTTGAGCAGGTCGTCGTCGCGCCCCTCGTAGTAGAAGTAGCCGTCCGCGTCGCGGCGGAAGATGTCCGCCGTGGTGCACCAGTCCCCCTGGAAGGTCGCGTTCGACTGCGCCTTGTCGCCCCAGTAGCAGAGCGCCGTCGACCCGCCGCGCACGCGCAGCCGGCCGGGCTCGCCGTCCGCCACCCGCGCCCCGTCGGTACCGACGATCTCGGCGTCGTAGCCGGGGACGAGCTTGCCGAGGCTGCCGAGCTTCACGTCGCCGACGCGGTTCGAGATGTAGATGTGAAACATCTCCGCCGAGCCGATGCCGTCGAGGATCTCGACGCCCGTGCGCGCCTTCCACTCGCGGTAGAGCTGTGCCGGGAGGGCCTCGCCGGCCGAGAGGCACAGGCGCAAGGACGAGAGGTCCGCCGCGTCGATGCGCTCGGAGCGCAGCATGTGGTTGATCAGCGTCGGCACGCTCGTGAGGAAGGTCGGCCGGTGGCGCTCGATCTGGTCGAAGAGCTCGTCGGCCGTGGAGCGGCCCTCGAACAGCACGACGCTCGCGCCCACCCGGAAGGGGAACATCAGGTTGGTTCCCGTCGCGTAGCCGAAGAAGAGCTTGGGCACCGAGAGGCAGACGTCGTCCTCGCGGTAGCCCGCGACCTCGAGCGCGTACGTCTCGGTCGAGTAGGCGAAGTCCGAGTGGACGTGCACGCAGGCCTTCGGCCGGCCCGTCGAGCCGGAGGTGAAGAGCCACCCGGCGAGGTCGTCCGGGCCGGTCGGCTCGACGCTCGCCAGCTCGGAGTCGGGCGCCCGCTCGCCGAGCGCAGCCTCGTAGGACGTGAACGATCCCGGGTCGGCTCCGACGACCAGCACGCTCTCCAGGAACCGCGCGCGCTCGGCGACGTCCGCGATCTCGGGCAGCACGCTCGCGTGCGTGACGAGGATGCGCGCCTTCGTGTACTCGAGGTAGTAGGCGAACGCGTCCGCCTTGAGCAAGGGGTTCACCATCGCGAACACGCCGCCGGCGCGCAGCGTCGCGAACCACGCCTCGGCGAACTCGAAGCCGTCGGGCAGCGCCAGGAGCACGCGCTCCTCGGCGCGCAGCCCGCGCGCGCGGAACGCGGCCGTCAGGCGCCGAACGCGCTCGGCCAGCGCGGCGTAGGTGAGGCGCCGCTCGCCGCACACGAGCGCGACCTTGCCGCCGCGCCCCTCCTCGAGGTTGCGGTCGAGGTAGTACGTGGCGAGGTTGAAGCGCTCGGGCCACTCGAAGCTCGAGAGTCCGCTCATCGGCGCACAGGGTAGGAGCGTTCCTGCGGGAGCAGCAAGCTCGCGCCCGAGGTGCGGCGGGCCTCCAGCGCGCGGTGCGCCTCGGCGGCCTCCGCCAGCGGCCAGCGCTGCCCGATGCGGCAGCGTAGCACGCCGCTCTCCAGGAGCTCGAACACCTCCGCGGCGGTCGCGACCAGGTCCTCGCGCCGCGCCACGTAGTCCATCAAGGACGGGCGCGTCAGGAAGAGCGAGCCGCGACGGGCGAGCTCGGAGAGCTCGAGCGCGGGCCGCGGCCCCGACGACTGCCCGAAGCTGACCATCATCCCCATCGGCGCCAGGCAGTCGAGCGAACCCTCGAAGGTGTCGACGCCCACCGAGTCGTACACGACGTGCACGCCGCCCGGCGCGATCTCGCGCACGCGGGCGACGAAGTCCTCGTCGCGGTAGAGGATCGGGTGGGCGCAGCCGTCCGCGCGCGCCTGCTCTGCCTTCTCCTCGCTGCCGACGGTGCCGATCACGGTCGCCCCGAGGTAGCTTCCCCACTGGCACAGGAGCGAGCCGACCCCGCCGGCCGCCGCGTGCACGAGGATCGTGTGCCCGTCCTCGACCTGGAACGTGCGGCGCAGGAGGTACTGTGCGGTCATGCCCTTGACCATCACCGCCGCGGCGAGCTCGTCCCCAATGGCATGCGGCGCGTCGGGCAGCCGCACGAGCCGGCGCGCGGGGAGGTTGCGCCGCTCCGAGTAGGCCCCGAGCGGTCGGGTGGCGTACGCGACGCGGTCGCCGACCGCGACCTCCTCGACGCCCGCGCCGAGCGCCTCGACGACGCCCGCCGCCTCGATGCCGGGGACGAACGGCAGCTCGCCGGCCGGGTAAAGGCCCGTGCGGAAGTAGACGTCGATGAAGTTGAGCCCCACCGCGGCGTGCCGCACGCGCGCCTCGCCCGGCGCGGGGTCCTCGAGCTCGACCTCCTCCCAGCGCAGAACCTCCGGGCCGCCCAGCGCGTGCACCACGATCGCTCTCGTGCGCATGGCGCTCGAAGTGTAGCGACGGCCGACCTATTCTGAGCGCCGGAGAGAACCGTGGAGTTCCAGGACTACTACGAGGTGCTGGGCGTGTCGCGCGACGCGAGCCAGGACGCGATCAAGAAGGCGTACCGGCGCCTCGCGCTCGAGCACCACCCCGACAGGCACCCCGAGGCCGACCGCGCCGAGGCCGAGGCGAAGTTCAAGAAGGTGAGCGAGGCGTACGAGGTCCTCTCCGACACCGAGAAGCGGGGGCGCTACGACCGTTTCGGGGCGAGCTGGGAGCAGGGCCAGGAGTTCACCCCGCCCTCCGGCGCGCGGACGATGTCGCGCGAGGAGTTCGAGCGCGTCTTCGGCGGCGGCGGCGGGTTCTCGGACTTCTTCACGAGCATGTTCGGGGACCAGTTCCGGCGCGACTTCGAGGGCCGCGCGCGGCGCCACGCGCGCTACGGCTACCGCGGCGCCGACGTCCACGCGGAGCTTCACCTCGGCCTCGGCGACGCGCTGCGCGGCGGGACGAGCACCTTCCGCGTGCCGGCGTCGGTCGCGTGCCCGCGCTGCGGCGGCGTCGGGCTCGTCGGCGAGCACGTGTGCCCCTCGTGCGCGGGCCTGGGGTCCATCCAGGAGCCGCGCACCGTCGAGCTGAAGATCCCGGCCGAGGTCCGGGACGGGATGGTCCTGCGCCTGCGCGGGCTCGGCGAGCCCGCCGACGGCGCGGGCGAGCCGGGCGACCTGCACGTCACGCTGCGCATCGACTCCGACGACACCTACCGCGTGCGCGGGAGCGACGTCGAGGCGGACGTCGCCCTCGCCCCGTGGGAAGCGGTGTTCGGAGCCGAGGCCCTGGTGCGCACGCCGGCCGGGCGGGCGACGGTCAAGATCCCGCCCGACACGCGCGCCGGGGCGAAGCTGCGGCTGCGCGGCCAGGGGCTCGACGACGGCCGCGGAGGCCGCGGCGACTTCTACGTCGTCGCGCGCATGGCGCTGCCCGCCCATCTGACCGAGCGCCAGCGCGAGCTCTTGCGCGAGCTCGAGGACTCGCGGCCCGGCGCGGTCGCCGGCGGCGCGCGGGAGGCGAGCTCATGACGCGCGCCACGATCACGATCCGCGGCGAGCTCTACGTCACGCTCGAGGCCGTGGCGAGCTGCTACCAGGTCGAGGTGGCCTGGGTCGAGGAGGCCTACGAGCTCGGTCTGCTCGGCCGCGGGGAGCGGGTGAGCGGCGCGACGGCGGTGGAGGCGGCGATGCTGGACCGGGTGGGGCGGATCCTGCGGCTGCACCGGCAGCAGGGGGTCAACCTGCCGGGGATCGTGATGCTGCTGCGGTAGCCCTGCGGCGCTGCCGCAATGCGCAGCTCGCGAGCCTGGCGTAGATTGAATCCCGTGCGAGCCGACGAGATCCGCGCCGAGGCGTTCGCGCGCCTCTACGACGAGCTGCGCCGGCTCGCGCGCCGCCACCTCCTCGACGAGCGGCGCGACCACACCCTGCAGGCGACGGCGCTGGTCCACGAGGCCTTCCTGCGGCTCTCCGACGCCGGCCTGGGCGGCTTCGACGACCCCGCCGAGATGCAGCGCTCCGCGGCGGTCGCGATGCGACGCATCCTGATCGACCACGCCCGGTCCAGGGGTCGCCTGAAGCGCAGCGACGGTGCGCGCGTGCCGCTCGACGCAGTGCAGCTCGCCGCCAGCGGCAACCTCGGCGACGTGCTCGCGGTCGACGAGGCGATCGAGAAGCTCGGCGAGCGCAATCCGGACCTCGCCGAGCTCGTCCGCCTGCGCTTCTACGCCGGCCTGGGCGTCGAGGAGATCGCGGGGCTGCGGGGGTGCTCCGAGCGCACCGTGGTGCGCGACTGGGCCTATGCGAAGGCCTGGCTGCACCGGGCGCTCAAGGCCGCCGCCGACTGAGCGCCGGTTTCCCCGGAAACCGTGTCTCCCCTTCCGGGCGGACGTCGCCCTGTCGAGCGACCCCGGCCATTCGGGGCTCCTCGAACCAGGGAGGTGAATCGTGATCTCGTCCACTCTTCGATTCGTGCTCGTGTTCGTCCTCGGCGCCACGGTGGCGCTCGCTCAGGGCAAGGGCGGCGGTGGCGGCGGCGGTGGCGGCGGTGGTGGCGGTGGCGGTGGCGGCGGCGGCGGCGGCGAGGAGCCCCCGCCCGACGCGGCGATCGCGTACGTGGACGGCGATCTCGTGGTGATGAACGAGGACGGCTCGAACGTGACGACCGTGCTCCCGGTCGGACGCCGCGAGAGCCTGCGCGGACCGGCGTGGTCGCCGGACGACCTGCGCTTCGCCGTCGGCGGAACGCTGAACGGCGCGTTCGGCATCCACGTCGTCGAGGGCGGCTCCGCCGCGCTCCTCGTGCCGCTCGCGGGCCCCACCTCGCTCACGCCGATGCCGGACTGGTCGGCGGTGCCGGCGCCCGACGGCCGCCACAAGCTCGTCTTCGACGCCCTGGACGCGAGCTCGGGGTACAAGGACGTCTGGATCGCGAACGACGACGGCAGCGACGTCGTCGACCTGACGAACACGCCCGGCGCGTACGAGGCGTCGCCGGCCTTCTCGCCCGACGGCACGCGGATCGTCTACATCCGCGACTCGAGCGAGCTCGTCGTGGCCCAGCTCGGCCTCGTCGACGGCGCCGTCGCGATCACGAGCGAGCTCGTCCTCTACACGTCGCCGATGCTCCTCGCTTTCCCCGCCTGGGCGCGCACCCAGGACCTGATCGCCGTCTCCGAGATGCTCGACCTGCGGCTGCGGCTCGTGCTCCTCGACGCCTCCGGCTCCCCGGGTGCCCCCGTCGTCCTCACGGCGGGGAGCGCCGGCGACGAGCGCTGGGCCAGCTTCGCGCCCGACGACTCGCGCCTCGTGTTCCACCGCAGCGGCTCCGCGGGAGGGATCTTCGTGATCGGCCCCGATGGCACGGGCGAGACGCGGATCGCGAGCACGGGATATGATCCGCGCTGGCGCCATTAGAGCGTCTCCCCGATGGTGACAGACGGCTTCGAACGCTCGAGAGCCCTGTTCCAGCGTGCCCTGGAGCGACCGCCGCCGGAGCGCGAGCCGTTCCTCGCCCTCGAGTGCGCGGGGGACGGCGACCTCTTGCGCGAGGTCCGCTCGCTCTTGATCGCGCACGACGAGGCCGGCGACGACCCGGCGCCCCCGGCCCCCGGCGAGCAGCCGGGCGAGCGCATCGACCGCTACCAGCTCCTGGAGCGGATCGGCGAGGGCGGCTTCGGCACCGTGTGGATGGCCGAGCAGCTCGAGCCGGTCCGCCGCAAGGTCGCGCTCAAGGTCATCAAGCTCGGCATGGACACCAAACAGGTCGTCGCGCGCTTCGAGGCCGAGCGCCAGGCCCTGGCACTGATGGACCATCCGCACATCGCCAAGGTCCTCGACGGGGGCGCGACCGACGCCGGGCGGCCGTACTTCGTCATGGAGCTCGTGCGCGGCCAGCCGATCACCGCGTTCTGCGACGACGTGCGACTCCCCGCGGCGCGGCGCCTCGAGCTCTTCGTCCAGGTCTGCCACGCGGTCCAGCACGCCCACCAGAAGGGCATCATCCACCGCGACCTCAAGCCGACCAACGTCTTGGTGACGCTGCACGACGGCGTGCCCGTGCCCAAGGTCATCGACTTCGGCATCGCCAAGGCCACCTCGGCCGAGCTGACTCGGAAGACGATGTTCACCGGGTTCCGCCAGATGGTGGGCACGCCGGAGTACATGGCGCCCGAGCAGGCCGAGATGTCCGGACTCGACGTGGATACGCGCGCCGATGTCTACTCGCTCGGTGTGCTCTTGTACGAGCTGCTGACGGGCTCGCGACCCTTCGACCTCGGGACGCTGCTCGCGAAGGGCTACGCCGAGATGCTGCGCGTGCTCAAGGAGGAGGAGCCGCCGCGGCCGTCGACGCGCGTCAGCACCCTCGGCGACTCGTCGGCCGAGATCGCGAAGCGCCGGCACACGCAGCCGGGTGTGCGCTGAGCAGATCCCTGCGCGGCGACCTCGACCGCATCGTGATGAAGGCGCTCGAGAAGGACCGCGCCAGGCGCTACGACACCGCGAGCGCCTTCGCCGACGACGTCGGCCGGCACCTGCGTCACGAGCCCGTGAGCGCGGGCACGCCGGGCACCGCCTATCGGCTGCGCAAGTACGTCCGCCGCCACCGGGTCGGCGTCGCGGCGGGAGCGGCCGTGTCGACGGCGCTCGTGCTCGGTCTCGGCGCCGCAATGTGGGGCTTCTTCGCGGCGCGCGACCAGGCGCGCCGCGCCGAAAAGGGCGAGGCCGCGGCCCGGACCGAAGCGCTCCGCGCGAACACCGTGCTCGACCTCGTGGACGACATGCTGACCTCGCTCTCCCCGCACGAAGCCAAGGGCAAGAACTACACGGTCCGCGCGCTGCTCTACGAGTTCGACCGCGGGCTCGGCACGCGGCTGGTCGACCAGCCCGAGGTCGAGGCGTCGATCCATGGGCTGATCGGCCGGGTCTACCTCGGGCTCGGCTTGCCCGACAAGGCCGAGCCGCACCTGCGTGCGGCGCTGGCTACTCGGAGGCGCCTGCACGGCGACGTGCACGAGCACGTCCTCGAGAGCCTCGTCGCTGAGGCTCGCGCGCTGCACGACCAGGGCGATTGGCGCAGTGCGCTCACGATGCTCAGCGAGGCGGAAGCCATCGCGCAGGAGCTGGAGGGACGCGAGAGCGTGGCGCTGGGGAACGTCTTGTCGTTGCAGTCGGATCTCCTGAGGCACCTCGGCGACCTGGGGCGCGCCGAACGCCTCGGGCGGGAGGCGGTCGCGATGCTGCGTGCCCTCGACGTGCCGGAGCTCGTCGCGAAGGCCCTCGACACGGTCGGCGCGGCCCTGGCGGATCAGGGACGTTACGTCGACGCCGAGGCCCTCAGCCGCGAGGCCCTCGCCCTCGACCGCGAGGTCCACGGCGACCGGCACCCGAGCGTGGCGTCCCAGCTGAGCAGCCTGGCCAGCGTCCTAGAAGGTCAGAAGAGATTCGCCGAGGCAGAGACGCTCCATCGGGAAGCACTGGCGGTCGTCAGCGAGCGCCTCGACGACGACCATCCCCTGATCGCATCGTCCAAGGCGAGGCTGGCTGGATCGCTCTGTGAGCAAGGAGAGCTCGACGAGGCCGTCGGGCTGCTGCGAGAGGCGCTGGCGTTCCAGCGGGGCGCGCTGGGCAGCGAGTCCGCGGACGCGCTCCGGACCTTGGGCTGGCTCGCGAGGGCGCTCGGCGAGCAGGGCCTGCATGCCGAGGCGGAGCTCTTCACGCGCGAGGCCTGGGAGGGACGTCGGCGCCTTCTCGGCGACACGCACGAGGACACCCTGGACTCCCGCAGCAATCTGGCCTGGCACGCCAGACAACTGGGGCGCTGGAGCGAGGCCGAGCGGATCCGCCGCGAGCTCCTGCCCCTCCAGCGCGAGCGCTTCGGGGACGACGGCAAGGAGACCCTGTTCACGCTGAACCAGCTCGGACTGGCCCTCGCCGAACAGGGCCGTCACGCGGAGGCCGAGCCGTTCGCGCGCGAGGCCTGGGAGGGATACCGGCGCCTCTTCGGAGAGGCTCACGAGCACACCCTCACGTCCCTCGCCTTGCTCGCCCAGAACGCCGAGCTGCAGCAGCGATGGGAGGACGCGGAGCGGTTGCGCCGCGAACTGTTGCCGCTCCAGCGCCGAACGTTCGGCGAAGGGAGCCTCGAGGTCCTGCGAACGCTGCAGCAGCTCGGGTGGATCCTGGACGAGCAAGGCCGGTACGCCGAGGCCGAGCCGTTTACCCGCGAAGCCTGGGAGGGTTACCGGCACGCCCTCGGCGATTCGGACCCGAAAACCCTCACCGCGCACCACAACCTCGCCGTGCACGCGGAGAACCAGGAGCACTGGGGTGAGGCCGAACGCCTGCGCCGCGAGCTGCTGCCGCTCGAGCGCGAGCGCTTCGGCGACGACGGCCGAGAGACCCTCGACACGCTGCACCACCTCGGGTGGGCGCTCGGCGAGCAAAGGCGACACGCCGAGGGGGAGCCGTTCACGTGGGAAGCCTGGGAGGGACGCCAGCGGACGCTCGGCGAGGCGGACGCGGCCACGCTCCATTCGCTGAGCGGGCTCGCGTGGCACGCCGAGGGCCAGGGGCACCTGGACGAGGCCGTGCACCTGCTTCGCGAGCTGCTCTCGCTCCAGCGCGGGGCGCTCGGCGACGAGAGCCCCGCCGCGCTCCGCACGGTGGAGCGCATCGCGCTCGACCTCGCACGCGCCGGGCGAGCCCTGCTCGCGACGGAGGAATACGCGCAGGCCGAGCCGCTCCTGCGCGAGTGCGCGGCGATCCGCGCGAAGACGGCGCCCGGATCGTGGCTCCACTGCGACGCGCTCAGCCTGCTCGGCGCCGCGCTCGCCGAACAGGGCGAGCACGCCGAGGCGGACCCGCTGCTGGTCGAAGGCTTCGAGAAGATGGACCCTCCGGCGGCGGAGGCGGTGCGCAAGCGCGAAGCCCTCGAGCGCCTCGTCCGCCACTACGAGGCCTGGGGCAAGCCCGACGAGGCCACGAGCTACCGGGAGCAACTGGACGCGCTCCCGGTCGGGGGGTAGCGCTCACCCGTCCTTCTCGAACCCCCGGTACGGCCGCTCCTCGAAGCGGCGCGCGAGCTTCGCGGTCGCGTCGGACGCTCCCTCGCCGCGCGCCTGTTCGTAGTGCGCGAGCGCGTCCTCGCGACAGCCTTCCAGGTCGGCGATGCAGCCCGGCGCAGGTGGAACCAGGCGCGGTGGAACGGCTGCGAACGGCCGAGCAGGCGCAGCGCTTCCTCGAGCTCGGCGCGAGCTTCGTCGTGCCGTCCCAGGCGGAAGAGGCAGCGGCCGATACCGCCGTGGCACAGCCCCGGTGCTCGGCGACGCCGGCCTCGAGAGGTCATGACGCGCGCCACGATCACGATCCGCGGCGAGCTGTACGTCACGCTCGAGGCCGTGGCGAGCTGCTACCAGGTCGAGGTGGCCTGGGTCGAGGAGGCCTACGAGCTCGGGCTGCTCGGGCGCGGAGAGCGGGTGAGCGGCGCGACGGCGGTGGAGGCGGCGATGCTCGACCGCGTCCTGCGCATGCACCTGCAGCAGGGAGTGAACCTCGCGGGGATCGTGTTGCTGCTCGGGTACGGCGACTTCACTCGGCCTCGAGGGGGCGAGAGGTCCCCGGGCGCTTTCATCGCGAGCCAGGATACCCGTGGTTGGCCGAGGCCGACCCTTGACACGACGAGGCGTCGGCGACGAATGGGCATGGCCCGGTGGCTCCCTGCGCTGCTTGCGGCTCGCCATCAGGCGACTGATCGCGTCCGCGAGCCGCGCGACGAAGCGCCCGAGCGAGTCGAGCAACCACCTCTGCAGGCGCGAGTTCGCCTTCACCAACGTAATCGGGCTCGAGCTCGCGAAGCGGTCCTGGATCCACGCCTCTCCTCGCTGGACGATCAGGGCGTCATCGACTTCGACCAGGGCTTCCAGATTGGCGAGCGAGAATGGATCCAGGTTGAAGCTCCCTACGAGCAGGCGGCGCCCGTCGACGGTAGCCACCTTCGCATGCAGGACCGAGTCACTCCATTCGCGGATGGTGACGCCGGACGAGAGCAGCCGACGATATAGGCTCCTCGTGGCCGCGCGCGCTAGTGGGTGATTGCTCTGGCCAGCAAGCAGCAGTCGGACCTGAACACCGCGCCGAGCGGCAGCAGTGATGGCGCGAACGATCCCGGGGTCGGGCAGGAAGTAGCCGTGCGCGACGTGGATGCGCTCGCGTGCGTTCGTGAACGCGTCGAGGTACCGCCGCCGCAAGCGCCAGCCTCCCCCGAGGCCGCAAAAGTAGATGCGCAGCGAACCATCGACCGAGCGGAGGCGCTGCCCGCGGACCATCTGCGCCAGGCGTGCACATTGCGGCCCGCGGATCTCCAGCGCGAGGTCCGCCCAGCCCACGCGAACAGCCTCATCCAAGTTTTCGTCGCCGATGTTGATCCCGCCGAGAAAGGCTACTTCGTCGTCGACCAGCAGGACTTTGCGATGGTTGCGGCCAAAGCGACCGGCCAGCAACGAGAGCAAGCGGTTGTGGACCCGGACGGTGCAGCCGGCCTCGCGCAGCGCTGCGGCGACGGCCCGCCCTCCGCGCGCCGAGCCCCAGCCGTCGATCAGCACCTCCACCGTCACTCTCCGAGCGGCAGCAAGAGCCAGGGCTTCGATGAAGCGCGCGCCCACCCCACGAGGCGCAAAGGCGTACACCTGGAGGTGCACGCTCCGGGTGGCGCTCGCAATGGCGGAGAGCATGCGCGGATAGGCTTGCTCGCCACCGTCGAGCAACTCGACCAACTCCGGGGCGCCGGCCGAGGCGTCGCTGCGACTGAGCACGAGCGTGGCGTCCATCTCGCAAGCACGGGTCACCGGCGCCCTCGGTGCGGGCCGGACGAACCTGTCCTGCCGTTCTGCGGAATGCTCTCTGGTCGTTCGCTCATGGGGCGAATCCAGTGCTCGAGGAGCTCGGTCGAGGCCCGGCCAATCCGACGAGCAGGATCTCACTATCGTCTCGAGCGATCAGCGAGACCGCATGCTCAGCCGTGATGCCCGCGCCGTCACCCGTGGTCAGGACGACGTCGCCCATCTGCACCTCGCCAGTCACGATGTGGAGCCAGACGCTGCTCCGCGGCGCGAGCTCGTAGGCCAGGTGCCGCCCTGAATCGAGGATGGCCGAGTAGACATGGGCACTCGATTGGAGGTGCAGCGATCCCTCACGCCCGTTCGGCGACGCGACGACGCACAGCACGCCCCGGCGCTGCGCGATCGAGAAGCGCTTCGTCTCCAGGCCGAGCCGGAGCCCGCCGGGCGGGGAGGACAGCGAGATCTGAAAGATGCGGGCCCAGTCGCTCCGCGACGCGTTGGCCTCCCGGTGGCGAATGCCACGCACGGCCGTCCTGCGCTGGAACTCGCCTGCGTAGGTGACACTAGATCCGTCCGTCGCGCCCCCACGTGCAAGCGCGCCCTCGAAGACATAGGTGATGACTTCGGCCTCGCGAAACGGGAGCAGGGGTACGCCTGCTCCTGGTGGAAGACTGCCTTCGCTCATGGCAATCAGCCCCTCGAACTCGCCTGCGAGCTCTGCGAGTGCATCTACACCATTCTTCGGGTAGAGGGTGAGCCAGACATCCCGCTGTCGTCGTTGAACGTGCTCCCGCTCCGCGGACCTACGCAACGTGATCATCGTCGCTTCTCTCGACGCAGCGCCGCTGTCGTTGTGCGTCCCGCGACCTCGACGTCCGGATCCCGGCGTTCCTCGAGGCCGGTGTTCTGCTCGGCTTCCCATAACACGAGCAACGCGAGGATTGGCGTCTTGTTCATGGCCGACGAGGCGAACGTCAGAGGGCGCGACGACCACTGATAACGCGCAGGAGGACGATGATGATGGCGACCACGAGGAGAACGTGGATGAAGGCCATTGACGGTGTAGGACGAAACCAGGCCGAGCAGCCAGAGGACGACCAAGAGGACGGCGATGGTGTAGAGCATTACGAGCGTTCTTTCTCGTGGACTTGATTCGATGAGCGATTCCTCGCGCCCACACAGCCGCTCCGACCCGGAGGGGGAGGATCGGGGCCTTCCCACGGCACCCTCACCCCTTTGCCGAGGAGGTCTATTTCTTCGGAGCGGACGGCCTGTGGCCGGCGTCCGTCTTGGGCGTCTCGCCCGGCCTCGGCTTCTTGAAGTCGTTCTTCTTGGCCTCATGATTCACGTTCCCGTGGGGCTTCTTGTCGTCTTCCATGCAGTTCTCCTTTGTCTTGCGTATCACGCTGGTTTCCGTGCCGCGCGGGCCGATGGCCGACCCTTGATGACGCGGCCCGCTCGTCGGGGAGCAGTTCTCGTGCCAATGCTGGTCAGCCCGGGCCTCCTGAGCACTTGCGCTCGACCCCCAACCCGCCTGGCCGTAGCCCGCGCCCGTTCGGGTCCCGTTCGCCGGGTTCGCTCTCGCTCGGCAGAGTCAACCTGATGCAGTCCACATCATCTTGATGGAGCGTTCCTTCGCACCTCTTCGCGGATCCATGTTCCGCTGCGATTCGTCGAGGCGCTGGACCGACCGCCTGGCGCGTGCTGCCCGGGATGCCGCGGTGCTGGGCTCCCTAGGCGAGGCTGGAGTGAGGACCCGCCGGCACGGGCGTTGCGAGGACGGTCGCTCATGAAAACCAAGAACATGCTTCTGTCTGCGCTCGCCGCCCTCGTTCCCGCCTCCCTGATCGCGGTCCCGGCCGTGGCCCAGGAAGGTCAAAGCCCTCAAGGCCAGGTCAAGGACGCGGCCGCCAGCAAGACTCGCCTCGGAGCACCGCTCACCTTCAGCGTCGAAGGGCTCACGAAGGACAACATCGAGCGCGTCGCGCGCAGCCTCACGTCTTTGACGGAGAACGTCTACGTGTGCGCTCAATGCATGCACGAGGAAGCCAGGCCTGGCAGGTGCATCCCGTGCAACGTCGACCTGGAAGCCAAGAAGCGGCCGATCCTCTCCGCGGCCGTGCCTTCCCTCCAGGACGCGAACATCCGTCTGACGCCCTTTGCCGCACGGACTCTGCGCTACTCGGATCTCCTACGCACGCTGAAGACGGACTCGGTCGAGCTCGACAGCGCGAAGTTCCCTCTCGCCGGTGAAGCGCGTCTCGTGCTGCGCGGGGGCTCGTCCGAGGATGCCAAGGCGATCGATACGGCCCTCGAAGACTCCAAGCTCTTCGACACCGTCAATGCCCGTTACGACGTTGCATCGGCCGAGATCCAGGTCGTGGTCCATGCGAACGCGACCCCTCCCATGCATGACCAGGTGGTCGCCGTCATCGACGCGCTCGAGACCAAGGCCACTCTCGCGGACGTGATCTGGGGTCCGCTGCCGATCCCGGCCAAGACCTGACACCGGGGACCGGGGTGGGGTCGTCCGGCACCGCAACGCGCCTGACGCCGCACTCCTGCCCGAAGAGCGAGGCGGTCGAGGGAAAACCTCGACCGCCTCGCTCTTCGCTCTTCCGGATTCCAGCTTCTCGAGCGGCCGGTCGCCGGGTCGCTCAAAATGATGTATCGTCGCTTCAGCTCGAAGGGAACCGATGCACGCCGAGGATCTGGACCACGAGGAGCTGTTGGAGCTCGACCCCGAGCGAGGCCTGATCCGGTTCGCTGGACAGCGAGCGCTCCTCCTGGACGCGGTGGCGATGGGGCTTCTGCGGAAGTACCTCGTCGAGAACTTCGGTCTCACCGCGGCTCGCGCCGTGCTCACCCAGTTCGGCTTTGCACACGGCTGGCGCATGGCGGAGGCCATGCAGGCGGAGTTCGAATGGGACAGCGCGGAGGACTGGCGCCGCGCCGGACCACGGATCCACTCGCTCGGAGGTCTCTTCCGCGTCGAGCCCGGTGGCGAGGACCCCCTCTCCAAGGCGGGGACCACGCTGCTCGCATCCTACGAGGCCGAGCAGCACCTCCTTCACCTCGGTCGCTCAGACTCGGCCGTATGCTGGACGATCTCCGGCTTCACGAGCGGCTACGTCAGCCGCACTGCCGGCAAGGACATCTACGTCCTCGAAGATCGCTGCATGGGCAAGGGCGACGTGGCGTGCCACCTCCTGGGGCGCACGCCCGAGGAGTGGGGTGACGAGCGCGCCGAGGAGCTCCGGTTCTTCAATGCGGAGCGGCTCGAGGAGTGTCTCGACGTGTCGCTTCGCCGAGTTACGGAGAGCTTGAAGTCGGCCGAAAAGAAGCTCCGCGCCCGTCGTCGAGCAGTGGAACGCGTGGCTCCAGATGTCGACGAGCCGCTGGGAATCATCGCCAAGAGTCCGGGGATGTCGCAGGTCGTAGACCTCGCGCGCCGGGTGGCGAAAGTCGATGCCACCGTCCTGATCACCGGCGAGAGCGGATCGGGCAAGGAGCGGATCGCGAGGCTCGTCCACGACGAATCGACGCGCGCGGCCGGGCCGTTCATCGCCATCAACTGCGGAGCCATCACGGAGTCGCTGTTCGAGAGCGAGCTCTTCGGCCACGCGCGCGGCGCGTTCACGGGCGCCACTCAGGACCGTCCAGGTCTCTTCGAGGCCGCCAACCGGGGAACGCTCCTCTTGGATGAGGTCGGAGAAGTCTCGACCGCCATGCAGGTCAAGCTCCTGCGGACGCTCCAGGAGGGAGAGGTCCGGCGCGTCGGCGAGAACAAGAGCCGAGCGGTCGACGTGCGCGTCTTGGCCGCCACCAACCGTGACCTGGCCCTGGGCGTCTCGGGCGGCGCCTTCCGGCAAGACCTCTATTATCGGCTCAAGGTGGTCGAGCTCAATGTTCCCCCGCTTCGCGAACGCCGAGACGATATTCTGCCCCTTGCTCGGGTACTGCTCGCGAACGCCGCCATCCGAATGAAGCGCAAGATCTCGAGCATCGCTCCGCCCGCCGCCGACCAGCTCCTGCGCTACGCGTGGCCAGGGAACGTGCGCGAGCTGGAGAACACGATGGAGCGTGCGGTCGCCCTCGCGCGAGGAACTCGGGTGGACCTCGAGGACCTGCCCGAGGAGATTCGCCGGGCGGTTCCCACGTCTGCGGCGATGGCTGGCGCGGTGAAGCGGCTGGATGAGGTCGAGAAGGAGTACATCCTCGCCGCGCTCGAGCTGAACGGGGGAAACCAGACCCACACGGCCCGGCAGCTCGGCATCGGCTTGGCGACGCTGTACCGCAGGCTCAAGGCCTACGGCCTCGTCGGCAGCAAGAACGCGGGTCCGAGGCGCCCTCGCGCGAGGAGCTGAGACGACCGCCGGCGTTGCAGAGCCCCCTTCGAAACGACCGACCCGCGCCAGTGATGGAACCGGGAACCGGGGGGGGCCACCGAAACCTCGAGTTCGACCCTTGCAGCTTCCATTCTTGGGCCTACAAGGATCCCACATGCAAAAATTGCATCTCCAAAGCCCGTGAAGCCGGCAGAGGTGATCACGCGGGGGCAGTTCCTCTCCGATCGTCATGGAAAGACGTTCGCCGACGTCCTGAACGATCCGGCCACGCCGTTCGACGAGGTGCTCGCGTTCTTCAACGACGCAGAGCGCCAGCAGCGAATGGAGAACGCCGAGATTCACCATGACCGGGCTCCCCTGGCCGGAGTCGTGCGCGAGCTCGAGTCGGAAACGGTCCTCGGACCGTTCTTCGCGACGCCCGACCGACGACGCAGCAGGCGCCTACGCCAGGCCATCGGGGTGCTGGTGCGGCTCATCATGGAGCGCCGTGGCTGGCGGACGACTGGCAAGAAGGGCTCTCTTGGCGTTCGCGGTGGTTCTGGCTCAGGAAGTCCGGATCACAATACGGGCGGCTTGGCACTCTGGTTCCTCCGCGCCGAGCGATACCACCGCGAGAGCGGCATGCCCTTTCGTTCCAAGCGCGAACTTTGCGAGGAGCTCGAGAGCGCTGACTCGACCGACTCCAGCGTCGAGAGAGACCCGCATGAGAGCGCGGTACCTTCGCAACGTGACGAGAACTCAGGAATACCGCGACGTCCCAAAGGAAGACAAGGAGAGACGCTGATCCCATGAAAACAGCAACCCAATTCTCGACGGCTGCACAGAAATACGCCCAGGCGCACGCGGCGCACTACGCGGAGCGCGACTTGCTCGGTGCGCTCCGATCCTATTGCCAGGTCATCGCGTCGCACGCCGGCGCGCCCGAGGCGGGCTACTCACGCGCTCAAATCCTGGGGATCGTGAACCAAGTCGTTCCCGCGGCAGAGCTGCTGGCAGCCCAGACCGAGCTCGCCCTGCAGCACCTGCGACTCGACAGCGACGGTACAGCGACGGCGAGCCCGGCATGAAGCGGGACCGCACGCTCGCTCCCAGGTCCACCCGGGAAGAGGCGCAAACGTCGTCGGCGGGACTGCCAAAGGGTTGCGGGCTCGTCCGGTCCCTCGCGTCTCGTTACGTGGCGGTCCTGCGGCTCCATGCCGTACGATCGGAGCAGCTCGTGACCGTGGTCGGACGTTCACCGGACCCGGGCCGACGGAGTCTCAGCGGGCATCCGTTTCACGCCGCGCTTCCTCCGTCGTCTCGCTGCACGAGTCCACGCGCGTGGGACGCGAGCATGCCCGGTCGAGAAGGCAGCTGCCCTGCGAACCCGTGGAAGGTGGCCTAGGAGGGCTGCATATGGCCATGCACCTTGGACTCGTCCAGACAACTCGGATGGAGCAGCGGCTCCTTCAGTCGCCGCAGATGATCCAGGCGATGCAGATCCTCCAGCTCTCCTCGCTGGACCTGCAGGAGAGGATCGAACAAGAACTCCTCGAGAACCCCCTCCTCGAGAGAACGGAAGGTCAGGAGGGGAATGGCGCTGCGAATGACGGGGCGGCGACCGAGGGCCGCCGGGAAGCCATCGATGCCGTGATGGCGATGCGCGATCGGGACAGGTGGGATCCCGACCTGCGCGGGCGGCGTGGCTCGATCGAAGATTCGGACAGGAAGCACGAGGCCATGCAGAACTCGCCGGCTCGCCATCACAGCCTGGGCGAGTCCCTGCTGAGCCAGCTCGCGCTCATCGAGCTCGATGAGCGCCAACACGAGATGATCGAGTTTCTCGTGTTCTCGCTGGATGCGCGCGGCTACTTGCCTTGCTCCCTCGCGCTTCTCGCCGAGGAGTGCGCGATCGAGGGAGCAACCGAGGACGAGCTCTCCCGACTGCTCGAGGAGATACGTCGTTCCACGCATCCAGCCCTGGGTGCGATCGACTTGCGCGAGTGTCTCCTCCTTCAGGTCGGCGAAGAGGACCAGGGACACTCTCTGCTCCGCACACTGATCACGGAGAGACTCGCGGATGTTGCAGCCAATCGACTCCCTCACATCGCGCAATCGACCGGACACTCGGTCGCGGAGGTCGGACAGGCGATCGATCTCCTCCGCAATCTCGATCCGCGCCCTGGCAGCGCTTACGGTGAAGCTCCCTCCGAGATCATTCGCCCGGAAGTGGTCGTCGAGGAGATCGACGGCACCTTCCAGGTTCGCTTGGCGCGCGAAAGAGCTCCTGAGCTGAGGATCAGCGCGGACTACATCAAGCTCTTGCGCGAGGCCCCCCGCGGCGATCACGTGCACACATGGATCCGGCAGCGTCTGGGCTCGGCCCGCTGGTTCATCGACGCACTCGAACAGCGCCAAGGCACTCTCCTCAGGATCGCACGAGCGATCTTCGAGCGTCAGGCGGCCTTCCTCGAGGAGGGACGTGACGCACTGCAGCCGCTGCGCATGCACGAGGTCGCGGAAGCCACGGGCGTGCACCTCTCGACGGTCAGCCGGGCGGTGTCCGGCAAGTACGCCCAGACGCCTCACGGGATTCTGCCCCTGCGCTCCTTCTTCTGCGGGGGCATGGCCCGGGCTTCGGGCGGGATGGTGAGCCAAACGTCGATCCAGGAGGAGATGAAGCGGTTGGTTGGGGAAGAGGATCCGAGCAACCCCCTTTCCGACAACCGTCTGGCCGAGCTCCTGCGCGAGCGCGAGGGGATCGGGCTCGCCCGCCGGACGATCACGAAATACCGCAGAGCCCTGGACATCTCTTCCTCGGGCAAGCGGCGTGTCTTCTGAGCTCGCCGTCGATGAGGCGATGAGGCGCGCAGGCGCTGCCCAGCTCGAGCGCGGCCTACGTGCCTACGTCCACGCCTCCAGGGACCTGGGCCCGACGTGGTCTGCGTCGGCGTGCTACCACCCGTGCTGACGGCGCGGCGCGGCGCTCAGCGGTCCTGCTCGAAGCCGCGGTAGGGGCGCTCCTCGAAGCGGCGCGCGAGCTTCGCGGTCGCGTCGGACGCTCCCTCGCCGCGCGCCTGTTCGTAGTGCGCGAGCGCGTCCTCGCGACGACCTTCCAGGTCGGCGATGCAGCCCAGGCGCAGGTGGAACCAGGCGCGGTGGAATGGCTGCGAACGGCCGAGCAGGCGCAGCGCCTCCTCGAGCTCGGCGCGAGCGTCGTCGTGCCGCCCCAGGCGGAAGAGACAGCGGCCGATGCCGCCGTGGCACAGGCCCGGGTGCTCGGCGACGCCGGCCTCGAGCAGGCGGCGCAGCTGGGCGATCGCACGCAAATTGCGGTCGACGTCCGCGTCGTTCGGGCTGTTCACGACGCGGAATGCCTCGCTGAAGAGCGCGCCCGGGTCGGCGATGGCCGAGCGCTGGCTCGTCACCAGGAGGCGCGCGTCCGGATCGATCACGACGCCGGTGGGCTCGAAGGGGGTGGTGAGGCTGAACTTGGCCCGCGCTTCGTTCAGCTTTACCGTCTTCTCGACCGGCTCCTCGCCGCCGAGCGCGGCGAGGGTGACCTCCAGCTCGAACGGCCGGTCCGTGCCCTCCTGGAGGACCGTCCCTTCGACCTTCCACCGCGAGCCGGATTCCTTGGCCTCGTACTCCGCGGTGAGCACCGGAAGGCCGGGGCGCTCCCACTGCTCGACGACCTTGCGCGCCGCGCCGCCGGCGCCGACGAGCGCATCGCGCAGATCGCCGAAGCCGACCGGCGCCGATCCAGGCACGCGGAGGTCCTGGAAGAAGCGAGCTAGCGTGCGGTCCATCGCCTTGGTGCCGACCGCGTCCTCCACCATCTGGAGGAGCATCATCCCCTTCTCGTAGGCGTGCACGCGGTAGGTGCGCGGATCCATGCTCCCGCCCCAGCCGTCGATCTCGCGGAAGGCGATCTCGTGCGCTTCGGCCGCCGCGCCCGCGACCGCTTCGATCGCCGCGCGGCGCTTGAGCCGCGCGGCGGGAGCACCGCGATCCGCCGCTGCGAAGGAGAGCTCGGAGTAGGTCGCCAGCACCTCGTTGGCGAAATCGCGGAAGGGCACCTCGCGGCCCCACCAGGTGTGGGCGACCTCGTGTGCCACGAGGTCCTGCGCCCAGGGCGCGTCGGGCACCGCGAAGGCGCCCTTGCCGACGAGCACGTAGCCGACCTCCCCGTAGCCGCTGCCCTCGCCGAACGCCGCGGGCATCTCCACGAGCGTGAACCGGTCGCGCGCGACCGCGCCGAAGCGGCCGACGTAGTGCTCGAAGGCGCGGCGCGCGGTCGCGAGCAGGATGCCGGCCGCCTCCTCGTCGCCGGGGAACACGAACGCGTCGAGCACCGAGCCGTCGTCCGTCGTGACCTCCTGGACGGCGTACGGTCCCGCGACGAGCCCGACGTTGCGCGCGGGCGACTCCTGCTCGAAGGTCCAGGCCTTGCGGTCCGCGACCGCGTCGACGCCGGCGAGACGGCCCGCGGTGCGCACCTGCCACTCCGCTGGCGCCTCGACGACGATCGACATCGCAGCGGAGTCGTCCGGCGGGCGCGGGTACCACGCGACCTGACCGCGGACGTAGGTGCGGTCCGCCCCCACGGTCGAGCGCACATAGCCACCGCGCTCCTCCGAGAAGCGCTCCAGCGGAGAGCCCGTTGCAGCGAGCCCCAGCGTGAGAGCGTCGCCGTCGCCGAGCCCCAGAGCGGACAGGTCGATGCGCAGCTCGTCGCCGTCCGCCGTGAACGGGACCTCGCGTTCGCCCGCCGTCACCGAGCGCACCGTCATCGTGCGCTGCAGCGCCAGATCCCACGCCGACGGCCGCCCTTCGGCGCGCCCGCTCAGGGTTGCCGACACGTCGAGGCTCGCCTCGTTCACCACGACGTGCAGACGGGCGTGCTCCAGGTCGATCGACGCCTGTGGCGCGAGCACGAGACCCAGGAAGCCAGCGAGCGTCGTCATGGAGCCGCTCATGATACCGAAGGAGAACGCCGAAAGTCGGCTACACGCTGGCTCGTGCCTCGTCGGTACCATCGCCCCGTACGGCGAAGCCCGGTACCCGGAGGCCGCTCGGCGCGAGAACCGTGCTGGAAGCCGACTCGAAGTAGACTCGTGGAAGTGAAGACGTCGCCCTCGATGGTCGTGCTCGTGGCCGTGGCGAGCTCGCTCGCCACCGTCGGCGCCATCGAGCTCCTGCGCGGCTCGCCTCCGGGCTCGCGATCGTCCGCGGCCCTCGAGCCGCCGCCCGAGCCTCCCGCGGCCCTCGCCCCGCGCGGGGTCGGGCCGCTCGTTCCGGCGGCGCGCGCTCCGGACCAGCCGACGGACTACGAGGCTCGCCTGATCGAGCTCGAACGGCGCATGAGCGCGCTCGAGCTCGCATCGACCGCGCGCCGCCGGCCGGAGACCTCAGCCACGGGCGAGCTGCCCCCGCAGGACGAGCTGCGCGAGCTCGTCCTCGACTGGGTGGCCGAGGAGCGCGAAGCGCGCTCGCGCGCCAGGGGGCTCGAGGAGGAGGAAGGACGGCGCAAGGAGCTCGAGTTCAAGGCCCGCTACCAAGCTCACATGCTGGCGCAGGAGCACGGCCTCGCTCGATGGCAGGAGGACGAGTTCGCCGAGCTCTTCCTCGAGACGAGAGTGCGGGCCGAGGAGATCGAGAAGAGCATCGACCCGCGCGCGGACGACCCCGAGGAAGTCGAGGCGCGCTGGGCCGAGTTCGACGAGTGGGTGGAGCAGCGCGAGCGAGAGCTCACGGCGCGACTGGACCCCGCCCTGTACGAAAAGATCTACGGCGAGGACTAGGCGCACTTCCTCCTTTCTGGGCGCGGAGGTACCCTGGAGCGACCCCGACCCCACCGCCAGCCTGCCGCCAGAAGGAGGAAGTCTGATGTGGTCCCCGCGCCTCTTTCTCGCCGTGGCGCTCTTCGGCGGTTCGACCCGTCCGCTCCTGGCCGACGTCCTGGTCGTGGACGCCTCAGGCGCTGGAGATTTCACGGACCTGCAGCCCGCGGTCGACTTCGCGGCCGACGGCGACACGCTGCTGGTCAAGACCGGCACCTACGGCCACTTCCGTCTGGATGCCAAGGGATTGGTCGTGCTCGCCGAGGCGGGTGCGACGGTCACGATCCAGGAGCTCGTTACGGACACGTCGATCTCGAATCTTGGGAAAGGACAGATGGTGTTGCTCTCGGGCCTCGTCTTCCGCGGGCTCGGTGAGCACGCTGACGGCCTTTGCTTGTGGAGGAACACCGGTCCGGTGCGAGTTCAGAGCTGCACTTTGCTGGGCGGCGATGCGCTCGAGTATCCCGAGGGGGACGGCGGGAACGGAGCCTACGTCTGCGAATGCCCCGACGTCGCCTTCACGGACTGCACGATCCGCGGCGGGCACGGGAGTGACGATGGCGACGACCCCTGTTTCGGCTGCCAACTCGGAAGCGGCGGATACGGAATGTGGATGGATCGCTCGACCGTCACGGTCAATCGCTGCACGATCACCGGTGGCGACGGGGGGAGCAGCCCGTCCTGGGGTGGCGACGGTGGCGATGGCGGCCACGGAGCCGCCCTCGACAACTCCAACTACGTCGCCGTGGACAGCCGTTTCCAGGGCGGCGACGGAGGAGACAGCTCCGACGTCTTCCCGGTGTGCGGCCGCGGAGGAGCGGGGCTCTGGGTCGAACCCACATCCGTGGTCCACGAGCTGGCGTGCTCCTTCGCGGGAGGGAAGGCCGGCAGCACGTTCGGCGGGGAGTGCGCCGACGGGCAGGACGTCGTGGGGTCCGTCACCTCGCTCTCCGGTCCTGCGCGCGCCATGCTCACCGAACGCGTCGTGCGCGAGGGTCAGACCTACGACCTCGCGTTCCACGGGGCCCCGCGAGACGCGGTCTACCTCGCGTCCTCGCCCGCCACGCTGTACCGCTTCCTACCTTCCCTGCGCGGCGTGCACCTGCTTGCGCCGATCCAGCCGTCGAGCCGGGCTCGCACCGGCACGATTCCGGGGAGCGGGGCCTTCAGCATCACCGTGACGCAGCCGGACCTGCGACCCGGCGAGCAGAGTCGGATCGTCCACACGCAGGCGATCTTCGTCGACAGGCTGGGCGCGCCGATCGTGACGAACCTCCAGAGCCTGGTCGTGCTCGACTCCGGCTTCTGAGCCGGCCCTACTCGCCCCCGAACCCCAGGTCGAGCTGCTGCCACTCGCGCGCCCGCGGCGCCGCTCTGTCGCCCGAGGCCAGCCAACCCGCGAAGTGATTCCTGCGCGGACCCCAAAGTGACCGGCATTGGCGCTAGCACGGCTACTCGTAGCTGCGGATCCCGCCGGCGGTGTCCGCCACCAGCAGGGATCGCGTCCCGCCGTCCACGCGGATCCACACCGCGGCGGGGCTGCCAGGCGTCTGGATCAAGCCCAGGTCCTCGAGGCGGTCGCCCGCGGCGGCGCCGGGATCGAAGCGCAGCACGCCGATGCCGATGCGCATCACGGCCAGGTAGACGTGGACCTCCCCGCCCTGCTCGTCGACGGCAAGCCCCATCACGTTGCTCGGCAGGTCGTCGCTGATGCTCCCGGGTGGAGTCCACTCCGCGAAGACCGTCGTCAGGGCGGCCAGGTTGGGCGTTGCTGCCGGGTGCGTCGTATCGGCGAGCTCGGTCACGTCGTAGACGAGCAGGCTGCCCCCGAAGTTCGCGACGAAAGCGTAGTGGCGGCCATCGACCTCGACCACCTCGATGCGGAATGCCGAGGTGCCGGCCCGCGGCCCGATGATGCTCCCGAGGTCGACGATCGCACCGGGGTCGGGGTCGGTCACGTCGTAGAAGCGGACGAGCGCGTGGTCGAAGGCGCGGTCGAAGGGCGCCGGCGGAGACCACTCGGGGTGGTAGCCCTCGGGGCCCGGATTCCCCGGGTCCGTGAAGATCGGCAGCCCGGGATCGAGGGAGCAGACCAGCGCGGGCAGCGCGAGCACCCAGCGGTCGGGCGTCGCCGAGCCCGGTCCGGGGAGCTGGAAGAGCCGCGGGAAGAACGTGCTCGTCGGTCCGACGAGCCCGAGCTTCTGCGGACCCAGGAGGTTCTGCGCATCGGGGTGGCTGGAGTCGACGGCGAGGAACTCGGCGTGCGTGTCGAGGGCGTGCACGAAGATGTCGGGCCGCTCGGAGAACTCGATCAGCTCCCCGTCGGGAGTCCCCGCGTCCTCCATCACGCCCGTGATCCGATCGCGCAGGAGCAGCATGCCGCCGTCGGGAGTCCCCGCGCGCGTCCCGAACAGCACCTCCCAGCCCTGCAGGTTCTGCGCGTCGTAGGCCGGGTCGAGCGTGCCCATGTTGTAGAACCCGCGCGGCAGCGCGCCGAAGCGGTCGACGGGCGACTCGACGAAGATCGTCTTGACGAGCTCGGGCGGCCGCGGCGTCGCGAGGCAGAGCCCGCTGCCGGGGTCGATCTTCTTCATGCGCCAGCGCAGCTCGGAGGGCCCGGCATCGGGCGCGTTCCGGCCCGCGCCCCAGGTGTAGTGCGTCGGCTCCTCGCCAGCGGCGAACCACTGCGCCTCGGGACTGAACAGGATGCCGTGCGCCGCGCGGCCGTCGTGGCCGTGCTCGTCGGGCTCGTAGAAGCGCTCGACGTGTTCGCCGCACACGGCCAGGAAGCCGTCGCTCGCGAGCCCGCTGTCGTTCGCCGCGGTCAGCAGCAGCTCGGGGTCGCCGATGCTCGCTCCGACCGCGAGCGTCAGCCGCCCGGGGCGGTCCCCGTTGCGCCGCGTGCGGAAGAGCCGCGGCCGCCCGGTCGCCCAGCGCAGGCCGGCAAGGTAGGTGAGGTGCGCCCCGGACTCCGCGGTTCCGATCCGGCTCTTCCCGAAACCGAGCGGGTTCGAATCGCCGAGGCCCGACTGCGGCAGCGTCGCTCCGGGCGAGGCGTCACCGCCGAAGAAGACGACGTTCCCCGGATGGGACTGGACACGGACGAGGTGCACCCGGTCGCCGCCGCCACGCATGCGCAAGTCGTGGTTGATCTCTCCGCTCATCAGGCCGCTCGCCCGGTACAGCAGCACGTAGGAGTGTGTACCCGTCAGGGTTCCGTAGTCGGACACTCCCGCGAAGGTGTCGCCGGTGTTGCCCAGCGGCCGCCCGTCGGTCGCCCCTCCCGGCTGGATCACCATGGGGCGCGTGCCGACCGCGACGGCCACGACCGGACCGTCGGGCGAGGCGACGACATCGATTCGTCGCGCGTACGTGCGAATCCTCTGCGCACTCGCGTCCTCGGTCAGGAGGATCTGCTTCTCGCCGTGCCCGTTGTCCTCCAGGACGATGCCCTCCTGGTGCTCGATCGGCATGTCGGCGTCGAACTCCAGTGGATCGGAGAGATCGAAGCGCGCCCATCCCAGGTGATCGACCGCCGCGTAGAGGAAGTGACCTCCGCCGAAGTCCTGCACGGCCACGTCGACGAACTGCGGCGGGTCTTCGCGCTCGACCGTACCCTCGGTGTCGCGGTAACGCAGGTCGTCGTACACCTCGTGCGGCGGCGAGCTCGCGTAGTGGCTGCCGTCCCCGTAGACCGGACCGAACGCGACCTCGGGCCTGGTCACACCGCGCGCGAACGACACGCGCGCCAGGCCGTGCCCACCGAGCGCGACGAACACATCGCTGCCGTCCGCGGCCAGGGCGTAGCCGAAGCTCCGGTGCTCGCCCTGTCCGGAGGGGTGCTGGCCGAGCGCCACCTCGACCGTGGCCGCCAGCTCGTGCCCCTGCTCCTCGGCGTGCAGGGCGACGACGTCGCGCACCCTCTGCAGCGGGTACACCCGCAGGCGCGAGTCGTCCTTCTCCGCAAAGAGCGCGACGAGCCAGTCCGCCCCTCCAACCCGAAGCACGTCGACGTCGGTACACCAGCGCCGGCTGGTCTGATCCGCCGGGTCGCCGCCCGGCGAGTCGTCCACCCGCGCCGCGCGCGGCTGGAGCACGGTCGGGTCGGGGTCCGCGTGCAGCGCCCACAACCCGTCGCGACCGCCGGCGACGTAGACGAGGTCCTCGGGGTCGGGGCCGTCGGCGAAGTCAGCGTCCGGATCGAGCCTCATGCGCACCGGCACCACGCCCCGTCGGCCGATGCGCACGACCTTGAGCGGCTCCTCGAAGCCCGCCTGCGTGCGCGTGCCGATGAACGCCAGCGCGCCGCCCTCGGCCACGAGGAGCAGCGAGCCGCTGGGCGTCGCGGTCAGGGCTCCGGGCGGCCCGTTGGGGTGCACGGCAGCCAGCCGGTCGAGGATCCGCGGCGGTCCCTGGGCGGAGGGGAGGGCAACGGACGCGCAGAAGAGGAGAGTCAGAGCGAGCATGGCGGTCCTTTCGCCGGGCGACGGCGGGAGCCGGCGCTGCACGGCTCCCCTTGGGACGATACCAGGCGCGGGCGAGTTCCTCGTCGATCCGGGCTCAGCCGTCCTCCTCGAAGCCCCGGTAGGGCTGCCCCTCGAAGCGAAGACGAACGTGCGGACCGAAGAGATCGAGAGGAGCATCGACCTCCAGACGGACGATCCCGAGGAAGTCGAAGCGCGCTGGGCCGAGTTCGACGAGTGGGTGGACCAGCGCGAGCGCGAGCTCACGGCTCGACTGGACCCCGCGCTGTACGAAAAGATCTACGGCGAGGACTAGCGAGCCACGAGGAGCTGCGAGCTGGAGCTCACGGCCGGGTCGGGCTTTTCTCCCCTGGTCTCCTGGTCTCCTTAGGAGCTCCTGGCGTCGCGCAGCACGGTGTTGGCGACGCCAGAAAAACCCCTAACTAGCGGATCAAACCGCGCGCGACCGAGAGCGGCCCTACTCGCCCCCGAAGCCCAGGTCGAGCTGCTGCCATTCGCGCGCCCGCGGCGCCGCCCGCGGCGGCGCCGCCTTCTGCCCGACCTCGACGTCCTCTCCCGACGCGAGGAACAGGAGCCGCGTCTCGATCGCATTCGCGTCGAGGCCCGTCATGCGGGCGAGCACGCGCCGGTACGCCTCGAGCTGCGGCCGGTAGAGCTCGGCGCGCTCGAGCGCCTCGGCGCCGCCGCGCACGCGGTCGGTCTTGAAGTCGATCACCTCGGCGCGGGCGAGCCGCCCGCCCTCGCGCTCGAGGTGCACGCGGTCGAAGGATCCGTTCCAGAGCACCTGGCCGCGCTCGCCCTCGGGGAGGACCACGCTGAACTCGCGCTCGCGCCAGACCTCGACCTCGCCGCGTCCCGCTCGCGAGAGGACTGCGCGCGTGGACGGCGCCGCCAGGAAGCCGCGGAAGTCGGCCAGCGCCGCGCGCCGGCGCTCGAGGTCGCCCTCGAGCGCGACGCCGAGCGCGAGCAGCTCCTCGTCGGAGCGCGCGAAGTCCTCGACCCACTCGACCTCCTCGAGCCAGCGGTGGATCAGCGAGCCGCGGGCGCGCGCGCGCGCCGCGCGCGGGCGCAGGAGAGCACGCGCCTCGATTCGGCCGCCGCCCTCTCTCGCCGTCGGGGTCTCCGTGGGCAGGGCGCGCGGGCGCCGCGACGGGGCGAGCCGCAGCTCGGGCTCGAGCGCCTCCTCGGCGGCGTCGGCGGGCCGCCGCTTCTCGTCGGAGCACCACGGGTCCGTGTTCCGCGGATGCGCCCAGAGCTCCGGCCCGCAGCTCCCCGGCGCGGCAAGCCCCGCGCGTAGGATCCCTGCGAAGGTCAAGGACGGCGCGCGCTCCGGCTTCCTGTACTTCGTCAGCATGTCGAGCCGGTGGATCGCGCGCGTCATGGCGACGTACAGGATGCACAGCTCCTCGCCGAGCTCGCGGCCGCGCACGAAGTCGAAGAGCGCCTCGAGCTCGGCGTGCTGCTGCGCCATCTCCCGCTTCGGACGCCGCGACACGCGCTCGATCGGGCCCGCCGGGTCGGGACGTTGCGTCAGGAACTCGGTCGCGTCGCGCGCGACGTCCCAGTCCAGCTCGGGCAGCACGACCGCGTCGAACTCGAGGCCCTTCGCCGCGTGCACCGTCATGACCTTGACCTGCGTCGCCGAGGGGTCCTCGACCTTCTCCTCGCGCACGAGGTCGACGAAGTCGCTCGGCCGCGTGCTCGCGCGCGGCTCGAAAGCGTGTGCCAGGTCGACGAGCTGCGCGAAGCGCAGCCGGTCCCACTCGGAGTAGTGCGCGTGCACCGCGGCGCCGAGCGAGCTGCAGAAGCGGCCGTAGCCCTCGGTGAGCAGGCGCCGGCGAACGCTCCGCGCGAGCTCCTCGCGCGCCTCGAGCCCGACCGGGACGTCCGGGGCGAGGTCCAGCGCGGCGCCGAGCGGCGAGGTCGCCACGTGGAACGCCGCCGCGGAGTCGGCGGGGTGGTCGGCCAGGTGCAAGAGGGAGGCGAGGTGCAGGACCGCGGAAGAATCGGTCAGCGGGTTGCCGCCCTCGCCGCTCGCGCGGATCCCCTCGTCGCGCAGGAGGTAGATCAGGCGCGAGATCCACTTGCCGCGGCGCAGCAGCACGCCGACCGTGCAGCGCGGGGCGTCGGCCACGATCCCGGCGACGCGCTCGGCGGCGAGCCGCAGCACGAGCTCCTCCCAGCCCTCGCCGTCGCCGGGCTCGCGCGCCTCCAGGAGGTAGACCGCCCCCGGAAGGTCCTTCGCCGCCTCGGGCGTGCGGAAGCCGGCGCGCCAGGCGGCCGCGCGCCGCTCGTACAGCTCCTCGCGGCCGGACGAGGAAGAGAGCGCGGGGTTCTGGTCGATGGTCCCGAAGACGCGGTCGACGGTGTCGAGCACGACGGCGGAGGAGCGATAGCTCCGGGTCAGCTCCTCCCTCTCGAGCTGGCCGTAGCGCCGCGGCAGCATCTCCTCCAGCAGGCGCGGCTCCGCGTCGCGCCAGCCGTAGATCGACTGCTTGACGTCGCCGACGCAGAAGAAGGACCGCTCGCCCGTGCCGTCGGCGAGCAGCTCGTCGGCCAGCGGCTCGAGGATGCGCCACTGGCTCGGCGCCGTGTCCTGGAACTCGTCGAGCAGGAGGTGGTCGATGCGCGCGTCCAGGCGGTACCACATGTCGAGCTCGCGCTCGGTCAGGAAGTGCTCGCCGCCCGCCCGGCGCGGCGCGAGCGCCACGGGCAGGTCGTCGAAGCGGAAGGCGCGGCGCTCGCGCTTCAGGTCGCGGTAGGCGCGCTCGAAGCGCTCGAGGAGCTTGTAGCTCGCCTCGTTCTGGTCCGCGAGGCCCGCGAGCGTGACGTGCGCGGCGTGGCGCAGGAGGCCCGCGATCGCTTCGCTCAGCTCGGCCGGGATCGCGTGCCGGCTGAAGGTGCTCTCGCCCTGGGCGACCTTCTTGACGAGCCCGATCTCCGCCAGGGCGTCCCAGGTCCCGCGCGTGACGCAGGCCAGGATGGCCTCGCGGGCGTTCGCCCAGTGATCGACGGGATCGCCCTTCTTCGTGCACGGGAGCTCGAGCGACTCGAGCACCCGGCGCGCCCGCTCGAGCTGCGCGTCGTCGAGCCCGGGCGGCGGCTCGATCCAGCACCACGCCTCGCGCGAGCTGTCGAGGAAGGCGCTGCGCCCGGTCTGGCAGACGTCGAGCAGGGAGTGGTGCACGCCGCGCGTCGCGACCTCCTTCTGCAGCCGCCGCAGCAGCTCGACCCACTCGAGCCGGTCGGCGTCGCGCAGCACGCGCGCGACGGCCTCGGCCTGCAGCCGCCGGTCCTCGAACTCGAGGACGATCTCCCACTCCGGGGGGAGGCCGAGCTCGAGCGTGAAGAGCTGCGCGAGGTGCAGGAAGAACGCGTCCAGCGTGCGGATGCGGAAGCGGTCGATGCGCCGCACGAGGCGCTCGAGAAGCTCCAGGCAGTCGTCCGCGGAGACCGGGCCGCCGGTGACCTCGCGCGCCAGCTCGCGGCGCTTGCCAGCGTCCGCCGCGCCCTCGACCAGCCGCTCCAGGACGCGGTCGAGGATCTCGCCCGCCGCCATGCGCGTGAAGGTCGTCGCCAGGATGCGCTCGGGCGGGACTCCGGCGAAGAGCAGGCGCAGGAGGTGCCCGGTGAGCCGGTAGGTCTTGCCGGTCCCCGCCGAGGCGAGGATCAGGGACGCCGTCTTCACGCCTCGGCCCCCGCGAGCTGGTCCTCGCTCGCCAAGAGGCCCTCGCCGAGGATCGCGCGCAGGATCTCCTCGCGCGCGCGCGGATTGCCGCGCTCGCGGAACTCGCCGGCGCGCACCTTGCGGACCACTTCGCGCGCGGTCTCGAAGGCCTCGAGCAGGTCGGCCTCGCTCCAGCGCGCCATGCGCTCGCCGACCTCGTGCTCGTCCTTGCCGAGCGCGACGTAGCCCAGCGCGGGGACCGCGTCGAGGCCGAGGGACGTGACGAGCCAGGCGTAGAGCGGAAGCTGCAGGTCGATCCACGGCCCGCGCCCGCCGCGCCGGTGGGTCTTCTCGGGCGTGCTGGCCGTCTCGCCCGTCTTGTAGTCCAGGACCGCCCAGCGCCCGCTCGGCTCGTGCCGGTCGATGCGGTCGATGCGGCCGCGCAGCGCGATCGGGACGCCGTCGACGGGGAACGCCACGGCGCCGCCCTCGGGCGCCCACTCGCAGTGCACGATGCGCCAGCCCGCGCGCACGCGGCCGACCTGCCAGGCTGCGAAGCGCGCGAAGCGATAGCGCAGGCGCTCGAGCTGGATCGCGACCGCCGGCAGCGGCGCCGCGCCGAACCTCCCCGCGGCGAGCAGGTCGAGCTGCGCGAAGAGGAGCTCGCCGATGGCGCGCTCGTCGGTGGAGTCGCGCAGCGCCGCGTCCTTGCCGAAGGCCTCGAGCACGTCGTGCACGAGCGAGCCGAAGACGAGCGGGCTCATCTCGCGCTCGCGGTCGTCGAGCGTCTCGAGCCGCAGGACGCGGCGCAGGTAGAAGAGGTAGGGCGACTGCAGGTAGTCGCGGAACCAGGTGACGCCCATGCCGTCGAGCACGGGCACCGGATCGAGCACCGGCAGCGCCGTCGCCACGCTCGCCGCGTCCGACTCCCGGGCGGGCTCGCGCCGGCCCTTGCAGGGCAGGAAGCGGCGAACGCGCTCGAGGACCTGCGCGCGCGGCGCGTGGAACGCGAGGCGGCTCGGGACCAGCGGGTCGCCGACCGCGCTGCGCCGGCCGCTGACGAGGTACGTATCGCGCGAGTGGAGCAGGAGCTGGAGGGCGTAGAGGTCGCGCGCGAGCCGGTCCTCGTTCGTCGCAAGGCCGATGCGCGCGCGGACGCCGTCGGGCAGGAACGCGTGGCCGTGGATCGTCTCGGGCACGCGCCCCTCGTTGAACCCGACGAGGACCAGCGCGCGCGCGTCGTCGAGCGGCAGCTCGAGCATCCCCAGGACGTCGATCTCGGCAGCGCCGAGCGCCGGCGAAACCGGGGGCGCCGGGGGGATCACGAGCGCCCGCAGCTCGCGCGTGGCGAGCTCGAGCGCGTCGGCGGCGCGCATCCTGGAGCGCACGAGCGCCTCGGGCAGCTCCTCCATCCGCGAGAGCACCTCGTCGCAGTGCGCGAGCGCCGCCGCGAGCACGCGTTCCTCTTCGACCTCGGGATCGAGCGACTCGGAGCCGTAGACGGCGAGCAGGAACGCGCGGATCGCACGGGTCCACGCCGCGAGATGGCGCGGCCGCGCGCCCGCGAGCTCGCCGAGCACCTCGAGCAGCGCTCCGTGCATCGAGCGCAGGGCCGAGGCCTCCGTGCCGCCGAGCCACTCGCCCGTCACCTCGTCGGGCAGGTGCCCGCGCTGGTACTCGTCGGCGCGCGCGATGCGTTTCCCCTCGGGGTGGCGCGCGCGCGCGCGCACCGCGCGCTCGACGTCGGGGTGGCGCACGAGCGCGGCGAAGGCCATGAAGTCGCGCTGGGCGAGAAAGCGCGTCGCGGCCCCGAGCAGCCGCGCGGGCGGCGTTCGCGCGACCGGCGTCCCGGCGGCGAAGCGTGCACGCACGCCGAACGACGCGAGGCGCCGGTCGATGAAGGGCGCGACCTCGTCGTCGGCGAGGCCGATCGAGATCTCCTCGGGGGCGAAGCGTCCGCCCCACGCGGCCATCACGTCGACGAGCCGGTCGGCCTGGTCGACGGGCTTCTCGACGACGTGCCAGCGCTCGACCGGGAGGTCGACGTCGCGCTCCTTCCAGAACGCCGTGCGCAGGGCGCCGAACGCGTCGAAGCCGGCGGCGAGGCTCTCGGGCGCGAGGACGAGCACGCTGACGTTTCCGGCGATGCGCTCGAGCAGCCGGCGCAGGAGGTGCTGCAGGTCGACGACGCCGACGAGCACGACGCTCGGGCGGGCGTCGACCTCCCCGGCGGCGATCGCCGCGAAGCGCGCCTCGTGCGGGTCGAGGACGCCCAGCTCCTCGAGCAGCTCGCGCCAGCGCGCCTGCGCCGCGGCGAGGGCTTCGAAGCGGCGCACCTCGCCCGCGTGCGGCGGCCGGCCGTCGCCGCGCGCCAGCGCCTCGAAGTCGATGCCCTCGGGCGCCAGCTCGCCGTGCAGCTTGCGGACCAGCTCGGCGAGCCGCACCCACGCGCTCCTGTCCGCGTCGCGCGGCGCCTCGGCGACGATGCTCTCGAGCTGCGCGCGGGGCAGCGAGCGCAGGGCGCGCTCCCAGGCGAGGGTGCGCGCGAGGCGGCCGGCGACCGGCCCCTCGAGCCGCACGAGGTCGTCGATCAGGCGCCCCGGCGTGAGGATCCTCGGCGGCTCCCAGTCGGCGGCGGCGCGCCGCGCCAGGAGCTCGCGCAGCTTCCGGCCGGCGCGCGCGCCGGAGAGGCACACGACCACGTCCCCGAGCGCGTCGCCGTGCTCGGCGCGGATCCAGTCCGCGGCCTTCTCGAGGAGCGGACCGCTCCAGCCGAGGAACGTACGGCGGGGCTCAGGCGCCATCGACCCGCCGCGTGTTCAGGAGGCGGCCCCGTGCAGGCTCTCGGCGAACTCCTCCGCGGTCGAGTAGCGGTTCGGCTGGCTCGGCGCGAGGCCTCGCAGCAGGGCCGCCTCGAGGCGGACGGGGACGTCGGCCTCGGGCGCGCGCAGCGCGATCGCCGGCGGCTCGCTCATCTTGGACTGGAAGACCTCGAGGAAGCTCTTGCCCGTCCACGGCAGGACCCCCGCCACCAGCTCGTAGAGGACCGTGGCGACGTTGTAGAGGTCGGAGGACACCGACGGCGGGTCGCCGCTGAACTGCTCGAGCGGCGCGTAGTACGGCGTGCCGATCAGAGCCGTGCGCGTCCCCAGGTGCTTGGCCGCCCAGAGGCCGCTCGTCACTCCGGCGTCGACCAGCACGAGCTCGACCGTCTCCGGCCGGAAGTAGATCGTCTCGGGCTTGATGTCGCCGTGCACGAGCTGCGCCTCGTGCACCATCGAGAGCCCGTCGAGCAGGCGCGTGCCGAACTCGATGGCCTGCTCGGCTTCCATGCGCCCGTTGTCCTTCATCCAGGTGCGCAGCGAGGCGCCGGGCGGGAAGTCGGTGACGAGGACGATCGACCCGTCCTCGAGGACCTGGATGTCGCGCAGCACGGGCAAGACCGGGCTCGACGGCTTCTTCCAGTCCGTCATCTTCTCGGCGAAGGCGATCGCCTGGTCGCGGTCCTCGAAGAGGCCCGACGGGAAGGCCAAGAGCTCGCGCGCGGCGTCCTTCTTCTTCTTGTCGGCGGCCTCGAACGTCGCCGCCATGCCGCTCTGGCGGTGCGCGCGCTTCAAGAGGTAGCGGTCGAGCAGGACCTTGCCCGGAACCAGGTCGAACAGGTTGAGGCTGGCTGGGGACATCAGGCTAGGTACTCGCGAAGGAAGGTCGTGGTCGCGCTCCAGGCGCGCTCGGAGGCGTCCGGGTCGTAGGTGTCCCGCTGCACGTCGGCGAAGCCGTGGCCGGCACCGGGAAGCGTCAAGATCTCGTGCGGCTTGGCGAACTGGCTCAGGACCTCCCCCATCTTACGGACGTGGTCGAGCGGGATGGAGCCATCGGCCTCGCCAAAGATCGCGAGCAGGGGCGCCGAGAGGTTGAGGGCCATTTCCAGGGGCTGGACGGGCCTGTCGGCGGAGAGCTCGTCGTAGACGATCGGGCCGTAGAAGTCGACGACGGCGCCGATGCGCCTGCTCTGGCAACCCAGGAGGAAGGCGAGCGTCCCGCCCGGCCCGAAGCCGACGACCGCCAGGCGCCGCGCGTCGACGTCCGGCCGCTGCGCCAGCGTGGCGGCGGCGGCTTCGAGGTCGGCCACGGCGCGGCGATCGGCGAGGCCGGATCCCGGTACGGCCGCGCCCGCAAGCAGGTCCGGCGCCAGGGTCGCGAAGCCCTCGCGCTCGAAGCGCGCCGCGGCGCGCCGCGCGGACTCGTCGAGGCCGCGCGCGCCGTGCACCACGACCACTCCCGGCCGCGCGTCGCTCTCCTGCCCGCTCAGTAGGCCGCCGCCTTCTCGACGAACCGCTGCCAGCTCTTCTCGCCCCGCAGCTCGCTCAGAGCCTCGGCGAAGGCGTCGAGCTCGTCCTCGCGCGTGTAGAAGTGCGGGCTGACGCGGATCCCCGCGTCGGGGCGGTAGTCGACCAGGATGCCGCGCACCTCGAGCGCCTTGACGAACGCGCGGCCGTCCTCGCCCTCGTCGAGCGCGACGGTCAGCGTGCCCCCGCGGCGCTCGTGCGAGCGCGGTCCGAAGATCGAGAAGCCGCGCTCCTCGAGGTTCGCGCGCAGGCGCTCGTTCAGGTGCACGGACCAGGCGCGGATCGTCTCGATGCCGACCTCCTCGACGACCTCGTAGCCCGCCGTCGCCGCGAAGAGCGCCACCACCGCGGGAGTGCCGTGCAGGAGGCGCATCGGACCCGCGGCGTAGCGCTGGTCCCCCAGCTCGAACTCGAACGGCGCGGCGTGGGCCGCCCAGCCCGTGACGCGCGGCTCGAGCATCTCGATCAGCCCCGGACGCGCGTACAGGTAGGCCGCGCCGGGGCCGCCGCAGAGCCACTTCACCGAGCCGCCGCAGATCATGTCGACGCCCAGCGCCTGGACGTCGAAGGGCACGGTGCCGAGCGACTGGTAGGTGTCGAGCAGCACCAGCGCGCCGACCTCGCGCGCGCGCGCGCAGATCGCGGCGGCGTCCTGCAGATAGGAGTTGCGGAAGCACACGTGGCTGACCGGCACGACGAGCGTGGTCTCGTCGATCGCGTCGAGCAGGCGCTCGGTCGGCACGATGCCTCCGGGGTCGCTCGGGACCATGTGGATGCGCGCGCCGTGGCGCTCGAAGCCCTTCCATACGTAGGTGTTGGTGGGGAAGTTCTGGTCGCTGTAGACGACCTTGTTGCGCCGCCCCGAGAAGTCGAACGCCGAGCCCACGATGCTCTGGATCACCGACACGTTCTGGTGCATCACGACCGTGCCCGCGGGCGCGTTCACGAGGCGCCCGAGCTGGTTCCCGACGTCGACCGGCGAGTCCCACCAGCCCTCGGCCCAGGCGCGCACGCCGCGCTCGGCCCACTGATCGGCATAGGCGCGCAGCTTGTCGTACACACCGCGCGGCATCGCGCCCAGGCTGTGGTTCACCAGGTACGTGCTGCGCTCGAGGATCGGAAAGCGCTCGCGCCAGGCTTCGGGGTCGTGGTTCGGCCTCATCGCTCGTCTTCCACGGTCTCCTGCGCCGCCCGGGCGGCCTCCGCGATGGTCTTCACCTCGGGGCCGATGCCGGTCAGCCCCTCGGCGGGGATCCGCAGGCGCTCGACCGGCCGGCCGCCGACGATGTGCGACTCGATGATCTCCTCGACGTCCTCGACGCGCACCCCGCCGTACCAGACCGCCTCGGGGTAGACGACCAGCGTGACGCCCTTCGCGCACTGGTCGAGGCAGTAGGCCTTGTTGGCGCGCACGATCCGCTTCAGCCCGCGCGCGTAGAGCTTGGTCTTCAACGCGGCGGCGACGTCGGCCCCACCCTTGGCCGCGCAGCAGCCCTTGGGATCGCCTGGGTCGCGGTGGTTGATGCAGACGAAGACGTGGCGCTGGAACACGGCCATGGCGGATCGGCTCCGCATTGTCCCCGGCGCCCGGCGTGGTCGCAAGCGCGCGAGCGGTCAGCCGTCGGCAGACTCGCGCAGCAGCTCCTTGGCGATCACGAGCTTCTGGATCTCGCTCGTGCCCTCGTAGATGCGCAGAGCGCGAACCTCGCGATAGAGCCGCTCGACGACCTCGCCGCGGCGCACGCCGAGCCCGCCGAGGTGCTGCACGGCCCGGTCGCAGATCCACGACGCGCTCTCGGTGGCGAAGAGCTTCGCGCGCGCGACCTCGGCCGTCGCCGGCTCGCCCTCGTCGACGGCGCGGGCGGCTGCGGCGGCGAGCAGCTCGGAGGCCGCGAGCCGCACGTCCATCTCCGCCAGGTCGAAGCGCAAGCCCTGGAAGGTCGCGAGCGGTCGTCCGAACTGCTCGCGCCGCGCGAGGTGGCGCACGGCCTCGTCCAGGGCGCGGCGCGCGAAGCCGTTCGCCGCGGCCGCGACCGAGGTGCGGAAGCGGCGCAGCGTCATCAGCGACAGCTCGAGCCCCTCGCCCACATCGCCGAGCAGGCTCGCCTCGGGGACCTCGACGTCGTGGAACAGCACCTCGCCGATGGGGTGCGGGGCCATGACGTCGAACGGGCGAATCTCGATCCCCTGGCGCTGGGCCGGGACGTGGAACATCGAGAGGCCCTCCTTGTCGCCGGGCTCGCCCGAAGTCCGCGCGAGCACGGTGAAGAACGTGGCGAGCGGGGCGTTCGAGATGAACGTCTTGTGGCCGCCGAGGCGCCACCCGCGCGCCGTGCGGGCCGCGCGCGTCGAGACCTCGGCCAGGCTCGATCCGGCGCCGGGCTCGGTCAGCGCGAACGCGGCGACCTCGGTCGCGGCGACGACCCGCGGCAGGAGCTCCTCGCGCAGCTCCTCGGTCCCGGCGCGCGCGACGGGGTAGGAGCCCAGCCCCTGCATGACGAACATGACGTCGAGCGTCCCCGAGGCGTACGCGAGCTCGCGCCGCACGGCGCACAGCGCGCGCACGGAGACGGTGTCGTCGGCGGCGAGCCCCGCGGTGTCAGCGCCGCCGTCGCGCGCGGGCACGGTCCACGCGAGAAGCCCCTCGTGCGCCAGGTACTCGAGGGCGCGCAGCGCGCCCTCGAGCTCGCCGACGGCGTGGACGCGCGGCGCGGCCCCGGCCGCGAAGTCGCGCGCGCTGCGGGCGAGCTCGTCGATCACCGCGCCGCGCCCCCCGGTGTATTCCTGACGAAGTCCGGCGCGCGCTTCTCGACGAACGCCTCGTACGCCTCGCGGTAGTCCGGGTGCTTCATGCACTCGGCCTGGATCCAGCCTTCGGCCTGCATGGCCTCGGCGAGGGTCATGCTCGCCTCCGCGTTGAGCATCCGCTTGGTGACGGCGAGCCCCATGCTCGGGCCGCGGCTGAGGCTCCGCGCCCACTCGGCCGTCGCCGCCGCGAGCTCGCCGTCGGGGACGACGCGGTTGTAGAGGCCGATCTCCCGCGCGCGGTCCGCGGACAGGAACTCGCCCCCCATCAGGATCTCCGTCGCGTGGCCCAGGCCGACGATGCGCGGCAGGAGCCAGGCCGCGCCCATGTCGGCGCCGGACAGCCCCACCTTCGTGAACAGGAACGCGATCCTGGCCGACTCGGCCGCGATGCGCACGTCGCACGCGGCGGCGATCACGGCGCCCGCGCCGCAGGTCGTCCCGTTGAGCGAGGCGATCACGGGCTTCTCCAGCCGGCGCATGTTCTCGATCAGGTCGCAGGTCATGCGCGTGAAGGCGTACAGCTCGGCGTCGTCGACGCCGAACAGCCGTCCGATGATGTCGCGTACGTCGCCGCCGGAGCAGAACGCGCGCCCCGTGCCGGTGACGACGACGGCGCGCACCGAGTCGCGCGTCTGCAGCAGCGCGAACGTGTCGCGCAGCTCCGCGTACGAGTCGAAGGTCAGAGCGTTCAGGCGCTCGGGACGGTCGAGGCGGATCGTCGCGACGCCGTCGTCCTCGGAGTAGCGGAAGTGCTCGGGTTGCATGCCCGTCAAGGTAGCGCCGCCGTGGCCTCGATTTCGACCAGGGCGCCCTCCTCGAGCAGGCCCGCCACCTGGACGACGCTCATCGCCGGAAAGTGCCGGCCCACGACCTCGCGATAAGCCGCCCCCACCTCCTTCACGCGCGCGAGGTAGAGCTCCTTGTCGGTCACGAAGATCGTGAGGCGCGCGATGTGCTGCGGCAGGCCGCCCGCCTCGCTCACGACCGCGACGACGTTGCGCAGCGCCTGCTCGAACTGCGCCACGAAATCGCCCGGGCCCACGAGCCGCTGCTCGGCGTCCCACGCGACCTGTCCGGCCACGAACAGGAGCCGCGGCGCGCCGTCGACGAGGACGCCGTTGCAGTAGCCCTTGGGCTTGGCCCAGCCGACCGGGTGGATCTCGTGGAAGCGCATGGCAGACGATTCGACCCGATTCAACCGGACGCTTCCCCGAGGGGCCAGCCTTCGTCGAGGGTCCGCGACGCGCCTCCGGTCAGCTCGACGATCTCACCGGTGAGATCGCCGGTGAGCAGGTCGCACACCGCCTCGGCCACCTCCTCGACGGTGACGAACGCTCCGCCGGGGTTCTGCGCGGCGAGGAAGGCGCGCGCCTCGGCCTCCGGCCGCCCGGTCTTCTCGGCGATGCGCCGGACGGCCTGGTCGGTCATCGGCGAATCGACGTAGTAGGGACACACCGCGCACACCGCCACGCCCTTCGCCGAGAGCTCGATGGCAGCCGAGCGCGTGAAGCCGAGCAGCGCGTGCTTCGACGCCGCGTAGGCCGCGACGTAGGCGTAGCCCCGGAACCCGGCGCACGAGGCGACGTTGACCACTCGGCCGTACGAGCGCTCGAGCATCCCGGGCAGGAGCGCCTCGAAGGCGCGCCGCGCCCCGTGGAAGTTCACGCGCATGTGGCGCTCGTAGAGGTCGTCGCCGGAAGGTTGCCGCGAGACGAGCGGGGCGCTCACGGCGATGCCGGCGCCGTTCACGAGCCAGTCGACGGGACCCGAGGCGCGAAGGAGCGCCGCCGCGGCCTCGATCGAGCCGATGTCGGCGACGTCCAGCTCGACGAAAGCGGCGCGGCGGCCGGACCCGACGACGCGTTCCACCACCTCTTGGCCGCGCTCGCGGTCGCGGCCGGCCACCCACACGAAGGCGCCCTCGCGCGCCAGCCGGACGGCCGTGGCGGCGCCGATGCCGCTCGTGGCGCCGGTCACGAGTGCGGTGCGCGCAGCGATCACCCCTGGCTCCTACTTGCTCTCCCGCGCCATACCGGATCCTCCAGCTCTCACACTTGCTAGGCCTTTCGCCGAGACGGACCTCAGAGGTAGCGTGTCCAGCACACGCGCGCAGCCAAAAAGCGGAAAAGCTCAGCGCTCGCGCATCTGGTCGGCCGCCCTCCTCGCGAGATCGTCCATCACCCCCTCGATCTGCTCCGCCGTCAGGTGGTCGAGCTTCGCGCGCATGCGGCGCCACAGCTCGATCCCCTCGAGGCCGAGAACGCGATAGATCGCGGAGATCGGCCTCTCCGCGGTGAGGCGCGGGGCCGACAGCTCGTCCTCGAGCCACTCGCTGAACCGCACCGCGGCGCGCCGGTACGCGCTGATCGTGACGAAGAACCACTTGCGCAGCTCGTCAAGGTAGGCGACCAGCTCCACGCGCGGCTCGGTCGAATCGGGCAGCGCCAGGACGCGTCCCGCGAGCTCGAGGAAGTTGCGCTCGGCGCCGGGGAGCTCGGTCTGCATCACCTTCTGCTCGAGCAGCTCGCCGGCCATGCGCGTGACGACCTTCTCCACCTGACGCAGCAGCTTGAAGGACTCGAGCACGTAGAACTCCTCGACGCTGGCGTCGTACAGCGGCTTGCGCCCCGCGAAGTCGTTCGCGACCAGGTCCTCGAGCAGGGCCGCCGAAGTCGCCTGGGCGGCCGGTCGAGGGGCCCCCGCGGCGGCCGCGGCCCGCAGACGCTCGACCTCCGTCTCGAGCTCCCGGACGCGCTCGCGCAGCTCGGCCTCTGCACCGTCGTCTCGGGCGGTTCCGGCGGGAGCGGGCCCGGCGGACCCCGGCACGATCTCGATCGCGATGTCGGCCCCACCCAGGGTGAGCCTGCGGCTTCCCAGCGGCTCCCTCGACGTCAGCGGGTGGCCGTCGAGGAAGCTCCCGTTGGCCGAGCTCAGGTCCTCGACGAACACCTCCTCGATGATCCGGAGGTGGCGCTTGCTCACGAAGGGATCGTCGATCGTGACGTCGCATTCCGGGGATCGGCCGATGGTGGCCTGCGGGCCTTCCACCTCGCAGGATTCCGGCTCCTTACCCTTCCGAATGACGCGGATGTTGATGGCGACCCTCGCGCGTAGGGGACTTCCGTGCCCGGCGGGCCGGCCGGGGCTGGACGGAGCTAGACTACCTCGCTGGACGTGTGGAATGCCCAGGCCTAGCAGCGACTCCTTTCAGCCCTCGGAACGCGCCGAGGAACTCTACCTGGGCTTCCTGCGCCGGGTGGAGGTGGGCGAGGCCGTCGACTTCGACGGCTTCTGCGCGGAGCACCCGCTCGAGGCGGCCGATCTCGCACAGCTCCACGACGGCTACCGGCACACCCAGCGGCTCGCGAACCGGATCGGGTTCTGCAGCACGATCAGCGAGCAGATCCGGCTGCAGTTCGGCGTCGACGGCGACACGGGCATCTCGCTCGAGCGCGACGAGAGCGTCGCCCAGACGCCGCGCGTGCTCGATCGCCTGCAGGCGCGCGAGGGGGACTTCGGACGGTACCGCCTGGAAGGCGAGCTGGGGCGCGGCGGAGCCGGCGTCGTCTTCCGCGTCTGGGACGAGGATCTGCGGCGCCCGCTGGCGATGAAGGTGCTGATCGGCGTCGACGAGCGCGTCGAGGCGCTCTCGGAGTCGCAGCTGCGATCGCTCGGCCGCTTCCTGGAGGAGGCCCAGGTCACGGGCCAGCTCGACCACCCCGGCATCGTCCCGATCCACGAGCTCGGCATCAATCCCGAGGGGCACCTGTACTTCACGATGAAGCTGGTGAAGGGCGAGGAGCTCGGCAAGGTCCTCGCGAAGGCCCGCGAGAACGCGGACGGCTGGAACCTGCGCCGCGCGGTCGGCGTGCTGGTCAAGGTGTGCGAGGCCGTCGCCTACGCCCACAACAAGGGAGTCGTGCACCGCGACCTCAAGCCCGCGAACGTCATGGTCGGGCGCTTCGGAGCCGTGTACACGATGGACTGGGGCCTCGCGCACATCCTCGGATTGGCGGAGAAGAGCAAGGTCCGCATCGGGAGCAAGCTCTTCACGCAGCTGGTGCAGTCGGACCGCCGCGAGCTCGCCCGCGAAGCCCCGGACTCGCCCCTCGTCTCGCACGACGGCGACGTCGTCGGGACGCCGTACTACATGGCGCCGGAGCAGGTCTCGGGCCGGCTCGACGAGATCGGGCCCGCGGCCGACGTCTACGGCATCGGCGCCCTCATCCACCACCTGCTGGCGGGGCGCCCGCCGTTCTCGACGAAGGGCGAGACGCCGTCGCTGCAGGCGGTCCTGGCGCGCGTCGTGCGCTCGGGCCCCGACCCGATCGAGGAGTCGTGGCCGGGCGCGCCGGCCGAGCTCGTCGCGATCGCGAACAAGGCGATGAGCCGCAGGCCGAGCGATCGCTACGGCGCGGTCGTCGAGCTCGCCGAGGACCTGCGGGCGTGGACCGAGGGCCGCCGCGTGAGCGCCCTGAAGGAGCCACCGTGGGCCGGGACCCCCCGCTGGGTGCGGCGCCACCCGCTCGCCACCGGCGCCCTGGGCGGGCTCGCGCTCGCCGCCGGGCTGGAGCTGTGGCGCGGCCCGGGTCCCTCCGGGAGCGCGCTGGCGAGCGGTGCGCAGCCGACGCGCCCGCTCGTCGAGGTCCTGCCGGACGGGACGGGCCCGCTCGCGCCCGTCGCCGAGGGCCTCCAGGAGCTGCTCGACGAAGCCACGAGCCCCGAGCGCCGGCGCGAGATCGAGCGCTCCCTGCGCGAGACCTCCGAGCGGCTCGCGGCTCCCGCTTCCGCAGCTCCCGAAGAAGGCGGTCGACAGCGATGAGCAGGTCCACTCCCGATCCCGCCACCAGCTTCGACGAGCTCCCCGATCTGCAGATGTCCGTCGCGCTCATCCGCCGCTACCAGGACGGCGACGACGAGAAGGCGCTGGGCGAGCTGCTCGATCGCTACCAGGGCCGCATCCGCCGCATCGCGCGCCAGGAGCTGGGCCAGCACCTGCGCCAGCACCTCGACAGCCTGGACATCCGTCAGGAGGTCAACATGGTCGCAATGCGCAAGCTCAAGTCGCTCGAGGTCCGGAGCCACTCGAGCCTCTTGCGCTGGTTCACGCGCATCGTCGTCAACCAGGTGACGGACGCGCACGACAGGCTGACGGCGAACAAGCGCGACATGCGGCGCAACGTGCCCCTCGAGGCGCGGGCCCCGGGCGCCCGGGGCGACGGTGACAGCCAGGTCGGCTTCGTGCCGAGCGCCCGCGGGCCGCGCCCGGACGAACAGGCGGAGGCGGCGGAGCTGCGCCGCGTCTTCGACGAGGCGCTGGACGACCTCTCGCCCGACCACCGCCGGATCCTCCTCTTGCGCAACTACTACGAGGCCGACTGGCGGGAGATCGCGGCCGAGCTCGGCCGCAGCGTCGAGGCGGTGCAACAGCTCCACCTGCGGGCGCAGCTCAAGTGGAGCCAGGCGGTGTCGAGGAGGCTGCCGAAGGGCGTGTGAGGAACCGCGTCCCCGAAAGCAGCGCGCCCCCCACCCGCTGGCCGAGCGCCGCCGCGGCCCGCGCGAGCCTCTTGCTCTCGCCGATTCGCCTGGGCGCGCTTCGCGCGCGCACGCGCACCTGGGTGCCGGCGATGGTCCCCTGGCGCGCGACCGAGGAGGGCTTCGTGACGCCCGAGATCCTCGACTGGTACGGCCGCTTCGCCGACGGCCGGCCGGGGGTGCTCGTCGTCGAGGCGACGGGCATCCGCGACGTGCCCAGCGGGCCGCTGCTGCGCATCGGCCACGACCGCTTCCTCGCGGGCCTCTCCGAGCTCGTGCGCGTCGTGCGCGAGCGCTCCGCGGGCGAGACGCGGCTCCTGATCCAGGTCATCGACTTCCTGCGCATCCGCCGCCGGCCGCCGCGCGAGCGCTTCGTGCGCGAGTTCCTCGAGCTGCGCGACGTGCACCGCGAGCGCCTGGCGCGCCTCGGCCGCGACGCGTCCGGCGACGAGCGCGCGGTGCGTGAGGAGCTCCTTTCCCTCTCCCTCGACGCGCTGCGTGCCGTCCTCGACCCGCGCGAGGTCGAGGCGCTCGAGTTCGGCGCCCGCGAGCGCGTCTGGGACACCGATCTTCCGCAGGTGCGCGAGCTACCGCGCGTCCTGCCGGGCCTCTTCGCCGACGCGGCCGAGCGCGCGCGCCGCGCGGGCTTCGACGGCGTCGAGCTGCACTACGCCCACGCGTACACGATGGCCTCGTTCCTCTCGCGCCTGAACTCGCGCGACGACGGCTACGGCGGCTCGCGCGAGGGGCGCGTGCGCCTGCCGCTCGAGGTGCTCGCGGCGGTGCGCGCGCGCGTCGGCGAGGGCTACACGGTCGGCTGCCGGCTGCTCGGCGACGAGGTCGTCGCGGGCGGCAGCCGCGTCGGCGACGCCGCGTACTACGCGCTGCGCCTCGCCGAGGCGGGCCTCGACTACGTGTCCGTCTCCAAGGGCGGCAAGTTCGAGGACGCGCGCCAGCCCAAGGTGGGCGAGGCGGTGTACCCCTACACGGGCCCGAGCGGCCTCGAGTGCATGCCGACGGTCAAGATCGGCGGCGCGGGGCCGTTCGGCCGGAACCTGCCGCTCGCGCGCGAGATCCGCGCGGCGATCCGCGCCCGCGGGCTCGCGACCCCGGTCGTCGGCGCGGGCGGGATCGCCTCGTTCGAGCAGGCGGAGCGGGCCCTGCGCGAGGGCGACTGCGACCTCGTCGCCGCCGCGCGCCAGTCGCTCGCCGATCCCGACTGGTGGCGCAAGTTCGAGCTGGGCCGGGGCGCGGAGGTGCGCCGGTGCCTGTTCACGAACTACTGCGAGGGCCTCGACCAGCGCCACCGGCAGGTGACGTGCCAGCTCTGGGACCGCGACTTCGTGTCTCCCGATCCCGGGAGGCCCGGAGGGCCCGCGCGGCCCTGGAGCGACGGGGTCGCCCGCTCGCTCGACGGGAAGCGCCGGCTGGTCGCCCCGCCCTGGGCCCCGGAAAACCCGCTCTGAGCCGGGAAGAAGTCCCGGCGCCGGACGTCGCTAGGCCGAAGTTCGACGGGGCGGCGCCCTCCGAGCACGCCCCGACCCAGACCGGCCAATGCAACGAAATCGTGCCATGGGACGCCTCGGGATCCGCGGAAAGCGCGCCGCCCTCACCCTCTTCCTCGCCCTCGCCGCCAGCGGCTGCGGCAACGCCCTCGCCGCCAACCCCGCCGTGCCGAAGGTGCGCCAGGACCTGACGGCCCTGCGCGAAGCGATGATCAAGTACGTCGTCTCCCACGGTGGGCAGCGGCCCGCGCAGCTCACCGACCTCCTGACCGAGAACGCCAAGGGCGAGCGCTTCTTCCCCGGGGAGACGCTGCCGCTCGACCCGTGGTCGGAGGAGTACGTGTACCTCCCCGGGTCGGATGACGAGCTCTACGACATCGTCACCTACGGCCAGGACGGCCTCGCGGGCGGCGAAGCCGAGAACGCGGACCTCAGCTTGCAGATGCTGCGGGAGGGCAGGATCTGACGCGGCTGCCGATCGAGGAGGGCCGGCGCCTGTCAGGCTGTGCCCGAGGTCCGCTGAGCGCGCCGGCGAGCGAGCCGGTAGCATCGGGTCGATGAACGAGCTCTTGCAGCTCCTGCGCCACAACAAGAGGTGGTGGCTCCTGCCGATCCTCGTGCTCTTGGCGCTGTTCCTGCTGCTCGCCTTCTTCGGCCGGACCGCGGACGCGCCGTTCCAGTACACGCCGTTCTAGCTTGGCGCTCACTCGCGGAAGGGCCTTCCCGCGCGGTACGCCGCGAGCTGCCGGTCGAGCTCGGCGACGAGCGGCTCGAGCCCGGCCGCGCCGGCGCCCTCCCGCGCGCGCGTCGCCGTGCGCACCGCTTCCTCGAACCGGCCGCTCTCGGCCTGCGCGGCGGCGAGCACGGCGAGCCCGAGCGGGTGCTCGCGGCCGGTGAGCGCGAGCAGTCGTTCGGCGAGGACGAGCGCGCGCGCGCCGTCGCGCTGCCCGGCGTCGGCGCACGTCGCGCGCAGCCAGGCGAGCGCGCGCACGGCCTGCACGTCCTCGGGCGCGCTCGCCACCGCGCGCTCGTACGCAGCCGCCGCCTCGCGCGGCTGCCCCGCGCGCTGGAGCGCAGCGCCCAGGGTGAGGTTCGCCTTGGGATCGGCCGGCCGCAGCTCGACGACGCGCCGGTATTGCGCGACGGCGAGGTCCGCGCGCCCCGAGCGCGCGTAGACCACACCCAGGTCGTTGTGCGTGTCGGCGAGCGTGTCGTCGATGCGCAGCGCCTCGCGCAAGTGGTGCTCCGCCTCGTCGGGCTCGCCGAGCGCGCCGAGCAGCTTGCCGAGCGTCGCGTGCGCGTCCGCGCGCTCGGGCGCGGCCTCGGTCGCGCGCCGCAGGAAGACCTCGGCCTGCTGCGCGCGGCCGGTCTGCATGAGCAGGACGCCCAGGCTCAGGAGCGAGCGGTCGTCCTCCGGATCGAGCTCGATCGCCTTGCGGAAGGCGCGCTCGGCCTCCTCCGGCATGCGGCTCTCGTAGTACAGGGTGGCGAGGGCGTGGCGCGCGGTCGCCCACCGGGGCCTCAGCTCCGCGGCCCGGCGCGCGGCCATGATCGCCTCCTCGAGGCGCCCCTCGTTGCGCAGCGCGAAGGCGCGGTTGAGCTGCTCGGTGGGCGACTCCTCGGCGCGCGCCTCGAGCGCCACGCGCTCGCGCGCCTGGGCCCCCGCCACCTCGGGCGCGACGGCGGCGAGCCCGGCCGGGTCTCCGGCGAGGCCCGCGCCCGCCATCCAGCGCGCGAGCTCGCGCGCGATCACCTGGTGGCCGAACACCGTCGGATGCACGTAGTCCATCACGAGCGCGCTGCCGATGAGCCCGTCCTCGGCCTCGGCGGCGAAGGCCGCGGTGACGTCGACCACGGGCACCCCGCGCTCGGCCCCCACGGCCCGCACGGCATCCTCCAGCGCCGCGAGCGCGCGGATCGGGAGCTGGTCCATGTCGCGCGCGCGCGAGTACGCCTCGGCCGCGCCCGGAGCGTCGCCGCTGGCCTCGAGCGCCTGCGCCAGGCGGTACCACGCCTCGGCGTGCTCGCCGTCGATGGCGACGGCGGCGCGCAAGCGCGCCGCGGCCGCTTCGGGATCGCCCGTGTCGAGGTCGCGCATGCCCTCGGCCAGCGCGCGGTCGAACGCCTCGAGCTCGGCCGGCGCGAGACCGTCGCGGTGGGCCGACCCGTCGGGCGCCCAGTCGCGTAGGTTCGGCGGCGTCGTCAAGAGGACGATCTCCACGCCCCGCGCGCGGCAGAGATCGACCATGCCCTCGAGGTTCGCGCGGTAGCCCGCGACCGCCTCCGCCCGCGTCGCGGGCGTGTTGCGCCCGGTGCGGCGCCGGACGACGACCTCGAAGCCCATGTCCGACTCGCCGACCCGGGGCGCGGGGCCCGCGCTCTCGCGGGCCGCGGCCAGCGCGCCGCGGGTCGAGGCGTAGAGCCGCGACCAGCGGCCGAGCGTCCGGTCGAGCCGCGCCAGCCGCCCCCGCGCCGCGTCGCCGCCCAGCACCTCCGCGTAGAAGTTGCGCTCCACGAACTCGTTGTGGCCCGAGTAGATCACGATCAGGTCGGGCGCGTGCTCGAGCACCTCGTGTAGCAGCAGCCGCACGCGGTGCGATGCGTAGGAGATCCCGCCGACGTTGAGCACCTCGAAGCGCCGCGCGGGGTCGAGCGCCGCGAGCCACTCCGCGAGCCAGCGCGGGAACGCGATCTCCGCGCCGGTCGGGTACCCGAAGGTCGAGGAGCCCCCGAAGCAGAAGACGCGGAACGTGTCCGCGCTCTTCGCGACGGGGAACTCGACGGCGTTGAACGCCTTGCGGAAGGCGGCCGACACGCGGTACACGGGCGCGCCGTCCTGCGCCGCCGCACGCTCGAAGAGCCGCGCACCGGTGAAGCCCGCCAGCGGGTCGTGGGCGCTCGCCGCGCCGATGCCCGCGAGGCGCAGCCCGAGCTCGGCGACGAGCAGCAGCGCGAGGCCGAAGCCGACGAGCAGGAGGCGGTGCCTCCAGGGGAGCTTCGGCTTCCCGGGCGTGGATCGCTTGCGCTCTTCGCCTCCCATCGCGTCGAAGCCCGAACGCGGGCCATCCTACAGCGTGCTCAGCGCTTGCGCCGCCCCGGCCGCCGCTCCGCCTGCGCCGTCCACGGGTCCTCCGGCCACGCGTGCTTCGGGTAGCGCGCGCGCAGCTCCTTGCGCACGAGCGGGTAGGTGCTGCGCCAGAAGCTCTCGAGGTCGGCCGTGACCTGCTGCGGGCGGCCGCTCGGCGCGAGCAGGTGCACGAGCACGGGCACGCGGCCGCCGGCGACGCGCGGCGTCGCGCGCAGCCCGAAGAGCTCCTGGATGCGCGCCGCGAGGACGGGGGGTCTTCCGGCCTCGTAGGTCAGGCGGATGCGGCTGCCGCTCGGCACGGCGAGGCGCTCGGGGGCGAGCTCCTCGACGGCGCGCAGGCGCTCGTGGCCGAGTGTCGCACGCAGAACGTCGAGCAGCGGCGCGCGCGCGAGGTCGTCGAACGAGCGGCAGCCCGGGACGAGCCGGGGCAAGAGCGCGGCGAGCTCGTCCTCCCCGAAGGCGGGCAGTCCCAGGTCGGGGCGCCACTCGCGCAGCGAGCGCACGCGGGCGAGGAACGCGGCGACCTCGGGGCGCTCGAGGCCCAGGGCGCGGGCGAGGTCGGCGCGCGCCGCCGCCGCCAGGACGCGCGCGACCTCGGCGAGCTCCGTCGCGGGCGCCTCGCTCTCGTCGAGCACGAGGCCCTCGTACACGAGGCGCTTGCGCGCGACCACGCGCCGGCGCTCGGCGTCGAAGCTCGTCTCGAGCTCCGCGCGCATCCGCGCGGGATCGAGCCACTCGCGCTCGACGGCGGAAGCCAGGCGCACGAGCGCCTCGCCCGCGCGGTCGTCGACGTCGACGCACACGAAGAGCTCGGCCTCGGTCACGCCGCTCTCGCGCGCGAGGCGCACGCCCTTGCCGCCGGCCATCACGGCCCCGGGCTCGCCCGCGCGGCGGCGGCGCGCGAGGCGGTCGGGGAAGGCGGCGAAGAGGGCGCGCAAGAGGGCCTCGTCGGCGGCCACCGGCGCGGCCGGCCCGAGGCCGATCTCGCGCGCCGCGCGCTCGATGTCGCGGGCGGCGCGCACCACGAAGCGCGCGGCCGAGGCGTTCCAGCCGGCGCGCGGCGCGGCACCGGTGCGCGCCGAGTCCTCGAGCGCGAGGACGCGGGCGAGGACGTCGGAGTCGGTCGCGTCGGGGGGCGAGTCGGGCCGCGTCCGCGCGAACGGATCGCGCTCGGAGATCAGCGCCGCGGCGAGCGCGGCGCGGGCGGTCGCGCCCAGGCTCGCGCCCTCGTGCACCAGGCGCGCGAGGCGCGGGTGCAGCGGCAGGCGCGCGAGCTCGCGGCCGAGGGGCGTCAGCGTCGCGCGGTCCGCTGCGACACCGCGATCGAGCGCCCCCAGGCGCGCGAGCAGCGCGAGCGCCCCGTCGAGCGACTCGGCGCGCGGCGCCTCGAACCACGGGAAGCGCGCGGGGTCGGGCTCGCCGAACGCGAGGAGCTGCAGCACCGGGCCGGCGAGGTCGACGCGGCGCACCTCGGGCTCCTCGAGCTCGGCGAGGGAGCGCTCGTCGAGCTCGCTCCAGAGGCGCACGCACAGGCCCGGCCCCGTGCGGCCCGCGCGCCCGGCGCGCTGCGCCGCCGAGGCGCGCGACACGCGCTCGAGCGCCAGCCGGTCGAGCCCGACGCGCGGGTCGTAGCGCACGCGCCGCACGAGGCCCGAGTCGACGACGGCCTCGACGCCCTCGACGGTGACCGAGGTCTCGGCGACGTTCGTGGCGAGCACGATCCGGCGCCGCGTGCCTCCGTGCGTCGAGCGCCCCGGGCCCAGGGCCGCGTCCTGGCGCTCCGCGGGCAGGTCGCCGTACAGCTCGACGAGCTCGGCATCGACGCGAAGCCGTTCGCGCACGCGGCGGATCTCACCGACCCCCGGCAGGAACACGAGCACGTCGCCGCGCGTTCTCTCGAGCGCGCGCTCGAGGCCGCGCGCGACGCTCTCCTCCAGCGGCTCGCGCGGGCGCGCGGGCAGGTGCTCGACGTCGATCGGGAAGGCGCGCCCGGCGCACTCGATCGCAGGCGCGCCCCCGAGGAACGCCGCGATCGGCTCGGGGTCGAGCGTCGCCGACATCACGACGACCGCGAGGTCCGCGCGCACCTCGCGCCGCACGCGCTGCACCAGCGCGAGCGCGAGGTCGGCGTCGATCGAGCGCTCGTGGAACTCGTCGAAGGCGACGCAGCGCACGCCCTCGAGGAAGGGGTCCGCCTGCAGCCGGCGCAAGAGGATGCCCTCGGTCACGACGGCGATCTCGGTCCGCGGCCCCACGCGCCGGTCGAAGCGCACGTGGTAGCCGACGCGCTCGCCCACCTCGGTCCCCGTCTCCTGCGCCATGCGCCGCGCCGCGGCGCGCGCCGCGAGGCGCCGCGGCTCGAGCATCACGACGGGCCCCAGCCCGGCGCGCACGAGCGCGGGCGGGACGCGCGTCGTCTTCCCGGCCCCGGTCGGGGCGCGCAGGACGGCCGCGCCGCGCTCGCGCAGCGCCGCGACCAGCGCGTCGAGGACCGAGTCGACGGGCAGGCTAGCGGGCATCGCCGGCACGGGCCTGGGCCGGATACCCGACCTTGAGTGACGAGCCAACCCGGGCTAGGCTGGATGCATAGGCGTACAGGCGCACATACACACAAGGGCTGCTCGTGATCCGTTGGAACCTATCCATCCGAGAGGAGACCGACCGCAAGGTTCGCGTCTTCCTGGCCCGGACCGGCTTCAAGAAGGGGGATCTCTCGAGCTTCGTCGAGGCCGCTGTCCGCGGTGAGGTCCTGCGCCGAACGGTCCTCCAGGTCCACGAGCAGAACGCGGACCTCAGCGCCGAGGAGGCGATGGAGCTGGCCAACGAAGCGGTGGCCCGGGCCCGTGCGAATCCTGCTTGACACGAGCACCATCGTCGCCGGCCTCCTGCCATGCCGCGCCGTCCTACGCCCCGAACACCTCCCGCAGCGCGCGCCGCATGACCTCGGGATCGGGGTCGATGCCGGTCCAGTAGCGGAACCCGATCACGCCCTGGTTCACGAGCATCCCCAGGCCGTCGAGCACGGTGCAGCCGCGCTCCTCGGCGTCGCGCACGAGGCGCGTGCGCGGCGGGTTGGGGATGACGTCGGCGACCACCATCCCGGCGCGCAAGGTCGCGACGTCGAGCGGGATGCGCGCATCCGTGTCGGGGAAGAGCCCGATCGAGGTCGCGTTGACGAGCACGCCGGCCGCCTCGGGCACGGCGAAGTCGCCCTGCCAGGGCACGAGGTCGACCTCGACGTCCGTGCGCTCGCGCAGGAGCCGCGCGAGCTCGCGCCCGCGCTCTTCGCTGCGGTTGCAGAGCGTGATGCGGCGCGCGCCGGCGAGCGCCAGCTCGACGCCGATCGCGCGCGCGGCGCCGCCCGCGCCCAGGATCGCGACCTCCTTGCCGGCGGGGTCCGCGACCTCGCGCAGGGAGGCGACGAAGCCCTTGCCGTCGGTGTTCTCGCCGACCAGCTCGCCGTCACGGCGCACGATGCAGTTGACCGCGCCCATCAGCTCGGCCGACTCGCCCAGGCGATCGAGGTGCCGGGTCACCGCGACCTTGTGCGGGATCGTGCAGTTGCCGCCTCGAAAGCCCATCGCGCGCATGCCGCGCACGGCGTCGCCCAGGTCCGCGGGCGCGACCTCGATGGTGACGTAGCGCCAGTCGAGCCCGTGGTGGCGGAACGCGGCCTCGATCATGTGCTGTGTCGGGTTCTCGGCGACCGGCTGGCCGAAGAGCGAGACGAGCTCCTGCTTGAAGTTCCGCTCCTTCATTTCGATCTCCGGGTCAGGTGGGGCGCCGCTCGCGGCGCGCGGCGACGACGCGCTGCACGACCTCGTCTGCGACGACGCCCAAGAGGATCACGATACCGATGATCGCGAATTCGAGCTGGGTGGGGATCGAGAGCAGGTTGATCGAGTTGTAGAGGACGCGCATGACCGCGGCCCCGATCACCACGCCGAGCACCGAGCCCTCGCCGCCGCGCAGGCTGCAGCCGCCGAGGACGGCGGCGGCGATCGCGTACAGCTCGTAGAAGCTGCCGTGCGAGGCCGGCTGGATGCCGGGCGTGTCGAGCGCGAAGAGCACGCCTCCCAGGCCGGCGAGCAGCGCGCAGAGCACGTACGCGAGGACCGTCATGCGCGCCGTGTCGATGCCGCTGTAGCGCGCCGCCTCCTCGTTGCGCCCGAGGGCGAAGAGGTAGCGGCCCCAGACCGTGAGGTTCAGGAACACGCCCGAGGCCAGCGCGACGCCGATCAGCACGAGGAAGGGCATCGGCGCCCGGATCTCGGAGAGCCGCGGCACGTCGAGCAGCCAGACGAGCGCGCCGGAGAGCGCCGCGAGCGCCGTCGCGCCGAGCCCGAGCCGCACCCCGCGCGGGTCGAAGGCGCCCAGGCGCCGGACCCAGGCGAGGAGCAGGACGCCGGCCGCGCCCAGCACCATCGCGAGGAAGGCCAGCGTGCACGGCTCGCCCTTCGCGATCTGCCGCAGCCCCGTGTACCCGGTCCCGAAGCCTTGCGTCTGGTCGTCGGTGAGGAAGCGCGCGACGCCGCGGTAGAAGAGCAGGCCGCACAGCGTGACGATGAACGGCTGCATCGAGAGGCGCGTGACCAGCAGGCCGTGGATCAGGCCGATGGCGAGGCACGTCGCGAGGACGACGAGGAACATGGCGGGGATCCCGAAGCCCTGCTCGACGAGCAGCCACGGCACGAGCACGCCGACCAGGCCGACGACCGAGCCGAGCGAGAGGTCGATCCCGCCGGTGATGATCACGAAGGCGACGCCGATGCTGAGGATCCCGTACAGCGACGTTCGCCGGATCAGGTTCTGCAGGTTGTACGGCTCGAGGAAGTCGGGGTTGACGGCCGCCGTGAAGGCGGAGATCGCGACCAGGAGGCCGAGGATCCCGAGCACCTTCTTCAACGGGCCTCTCCCACGGGGAGCCGGTCCCCGCCGGTGGCGAGGCGCATGACCCGCTCCTCGTCGAGCTCCGCGCGCGCGAGCTCGCCGGCGATCCGACCCTCGTGCATCACGAGAACGCGGTCGGCGAGCTCGAGCAGCTCCTCCATCTCGCTCGACGCGAACAGCACCGCGACACCCTGCCGCGCGAGCTCGTCGATCAGCTCGTAGATCTCGTGCCGCGCGCCGACGTCGATCCCGCGCGTCGGCTCGTCGAGCAGGAGCAGGCGCGGGTTCGTCGCCAGCCAGCGCGCGAGGACGACCTTCTGCTGGTTGCCGCCCGAGAGCTGCTCGACCGGCTGGTCGACGCCGGGGGTCCCGATGCAGAGGCGCGCGACGAGCTCCGCGGTGAGCGTCCGCTCGCGGGCGGCGTCGACGAAGCCGGCGCGCGCGTCGCGCGCGAGCGTCGCGATGCCGACGTTCTCGCGCACGCCGAGCGGCAGGAAGAGCCCGTCGCGCTTCCTGTCCTCGGGCACGAGGCCGACGCCGGCGCGGATCGCGTCGCGCGGGTGGGCGGGCGCGAGCTCCGCGCCGCCGACCCGCATCCGGCCGGCGAGCGGCCGGTCGATGCCGAAGAGCACGCGCAGCAGCTCCGTGCGGCCGGCGCCGACCAGGCCCGCGAGGCCCACGCGCTCGCCCGCGCGCACCTCGAAGGTCAGCGCGTGCCGCGGGCTCGCGGGGACGACGAGGCCCTGGACCTCGAGCACCGGCTGCGCGAGGCGCTCGCCCCCCGGCGCGGCCGCGCTCGGGCGCGCGCTGGGGCTCGCGAGGTCGCGCCCGACCATCAGCCGCACGAGCGACTCGCGATCGAGGTGCTCGCCGTCGAGCTCGCCGGCGCGCCGGCCGTCGCGCAGGACGACAGCCCGGTCGGCGAGGCGCTTCACCTCGGCCAGGCGGTGCGAGATGTAGACGATGCTGACGCCGCGCGCGCGGAGCTCGTCGACGACCTCGAGCAGCCGCTCGCTCTCCTTGCCCGAGAGGCTCGAGGTCGGCTCGTCCATCAGCAGGATGCGCGCATGGCGCGCCAGCGCCTTGGCGATCTCGACCAGCTGCCGGCGGCCGACCGGGAGCTCGCGCACGAGGACCTCGGGCCCGAAGTCGGCGCCGACCTCTGCGAGCGCCGCGCGCGCGCTGGCCTCGATCTCGGCCGAGTCGAAGAAGCCCAGGCGCGCCGGCTCGTTCCCGAGCCGGATGTTCGCGGCGGCCGTGAGGTTGTCGGCGAGGTTCGGCTCTTGGTGGATCAGGGCGATCCCGAGCTCGAGCGCGCGGCGCGTCGAGTCGATGCGCGCCGGGCGGCCGTCGAGCTCGATCTCGCCCGCGTCGGGCGCGACGATCCCGGCGAGCACCTTCATCAAGGTGCTCTTGCCCGCGCCGTTCTCGCCGACGACGGCGAGCACCTCGCCGCGCCGCACGGAGACGTCGACGGCGTCGAGGGCCAGCACGCCGGGGAAGCGTTTGGTCAGCCCCCGGACGACGAGTCGTTCGAGGGATTCCGGGCGCCCGGGGGACCCGGGGCACTCTGGGCGCTCGATCACCGTTCCTTCGCGCGACCGCTCTCCATGCGCGCCCTCAGCTCCCCCCAGAACTGCGCGACGTCGGCCTGGCGCACGACGGTCGGCTCGATCTCGAGCACGGCGTCCTCGGGCAGCACGGATTCGTCGCCGTCGAGGAGCGCCTTCAGGATGCGCACCGAGTGGTAGCCGTATTCGAAGGGGTTCTGGCTCACCGTGCCGTGGATGTGGCCGTCCTGGATGCCCTGCAGCGTCGCGTCCTGCTCGTCGAAGGAGACGATGCGGATCTGGCCCAGCTTGCCCGCGGCCGCGACGGCCTCGAGGCAGTTGGGCGCGTTGTAGGCGAACAGGCCCACCATGCAGTCGAGGTCGGGGTAGAGGGCGATCGCATCCTCGGCGTTCGCCTTCGCTTTGTTCTGGTCGAACTGGTCGGTGCGCGTGTCGAGGATCGTGTACCCGTTGCCCTCGAGCTCCGCGTCCGCCGAGTCGTACCCCGCGAACTCGCGGCCCAGCAGCTCGTCGATGACGCCCTGGCGGCGCTTCTTGGAGTTGTCCTGCTCGAGCCGTCCGATGAAGATCACGATCGAGCCGCCGTCCGGCAGCGCCTCGGCGACGAGCTGGCCGCAGAGCCGGCCGGCCGCGTAGTTGTCGACGCCGATGAAGCACAGGCGCTGCGTGCCCGGTGCGTCGGAGTCGTGCGTGATGACCTTCGCCTTGGCGCACGCCTCGTCGATCAGGCTCGCCTCGTTCTCGGCGTCGATTGGGCTGATCGCGATCCCCTCGACGTGGCGGCTCAGGAGATCCTCGACGATCTCCTGCTGCTCGTTGATCGTGTTGCCCTCGGGCTCGCGCACGTCGCAGCGGATCCCGAACTCCGCCTCGGCGGCGGCGACGCCGGCCGCGGCGATCGTCCAGAAGGGGTCGACGCCGTTCGTGACGAAGGCGATCGGCGCCGGCTCGTGCGCGCCGCAGCCGGCGAGCAGGAAGAGGGCGAGTGCCTCGGGACGCAAGCTCATGGGGGGACCGGGGGGACGCGCGGGCGCGGCCCATGATAGGAAAGCCGGCCATAGGAAAGCCGGCCCCCCGCGCGGAAACGGAGGGCCGGCTCGGTGGAGTCGGGGATCGCCAGGGCTACTGCTCGACGACCTCGGCCTCTTTCGAGCACGAGGCGGCGGTCTTCACGGCGCTGCACGCGCCCGACTGGGTCGACACGAGCTTGGCGCGCGTCTGCGAGCAGTGCTTGCCGTCGGCCAGCGGCGTCCAGCCGCGGTTCCAGCTCGCGACGAGCGTCGCCTTCTTCTGGGCGGCCTTGCAGCAATCCGCCGGGTCGCAGCACCGGGTCTGCGTCGCGAGGAGGGTCGCCTTGGTCTCCGTGCACTCGGCCTTCGCCTCGGAGCACTCGCTCGCCGGGGCCGCGACGAGCGCCGCCTTGGCGGCCGTCGCGCACTCGGTCTTCGCCTTCGTGCACTCGCTCTCCTGCGTCGCGACGAGCGCCGCCTTGGCGGCCGTCGCGCACTCGGTCTTCGCCTTCGTGCACTCGCTCTCCTGCGTCGCGACGAGCGCCGCCTTGGCGCTCGTGCAATCGCTCTTCGCGGTCGTGCACGCGCCCTGCGCGCCGACGAGGCGCAGGCGGTCGATGCGCTCGCCGAGGGTCTCGGCGCTCGCCTTGGCGCACTCGCCCTGGACCGCGACGAGCTTCGCGCGCGACTGCGCGCAGTGCTTGCCGTCGGCGAGGGGCGTCCAGGTGGTCGTTCGGACCGCGACCGGCATGGCCTTCTGGGCCGTCGAACAGGTCTCCTGGGCGACCGCGGCCGGCTTGGCCTTGGAGCACTCGCTCAGGGAGGCCTTCAGGGGGCAGTCTTGCGCGGCGGCCACGCCCGCGGGCAGGCAAGCCAGGGCGAGGGTGAGAAGCGTCTTCATGATCGTGTCGCTCGTCGGGATTCGGCCCTGCGGGCCGCGTGGTCGGGGTGTACGTCCGGGGTCCGGACGGGACCGGCCGGAGCGGGTTCCGGCGGGCCCCCAGCTTACGCAATCCTGCCTCGTGGGGCTGGTTCCAAGCGCGTAAGAGGTGCCCCAGGGCGCGACTCCCGCCGCGGCGGGGTGGGCTCCGCGCCGGCCGGACGTATAACAGCAAGCGGCCCCGTGCCCGATCGAAGACCCGCCGGAGGACGACGATGGACTCCCGACGCCCCGTGCAACTGGCCCTGATCCTGGGACTCCTGAGCGCCTGCCTCGGCGCGGGCCGGCTGCTCACGGAGGCGGCCGAGCCCGATCGCATCGGGGACGTCGGGGCCGCCGGGGCCGCCGGCCACGACTGCGCGCACAACCTGTCGGAGCGCTTCCGCGAGATCAGCGAAGAGGTCGGCCCGGCGGTCGTGAGCATCCAGTCCTACTCCAATGGACCGCGCGGTCGATTCCGACGCCAGCAGGGCTCGGGGGTGATCCTGACCGCCGACGGCATCCTGGTCACCAACGACCACGTCGTGCGCCGCGCGACCGAGTTCTGGGCGCACCTCTCCGACGGGCGCGACCTCGAGGCCGAGCTCGTCGGCCGCGACGCGCTGACCGACCTCGCCGTGCTGCGCATCGACGGCGAGCAGGCGGCGCACGCGCCGCTCGCCGCGCACGCCAGCGTCGGGGAGAGCGTTCTGGCGATGGGCAACCCGTTCGGCATCGGGCACACCGTGACGGCCGGGATCGTCAGCGGCATGGGCCGCCAGGACCTCGGCATCGCCTACTACGAGGACTTCCTGCAGACGGACGCTGCGATCAACCCCGGCAACAGCGGCGGTCCGCTCGTCAACCTCTCGGGCGAGGTCGTCGGGATCAACACGGCGGTCGCGACGCCCGGCGATCCGAGCTCGGGGCTGGGCTTCGCGATCCCCAGCCGCATCGTCAAGAAGGTCGTCGACGACCTCGTCGAGTACGGCCGCGTGCGGCGCGGCTGGCTCGGCGTCCAGCTCGAGCAGACGTTCGACAGCTCCCAGGCCCGCGCCCGCGGGTACGAGGGCTCGAGCCGTGCGTCCGTGGAGAAGGTCATCGAGGGCAGCCCCGCCGCGGCCGTGGGCGTGCACCCCGGGGACATCCTCCTGTCCGTCGACGGGGTGGACGTCGTCCACATGCAGGACGTCCTGAACCAGATCGGCGAGCTCGACCCGGGGACCGAGATCGAGCTCGTGATGTGGCGCGAGGGCAAGTCGTCGGAGGTCACCGTACGGCTCGCCGATCGCGACTTCGCGGACGTGCGCTGAGCCCGTGATCCGGGTCACGCCGCTTCGATGTCGAAGCGCAGCGGGTACTTGCGCGCGCGCGCGAGGCTGCGCGCCTGGTCGACGTGGTGCTCGGCCACCTCGAGGGGCACGACCTCGACCAGCGCGATGCCCTTCGTGTGGGCTTCCATCATGACGGCGAACGCCTCCTCGAAGGTCTTCCCGAAGACCCGCGCGAGGACGTGGCACACGAAGTCCATCGGCGTGACGTCGTCGTTGTCGAGCAGCACCTTGTAGAGCGGCGCGGGCCGCGCCGTCGTGTCCGCCTCGGGCTCGGCGACCTCGACGCCTGCACCGGAGGGCGCCGTGCTGCACTCGAACGGCGGGGGCATCGGCGCCGATTGTATCCTGACCGCATGCTCGTCCTCGACGCCGCCGCCGTGCGCCGCGCCCTGCCCATGGACGTGGCGATCGCCGGCATGAAGGAGGCTTTCGCCGCGCTCTCCTCCGGTGCGGCCGCCGTCCCCGCACGCATCCACGTCGAGCAGCGCGCCCTGGGAGCGGTCACCCTCTTCATGCCCGCGCTCGTCGAGCGCGAGCCGCGCGCGGCGCTCGCGGTGAAGGTGGTCTCCGTCTTTCCCGGCAACGAGGCGCGCGGCCTGGCGCGCATCCTCGGCGCCGTGCTCGTGCTCGATGCGCACACGGGCGCGCCCGTCGCGCTGCTCGAGGGTGCCGCGCTGACCGCGATCCGCACGGGCGCGGCCTCGGGCGCCGCGACCGACCTGCTCGCGCGCCCCGATGCGCGCTGCGCGGCCGTCTTCGGCGCCGGAGCGCAGGCGCGGACGCAGCTCGAGGCGCTCGCCGCCGTGCGCGAGCTCGAGCGCGCGTGGATCTTCGCCCCGCGCCGCGAGCGCGCGCTGGCGCTGGCCGATGAGCTGCGCGGCCGCGGGGAGCTGCGCGGCCGCGGGGAGCTGCGCGGCCGCGGGCGCATCCCCGGCGACCTGCGCGTCGCGCGCTCGCCCGCCGAGGCGCTGGCCGAGGCCGACGTCGTCGCGACCGCGACGACGAGCGCGGAGCCCGTCTTCGCCGATGGGGAGCTCGCCCCCGGCGTGCACGTCAACGCGGTCGGCGCGCACCGGCCGGACGCCTTCGAGATCCCGCTCGAGACCGTTGCACGCGCGCGGGTCGTCGTCGACCAGCGCAGCGCCGCGCTCGCGGAGGCCGGCGAGCTCGTCCAGGCGCGCCTCGCGGCCGCGGATGTCGCGGAGCTGGGCGAGATCGTCCTCGGCACGCGGCCGGGCCGCGCGGGCCCGGACGAGACGACGCTCTTCAAGTCGGTCGGGGTCGCGGCCCAGGACGCCGTGGCGGCGGCGCTGGCGCTGGAGCGGGCGCAGGCGCAGGGGCTGGGGACGGAAGTCGCGCTCTGATATGGAGGCCTAGTTGTCAACCCCCAGGAGACGACCGTCCTGGGGGCGACGAGAGGCGTGTTGGGCACTAGCGAGCAAGGGTTGAAGGCTGTGGGCAGGTAGCGTTGTGGTGAACTCCG
>Ga0299906_10000192_pt1 | contig 62274 bp, 49 predicted proteins | sample RVTome_14_FD_200259 | JGI IMG/M metagenome (GOLD analysis project Ga0299906, IMG submission 200259) | Soil microbial communities from uranium-contaminated site in the Upper Colorado River Basin, Wyoming, United States - RVT145D125 (version 2) ...
ATCAGGCCCCGAGCGACCGAATGTCCTCCAGGTCTTTCGGACGGCCGCTCGCCCGCTTGTTCCGGATGAACGCCTCGCGCGCGATGAACCTCACGTCCACCTCGAAGAGGGTGCCGCGCAACGGCGTCTCCCACGCCTCGGCGAACGCGACGCCGCTCACCGAGGTCATGAGGTCGATCCGATACGGCGGGAGGCCGAGCTGGATGACCTGCTCGGACTTCGCGAAATCGGCTTCGCGGACATTCAGTGTGGCCAGCGGAGCGCCGAAGTCAGCCAACGCCCGCCAGACCCGAGTCGCATTCGCCTCACTCGCTTCGATCCAGAGATCGAGGTCCCCCGTCGCCCGCGGGACGCCGTGAGCCGCCAGCGCATGCGCTCCGACGACGAGGAATCGCACATCGTGCGCGACCATGGCAGTCAGCACGTCGCGAAAATCGGCGATCACGGGCCGCCCAGATGATCCTTTAGCGTAGCGAGGACGACCGGCATGGTGGCGCGGGTGTAGCCGGGCAGGCGTCGACCAGAAAGCCGCCACGCCTCGATGGTCAGTGCTGTGACGGCGTCAAGCCGCTCTTCGAGGGTTCCGCCCATGCGGGAGTCGCCTGCCTCCTCGCTACGAAGGGGGACGACGCGAACGGTCAGTCGAGAGGGATCCATCGCAGGGGAAATCTAACCCGAACGACCGGGTCGCGGCGGCAGCATCGCCGTCAACCTGGATCGATCGGCCGTCGGCACCGGCGCAGTCAGCACGGAGCGGCTCAGGCTTCGGCCCGCATCGCCCATCCGCCGAACACCATGCCGCGGTAGAAACAGACCGGATCTTCGAACCCCGCCGCCCCGCACAGCTCCAGCAGCCGGCGCTCGGAGACGAACCGGACCCCCGCGTCCACCTCGCCGCGATAGGTCGCGAGGTCCGCGTCGCTCATCCCCCGGATCCGGAGATACCGCATCCACCACGCCATCGCCCGCGCGAACGCCGGCGTTCCGAGCTCGCCGTGGCCGTCCACCAGCACGAACGTCGCCCCCGGGCGCAGCCGCGCCGCGATGCTCCGGAGCAGCTCCTGCTTCGCGCCGTCGTCGGGCAGGAAGTGGAGTACCAGGTCGAGCGTTGCCGCGTCGAACACGCGTTCCGCCGGCAGTTGCGCCACGTAGCCGCGGTGGATCCCCACCCGGTCGGCCAGGCCGGCGTCGCGCACCCGTCCGCTGACGATGGCGGCCATCTGCTCCGACGGCTCCACGCCCGTGAACCGCCACCCCGGGCGCGCTGGCCCGAAGCCGAGCAGCTCGCTCCCCGACCCCGCCCCGACCACGAGCACGTGGGCCTCCTCGGGCAGCGCTTCCCAGAGCAGGGCGAGGATCTGCGGGAAGAGGTCCTCGTACCCGGGAACGATCCGCCGGATCAGCCGATCGTACTGCGCGCCGTACTCCGCCTCGAAGTCGAATCCTTCCGTCACCGCCCCTCCGATCCGTGTCGCCGAGTTGCACCAAAGTCTATCGCCGGCCGGATGGTCGCGTCCGAAACGGAGAGACTGCCGGGCCGGTCACCACCGTCGCCCCCAACGGAACCATCAACCGTGATAGCCCCCCTCTGTCACGGTTGACAGATCTGGCGTGCCGTTCCCCAAGGCCGTACCATCCCTGGGGCTGTCATCCTACCAGCCCCTCCACGGAGTCCGCCATGATCGCATTCGAGACCCGGAGGCTGCGCGGGGGTTGCCCGTTCAACGGCGTCGGCAACGGCGTCGACGTCTGGCCCATGAAAGCCTACCTTGACAAACCCCCTTGGACCACGCCTCCGACATGGAGATCCCTGTACATGCGGAAGTTGTGGCTCTAGAAAATCTTGTCGGCGAGGGAGACTTGCGGCCCTGATCGTGCACCGCGGGATCCGCCAGACGTTGGCCATGAGGAGTTCGGTATGCGCAGTCTGAAGGTTGGAACGGTCGCCCTTCTCGCTGCATGCACTTCGGGTTCCAACCGCACACCGCTACCGAGCGAGAACTGCCTCGGGGGTGTGGTGAGCGCATCTCCCCTCGTCGCCGAGGTACCCGTCGGCGACAGTGTTCTCGTAACGGCGAGGCGGCTTCCGGACATTGCGTCTTGCTATCCGAACGCTACCAGCGTGTTTACCTGGTCCTCCCAAGAACCTGCACTCGTGTCCATAAGACCCGTTCGTGACTCCACGGCGTTCGTCGTGGCCCTGGGGCCCGGGACCTTTCTTGTCTTTGCGACATTGGAGGGTGGGACGGTTCCGGGACCTCTATCCGCCCCAATGGAGATGAGGATCCGGTAGGCCGATGACTCTTGCCCAGACCGGCTGGAACGACGGCAGTATGAGGAGCGCTGGAACCCATGAAAGCTCGCTACGATTTTTCCAAAACTCGGCCAAATCCCTACGCGAAGCAGCTGAAGCGGCCCGTGACGATTCGGCTAGATGCGCCGACGGTCGACTACTTCAAGGCGCTGGCGGCCGAATCCGGGATCCCCCATCAGACCCTGATCAATCTATATTTGCGCGATTGCGCCGCGAGCCGTCGCCGCGTCGACCTAATAATGGCGCGGGTCAAAGGTGGGAGCGGGATAACCACGGCATGCACCCGCTCCGGGTTGCCCACGCAGAGGAGGCCAATGTGTCCCGATTCACCGCCTCAGTCATTGGGATGGTTGTGCTGAGCTCCGGGGCCTGCTCATCGGGCCCCACGTCCCCAGATGAGGTTACGACGCGTGCAACCGTGCGGTTCGTCGACGTTGAAGGTGGATGCTGGAGGCTCGATGCCGCCGGTGGGACCAGCTACGATCCGGTCGGCCTCCCACCGGCCTTTCGCAGCGACGGGCGGCGGGTCGTCGTGACGCTTCGGTTCCCGGGCGACCTTGGGTCGTTATGCCAAGTTGGCGTGTTGGCGAAGGTCGTGTCGATCCGGGACCGGTAGCCGCCACCACCGCGCTGGGCCCGGACGAACGACCGTCGACGGTCGGCTTGGCCGCCGAGCACGAGCGGCCCCCATCCCTGCCCCTCCTTGCCCGCCAGCTTACTCGTACCGTCCGACGTTATGCGCATCGTGCCCGAACCAGCGCAGACCCAGTCTCCGAGGAAGGGGTGGTTGGCGGCCTCCGGCCCTCCACCACCCTGACCGGGAGGAGGCTCGGCAACGAGCGTGGGAAAATCTCCCGGATCGACTGCATACGTGATCTTTCTCAGCTCTGTCGGGCAGCAGGGCCCGGTCCGCCGGAACCGTAGAGCAGCAGGGCGATCAGCCGAGGGGATCCCGAAGCTGCCGCAGGATCGCCCGGAGCTCTCCCACCGTGAGGACGGTCGGGAGGCCTCGGCAGAGGGACTACCATCGAAACCGGCCGGGATCGAACGGCGCGAGCGCCGCCGCGGATTCCTTCCCCGTCATCACGTCGGCCATCAGCTCACCGGTGACTGGGGCCATGGTAATCCCCAGCATCGCATGGCCGGTGGCAACCAGGAGGTTCCGATACCCGGGAACCCGGCCGAGCATCGGAAGACCGTCCGGGGTGAGGGGCCGCATCCCCACCCATTCGACCCCTTCGTCCTCCGCCACGGACTGGCGGAGATAGCGCCCGATCCCGGCGCGAATCCCGGCGAGGCGTCTCCGATCGAGCGTTTCGTTCACCCCCGAGAGCTCCATGGTCCCGGCGAACCGGGTCGCCCCGTGGAACGGCGATCCCCCGACCTTGGCCTCCCCGAGGTAGAGGGGGCGAACCAGCGTCCGCTCGGCGCCGGTGAGGGTGATGCTGTAGCCCTTGCCGGCTTGGACCGGGAGGGAGACGCCGAACTGCTCGAGCACCTCGCCGGACCAGGCCCCCGCGGCAACGACGACCTGGTCTCCCGCCACCGGCCCAGCCGAGGTCTCGACCCCGCTGACGGGGCCGCCCGGTCTCGCCCCATGCGCCCCGATGACCTCGACCCCGGTGCAGATCTCGACTCCCAGCTCCCGGAGCCGGGTGACATACCCCGTGACGAGGGTCTCCGGCCGGGCATGAAACTCCTCCTGGACCACGAAGCCGGCCTGGACGGCATCGGAAAGGGCCGGTTCGAGCCGTCGCAGTTCCACCCCGCGGACCGCTTCCGGCGGCTCATACCCGTAGTCGCGGAAGTGCCCGAGCTCGACCCGGACCTTCCGCATGGTGTCCTCGTCGAGAAACACGCAGAGCATTCCACTGCGGTGGAGTTCGAACGCGACCCCATCGCGCTCCAGCGCGTCGAAGGCGGCGAGGGTCCTCCGGTTGAGTTCGGCCACGGCCCGGAGCCCGTGCATGAAGTCGCGCCGATTGCAGTAGCGCCAGAAGCGCCAAAGCCAGCGGGCCAGGCCGGGCGCCGCGGCGGGGGAGATGTAGAGGGGACTGTCGCTGCGGAGCATCCATTTGAGGGAATCGAACGTCAGCCCGGGCGCCGGGATCGGCGCCGAGAGCGAGGGGGTGATCCAGCCGGTATTCCCCTTCGAGCAGGCGCCCCCGGGTTCGCCCTTGTCGAGCACGATCACCTCGCGCCCACGCTTCGCGAGCGAGTACGCGCACGCCAGCCCGATGACCCCGGCCCCGACGACGACGATCCGGCTCAAACGCGGCGCTGTGCCGGGGCGAATGGCACCGCACGGCCGCGGCCCCCGGGACGGCGCCGGGGGACGCGGCGGCGGTGAGCACGGTCTGTCAGGTCGGGAACATCCCGGTCGGCCAAGGTGGGGTTACGGAATGTTCGGATTGTTGTTCCGCTCGATGTCCGGCAGGGGGAAGCCGAAGGGGTAACCCTGCGCGTCAGCGCCGGGGCAGGCCTGACTGCCGTAGGTTCCGCCGTTCGGGAAGGGCGTGCCGTCGGCGGGGAGCCGGGGGAGCCGATAGCGATTCATGTCACCCAGCCGCTGGCCCTCGAGGAAGAGTTCCCGCCGCCGCTCCTCGATGACCTGGGATCCCACCTGCGCCGCCGTCTTGCCGGTCCCGTCGTAATCCGGCAGCCCGGCCGCGGCGTGGAGGGCGTTGATGATCTCGACGGCGCCCTGCAGGTTGCCCGCCGCCACGTGCGCTTCCGCGAGAATCAGCCGCGCCTCCGCGTGCCGCGCGATGGGGATCGGCGCGCCCCGGTCCGCGTACTTCAGCACCTCCCGGAGGATCGTGGACCCGTCCGATCCGGTCGCCCCGGTCACATTCACCTGCACCCGCGGATCGTCCACGCCCTCGAAGGTGAGGCCCACGAAGGAGGGATCGACCGACGAGAAGCTGTTCACCCGGGTATGGATGAAGACATGGTTTTGCTGGCGGACCGAGCCCGCGGCATTGGCGACCGCGTTGACCACGAACCCGGAGGGCACCAATTCGGCGTCGGCACCCGCCGCCGCCACCTGCCCCAGGTTGAGCAGGGTGCGGGCGCGGCCCACGCGCGCGAAGTTGAGGATCGTCGCGTCGTTCGCCGCGGTCGCGGCGCTGACCGCGGCGTCAAAACGAAGTTTTGCCTCGTTCCAGAGGGCGTCCTTGCCGAGCTCCGGTCCCACGTTGAGGGCGGCCGAGCACATGGCCTCGCCCAGGAGCAGGACACTATAGCCGGCGTAGGCCGCGGCTCGCCCGATGAGCTGGGTCCGATCGACGCCCGCGGCCATTTCCTGGTCGGTCCACTCGTTGAGCCGCGCCAGAATGGTGTCGGCGGTCCCGCGGGCCACCGACAGCGGGGTGTACGCGCCGGCGAACTGGGCGGCGCCGCCGCAGGTCGCGGTCCCATGCGCGTGGCCGGGCGTCATGGTTCGACGCTCGTAGTCGAAGTTCGCCGTATTGGCGAAGGCGTTGACCAGCTCGTCCCCGAGAATGCCCTGGGCGACCACGTAGCGGTGGAAGGCGCACTCGAAATCGCCGATGGCGCCGGTGACGAGCAGTTGGGCATTGGCGGGGCGATAGATGTCGCGGGCCAGGATCGAGCCGGGGTTCGATTGTTCGAGACTGCTGATCTCGTTGCAGGCCAGCGCCAGGGCCAGGAGCGGGACCGCAACGCGCGCGGGTCTCGCTTGAGAACGTCCGATCGAGCGCATCGCGGCGCCTCTTTCCCGAAGGGAGGGATGCATGGTCAGAACGTGAGGTGCAGGGTCGCGACGAACCGCCGCAGCGGCGGAACCAGGGCTTGATCGGTGGTGCCCCCGGTGCGGCTCTCGGGATCCATGCCCCGGTAGCTGGTCCAGGTGTGCAGGTTGCGGCCGGCCAGGGAGAAGCGGGCGCCGCTCACCCCGAGCCCGCGCAGCCACTGGGTGGGGACCTGATAGCTGACCGACACCTCGCTCAACCGGAAGAAGGAGGCGCTCTCCATGAACGTGCCAAGAATGCTGTTCGGGCCGCCCGACAGGGGCGAGATGCTCGCCAGGTAGGTCGTCTCGTAGTCCGCGGGGTTGTACAGGGCGTCGCACAGCGGGAGGAAGCCGCCGCAGCGCAGCAGTTCGTTGGCGTTGAGCAGGTGGTGGCCCCGCTTGAAATCGACCAGCCCATAGAGGCTCAGGCGTCCCCACAGGGTGACCGTCGTCGCCACCGCCCCGGTGACCTTCGGAGTCTGCGTCGCGATGAACACCTCTGGCGCGTCCGCACAGGGCACGGGCGCGTTGCCCGGGCCGCCGTCGCACAGGATGTTGGACACTGCATGCGTGGTGGGATCGCGGTCGGCGCTCACCACCTTCTTGCTCCACAGTCCGGAGATCGGATACCCGACCACGCTGCGGACGTTGGTGCCCCCCGCGAAGGCCAGCTCGCCCATGTCGACCACTTCATCGCGGTTGGTCGCGAAGTTGCCCATGATCTCCCAGGCCAGATTGCTCCTGGCGAGGGCCTGGAACGCGGCCTGCAGTTCGATGCCGCGATTCTTGGTCTCGCCCAGGTTGACGGCCTGACTGCCGGGGAACCCGCCGGAGGGAGCGGTCGGTTGCTGCAGGATGGCGTCCTTGGTGCGCCGGCGGAAATGCGTGAAGTCGAGGCTCAGCCGGTCAAAGAGGTCCGCCTCGAAGCCGACCTCCAGCTCGGTCGCCCGCTCCGGCTTGAGCTCTGCGTTGCCCAACGAGCCCGGAGACACCCCGGCCTCGCCGTTCGCGCGGCCCGCGGAGACGAACGTGCGGAGGGCGGCGAACGCGTTGGGCTGTTGGCCCGACTGGCCATAAGCGGCGCGCAGCTTGAACGTGTTCACCGCGCCGCGAAGACCGCCCCAGAACCGCTCTTCGCTGATCACCCAGGCGGCGCTGAATTTCGGGTACGTCACCCACTGGAACTCGTCCCCGAACGCGGAGTTGTTGTCCACCCGCAGGGCGGCGGTCAGGAAGAGCCGGTCCTTCCACCCGAACTGCTGTTGCCCCCAGATCCCCAGCGTCGTATTGACGACCTCGGTCTGCGCCACGGTCGGCGGGTCCGTGGCGCTGGAGACGGTTTCCAGACCGGGCGCCGGGAAATTGAGGGCGGCCAGCACACTGGTGTTGAGGTGCTTGCGAATGAAGTTGCCGCCAACGGACGAACTCGAAGTGAGATCGGGGTTCAGATCGAACCGCGCCGTCCCGGCGTAGTCGCCGGTCAGGAAGGTGTTGTTGCGCAGGGTCTGCGCGATCCGTCCCCGCGCGCTGCCGAACCCCGCCAGGAAGGGCGCCAGCTCCGGGGGCGCGAAGCGCTCCAGGGCGCGGCTGTCGTCGGAGGTGAAGTCCACGCCCACCGTCAGCCGATGCGAGAACCAGTCGGCGGGCCGGTGGTTGAGTGTCGTGCCGCCGGTGAACCGGTTGATCGCCGCCGAGTTGTCATACAACTCCTGGGACACCTCCGGGGGAGCCAGGGCAAAGCCGCGGGTGGCCGGTCCGAACACGAGCTGGTGGCCGAACATCGAGCCGAACAGCGGGGCGAGGCCGGCATCGGCCCCCAGGTGGGTCGAATGGCGGACGTACCCGAGGCTGGTCTGGACGTCCACCGTGCTCGACGGCGCGAAGGCGAGATTGGCGCGACCGCTGAAGCCCTTGCCGCCGTTGTTCGGCTCGATGCCCTCTTCGTCGTAGTACGTCCCCGACACATAGTAGGTGAGCTGGTCCCGGCCGCCGGAGACGGCGAGGTTGTACGACTGGGTCCGGCCGGTCTGGAAGAACGCCCGGCCGCTGTCCGACTCCTGCTGCCACCCGTTCCAGGGCACGACCGTGCCGTCCCCATCGCGCCAGAAATTGGTCGGGATCCGTTCCGCCGGATTCGCGAAGTACTGCACGCCCTGCTCCAAGCTCGCCGTCCAGCGGGTGGCGCCGCTCATCCCCTTCTTGGTGATGATCTGGATGACCCCGTTGGCCGCCTCGGTGCCGTAGATCGTCGCCGCGGCCGGCCCCCGGATGATCTCGATGCTCTCGATGTCGTCGGGGTTGAGATCGTTGAGTCGGGAGGCGACCTGCGCGTTCTGCGCCCCCAGGAAGCCCCCCAGGGGGCCCTGGTTGACGTCGTTGTTCACGCGGACACCGTCGACATAGACGATCGGCTCCGAACTCAGGGAGAGGGTGGACCGGCCCCGGATCTGGATCGTGGGACCGGCGCCGATGCGTCCGGAGCCCGGCGTGATGATGGCCCCGGCCGCGCGGGCGTTGAGCAGGGCGGTGAGGCTCGGGGCGGCGGAACGCTCCAGGGCGGCGGCGGCGTCGATCGTCCCCACCGCGTTGCCGAGCGAGCGGCGCTGCACGCCGCCCGGGGTGCCGGTGACGACGATCTGTTCCAGCGAATAGGCCGAGGCCTCCAGAGCGAAGTCCACCCGCGCCTCCTGGTTGGCGACCACCGTCACCGATTGGCTGCTGGCGCGGTAGCCGATCCGCCGGACCAGGATCACGTGCTCTCCGGGGGGCACCCCGGCGATGCGGTAGCGGCCGTCGGCGGTGCTGGTGGCGCCGAGCTGGAGGCCCTGCACTTCCACCGAGACCCGGCCCAGCGCCAAGCCTGAGCGCGTGTCGGCGACCCGGCCAACGACCGAGCCCGTGGCGGCCTGGGCGGTCACGCCGGAGGGGGCACACAGCAGGGAGACACCGGCAATCAGGCAGGCGGCGAGGGAGGACCGTCGCGTCATCCGCCGACCAGGCATGGTTCCCATGCGTTGCTCCTTCGAAAGGACGTTTTGCCCAGCCACGCTGCCCCATCGGGAAACGGTGGGGAGGCTCATCGGGCGCTGAAGCCGTCGGAGAGAGTCGAGGGTGCCGGGAACATACGGCTCGAATAGAAATACCGCAACGGTGTACCAACAAGGTCCGTTGTGCCTCCGGGCACGAGGTGGTATCCTGCTCCCGTGCCAACCACACCACGCCCCCGGCCCGCAAGCCGGGCCGAGCCTTCCCCGGTCAGCGTCAGCGCGGCTTCCACCTCGAACGATGCCGGCTCCGACAGTGTCCGGAGGGTTTATCGGGAACTCCGCCGTCTGATCGTCACCGGCCAACTGCCGCCCGGTGCCCGCATCGCCGAACGGACCGTCGCCGACCGGCTCGACCTGAGCCGGACCCCGGTGCGTAGCGCCCTGCACCGCCTGCAACAGGAAGGATTCATCGACTCCTACGGCCGGGGGCGCAACCAGCGCCTGGTCGTCGCCCCCCTGACCCAGGAGGACGGGCGCGAGATCATGCTGATCGTCGGGCACCTCGAGGGCCTCGCGGCCAGCACCGCCGCCCAGCTCGACGGGACCCGCCGGGGCGAGGTCGTCCGGCGCTTGCGGGCCCTGAACCGGGATCTGGCGGCCGAATCGCGCGGGCGGGTCACCGTCACCCGGATCTTCGAACTGGATCGACTGTTCCACCGCGGGTACGTGGAAGGCGTCACCGGGCCCCGCCTGCTGGCGCTCCACTCCAGCATCAAGCCCCAGGTCGAGCGCTACGCCCGGCTCTATATCAGCGCCCTGGTCGACGAACTGGCCACCTCCGTGCAGGAGCACAAGGCGGTCATCCGGGCCATCGCGGCCGGCGACCCGGCGGCGGCCCAGCACGCGGTGGAGACCAACTGGCGCAACGCCGCGGATCGGCTCACCCGGGTGATCGCGGAGCACGGCGAGCGCGGCAGTTGGGAGGCCTGGGACTCCAACGGCCCCCTCACGCCGTCCCGGGCCCGCCCCACCTAAGGGACCACTTGTTGCGCCCGCCCCCGGACGGTAGGTTGGGCACTGGTATCTTGGTATACCATTTCTGTCGACCGATTCTGTCGACCGAGTGACCCGCCAATCCCAACCGCGGACCTGCCGATGCGCACGCCCAGCCGCCGGGCCCCCGGCGCCACCCTGTTCCTCGCCACCCTCGCCCTCGCGGCGCCACGCGCGCTCCCGGCCCAGAGCGACCCCCCGGAGCCCCCCACCATCGAATTCGATTCGACCGAAGCGCTGGTCCCCATGCGCGACGGGGTGCAGCTTCATACCACGATCTTCACGCCCAGGGGCGCCGCTGCTCCGCTGCCCATCCTGCTGACCAGGACCCCGTACGGGATCGGCGGCGCGAGCCGCGGTTTCACCGGCTCCTACGCGGAACTCGCCGCCGAGGGGTTCATCTTCGTCTTCCAGGACATTCGCGGCCGCTTCGATTCCGAGGGCACCTTCGTGATGCTCCGATCGCCACGGAACAGGAGCGATCCCGAGGCCATCGACGAGAGCACCGATACCTACGACACCATCGAGTGGCTGCTGCGGCACCTGCCGGGCCACAACGGCCGGGTCGGGATGCTCGGCGTCTCCTACCCGGGCTGGCTCACCGTCATGGCCATGCTCGACCCGCACCCAGCGCTCAAGGCGGTGTCGCCGCAGGCGTCGCCCGCCTCGATGTTTCTGGGCGATGATTTTCACCACAACGGCGCCTTCCGGCTGAGCTACGGCTTCGAATACGTGACCATGATGGAGGGCTCGAAGACCTTCTCCCCGTTCGCCTTCGACCAGGCCGACACCTACAGCTGGTACCTCTCGCTCGGTCCCCTCGCGAACGCCGACGCGCGCCATCTGGACGGCCGCTACCCGACCTGGAACAACTTCGTGGCACACCCCGACTTCGACGCCTTCTGGCAGCGGGAAGCGGTGATGCAGTACCTGGACCGGGTCACGGTTCCCACCCTCAACGTCGCCGGATGGTGGGATCAGGAGGATTTCTACGGCCCAATCACGATCTACCGCACCCTGGAGACCCACGACAGCCTCGACCTCAACTATCTGGTCGTGGGGCCCTGGAACCACGGCGGGTGGCGTGGCCGGAGCGGCCGGCGCCTCGGCAGCATCGATTTCGGGGACTCGACCGCGGTGTACTACAAGCGAAATATCGAAGTCCCCTGGTTCCAGTACTGGCTCAAGGATGAGGGAACGCTCGAGCTTCCGGAGGCGATCACTTTCGAGGCCGGCGCCAACGCCTGGCGCTCCCACGACCGCTGGCCCCCCCAAGGCGGGGTGACGCCCCGGCGCCTCTACTTCCATGCCGGCGGCCGGCTCGGCTTCGAACCCCCCGCCGCCGAGGCGGGGGACAGCGGGTTCGACAGCTATCTCTCGGACCCGACCAGGCCGGTGCCCTACCGGGCCCGTCCCATCCACCCGCACTTCGGTTCCGGCTCGACCTGGTCGCGCTGGCTGGTGGACGATCAGCGTTTCGCCCAGGACCGGCCTGACGTGGTGGCGTGGGAGACGCCGCCGCTGGAGCAGGACCTGGCGATCGCCGGTGAGATCGTGGCCCACCTGGTGGCGGCGACCACGGGGAGTGACGCGGATTGGGTGGTCAAGCTCATCGACGTCTATCCGGAGCGGCACGAGCCCGATCCGACCCTGGCCGGCCATCAGCTCATGGTGGCCAGCGAAGTGTTCCGGGGGCGTTTCCGCGAGAGCTTCGAGCACCCCACGCCGCTCGTTCCCGGTCAGGCCGTGGCCTACACCATCGACCTGCACACCCAGAACTACCGGTTCCGCAAAGGCCACAGGATCCGGGTCCAGGTCCAGAGCAGCTGGTTCCCCCTGATCGACAGGAATCCCCAGACCTTCGTGCCCAACATCTTCAGGGCCGAGGAATCCGATTTCCGGACGGCCGTCCATCGCGTGTATCGCTCGCCCGAGGCGGCCTCGTTCATCCGGCTGCCCGTGGTGCGGAGCGCTCCCCTCCCGTGAGGGCGAGGACGCGCCCCCGGAGCGACAGCGCGGCCGACTTCGATCAGGTCCGCGGATCCGGCGAGGTCGGCGTGCTGGGCGCGAACTTGATCCGAGTGTTGGGCAAGATCTGGGCGGGCCCAGGCGCGCCATAACCCACGATGGGAGGCCCTCACGTGATCATCCGATTGTTCGCTCTCGGCCTGGTGGTGTCGGGCACCCTTGCCGGCGCCGCATCCGCCCAGGAAACCCGGCTGCTCCGGCACCCCGCCGTGAGCCGCGAGCTGATCGCCTTCGCCTACGGCGCCGACCTGTGGGTCGTGCCCCGGCCGGGCGGGACGGCCCGGCGGCTGACCGCGACCCCGGGCGTGGAAACGGAACCGGCCTTCTCGCCCGACGGACGACTGATCGCGTTCAGCGCGACCGTCGGGGGCAACACCGACGTCTACGTCGTACCGGCGGCGGGGGGTGACCCGACGCGCCTGACCTTTCATCCCGGGGTGGACCGGGTCCGCGGCTGGAGCCCGGACGGTTCGCGGGTGATCTTCGCTTCCGGGCGGCTGAGCCCGCCGCACCAGTCCTACTACCGGCTGTTCGCCATGCCGGCGGCCGGCGGCTTCGCGGAGCCGCTGCCCATGCCCCGGGCCTTTTCGGGAGACTACTCCCCCGATGGGAGCCGTGTGGCGTACGAGGAGATCGCGACCGTGTTCTTCCCCGGGTGGTTCGAGGCCAGCGGATGGCGCCACTACCGGGGAGGCCGGACCCATCCCATCCGCGTCATGCGGCTGGCCGACTACACGGTGCAGAAGGCGCCGTGGACCGACAGCAACGACAGCTACCCGATGTGGATCGGCGACACGGTCTACTTTATCTCCGACCGGAACTTCACGGCGAACCTGTTCTCCTGGACCATCGGCGCCACCGAGGTGCGGCAGCTTACCCACCACGATGATTTCGACATCGCGAACGCCTCGGCCGGGCCCGACGCGATCGTGTACGAGCAGGCGGGAGACATTCACCTCTTCGACGTCAGCACCGGGACGTCGCGCAGAGTGCCGACCACGGTCAGCGGCGACTTCCCCTGGGCTCGGGCGGGGATGCGACGGGTCGCCGGCATGATTCGCGGCTCCGCGCTTTCTCCCACCGGGGTGCGGGTCGCCGTCGCGGCGCGAGGCGAGATCTTCACCGTCCCCACCGACAAGGGCGACTCCCGAAACCTGACCCGGAGTCCGGCGATCCACGACCAAGAGCCGGTCTGGTCGCCCGACGGCACTCAGCTCGCCTGGTTCTCCGACGCCGGCGGCGAATATCAACTCGTCATCGGCGACCAGAGCGGGATCGGGACCCGACGGGCTATCCCCCTGCCGGGACCGGGGTTCTACTCCAACCTGCGGTGGTCGCCCGACGGGAAGCTGGTCGCCTTTGAGGACCACCGCTCGGCGCTGTGGACGCTCGACCTGGCGACGGAGCGGCCTACCCGGGTCGACGCCGATGTCTATGACGACCCCTCGCGCGACCTGGAGCCGGCCTGGGCGCCCGATTCCAGGTGGCTCGCCTACTCCCGGAATCTGGACAACCACCTGCGCGCGATCTTCGCCTACTCGGTCGGGGAGGGAAAGTCGTACCAGTTGACCGACGGCCTGTCGGACGCGATCTCGCCGACCTGGGACGCGGGCGGGAAGTATCTCTATTTCCTGGCCAGTACCAATTACGGTCCCCGGACCGGGTGGCTGGAAATGAGTTCGATCGACCGGCCGGTGCGGCGGTCCATCTATCTCGCGGTGCTGTCTGCCGCTGAGGCCTCGCCGTTGCTGCCCGAGGCCGGCGACGAACCGGGGCCCGCAGCGCCGCCGCCCCCGGCCCCGGCCCCAGCGGACGTCGCGGTCGAGCTGGACGTCGCGGGCATCGACCAGCGGATCCTGTCCCTCAACGTGCCGCCGGGCGATTACAGCCGGCTGGAAGCCGGGCCCGCCGGCACCCTTTTCTACGCCGAGCCGGCCTCCGGCGCGCCGGGACTTCGGCTGCATCGCTACCAGCTCAAGGAGCGGGCGGCCTCGCCCTTCCTCGAGGGGATCCGGGAATACGGTCTGTCCGGGGACCGGAAGCGCCTCCTCTATCAGGCGCCCGGTGGGGAGTACGGGCGGTGGGGCACGGTGCCGACCGACCGTGGTGGCCGCGTCGGCGATGGCCCTGTCGCGATTGACCGCCTGGAGATGTGGGTCGACCCGCGGGCGGAGTGGGCGCAGATCTTCCGCGAAACCTGGCGCATCCAGCGGGACCACTTCTACGACGGCAGGATGCACGGGGCGGACTGGCAGGCGGTGTACGACAAGTACAGCCCGTTCCTTCCCTTTGTCGCCCACCGGTCCGATCTGGGCTACCTGATCGCCGCGGCCGCGGGGGAGCTGATCGTGGGGCATTCCTACCTCACCGGACCGGGCGACGCACCCACCGAGACGCCGACCACGGTAGGCATGCTGGGCGCCGACTTCGCGGTGGAGAACGGGCGTTACCGCATCCAGCGGATCTATTCAGGAGAGAACTGGAACCCCGACCTGCGCGCCCCGCTCAGCACCCCGGGCGTGCTCGTGTCGCCGGGCGACTATCTCCTCGAGGTCAACGGTGAGCCCCTGGCACCCCCGGACAATCCCTACCGGCTGTTTCAGGGCGCCGCGGGCCGTCAAACCGTCCTCAGAATCAACGGCACGCCTTCCCTGGAAGGCTCCCGGGTGGTGACGGTGGTGCCGGTGGCCAGCGAGGACGCGCTGCGCAGCCGGGCCTGGGTCGAGCACAACCGGCGCGTCGTGGATTCCCTGTCCGACGGCCGTCTGGCCTACGTGTGGCTGCCCAATACCGCCGCGTCGGGGTACACCTATTTCACCCGGTACTACTTCGCTCAGCAGCACAAGCAAGGCGCCATCATCGACGAGCGCTACAATCAGGGCGGCCAGGTGGGCGATTATCTGGTCAGCGAACTCGGCCGCGTCCTGATGGGCTACTTCGCGACGCGCGCGGGGAAACCGTATACCTCGCCCACCGCCGGGATCTTCGGGCCCAAGGTGATGATCATCAACGAATCGGCCGGCTCCGGGGGCGACGCCCTCCCGTACATGTTCCGCCAGCGCAAGCTCGGCCCGCTGGTGGGGACCCGTACCTGGGGAGGGCTGGTGGGCACGATCGGTGTCCCGCCGACGATTGACGGAGGTGGTATCACGGCGCCGAACCTGGCCTTCTACGACCTCGAAGGACGCTGGGCGGTGGAGAACGAAGGTGTCTCGCCCGACATCGAAGTGGAGTTCTCCGCAGCCGAGGTTATCGCCGGGCGCGACCCCCAGTTGCAGCGGGCCGTGGAGGAAGCGCTCAAACTGCTGGAGCAGAATCCGGTCCGGCCCGTCGCGCGACCGGCACCGCTTGATCGCGCGTCCCGGCCGGAACCGTGAGGCAGGGCCGAGGGTCCGATCGGCACGCCATTCAGCGCTTGAAGCGAGCAAGGCGCACAACCGCACTCGAGCCGAGGTTCGTATGAGACGCCGTGCATTGTCGAGCTTACTCCATCCCCTCGGGGTGTTGACCGCGCTGGTTTCGCATCCGTTCGCGGGGGATGTTGCCGCGCAGAGCCCCGAGTTGCTGGAGGGTCGCACACTCCGCGGCAGCCTGACCGGGGGAGATACGGCGCGGTACACGGTCGAGCTCGGCGCCGATTATTTCCTGTACGGAGAGGTGAACCAGATTTCCGTCGACGTCATCGTGCGGCTGCTCGGCCCGGATGGGAACCAGCGAGGGCGCTTCGACGGCCCTGCCCGGGGCGCGGAGCGATTCTCCGGTCAGAACACCGATGCGGGAATCTACACTCTCGAAGTGATCCCCTTTGAGGAGGAGGTGGGCAACTACGAGATCACCCTTCGTCGTCTGGAGCCCCTCGCGACCGACCCGAAGAAGCTCGCCGACCAGCTCATGTCCCGCTACGACGGCGAGGAGTCGCCCGGGGCGGCCGTGCAGGTCTGGCGTGACGGGCGCACGCTGTACTCGAAGGCCTACGGCATGGCCAACCTCGCCTACGGCATCCCATTCGAGACCGACACGAGAACGAATATCGGGTCGACTTCGAAGCAGTTCACGGCGTTCGCCATCATGCTTCAGGCCGACCGTGGGCTGCTGTCGCTGGACGACGATATCCGGAAGCACATCCCCGAGCTCCCCGCGTTCGCCCACACCGTCACCGTTCGACACGTCATCACCCACACCTCGGGCCTCAGGGAGTTCATCAACCTCATCCTCATGAGCGGGCGGCAGCTCATGCACGGCGACTGGATCGACCGCTCCGAGCTCATCGACGTTGTGCAACGCCAGCCGACGCTGCAAAACGTGCCGGGCGCGGAGTGGAACTACAACAACACCGCCTTTGGGCTGGCGGCGCTCATCGTCGAGCGGACGTCCGGCCAGCCCTTCCACACGTTCATGCAGGAAAGCGTGTTCGGTCCGCTGGGGATGACTCGCACGATGGTGCGCCCGACGCCGGAGCACATCGTGCCGGGCATGTCCGAAGGGTACGCCCCCGGAAAGGACGGCTTTCGCCAGACCGGAGACCTGGGCGCCTCGGTGGGAGCGGGTGGCATCTACTCCACCGTGGAAGACCTGCAGCGGTGGGTGCAGAACTTCGCCAACCCGCGCGGCGTGGGCACCGCCGGGATCGTTGCCCAGATGACGACCTCGTACGTGCTCCCGGATGGAAAGGAAACAGGCTACGGGTTCGGCCTCTTCATTGACGACCAACGAGGTCTCCGGCGCGTGCATCACGGGGGGGCGGATTTGGCACACCGATCCCAACTTGTCTACTACCCGGAGATCAATGCCGGCATCACCCTGCAGAGCAATCACGCGGGCTTCAACGCCGGCGGCCTGGCGGCGCAACTCGCCGAGGCGTTCTTCCGTGACGCGATGGCGCCGGAGCCAGCGATGGCGATGGAAGCGGGGGCGGCGTTCGACCCGGCGGGCTACGATCCCGGGGATTTCGACGAGTACGTCGGCCGATACGCCCTCGATGCCGCTCCCGGCGTCACCCTAGCCTTCACCCGCGAGGAGGGCAAGTTCTATACCCAGGTGTCCGGGCAGCAGCCGACCGAGATTGTCCCGACGTCCGACTCGACCTTTGCGCTCACGGCCGTGGACGCCTCGATCGTCTTCCACCGTAACGAGCAAGGCAAGGTGCACGGGCTGACGTTGCACCAGAACGGGGAGAACCACGCCACGCGGCTCGAAGACGGCGACGCGGCGTGGAAACCGACGATCGCGGAGCTCGCCGGCTTCGAGGGACGGTACTTCAGCGAGGAGCTCGAAACGTTCTACACCCTTGCGCTGGAAGACACGGCGCTCGTGCTTCACCATCGGCGTCTCGCCATGGCGACCCTGACGGCGGGCGAGAAAGACACCTTCTCCGGTGGAGGATTCACCTTCTCGTTCGAGCGTGATCGGAACGGGCAAGTGATCGGCTTTTACCTGGCGAACGGCCGGACCAGGGACGTGCGCTTCGAGCGGGTGCGCAGGTAATGCCGGGGCGGCGAAGCGCGCGGCCCGCGCCGCGCTGGTCGAGGTCAACACCCATCGTCACTCCCGCGCGAGCGGGATCCTTCCCGCCCCACCGGACAATTGCGGTTCTGGAGACCCCTGATCGAGAAAACACCCTCGTAGAATCGCGCCAGAAACTTTGCTTAGGCTGCGCACCTGGAATAGACCGCGTGGAAGGTACGCCCGTAGCACAGTGGCATCTCGATACGCAAGCAAATTGATGACGCGCCGGGCCGCACGCCGCGGAGGCCCGGACCCGGGTCGGGCACTGGGAGGCCGATAGCGTCCTCGGGGCGGCATGACCTGCCTGGGCGACATCATCGCCATCCCGCTCGAAAACTCCGACGGAGGCGGGTCCAGGATCGAGTTTCTCAACTTCCGCGACCCCAGGCGCCCTACGCGGCGAGCCGCACCGCGATGAGACCGGACACCTGATTGGTGGCGTCGTGCGGCGACCAACGGTTGATGCGGCGCCATCGCCCGCCAATGGAGATCGCTCCAAAAGGCAGTCGGACGAGGATGCCTGCCCCGAGTTGGGGAGCGAGAAAGGCGCGCCGTTCGCCGGGGTTCGGCGATTCCAGGCTTCTGAGGAAACTGGCCCCCATCGTAAAGTACGGACCGATCACATCGCCTGGCTGGAGTTCAACCAGGGCCTCGACGCCGAAACTCAGAAGCCGCTCAGCGTCGGGCCGCGCCAAACACTCGGGGGGGTCATCGCGGATCCTTGCGCAGACCGCAATGCCTGATGTTTGGTGGGCCCTGAGATACTCCACCGCCGGTCGAACGGCCATCGACCCAATCAGTGGAATCGTGATCGTCGTTCCAATGACCACACCCGATTCGTTGGTGATGGGCGAACTTTGGGACACGATACCAACCACGAGTCCCGGCATCAAGGGACCCTGCCGCGCATCAAGCGGTCGAAGTCCCATCGCAGTGCTCAACGTCGTGAGAACACACATTCCATGCAGCCAAGGCGGTTGAGCGCGCACCTTGGGCCGCGGCCAGGAAGTCATTGCCACCGCGATGATCTCCTCATCATGCCACACGACCGCGGGTCAGTCTCACGCATGCCTGCCGGTGGAATGGTCGAGTCAACTCGCGCGCTGTCGACGCCGGTCTGGGCCTCGTTGTACAGTGCCACGCACTCCCTCGCGCCAGTGCTGGTGTACTTCCGGAGCAGGAGCCACCCCGAGGTCATCGCGACCACGATCGCCATGGCGAGTGCAACCCGAGGAAAAGCAGCGCGACCAGTCTCGACTGTGTTCCTCACAATGCCTCCTGGGCCACCTGGCGTGCTTTTCGGCTCCACCCTGGAGGCCAGTTCGCTGCTCTACCCTACCGGACTGGCCCACCCCCGGCAACCTCCCGCCGCGATCCCGCCACCCCGGAGCGCTGCAAGTGCGTCGCGAAGCAGTGCCGAAGGGTACTCCCCTTCATGGCGTCAAGGTGGAGGCAGCGGGCATCGAGCGCTCTCGCTTACGTGAAGCGACCCAGGAGGGTAGATTTGCCAGGCTCGGCAGTTCGACCGGGCTTCTTCCACAGGCGAGGTACGGCATGTCCCTCACGAGCGCTCCCAACTCCGGGTTCAGGTCCGCACGGCAAATCGCGGTGCCGCTGGCTTTGCTGTCGGCGCTGGTCGTCCCACTGGCGACAACGGCCCAGGCCCAGGCGGCCGGCAACCCTGATCGGGCGACGCTCAAAGTCACGACCTCGGTGGCCGCGGCCGAACATGAGTTCCGGCAGGGGCTGATGGAATGGGACAACATCAACTTCGTGGCGGCACGGGGGCACTTCGCGAAGGCCGTCGAGCTTGACCCCGCGCTCGGGATTGCCCGGGTGCTGCGCGCCGGAACGGCGCTGGGGATGCCGGCGGCGGAACGCGAAACGGAGTTGAAGCGCGGACTGGCCGACGCGGCCAAGGGCTCGTCGAACGAACTGCTGGCTGCCACGGCCTTTGGCGCGATGTTCCTGGGCACCGGCGCGGAGGCGTTCAATCTGTTCCGCGCGGCCGCGGTTGCCATGCCGGGGGAGCCGACGCTGGCCTACCGGCGTGCCCTCAATTCCGGAGCCCTGCCCAACCGGGACCTCGTGGATGTCGTGGTGGCGCAACGAGCGGTGAGGAACGCGTTCCCGGAGTTCGCTCCGGTGCGGAACACGCTCGCCTACAACCTGTGGAATCTGGGCAATCAGCAGCTGGCGCTGGCCGAAGTCCGCGAGTATGTGCGGCTCCTGCCCAACCATCCCAACTCCCACGACAGTTACGCCGAGTTGCTCCAGTGGGACGGCCGGCTCGCGGAGGCCATCCCACACTACCGCCGGGCGGTGGCCCTCGATCCCGGGTACACGGCCGGGTACGACGGCATCGCCGAGGCCCAGGTGCTGATGGGCCGTGGCGACCTGGCGCGCGCCTCGCTGGCCGAGGCGGAAGCGGCCGCGCCGTTGCCCGGGGACGCTGGCCGCCATCGCCGCATTGCCGCCACGTACCTCGTGGAGGGCAATGCAAGGGCGGCGACTACGGAGCTGGGCCGGGCGCTGGCGGCCGTGAAGGCAGCCGGCGGGAACACCGCCAACGCCGAGGCGACCCTCCATTTCCAGATGGCCATGGTGGACTTCTACCTGGGTGACGGCAAGGCCACCGCGTCGCACGCGGGGGCGGCCGCTGCCGGGGGGCCATTGGCTCAGGCAAACGCTCGTGCCCTGGAGGCGCTCGGAAGCAAGGACTACGCCGCTGCCCACCAGCAGCTGCAGGGCGCGATCCGTGAGGGCACCGCGGCCGGCACCCCGGGCGGTGCCAACGCGGCCGCGAACCTCGAGGTCACCGAGGCGCTGGTCTACGCCGCCGAGGGTCGGGGGGACGATGCCATGGCGGCGCTGGGCCGGGGCAACAGCGCATCGCCGCTCGGCCGCATGGCCGCCGCCCTGGCGGCCCGGGCGCAGGGAGACCTGGGTACGGCGCGCTCCGTGAGCTACGAGATCCTGGCGAACCGCCAATTCACTCTGCTCGCCTTCAACGCGGCGCTGGCCAAGGGCGTGGCACGGGGTCTGGTCAGCCGGTAGCCTGCCTGCCGGGCGGAGCCCCATCCGGGGCGCCGCGTAGATGGCCCAAGAGGCGGAAGACGGAGTCACCTCCCCCTTTCACCCCTGCTACCGCGCGCCGAAGCGGATGGATTTCTCGCTTCGGCGCTGGTTTTTCAGCGACCTGCTGGGGAGCGCCGGCCCGCGGAGCCGCCCGTCCCGCACCTCTTTGCGCCACTTCGACAACATGAACGGGTGGATGTCCAACGCGTGGGGGACAGCCTGTACTTGAATCCCCGGCTCCTTCGTGAGCCGTACCGCCGTCAACTTGAACTCGAGACTATACCGCTGGACCTTCCGGCCCGTGCCATCCGACACCTCCTTGCAGCCTCCGGCAGGAACGATGTACGAGCACTCGCCGTGATCGGCCGACATTCATCCCAACTCGCGTATCAACCAGCGCAGCACATTCAGTAGCAGCTGGCCGTTCTGCTCCGCCAGCGGTGAGTTCATCCCCATCGGCACGGCGCCGCCGAAACAGGTTTGAGTGCTGAACATGGCAGCCTCGCCGAAGAAGGCGGCGCGCCCGCTGCCCATTTCACGTACCGAGGCTTGCGGCCATCCGTCGACTCCGACCGGCTCCGTGCTCGCGGAGAACTCCCACGCGGTGGTCGGAAAGAGCTGGACCGCAGTAGATCCGAATACGAGCAACGGCTCTGGCGATGCGGTTGGCTCGAACGCTTGTCCCGTGAAGGTGGCCACCGAGTCGACGCGCTCCGACGCATTCCGGCCGTTGGTGAGCGGGTGCGCCCCAAGAGAGCCGTCCGAGCGCCGGAGGATCTGGATTTCCGGCTCCAGGAGACACGGCTTCGGGTTTCGGAGTTGGAGCGTGTCGAACGCGAAGCCGTTGCGGAACTTCACGCCGAAGGCGGCCGCCAGCTCCTCGGCCGTGCCAGGGAACGGCATGTGGTCAGCGATGAGGAAGAGCGCGCCCCCGCCTTCGACCCATGTTTTCACGCCGGCTATCTCCTCGGTCGTGAAGGCTGAAGGGGTCGGAGCCGACCATATAGTCGGATTCTGGACATTCAGCGCGTTGGAAATGACCAGTACGTCGACACCCGCCAAGGCAGCCGCCGTAAAAGCGGCCGACGAGGTCCGCGCCACGAAGCCGTTCCTTCGTAGGAGCTCGTCGAACGGGCGATAGCGCCCTGACAGCGTGTGGTAGTTGTTGTGCGCTTCGTCGAGTACCACCACGGGGCCGCAAAGGACCGGAAATCTCACCCTTTCCGTGCCGCCGACGGATACGACCATCGATGTCTTTAGCGGAACACCGTCTTCGCGCTCGCAATTCCACGCGACACTCTGGAGCTCAACCGCGTAGGTCCCCACCGGCAGGTCCTCGAAGGTCACTGAATCGTTGACGCCGATCGCGCGGCTTCGGCCGCCTGGCAGCGTCACCGTAAGACCATCGGCGTCGACCCGCCCCTTGCGTCACGGTAACGACGCGGACCGCGCCCGATGCGGGTGGTTCGATCGGAGACGAAGAATTGCCTCCACCACCGCACGCGCCGACCGTGGCGGCCAGCGCCAGGCGCCTGCTCAGGATGTATGCCCTCATGCTGTCACCCGGGGAATTCTGGGATGCCTTCGAACGCAGTAATTGGGGTCAGACTCCATTAAAGAATGGCCCGAGTCGGTTGGCCGGCTCGGGCCTTCGGTGCGCATCGCTCACTGCTCACCGCTCACTCCCGACCTATGGCTCCCGATAGACGATATCCGACACACTGATGGTCCCGATCATCGCCACCCGCTTTCCGCCGACATGGCCGGAGAGCCGGTAGACCGGCACGTTGTCGGCGTGCACGTGCAGCACGAACCCGGCGGGATCGGGCACCACCGGGACAGCGACCGGAATGTCGTCGGTGTCGTGCTTGATGCCGTCCGGGCCGGCGATGTCGTGGGCTGAGAACCGCACCCGGGTGATCCTGCCTTCCTTCTTGAGTCCGGGGTTCCACATCAGGATGTCGTCGGTCAGGGCGTAGCTCGACCCGGTCGGGGTGAAGATCAGGCACCCCGAGGCGCCGAATTTGACGTGATAGCCGTCCCCCACGGCGCCGGGACAGGTGGACACCAGCGGCTCCGAGACATCGGCGGGAGTGTCGTGCAGCGTGAAGTCCGCGACCAGGTTCGTCTCCGACTTTTTGGCCGCCTGGGCCCCGGGCGCCGTCGGGCCGAGGGCGTCCCCCGAAGGCGACGAGGTACAGGCGCCCGCCAGGGCCAGGGCCAGGACGGGGACCGCCAGGGTATCGGTGAATCGGCTCATGCAATCCTCCTGTTTCCAGTTCGTACCTGCCGGACGTGATTGCCGGGATCAGCCAGGGGTGCTAAGGTAAGGCGCTGCCGTTACGGAGGACTCACCGTGCCGGTAAGCCTCCCGGCTCATCGAGGATCCCGGTGATCACGCTGCGCGCCCTGGACGGATTCGAGGTTCGGGCCCCCTCCCCCGACGGCCCGGGCCGGCTGGGGCTGCCTCCCCAGCCCTCGGCGCTGCTGGTCTACCTTGCCCTGGCCCGGCCCCTCGCCCGGCGCACCCGTGACCACATCACCGCCATGCTCTGGCCCGAGCTTCCGGAGGCCGGGGCCCGGGGTGCGCTCAACCAGACGGTCTTCCGCCTGCGGCGCGCCCTGGGCCCCGAGGTGGTGACCCGGGAGGGCGAGGATCTTCGGCTGACGAACTTCCGGTGCGACGCGGTGGAGTTCGAGTTCGCGCTCGACGAGCGGCGGCTCGAGGCGGCGCTGGACCTCTACGCCGGCGACCTGCTCGCGGGCGTCTATCTCTCGCAGAGCGGCGAATTCGAGCGGTGGATCGAGGAGGAACGGGCGCGGCTGCGCTCCCGCGCGGTGGCGGCGGCGGTTACGCTCGCGACGCAGGACGAGCGGAACGACAACCCGCACGGCGCGGCCGGGCGGCTCCGGCAAGCGCTTGCGTGGTCTCCCTGCGAGGAGCCCGTCGCGCGGGACCTGGTGCGGCTGCTGGTCCGCTGCGGCGATCGGGCCGGGGCGATCCGCGCCTACGACGCGTTCGTGTCACGGCTCGAAGCCGATCTGGGGTTGCTGCCGCCGGATGACCTCGCGCAATACGTGCGGGCGCTCCGGGAAGGCCGGAGGGAACCTCCCGTGACAGGCGGGCTTTCCGGGCAGACTGGTGCCGCCGTGACGCCGGGGGCGGCGCCCGACGAACCGGCTTCGGGGGCCGCCGCGCCGCCTGTCTCCGCGGCTAGCGACGACGGCTCGGTCCCACGAAGGCGGATTCCGCATCCGATCCGTGTGGCGTTGCCCGCGGGCGGACTCCTGCTCGCGGCCGCGGCGGCAGTTTTCCTCGGCAGCCGGAAGCCCGCGACCGCCGACCGCGTGCCGATCGTCCGGCGGATCACGGTGTCGTCGTTTGACAACGAGACCGGGGACCCGGCGAAGGACCGGCTCGGACGCTTGGCCGCGGAGCGGATCGCGGAAGGGGCGAGTGGAGCCGGATTGGCCGAGGTGGTGGCCGGCGACCACGGGCGGGACGGAGCGCGGATCGTGATCTCGGGCTCCTACCTGCAGGCAGGCGACAGCCTGCTGTTTAGGGCCCGGATCAGCGAAGCGGTGACCGGCGCGCTGCTTACCGCGGTGGTCGAAGCGGCGGGCGGCGGCGAACCGCCGGAACCGGCGGTCGAACTGTTGCAACGGCGTACTCTGGGCGCGCTGGCGCCCCTGCTGGACGAGCGGTTCGCGAGTTGGGCGCGGGTGGCGAGCCGCCCGTCGAGCCTGGAAGCCTACCAGCTCTATGCGGCGGGGCTCGACCGCCTGCTGGGCGGCCGTTCGACCACGGAGCACGTGGGCTATCTGCTCCGGGCCGCGGCGCTGGATTCCGGGTTCACCGCGCCGCTGGTGTGGGCGCTCACCCTGTCGGGCGCGGCGGGCCACTTTGCGCGGGCGGAGTCGCTGGTGCGGGTGCTCGAGCCACGCCGCTCAGGGCTCGCCCCCTGGGACCGGGCAATGCTCGACTTCGGGGTCGCGCAACTCCAGGGCAACTTCGCCGAGGCGTACGCCGCCCTGCGCCGGGTGGTCGAACTGGCGCCGGAGTCGGAGTGGGAGCTGGAGCTGGCGTTCTGGGCGCTGTGGATCAACCGGCCAAAGGAGGCGATCGAACGACTTGGCCGCCTCAATCCCGACCTGCGTCTCCGCCCCTACCTGCCGAGGCGCTACTGGTTCACGCTGCTGGGCGCCCGGCATTTGAGCGGTGATTTCGAGGGGGTGCTGGCGGACGTTGCACGATTACGGCGTCATCACGTCGAGGAAGAGCTGGCGGTCTCGCACGAGTTGGCCGCACTGGCAGCGATGGGGCGGACGGCGGAGGTCAACCGGCTCGCAAGTGTGGTGCTGGCCTCTGGAGACCGGTCGGCCGGGCGTCTGGTACTGGACGCGGTCATGGAATTCCGGGTGCACGGCCATGCACAGGCTGCCGAACCTCTGCTGCACCACCTGCTCGAGTGGTATGCCGCTTTGCCGCCCCAAGGTCCACCCTACTTCCCCCGGGAAATGCACCGCGCTACCGCCTTGTTTGCGGCCGGCAGTTTGTCCGAGGCACGCGAGGTCTTCGAGCGAGTCGTCGCAGAAATGCCGGAGGGATGGACCGTTCGTGGATTCCTGGCGCAGATCGCTGCGCGAGACGGCAATTCCGCAGCTGCCGAACGGGAAATCGTCTGGTTGCTCGGAAAGGCCGGGGAGAATGGAGGTGGGGAGGCGGTGATCCACGCTGCCGCCATCGCGGCCGAGCTGGGTGATACAGCCCGCGCGGTGCAGATCGCACGGCAGGCCATGGCGCGGAAGTTCTATTACACTCACCCCTCGATTCACCGCGATCCGCGACTCGAGGCCCTCTGGAGCATCCGCTCTGCGCGGGAAATGCTCCGGCCCCAAGGATGACCAGGCATCTCCTGACTGGTCGTCTCGCTGTGGCCACGGGCACTGCCTCGAGGAGGCGGTGCGGATCACCCGTGAGGTGGCGGACGCGCTCGATTACGCCCATCGCCACGGCGTGATCCACCGCGACATCAAGCCGGAGAACATCCTGCTGCACGACGGCAGGCCCATTGAATGAGATCCTACGCAGCGATCCGGTACGCGATCACCAGCGCATCGCCTTCCTTTCGGCTGCGTACGAGTTTCCGTTCGATACGACAAGATCGCTCGAGGAAACTGACGACGGCGTCTGGGCGATCTACTTCAATCGAAGTAGGGCCATCGAACGTCCGCGCTTCAGCCGCGGTGCTTCACAATTCCAGGGCGCCGACGGCTGCAAGCGCGTGTTCGGTGGCCGTTCACTCCACATCACTGCGGTCGGGGCGCCGCGTAGATGGCCCAAGAGGCGGAGGACGGAGTCACCTCCCCCTTTCACCCCTGCTACCGCGCGCCGAAGCGGATGGATTTCTCGCTTCGGCGCTGGTTTTTCCGCGACCTGGTAGGGAGGGCCGGCTCGACGACCGCAGTCTGAGCAGTCCAGGTCGCCATCGACCCTGCTCCCGCGGAATTCACAGAACAGTCTCTGGTCGCGCAATAACGGGCCACATCCCTGGCAGTGCTTGGGATGCTGAGGGGGAGGAGAGTGCCGTCCGCATCCCCGACAATACTTTCCCGCCATTGTACCTCTCCTAATCAGGCTGACGATTCCGCGCGGGATCGCGTTTGCGCGATCGGCGTCCGTTGCACGCGCGAGTCATACCGCCTCACGAGGAAGATTACGTTACCATGCTTCAGCACCCCAGTGCTCCACCGCCTGGCCGCCCTCAACGCGGACGATGTCGATTGTCTCGCGCTTAGTGAGGTCTCCTTGCCCCTGAGAGGTGAATCGCCAGCGGATGCGGGCTACGGCCCGCGTCTCATTGACGACCAAGTCTTCGATCGAGAGTTGAGGCGCGGTGGTCCGGTGGGCCGCACGAACGACTTGCCGGAATCCGTCTGGACCATGGAGCGGCTCGCCGTCCCGACCTTGGTGGTCGAGATAGGAGGCGGAAACGTACTCATGGCAGTCGTGCGTATCGCCGGTCACGAATGCCGCAACCATGCGTCGTAGCACGGAACCCGCGTCGGGCTCGCTCCCTCTTTCCTCATTCACGACAGCATCAGTGGGGATAACTTGCCTTTCGGCCCCCCTGGGTCGGGCACTGGGCGGCCGTCTCGTTGGGGGTAAGGAACACCCCAAGGGTTGGCTTTTCGGCTAGTTGTCGCTCCAGCTCTGGGCCAATGGTCGTGAAATGCCATGGGCTGGTGCGCTACGGCGCCGGGATCTCTGCAACCCGGACCGTTTCGTGCCCCTCTGATTCCTCATAGATGCCAAACACCTGCCTCCCGACAATCGCTTTCGGCCGGAACCTGCTGGGCACCCGCAGTTCCGCCACCAAGCGGCCGGGTCCGCGGCGTGCTGGGTGTCCGGGGGGGCGCTCCGCCTCGGGTGCGCGGCGCGCAACGGCTTCCTTCCCCTGCTCCTGCGCGAATCCCACCACGCATCGGAGGGGAAGGGATCGGGGAATCCAGGACTTGGCCGACGCGGCAAGCACCTAGAGAGCACTGCGACTCAGCGCTACTTCGCCAGCGCCGCCCGGAACCGGGGGTGGTCGCGGATCGGATCCCAGATCGGATCGAGCCGCAGCGTGTGCACGCTGAGCCACGAGGGGCCCTGCAGCAGCCGTTCGATCTCGTCCAGGGCCGCCTCGGCTTCGCCGATCTGGGCCAGAATCCTGGCACGGTCTTCGGAGATTTGTACGTCGATGTACCCCCCCGGGTACACGGGCCGCCGCTCGAGCCGCCGGACTTCCGCGAGCGCCGCGGCGCGATCCCCCAATCCCGCCAGAGTCAGACCGCGAGCGGCCCTTGCCTGCCAATCGTCCGGCAGCCGCGCCAGGCTCGCGTCCACGACCATACGGGCCGAGTCGAACGCGGCGCGCGCCGCGAGCCGGTCACCACGCAGCCGGTGGGCCCAGCCGGCATACAGCGCCACCGGCCGGAACGAAAGCTCCGACTCGAACACCGGGCCGAGCGCGGTCCCGAGCACCTGGAGCACCCGGTCGGGGGTCCGCTCCCAGAGGTACAGTGTCGCGCGATGAGCGGCGAGGTCTCCCAGGGGCCCGAGCGCAACGACCTCCGGCAGACGACCCAGCACGGCTCGGAGCGTGTCGAGCTGCCCCCACCCGCGGGCATACGCCCAGCCTTTGGCGATCGCCGCGGCGTGCAGGTCGGGCGCCAGACTCTGGGCCCGGTTCTGCGACTGCACCGCCTCGGCGTAGCGCCGTGTCATGTCCTCGGTGCGCCCGTGATGGAAGAAGAGGTCGGCATCGTACGGGTCCAGCTCTGTGGACTTCGCGAACGCGGCGAGGGCATCGTCCCACTTCCCCACCTGGCGATTGCTGAATCCGATCCGCTGCCTAAGCCGCGCATCATTGGGCAGACCCTGCACGGCCCGAAGATACGACTCGAGCGCCTTGGCAAAGTCCCCCCGTGCGAGCCCGTACGCCATGCCCGCGACCTCGTGGGCTTTCGGCAGATCGGGGGCGAGACGGATAGCGGTTTCCGCTTCGGCGATAACCCGGGTCAGGCGTTCCGGCGACGGGTCGTACCGGAGCAGGTGCATGAGGCCAAGCACGTCCGCGAGCGCCGCGTGCGCCAGGGCAAACCCCGGATCCAGCGCCACCGCGCGCTCGTAGAGCTGCTGGGCGGTCTCGTAGTCCTGCCGGAGCCGGCTCGGGCGGGTGAAATATTCCCGCCCCTGGAGGTAGAGCCGGTACGCCTCGGCATTGGCCGTGGGAGCCTCCGCCAGGCCCCGCGACTCGATGCTGCTGAGAGCGACGCCCACCGCCGAGACGATGTGCTGCGCCACGTCGCTCTGAATGGCGAAGGCGTCGTCCAGCGTCCGGTCGTACCGGTCGGCCCAGAGGTGAGCGTCGGTTGCGGCGTCGATGAGCTGCACGTTCACCCGAAGCCGCCGGCCCACCACCTGGACGGTCCCTTCCACCACGCTGCCCACCCGGAGCTCGCGCGCGATCTCGCCGAGAGGGCTTGTGCTGCCTGCGTACCGCATCACCGAGGTTCGGCTGATCACCCGGAGCGCCGCCACCTTGGAAAGCTGGGTCAGCAGCTCGTCGTGCAACCCGCCGGCGAAATACCCATGCTCTTCGTCGCCCCCCAGGTTCTGGAACGGCAGCACGGCGATCGCCGTGCGCTCGAACGCGGCTTCCGCGGGCCCGGCCGCCTTCCGGCCGGGACGAAAGAACAGGAAGGCGCCGGCGAGCACGACAGCCGCCGCGCCTAGCGCCACCCAGCCTCCGGGCCGATTCTGCCCGCCCCGTGGCAGTTGGGCGGATGCAGCGGCCGCCGTGCCTCCCGATTCCCCGCACGACAGCGCCTCGGCGAACCGCGCCGCGGTGCTGAAGCGGTCCGCCGGCGACTTCGCGAGGGCGGTTGCAATCGCGCGTTCGATCGCCGCGGGCACGTTAGGGCGCGCCGCCGTGAGACTCGGCAAGGCGTCGAGTGCGTGCCGCGCCAGAATCTCGTAGGCCGTGCCGCCGATGAACGGCGGGTGCCCGGCCAGCATCTCGTACAACACGCACCCGAGCGCGTAGACATCACTCCGGCCGTCCACCGCTCTTTCCCCGCCCGCCTGCTCGGGACTCATGTACGCCGGCGTGCCGATCGCGAGCCCTGTCTCGGTCAATGACTCGCCGCCCGCCGCGATCACCGCCCGCGCGATCCCGAAATCCGCAACTCGCGCATGCCCGCCGGCGAGAAGGATGTTCTCCGGCTTGATGTCGCGGTGGACCACTCCGCGGCCGTGGGCGTACGAAAGGGCGTCGGCCACCTCCCGGGCGATTCCGACGGCATCCTCCAGCGGCAGCTGCTTCTCCCTGCTCAACCGATCGCGCAGAGATTCTCCCTCCACATAGGGCATGAGGTAGTACAGAAACCCTTCGGCGTGTCCGGAATCGAGCAGAGGCAGGATATGAGGATGATCGAGCCCGGCGGTGACCGTGATTTCCCGGAGGAACCGCTCGGGGCCGAGCGCGTGGGCCAGCTCGGGTTTCAGGAGCTTGAGGGCGACACGCCGGTCGTGCTTGAGGTCCTGAGCCAGATAGACCGTCGCCATGCCGCCGTGACCGAGCTCGCGCTCGAGTCGGTACCGGTCGCCGAGAGCGGCCCTGAGGCGATCAAGCTCGTCGGCCACTCGGTGCCTCTAGGTTCACGCTCACCTCGAAACCAGAATGACGCCGAAAGCAATCAAGGCTGCCCCGCCCACCCGCGCCACGCGGGCGCCGGTGCTTCCTGTCTGCTCGAGAAGGACAAAAGCACGCGCCGATCTCGCCCGTGGCCGAGTCGACCGCGACGATGGAGTAGGTGTTGATCGGGCGTCGGGGCCGTCTGCTGGGCCGAGAGGTACGGCGCGAAGGCCGGCAGCAGCATCAGGCCCACGCCGACTCGGCGATTGGCGATCATTGGACGACTCCGCGGAAGACGGGGCGAGAACCCCAAAATGCTCCAGGAGAGGGACTCAGTCCAGCGAGCCAACCTTCCAATGGTGCCGGCAGGCTTTCGTTCGTCGCCCCTGGTCCGGGGGGACGGGGTGCCGCTGACCGCCGGGCCGCATGTTGCGACCTGGTGGAGCGCCTGGCGAGGGGATGAGGCGCCGGGGCTGGGCAGGGCCCATCCGGCTAGATTCAGCATTCCCAAGAATCGCTCCCGGCTGACCGCTCGTGTGGTCCGGCAAGGGAGCCCGGATGCCGGGGACGCCCGGGTGGGCGGCACCCCGGCCGAACGCGTCGCCCGCCACGGCGGGGGAACATCCCCGACGCCCCGCGGGCCCGCTGTCGACTTCGTGCGCCGGTTCAGTCAGCGCACGGAGCGGCCGGTCCGCTGGGTCCTGGACCGGCTGACGCTCGCGCCGGCCCAATTCTATCGTTGGATCGACCGGTACCGTCGGGGCAATACGCCCCACGGCCCCGTGCCTCGCGCGCACTGGCTCGTCCCCGCCGAGCGGGATGCCATTCTCCGCTACCACGCAGCGCATGCGCCGGAAGGCTATCGGCGCCTGGCGTTCATGTTGCTCGATGCCGATGTGGTCGCGGTGAGCCCGGCCACGGTCTATCGGGTGCTCAAGGCCGCGGGCCGGCTCGACCGGTGGAACGGGAAGCCCTCGCGCAAGGGAACCGGCTTCCAGCAGCCCCTGCTCCCCCACGAGCACTGGCACATCGATCTCAGCTACGTGAATATCGCGGTGTCGGCTCTCACGACCTATCCCCCCCGGATTCTCACGAGCTATCCCCCCCGGGGTGCCGGGGTCGCGTGACGGGGTTCAAGCTGCTTGGGTCGGTCTCGGCTGTCCAGTCGTCTTCCCGGGTTTGAGGTAGTTACTTCAGGTCCTGGAGCTGGACCGTCGATCGTCCCAATAGACGTGATGGGCCCGGTGACTCGCCATGCCTCGCCCGGGGCACCCTCCCGTGGTGCTCGCACCTCACGCGTCGGATACCCGCTTCGCAGATTCACAGCCTTGTACCCGTGGATGCGGTGTAGATGACAATGTGCTTGAAGGAGGCGCTGAGGCCCCCGGCTGCTGCAAATGGCGGTTATGCCGTGCCTCGCACGAAGGCCGCCGGGCTCATGGCCACCCGGGGGAAATGCCGGACGACCTGGCGGTCAGAGGTGACGAGGCGCACCCGGAGTTCCTCCGCAAGAGCCACGTACTCGCAGTCATAAGCTGAACAGGGCGAGGCCGCCACCAACTGAAGCACCCGCTCCCCGCCCAGCGCATACTCGTGGGGGCCGAGCAGTCCCTCCGCCAGCTCGTGGGCCTGCCAGGCGTCCTTGAGCTCCAAGCCCCGCTGGCGCATGTACGCGGCGAGGATACTTCGGAATTCGCTCCGCCAGAGCACCGGAGCCGCCCAGGTTGGATCCCGCTCCAGAACCTGCTGGGCGAGCTCGGGATCTGGGCCTCCTAGCAGCAGGTAGGCGATCAGATTGACGTCGGCGACAATCACGGGCGCCCAGCCTGCCTCGCCCCTCGAAGTTGCCGGTCGCTCAAGGCCCGCACCCCGATCCGCTCGCGGAACGCCACGGCCTGAGCGAGCCAGGCCCGAGGCTCGGGCCGGGTGGATCCGACTGCCTGCTCGAGACAAAAGATGATCTCGCCATTCAGGCTGCGGCGGTGGGCTTCCGCTTGCTGCTTCAGCCGGCGGTAGAGGGGGTCGGGTAGGCCCTTGATAGTCAGGGTGGGCATCAAGGCTCCATAGTGGTACCGTAATGGAACCTAATGGTGCACCGGTCCCGGGTCAAGCCGAAGCTCCGGGCCACATTCGCCAATGAGTTCGTGACTTGTGCCGGCCTCGCCGGCTGATCATCGGGGCCGCCTGGCATACATCTTCATCTACAACAATCAGAACGTGCTGAAGGAGACTCGCGCTCGGGCAAGGAGTTGCCGGTCCGCCTGTGGCCATCCTATGGCTTGACGATCCGGGCTCCGATGACGAACTCGGCCCCCGCGGAGTCCTCGGCCACGGCAAAGAGTCTCCCGGAACGAATGACCGGGCGTACGTGGGTCAGCAGATTGACGGGCAGCTCCAGATCCGAGAGATACCTGCCGGCACTATCGAAGACCTGGGTCGCAAGTTGGCGACGGCCGTCGACACTGAACACCCACAGGGTTCCATCATCGCCGACGGAGAGCGTGACGAGAATGGGGCCTGAAGCGGGGAGCATGCGAGGGCTGACGGTAACCCGCATCGCCGCCTCCAGGACCTTCACGTACCGGTCGACCGAATCCCTCTCGAACTGCGTCAGGGGTATTGCAGGACGGGGCACCGTCACACTTCTCGATGTGTCGCCCTCAAGGGAGACCTGGGAGATCTCATACGTGTGACTGGTGGCAAGCCAGACATAACCGCGCGGATCGAACACCCGAAGCGGTTGAGGAGCGAAGGGGATCGCGAACTCCATGGTACCACGTCTCGGGACATCCAGGACCGGAGTCTCCACCCAGAAGCTGTCCTGCACGATCCCCATCGTGTCGACTCGCAGCAAGACCTCTCCCTTGAACCCTGCCATGACAACGCCGTCGTACAGCTCCCGCCCTGAGCCAACCCCACCGAGCCACGGCAGTCGATACGTCGGCACGGAACGGTGATGGGTGGTGACTTCGCCCCCTGCGATCCGGGTGTATCTGGCGTTGACCGGATCGACGATCCATGTTCGGCCGTCGGCGTCAACCCCCATGCCAATGACGACGGCGTACTCACCCGGCCCGCCTCCCTCACGACCGTGGGTCGCCTCAACGACCCCATCTGGCCGAAAAACGTGGAGCATGTGGTCGGAACCATCAAACACATGGATGCGGCCGTCCGCGCCAACGTCGAGGGCGACGAGCTGACCGAAGGTGTCCCCGCCGGGACCCCCTGCGCCGGTGATTCGTACATCCGTCACAAGGGTCCACTGCCGTTCGCCGGACAGGATCGGGACCGATGGGTTCTCGACGCGGATCCCCTGGTAGTCCCCGGTCGACATCTTGCCCTGCCACCCAGGCACGTCACCAGCAGATCCCAGACAAGCCGCAGTCCCAAACGGCCCCAGGGCCACCGAAAGCATCACCTCCCACCCCAGGTGGCGGCCGGGACTGTGCGCGGGGCCGGCACTGGGATGGCGGTAGGGTGACCGTCCAGCCACGGCGAGCTTTGGCTGCTTGGAATCTGGTGTGGCTCCCATCAACGCGCGGCCAGCTCCCTTCCGATCAGCATTTCGACCTCCCTGAGCCCCGGAAGCCCGGACATCAGTTTTCCCGCAAAGACGAAGGTTGGGGTCCCGTACACACCGAGGCGACGGCCTTCCTCGCGGTCCTGATCGACCCTGAACGTGAATCTGCGCTCCCTGGCACACTCGCGAAAGGCAGCCGAGTCACCCACGTGGGCACGCGTCGCCAAGGTCTCCCACGCCAGCACGCCCAGAGAGTCCGACACCGAGAATGCACCTCGACTTGCGCGATCCCCGTGCTGATCCTGAATTCGCGACGTACGACGACGAAGGTGATGATCATCGCACAAACCGACAAGATAGCCGTTGCGATACTGGACCTTGAGCGCCACCTGGCGGTCGTGCCTGACGTCGAAGGCGAAGGACGGCCGCGCCGTCAGGCTCGGCGGCGAAACGGCCGTTTCGGATCAGGCACGCCCTCGCGCGCGCAGCTCAGAGACAACGCTCTTGGGGAGCGGATGCCTGGTGTGCCATCCATCGTTCATGCCATGCGCCCTCGGTCAAGGGAAAGGCGGGTTTGACGGCCAACCCGCTATTCGGCCCTCCCCGGGGGGTCCTTGGGCTCTGTCCCGGCTGGTGTACCGGCTCGTGCGGATAAACGGGCTGCCCTTCCCGGCACCTCTCATTACAGCGGTTGCCGAGGATGGATCGACCTATGGGTTTCAGGCCGTGAGCGGAAGCCTCGCTCTGCACCCCGACGGTCGGATGGTGAAGCGCCGTGACGTGCGCGACGTCTTCAATGGCGTCCCTGAGGCGGAGATTCAACGCGGCCGGTGGTCCGGCACGTATGAACACGACGATTCATCCCTCGTGACCGGTTCCGCATTGTCCCTGATGGGGCCATCAGGACCTACCATTACAGGCTGGAGGATGGCGGCGCGACGCTTCTCGGAATTGAGGGGGAATTCCGTTTCAACCAGTACACCTATGTCCGACAGTAGCACACGGGACCTCGCGCATTGTTCGGCGGCAGCCTTGCCTCACCTCTTCATGACCTCATATACCTTGACGTACTCCACCCCCGTGTCATCCCGCTCGACTCCCGAGATATGGCCCTCGCCGATCTCGATGACACGGAGGCCTTTGGGCAACTCGAGCTGCCCGAGCCAGCGGCCTTCGGGGTCGAAGACGGACCAACGTCGAGGGGAGTCGTTGTCCCAAGGGAGGCGGTACTCCTCGACCCAGAGGTTCCCGACGGGGTCAAGGGCCAGGGCGGTGTGCGTCGGCAGGAATGACGGCGCGGTGACCTGCCGGAAGCGGTCGCGCACGTCTTGTTGTCGCTCCCTGGGGTATCGGGTGACGAAGTCGTCAACGAATCGCTTCACGTCCTTCGGTTCCACCGGCCGCCGTTCGATGGTGCGGCGAATGCGCCACTCGCGGCCGTCGATTTCGGCCACGGCGATGCTGTACGCCTGACCGTCGCTCAGGGCGACTCGGCCAGGACCGATCGCGGCGAGATCCTGCCCACCGAACGGGACGACGACAGCACCCCTGCCAATGTATTGGTCACCCTGTTGCCGGATGTAGATCAGGTATTCGTGGCCGTGGTGCGCCAGGAGGGTGTCGGTGGCGGAGTCGCCGTGGGCCCACGTCACGTAGGCATTCCGCCTCCTCTGGTATCCTTCGATCTCGGAGCTGACGGTGAGGTCCAACCAGCGGCCGGTCGGGAGACGGTGGTCAGGCGGCTTGAGTGGGTTGCCAAGCGACGGGAGTCGCCGGCTGTCAATGCGCGCGCCGTCCACGGTGAAGAGTGTGATGCGGGGGCCCCGATCGTCGAACGCAAGGAGGGTGTCAGGTGGGAGGAGCTGGAGGCCACGAATGTGGCGGAACTCGCCCGGGCCGTCGCCTTCGCCGCCAAAGCTTCGGATCCAACGGCCCGTGGGAGTGTAAAGCCGGATCTCCGAGGAGCCCCCATTGGCGACGACGACGCGCCCATCCTCCAGGCGTGCCACGCCCCTCACGCGGTGCAGCTGGCTTTCTCGTGGACCGTCGATCGTGCCAATAGACGTGATGGGTCCGGTGACTCGCCATGCCTCGCCCGGGCCCCACAGTGGAGTCGCTGACTCGACGACCGTGATACCGGCGGAGTCGGTCCGTCCAACGATCGGGGCCCTGTCCCGCCCGCCGCAGCCGGCGAGCGGGAAAAGAGCCAAGGTCGCGAGAGCTAAGAGGCTATCTCGGTGGTCGGACGCCCAGCTCACGCTACACCACCTCACCGCGCCCCTTTCCCGAGCGCCTGCCGCCGCTCGAGTATCCGGGGCACTTCCTGGTCAAGCGAGTCACCAACGCCGGCACCTTCCGGCTCAACCACAAGCTGCTCTTCATCGCCAACGCCGTCAAACAACACCACCTCGGCCTGAGGAAACCGACCACGGGATCCGGTCCATCCACTTCGGTACCGTCCTGCTCGCCACGGTCAATGAACGCGACATGATCATCAGGGGACTGATCCGTTGCTGCCCTTCCCCCCCAGGAGGTGTTACCCATCCTCCCGCTATGCTCTGTTACCTGTCTTCCCGGTTGCCCATTCCCGGTTGCTCAACCCAGGCGCGGCGTCCGCCCCCGCCGCCGATCGCGACCGTGCCGCGCTTGAGACCGGCCGGGTCCCGGTCCTCCCTGATCGCCCGGAGCTCCACGCCCGCGCTGGTGAACATGCCCGCCCCCACCAGGAAGAAGAAGGGAGCCCTGCGCCCGCGGGAAGGACTATCATTCGAAGCCACACTTGGAGGCCGCATCATGTTCTGGGGGCCCTTGCCTCGACCCACCGTTCGACGGATCGCCGCGCTCGCGCTTCCGGCCGTGATCGTCGCGGGCGGATGCGTGGAACGGCCCTGGCCCGACCCGCCGGCGATCGAGGAAGCCCAGTTCCACGCCGAGCAGCAGACCTGGCGCGCGGGGCGGGAGGGCCTCCTCCGGGACTCCGCGCACTCGTTCACGCATTGGGTCGAGCTGCATCCCCTGGCCGAGGGCGGCACCCCCTTGGGGACGGACTCCGCTCTCGCCGTGGTGCTGCCCTCTCACGCCGCGGTGGGCCTGGCCGGAGTGGTCATCCGCGCGGGCCGGGAGATCCTGTTCGAGCCCGCCGGGGACCGCGTGCGCTTGCATGACGGACGCGTCGCGACCGGCCCGGTCGCACTGCACTCCGATTCCCTGCGCACGCCCACCTGCCTCCGGTTCGGGCCGGTCCACGTCTGGGTGCACGACGAGCTGGGTCGCCTGTTCATCCGGGTCGCGGATGAGGCGGCGCCTGCGCTGGCGGGTTTCCGGATGCCTGAGCCCTACCCGCTCGATGCCCGCTGGCGCGTGGCGGCGCGGATGGAGCAGTTCCGCGAGCCGCGGGTCCGGCAGCTTCTGGACGTAACCGGGGAGCTGCAGGAGTGGCTGGCGCCGGGGTATCTGCTGTTCCGGTTCGAGGGCGGGCCGCACCGCCTGCTGGCCTACCAGGAGCCCGGCGACAGCACCACGCTCCGGCTGATGTTCCGGGACCCCACCAACGCGGAGGAAAGCTACGGCGCCGGGCGCTACCTCTCGGTTCCGGTGCCGGACTCCCTCGGCTGGACGGTGGTGGACTTCAACCGGTCGCGGAACCCGCCCTGCGCGTTCACTCCCGCCTCGGTGTGCGCGCTGCCGCCGCGCGAGAACCGGCTGCCGTTCGCGGTCAGCGCCGGTGAGCGACGGTTCGAGAATCCCCCCAACACACGGCGCTATCCCGACGAATAGGCGGAGGCCGTGGTAGGCGCACACGTGGCTCGCCGAGCTCGCGTTGGAGCCTGAGGTGTCGGGGGGCTTCCCCCCTTCCTGCCTCATCGCGCTCCTGGCTATCAAGCTTGATAGGGACTAGCCCACCGGCTTCCCATACCGTACGATCCCACACGGTAGCAACCGGTGGTCCAGGATGCCTCTCGACACGCGCCTGCCCTCTCACATGCCCGCCACACGCCGGGCCGGAGCCAGCCGTGCGTCGACGGGGTGGTTCCCATCTTCGGAAACGGGACCGCCTCCGGCGCCGGCAGCGGGGCCGAGCAGTCCGCCGGCGAGGCAGTCCCGCCGGCAGCCCCGGCCGACGTTGCGCCCGCTGCGTGAGGGGAGTGACGTCAGCGCCTGAGGCGCCAGGCGCAAGGCCAGGCGGTGGCGGGCCGGGAGCAGCGGACCTCCCGGCTCCGTCATCGCTGACCCGACCGGGCCTGCCCTTCGCACTTGGCACTTGGCACTTGGCACTTGGCACTTCGCACTTCGTACTTAGTACTTAGTACCTCTCCACCACATACCCCTCCATCGCGAAATACTCCGCCAGCCCCAACCGGTCCAGCACCCCCGCCGTCTCCTTGTTCCGCGTCTCCACCCGCTGCCAGAACTCCCGGTCGTCCAGCCCGGGGAACAGCGCCGAGTCCTTCTGCGACTGGTGCTTGAAGATCGCCTGGATCTTGAGCTGCAATTCCTCCTGCGAGAGCGGCACCAGCCAGGTCGCCTCGGTCACCGGCCACTCCTGCCATGCCCCGCGGTAGAGCCACACCTCGGGCCGAGCGGCCCCCAGCGCCTCCAGCCCCGCCAGCGCCCGGTCGATCGCCTCCTTGCACATCCGGTGCGTCCCGTGCGGGTCGGTGAGATCCCCCGCGACGAAGATCAGATCGGGCCGGCGCCGCTCCAGCAGCTCCCGCACGATCGCCACGTCCGCCTCGCCGATCGGCTGCTTCCGCACCTCGCCGGTCCGGTAGAACGGCAGGTTGAGGAACCGCGCGGCGCCCGCCGGCAAGCCCAGGGTCTCGATCCCGCTCACCGCCTCCGCCTCGCGGATCAGGCGCTTGAGATCCAGCACCTCGGCGCTGTCCGGCTCGCCGGGCGCCTTGTCGGCGAGGAACCGCTCCACCCGCGCCACCCGCTCGTCCACCCCTTCGCGGGGGACCAGCCCCTCCCGCGCCGCGCGGGCCAGCCAGTCCAGATAGCGGCGCACGTCGTGGTCGAACACGGCGATGTTGCCGCTCGTCATGTAGGCCACCGTGATCTCATTCCGGTTGAGCGCCAGCTTGCGCAGGATCCCGCCCATCGAGATCACGTCGTCGTCCGGGTGGGGCGAAAAGACCACCACCGGGCGCGCCCGCGGCAGCCTGGAGCGGCCGCGGATCTTCGCCCCCAGCGCGTTGAACACGAACCCGTTCGCCTCGCCCGGCGAGCCCCACTTCGCCACCAGCGCCGACAGGTGATGCTCGGCGTAGTCGCGCATGGTGAGTTTGAGGATCGCGCGCCCGACCGTCTGCGAGAGCCAGACCACGCCCCGCACCGCAAGATCGTCGCTCCACTCCACCTCGTCGACCAGCCAGGGCGTGGCCACGCGGGTGAGCTGTGCCGCGGCGGCGCGGTCGAGATAGAACGTCGCCCGCGGGTGCCGTTGCAGGAAGGTCGCGGCGACGTCGGTGTCCACCTCGCCCTCCACCGCGCGCCGCACGATGTCGGCCTTGTGCTCGCCGGTGGCGAGGATGGCGACTTCCCCAGCCTCGAGGATGGTCGCCACGCCCATCGTGATCGCCTCGCGTGGCACGCTGGGCTCGCCGAAGAAATCGGCCGCCGCGTCGCGCCGGGTAATGGTGTCGAGGGTGACCAGGCGTGTCCGGCTCCCGGCGCCCGAGCCGGGCTCGTTGAACCCGATGTGGCCGGTCTTCCCGATGCCCAGCAGCTGAAAGTCGATCCCGCCCGCGTCACGGATCGCCCGCTCGTACGCGTCGCAGTGCGCGCCGAGGGCGCCCCGCTCGGCGCCGCCGCCGGGGAGATGGACCTGCGCGGCCGGGATATCGACGTGCTGGAACAGATGCTCCCACATGAACCGGTGGTAGGAGTGGATGCTGTCCGCCGCCATCGGGTAGTACTCGTCGAGGTTGAAGCTCACGACGTGGCGGAAGGACAGCCCCTCCTCGCGGTGCCGCCGGACCAGCTCGCGATAGACCCCGATCGGCGTGGAGCCCGTGGCCAGGCCGAGCACGGCGGGGCGGCCCTCGGCCGCGCGCTCGCGCACCAACTCGGCGATCCGGGCCGCGACGGCGCGGCTCAGATCGTCGTGGTCGTCGAAGATCCGGGTGGGAATGCGCTCGTGTCGGGTCGCTTCGGCGGGCAGGGTCGGCACGCGGCCTCGGGTGAGGGGGATCCGGGCGGCCCGACGGCGTGGTGGAGGCTAGCCCCTGAACCAGAGCCCGATGACCGCGGCCATGAGCGTCACCCAACCGGCGACCAGCCAGCGGGACTGTTCGCCGATCCGCCGCTCGACATACTCCCGGAGCCCGGCCGCCACCGTGTCGATCTTGGCGTTCAGCTCGGCGGCTACCTTGTCGATCCGCGCGTGGATCTCGGCCACGCGCTGCTCCAGCTTCGCGTCGAACCGCGCGAAGTTGAGCTCGTTCATCTCCCGAAGGTCGTTCCGGCTGGTCGCGTCCACGGTATTGAATCACTCCACCAGTTCCCCTACAGCATACGCTCGGCGGGGGTGGAACCGGAAGCCCGCCACCTGGCGCAAACTCGGGCAGACAAACGGGGACCCATAATTCCCTATTATAGGTAGCGCGCGCCGGGGAAAAGGCGGAGATTGCCGGGTCAGGCCCTCCCAGGGAGGTCGGCATGCCCGGATCCGTTCCGCCCGCTTCGCTCATCCTTCTCGCCATGGTCGCGGCCACGGTGCCGCCGCTGGCGGCGCAGAACCGGACGGCCGTGGACGCCTCGGGCCGCGAGGTCGTCCGCCCCTGTCAGGCGGCTTCGTCAAGGAAGGACCTGCCCCCTGTCGGCACGATCCTCGACTCCGCCGCCGCGGCCGCCGAGTTCGTTGTGCTCCCGCCGCAGGGTCCCAACCGCTGGGTCGCGGTCCTCAGCTATCCCGCGGGCGCTGCCACGCCCACCGTCGCCTGGTCCGAGCAGAACCTGGGCCCCGCTGCCGTGCTCGGTGTGATCGCCGCCGCCGTGTTGCCGAGGCAGGAGCAGCATCCGTGGGCCGTGCGCCTCCAGGTGCGATCGGGGTCCTCGCCCAGGATCACGGCGGAGCCCGCGCGCTACTGTCCTCCCTTCCCCACCTCACCGATCGGCACCCTGGTCCCAACCCGGGTCGAGCTCCGGCCCGGCGACCGGCCCCCACAGCGGCAGCGCATCCGGGTCGCGGTGGAGGTCGAGGTGCTGGAGAACGGGATGGTCGGGCAGGTGCGGGTGATCCGCGGCACCGGCATGCGCGACATGGACGACAGCATCCTCGAGTTGTGGCGGAACCGCACCTATCTCCCGGCCCTCCTGGAGGAGATGCCCATTGCCGCGCGCTACCGCTCCGACGGCTCCAGTCGCAGCCCGGCGCCCTGATCCGCGGGCCGACGGGGGGCGCGAGAGCACCTCATCCGAGACTTGCCCGGCTTGCCCGGCTGACGATCCACTGGCCATCTTGTGGCGAGCGGGACGCCCGGTGCGCCCGCCGACCGCCAGGGAGGACCCGCCATGCCCCGAATGACCACGCACGATTTCGACCAGGAGCTGCTCATTCTGTTCGATGCCTACGTCCACGGCGGGATCGACCGCCGGACCTTCCTGGACCGGGCCGCGAAGTTTGCCGTGGGCGGCGTCACCGCCGCCATGCTGCTGGACCAGTTGAGCCCCAGGTTCGCCGAGGCGCAGGCGGTGCGGACGGACGATGCCCGGATCAATCCCGAGTATCTCGAGTTCGACTCGCCCGCAGGCTCCGGGAAGGGGCGCGGCTACTTCGTGCGTCCCACCGGAGCGACGGCCAGGCTGCCGGGGATCCTGGTCATTCACGAGAACCGCGGGCTCAACCCGCACATCGAGGACATCGCGCGGCGGCTGGCCCTCGACAGCTTCGTGGCCTTTGCGCCGGACGCGCTGTTCCCGCTGGGAGGGTATCCCGGCGGCGAAGACAGGGCCCGGGCGCTGTTCCCGCAACTCGACCAGGCGAAGACCCGCGAGGATTTCATCGCCGCCGCCGCCTTTCTCAAGGGCCGTCCCGAATGTACCGGCCGGATCGGCGCGGTCGGATTCTGTTACGGCGGCGGGATGGTGAACTTCCTGGCGACCCGGCTGGGGAGCGACCTTTCCGCCGGCGTCGCGTTCTACGGATCGGCGCCCAACCTGGAGGACGTCCCCAAGATCCGGACGCCCCTTCTGATCCAGTCGGCCGAAGTGGACCAGCGGATCAACGCCGGCTGGCCGGCGTACGAGCAGGCGCTCAAGGCCGCGGGCGTGACCCACGAGCGGCACGTCTATCCGGGAACCCAGCACGGCTTCAATAACGATACGACCCCGCGCTACGACGCGGTGGCCGCGAAGCTGGCCTGGGGCCGAACCATCGCGTTCTTCAACACGCACGTTCGCACGGCATGACAAGCCCACTGCTCGAAGGCACCGATCGCCCCGGGTGACGTCGCGATGCGCGCCATGCTGGTCGTCCTCTCGCTCGCGCTCCTCGCCCCCGGACCGTTTCGGCTGCATGCCCAGGAGCCGACCGCGGCCGCCGCGATCGACGCGGTGGTTCGGGCCCGTGGCGGCTACCGGAACCGCGGGATGCTCGTCGTGGACAGCGTCACCCTTCGCGTCGTCGCGGGAATGGGCCCTGGCGACATCGAGGCCCTGGCGAGGCGCCTGCCGCAGGGAGCGATCGTGGGTCGGCCCACGCGTGACGGCGACTGCGACGATCCGGAAGAGCGCTGCCGGGCGCTCGTGTTGCTTTCGTACCAGGGGGAGGCGGGCGGCGCCACTCTGACGGCGAAGTCGTATGGAGTGTCCCCGCCGGGCCCATGCATGGGATCCTACCAGGGCACCTACGCCGTCGCGGTGGTGGATGGCAACGCCACCATCGCCTCCACCAGCTTGGAGTCCTTTGGCACTTGCGGGCCGCGTGGGCCGGTACCGTCTCCCGTGGCGCACGCGATTTCGGCGGTGGTCCGCGCGATCGAGGCCGACCTCTCCGTCACCAGCTTGGTGGTCGACACCGCGGCGCTTCGCGCGTCGAACGTGTCGCCGACGGACGTCGCCGGCGTCCGCCACCTCCTCCGCGGCTACGCGCGGCTTGGCGTTCCCGAGCCGGAGCGCGACTGCGCCGCCGAGCCGGCCAAGCGATGCCTGCGGGTCGAAGTCGGGGCGGTCCGCTGGGCCGGCGCCACGGCGACCGTCGCGGTGCGCACGGCGCCCGTCCCTCCGCCCGGCCGGTGTCCAGGCGGCGACCAGGTGACTTACAAGGTTCAGGTCGCGGACGAGCGCGCCAGGTCCGTGGAGGCGACCGAACGGATCCGCCCTGCTTGCGCGACCCCGGATTCCAACGGAGCCCCCAGGCCCTAGTCGCGCCCGATCTCAAACAGCTTCGGCGGCGCCGGAATGAGGACGGCAGGCGCCGGCAGAGCGGTCGGCCGAGGCCGCCGTCGAGTCCGGCGCGGGGTACGACATCATGGTGACCCAGACCGAGCCCGCCATCGCCTGGGTTCGGGCGGCGCGACAGGAGGCGCGGGCGCGGCGATGCGCACTTCGCACTTCGCACTTCGCACTTCGCACCTAGTACTTCGCACTTCGCACTTAGTACTTGGTACTTCGCCCTTCGTCTCAACGGGCGGTGCGGAAGGCCGATTGCTCGAACCATCCCACGTTCCGCACGGCCTCGCCCGCGACGCGGCGCTCCTCGCCCGGGCGCAGCGCGACTGGGCCATCGACCGGGCCTTCCCATGGCGCGATCAAAAGCGTCGCCTCGCCGTCCGCGGCGAGTGCCGTCACCCAGAGGCGGCCGGTCTCGATCAGGAGCTCCTCATACAGAAACCCCACCAGGTGGCTCACCAGCGGCCCATTCACGCGAACAACGGCGAACTGCGGCCGTTCGGCCGGCTCGTTGGGGTAGAAGGCGGCCGGATCGAGGGCCTCTTCCCCTTCGCCCCGGTGCCGGAGCACAAGACCAAGCACGCGCTCGGTGGGCATCAGCAGCGTCTGGAGCCGGTACCCCGGGGCCCGCACCTCGCTGGGCTCCAGGACCCGGGTCAACCCCGGCAGCGACACGCGGAAGCGTGCGACGTCGGGAAAGAAGCGCACCGACTCGTTCACGATCGTGTTCGCCACTTTCCAGGCTCCGGCGTGCACGTCGACGTCCCCGGCCGCCGGGGGGCCGGCAGCCGCGAACGCGATCGTCACCTCGCTGTCGGCCACGCTGTAGCGGAACCCCGCCCGGAAAGCCTCGTAGCCGGCCGGGGCGAGAAAGTCGGAGGGTGTGGTCCACGCGATGGCATCGAGCGATCCCTGGTCCAGTATGCCTCGGGTCGGCAGCAGGTCGCGCTCGAGGCGCGTCAGGTCCTTGATGGGGCGGCCTTCGTCGCGGTCCTCGGCCTCGAAGCTCAGCAGCGTGCCGCCCGGCGCTTCCACCCGAAGCGCGACCGTGTCGGTATCCTTGCGGCGCGTCAGATCCGCCACCCGCGGCAGGTATCCGTCCAGCCAGCGCAGGGTGCGGTAGGTGGGGTCCTGGGACGGATCCAGCCGGAACGTCAGGGTCAGGCGGCCTTCGTGATGCGTCCAGGTAAAGGAGTCGCCGGCGATTTCACGCCCGGAGGGCGCCACGCCGCGTACGGCTTCCTCGATCGGCACCCGGTCCCGGGTCGCGTAGTACGCGCGATCGGCCGCCTTGTACAGGCCGGTCCCCGCGACGCCGGCCAGGAAACCCACGCCCAGCCGGATGAGGTACTCGCGCGGCAGCACCGGCTGCAACCCGGTCTCGAGCACCCGGCTCGCGACGGCCACGAACACGCCGGGCCACCAGAAGCCGAAGATGTAGGCCATGAGCAGGGGAATGCCTTCCATCTCGTACGAGCGGAAGGACCACACGCGGTACCAGTAGATGCCCGTGGCGGCGGCCCCCGCCACGAAGAGCACGACGAGCACCGGGAGCGTCCCGCGCGTGGGGCCGGCGCTCCCGGCGATCGGCAACAGGGCCAGCGCCGTCGCCACGGTCAGGATCATGACCAGGATGCCGAGGAAGCCGGCCCCCGCCGGGTGCAGCCTGGCCGCGGCCGTCACCAGGACGGCGGCGGGAAGCAGGGTGGCCAGCAGGGAACGGATACTCACGGCAGGGCGTGGCCTGGTTGAGGTCCGGGATCCAAGGTACACCTCACCCCTCCCCCTCCGCACCGAGCACGACCTCGACGTCGTGCGTCCCGCCGTCCCGCAGCCGCGGCACCCCTGCGCCCGCCACGGCCCGGCCGTCGAGCGTGACGCTCCGGACCCCGCGGCACACTCCCTCCGGATTCCGCACCCGAATGCGGTACGCCGTGCCGAGGGCGCGCCACTCGACGCCCACCAGATCGTGATCACCGGCGACAGCTACCGGGCGAAGGGCAAGCGGCGCACCGTGAAGCCGGGTCCCGAGAACGAGGCCGCGGCGTGAGACCACCCGACCTGCCGGGCCGGGCCCGGCCTCCACCCCCAACCGGGGAGGTCCTGGGGATCGTCCCGGCGGACGATCGTCGGTCCTGGGGCAATCCGGAGGGCCGTCCACCTCAGAACGACCGCCCGGGTCCTCCACCCGGGGAACATCCGCCAGGGGGCGCCCACCTGCCGCGGGGCCGGGATCCGGGTGGAGGCCTCGGTGGCGAACGGGAGGTAGACGACGTAGAGCGGCCGCCCGCCAGTCACCTCGTTGGTCTCCGGGTTCCAGTTCCCCGTCTGCGCGCTGAGCGAGAAGAGCGAAGCGGGATGTTCCGGCATGTTGAGCTTGCCCTCACCCACTTCCTTGTACCGCACGGTGTCCACCAGCGAGTCGGGGACGCCGCTCTTTCTGAGTTCGCGGCGGCACCACGGCCGCCGCGATCTGCTGCGCCGCCGTGGGCACGAAGGACTGCCGGGTCGATGGCGCCGTCCCTGGCGGAGGGAGCGCGGCCAGCAAGGCCGCGGAAAAGGGGCCGCACAGCGGGGATCGGCGGGCGCATAAGGACTCCGGGGCCTCGTGGAAGCCTTCTCAAATACCGCCGCCGGGGAGGCTCCGCAACCTCGGGGGCGACGGAGGGCCGCCCACCCGCACGCGAGCGCTCCCCGGCCAACGGCACCTGGTAGGGGGCATGGGGCATGGAATACTGGCGGGAAGCTCCACGGTGGGGCCCGTATGGTCCTTCGGGACTAGACCCGAAGTTGCCCAAACGAGCGATGGGAGCGGGTCGGGCAACCAGATATTTTTGAGAGTCCCCCGAGGAGCGCACGTGGTCCGAGCCCCAGAAGCCTTCCATCCCCTGCTCGATGCCGCACCCGACGCCATGATCGTGGTGGATCGGCTGGGGCGCGTGCAGGCCCTCAACGCGGAGGCCGAGCGCTCCCTGGGCTGGGCCGAGCAGGAACTCCGGGGGGAACCGCTGAGCCGGATCATCCCGACGCACCTCCAACTACCGACCGACCGGCGCGGGGAAACCAACGGCGGATCCGGCGCAGTCGGGCGGACGGGGAGTGTCTCCTGCTTCGCCCGCCGGCGCGATGGGAGTACGGTTCCGGTCGAGCTGGCCCGACGTTCCCTGGGAGAAGGGAGCGAGGCGCAATCGCTTCTCACGCTGCGTACCTTCACACCGGTGCGACCTGCCCAGGACACCCCGGTCGGGGAGAACGATCTGGCCCGCGCTACCCTGGATGCCATCGGGGATGCCGTCCTCACGACCGACACCGGCTTCGCCATCACCTATCTCAATCCGGTCGCCGAACGCCTGACCGGGTGGACCTTGAGCGAGGCCCTGGGCCAACCGCTCGACCGCGTGCTCCAACTCGTCTCCGAGGCGACGCGGAACCCGGTCGAGAACACGGCGGGGCGCTGTCTGGGGGAGGCGCGCTCGATCGATCTGGAGGACGGTGTCCTGCTGATCCGTCGGGATGGCAGCGAGATTCCGATCGGTGACTCGGCGGCCCCGGTCCGGGACCGGCACGGGCGGCCGAGTGGCGTCGTGCTGGTCATCCAGGATGAGAGCGAGAAGCGCCGGGTGGGCCGCCGACTCTCCTACGAAGCGACCCACGACGCCCTGACCGGCATGATCAACCGACGCGAGTTCGAGCGCCGGCTGAGCCGGGTGGTCGACGACCTCGCCTGCGCCGAAGGGGAGCACGTGCTGTTGTTTCTGGACCTCGACCGGTTCAAGGCGGTCAACGATACCTGCGGCCACGCCGCCGGGGACGAGCTGCTCCGGAGTCTGGGGCCGCTTCTGGGCCGTTACCTGCGGAAGCGTGACACGCTGGCGCGCCTCGGAGGCGACGAGTTCGGGATCCTCCTGGAGAACTGCCCGTCGGATCAGGCGCGACGGATCGCGGAGAATCTCCGGCGCGCCATCGAGGAGTATCAGTTCATGTGGGAGGGGCAGGCCTTCTCGGTCGGCGCCAGCGTGGGACTGATCCCCGTGAGGGCGGCGGGCGGTGGGATGGCCGCCGTGCTGCAGGCCGCCGATGCCGCCTGCTACGCCGCGAAGGCACGTGGCGGCAATCGCGTGCATCCGGTGCAGGTCGAGCCGGCCACCCGCGGTCCGGGCTAGTCAACACCGGAGACGTTCATGCGCACAACATGTCAGTTGGGTCTGCTTTGCTGCCTGCTCCTGTTGGGCTGTGCCACCAAGGCTCAGACCGGCGCCGTCATCGGTGCGGGAGGTGGGGCCGTGGTCGGCGGGGCGATCGGCAAGGTGGCTGGATCCACGGCGAAGGGCGCCATCATCGGCGCCGTGATCGGCGGTGCGGCCGGCGCGATCATCGGCGACCAGATGGACAAGCAGGCCAAGGAGCTGGAACAGAACATCAAGGGTGCCAAGGTCGAGCGGGTGGGCGAAGGCATCCAGGTGACATTCGACTCGGGACTTCTGTTCGATTTCGATTCCGACATCGTGCGCCCCGAGGCGCGGACCAATCTGCGCGAGTTGGCTCTTAACCTCGCTCAGCATCCCGACTCCGATCTCCTCATCATCGGTCACACCGACCCGATCGGCTCAACGGCGTACAATCAGAGGCTATCCGAGCGGCGGGCCGTTTCGGCGGCCAACTACCTGATCGCACAGGGCGTGCGCGCGAGCCGCATCGGCTCGCTTGGCCTGGGGGAGACCGAGCCGATGGCCTCGAACGAGACGGAAGCCGGCCGGCAGGCCAACCGGCGGGTCGAGGTGGCGATCTTCGCGAGCCGAGAGGCCCGTGCCGCCGCGCAGCGGCGAGGAGATTGAGTCGGGTAGCGAAGCGAGCGACGATGTAGGCTGAACGATCACGCGCCGCCGGGGTTCTCCACCGGCGGCGCGTGATCGTTCTCTTCGGTGACCGCCATCGGCAGGGTCAGCGAGAAGGCCGCGTGACTCTCCCGCAGGCTCGCCTCGATGCGCTGATTGACCTTGCGTCCCTGGTCCGGGTCGTCCGTAACCACCAGGATGTGAGTGCGCATCGGGTCACAGACGAGCTGGCCGGCCCACGTGCGCCCCGCGCCCTTCACAGCGTCGTGCTCACCCTCCAGAAGTTTCTGCACGGCCCGCAGCTGCACTGCGGACTGCGGGGGGACTATCTCGTAGGCATAGGCCCACAGGTTCGTCCTGTGGCCATGCGGCCCTGTGTTGGCCATGATACGCTCGGTGGCATACGGTGTCGCTACAGGACCTTGCGACCCTGAATGACACGGACCACCACCACGATGACGGCGACCACAAGCAAGACATGGATGAGCCCGCCCATCGTATAGGAGCTGACCAGGCCGAGCACCCACAGAACCAGCAGGATGAGCACCAGAGTCCAGAGCATTGTTTCTCCTCCCGGCGTGACGACGGGTTGCGTGGGTTCTATCGGATCGCTTCGGTGTACGCCCGGGCCAGCGCGGAGTCTGCGGCGATCGCATAGAGGAGCGAGTCGAACCCTGCGCGGGTGAGCCCGGATGCCGCGAGGATCGAGTCCGTGGCCGCGGGAGCGGCCTGAATCGCGCGTGCTACCGCCACCGCGCGATCCTCGGGCATCACGGCGCTGCCCCGGTCGACTGTCGCGAGGTCCTCCGCCGGAGGACTGCAGGCGCCCGCCAGCACCAGACCCAGTCCCAATCCCAGCCGCCGGATGTGCGTGCTCAGGGCCGCCTCCCTCCCGGTGTGTTGGGCTCCCGGCCCATCGGTTGACGGCCGGCCGGCCGGCCGATGCCCCGCGCCCGGTGCTCCGCCTGGATCGCCTCGGCCAACGCCCGGCCCCGGAATCCCGCGTCGAGCTGGCGCTGGACGAATCCGCCGAAGTTGTCCTTGGGCCCACCGGCGCGCACCGCGTCAAGCTCTTCCTGCACCACCAGCACCGCCTCGTCGGCAGGCAGGCCCCGCCCGCGGAAGATGTCGAGGAGACCACGTATTGCATCGTCCGGGGCGCCCGCCTGCCTGGCTTCGTGAACCAGTACGGGAAGTCGCAAAGCCTGGAGGATCGACGGGACGGACTGGTCGACCTGCAGGACCGGTATCGCGGTCAGAAGCCCCGCGAGAATCAGGATGGGATGCATGCCGCGTCTCCCCTCACTGCGCGAGCACCGTCAGTCGTTCCCGCAGGGTCAGCATCAGATGCGCGCCTGCGGGCAGCACGATGTCCACGTCCTTCATGATCACCGAGACCGCAGCCCCGGCGGCCCCGCCGACCACCCCACCAATCACCGTCCCCTTGGCGTTCCCCCCGATCACCCGGCCGAGGATGGCCCCGGCCGCCGCTCCGCCGGCCACCCGGCCGACGTCCACGCCCTCGATCCCGCGACCCTCGCTGACCGTGTCCAGAGAGTCGATCGACACCCCGACGGGGTAGGTCTTCCCTCGTACGGTCAGGCTCGAGATGGCCAGGGTCAGCGTACCGGTAGAGCGGGCGTTGGGGGCCGGACTGACATCCGTGACAGTGCCGTGCACCGCGGATCCGGCGGGAATGACCGTACGGCCGCCCCCGTTCCGGACGTCCTGGACCACGTGGGCCGCGAACGTGTCGCCCACCCGTGCCTGCCGCGAGCTGATCGCGTCGGTGATCGCGGCGTCAATCCGCGTGCCGACGGGAACCGTGTTGGTCCTGGGAGCCGCCGCCGTGGTGACCGCGGGACCGTCCGTCGACCCGTCCCCGCCGGCGGGGCGGTTCGTGGACTCGCCCGTGGAACAGCCGGCCAGCAGGACCAGGGTGATGGCCGGAACAACGCCGAACCGTGTCATGGCGCTCATGGGTGATTCCCTCCCTCGGGTGGCATGGATTGCAGCTCCGGGCTTCGGGTCTGGCGTGCACCCGGCTCACCGTAGAGTGGAGTGCGCCCGACGACCCACTTGATCAGCCGGCCCGCCTCCAGCGGCGTCTGGACCTCGACCTGGTTGATCAGGGCGAGTGTTTCGACCGAGGCCGGCGAGGGCCGCTGGCGCGCGAGAACCTCGATCGTCGTCCGCCGGTCGAGCGTGATGATGTCCAGGCGGTGCGGTTGGACGTTCAGTGCGGTGGCATCCGTCAACGGCTGGAAGCTCCGCAGGGCCCGCTCGACCGCCGCCCGGTGAGTGGACCAGCGTGCCTCCGGGGCGTACCCGATGAGACCGAACACGACTCGGCCGTGCTCCACGAACACGACCGTCCCCCGCAGGGTGCCTCCTTCAGTCTCGGCGCCGAACGACGCGCTCGCCGCCGGGAGCCCGTGCAGGCTAACATCCGATGTCGTGCCGGCGGTGATCCCCTGCTGGGCGAGGAACGTGCGGGCCGCCGCCTCGGCGCTCCTGCCTTGCGCCAGCGACAGCTCGACGACCGCATCTTTCCCGGGACTGACCGCGACCACCGCCTGCTTGCCGTTGTGGGTGGCCCATCCCTCAGGGAAGGTGAGCCAGAAGCGCATGTCGGGATGGTAGAACCGACTGCCCGTGAAGTACCCCTCGCGGGGGTTGTCCCCGAAGATCTGACCATCGAGCCGCCGCAGGTACGAGGCACGATTCACGATGGTGCCGGCGGGCGTCTGCGGCTGGGCCGCGATCTGGCCGGCAATGTTCTCGAAGCGGTTCTCCGGGCTCGGGTGGGTGGCCAGCCACTCGGGGAGGCGGCCGCCACCCTGCGCCGTGCTCACGCGCTCGAGCATCCGGAACACGTCGGGCATCTCCCGCACGTCCCAACTGGTCTGGCGCAGATAGCGCAAGCCAAGATCGTCCGCCTGGCCCTCGTCGTCGCGGGAATACTTGAGGAACAGGATCCCCAGGGCCGAGTTCGCGAGGCCGGCGTAGCGCCCGACGTCCGAACTCACCATGGAGCCGATCGCCAGACCGAGGCCCGCGAGCTGTTGGCTGCTCATCCGGCTCACGGTGTGGCGGGCTGTCACATGGCCGATCTCATGACCCAGAACGGAGGCCAGTTCGGCCTCGGAGTCCAGATGGGCCAGGAGTCCACGGGTCACGTAGATGAATCCGCCGGGCACGGCGAAGGCGTTGACCGCGGGGTCGTCCACGACCCGGAACGTCCAGGACAGGTTGGGGCGCTCCCCCACAGCGGCGAGCTGCGCGCCCACCTGGCGGACATAGCGCTGCCAGGTAGAATCCGGATAGAGGCCGATGGACGCGACAATCTGCGGGTCGTACTGCTGGCCCATCTCGATCTCCTGGGCCTCGCTGATGAGCATGATCTGACGCCGGCCCGTGGCCGGATTCGTGGCGCATCCGCCCACGACGAGGCCGGCCAGGAACGCCAGCGTGCCGCGCGTCCGGGTAACGGCAGGATGAGTCATGGGGTTCACCGGGTCGGCGGCGCCAGATTCCCGCAGGCGACGATGGTCTCCCAGTTCGCCTGGGACGCCCGGACGGCGATGAAGTAGCTGCCGGTCACGGGCGTGTGCATCTGGATCGTTGTGGTGGCGGTCGCCAGACCGTCGGAGCCGATGGTGACCGGCGTGTACGCGTCCCGTGTTCCGAGCACGCCGCCGTCCATCCCGGACCCACACTGCCCCCGATGGGCCGCCCACGGATGGACTCCGCCGGGAGACGCGTTGGACAGTTCGATGGTGAGCACCGTGGTGGTGCCGTCCGCCCCGGCCTGCATCGTCGCCGAGCCGCGCATCTGCACGGCCCCGGCCAGGGCCGATGGGGAGGCGAGCGTAGCGTTCCACCGTGTATGGAGCGCCGGATCACTGGTACTCACCTGGACCACCGGATCCTCACGGGACGGATTGCAGGCGACGGACAGGAGAACGAGGAGAGGGATAGTCAGGGTGAACCGACTGGACATGATGCAACCTCCGATTGCAAGCCCAGCCACGTGGCGAGCCGGAGCGGCTGAACACCGCCCCGTCCCGCATCTATGTGATACACCGGCCATGAGTGGCCGAGGGGGCTCGCGTGTTGCCCGGAACAGTACTTGCGGCGCGAGGCGGGAGGTATCGCTCGTTGGGCTGGATTGTGGGCTAGCTCGGAAGGACGATGCGCTGGCGCGTTCCGACCATCTGGTGACGCGCCCGGGTCAGGACCGGCCCGCGCAGTCGTTTGGAATCGACGCTTCGAGGCACCAAGAGGATGAGTCCATAGACTCCTGCCCCGGCGCCCACGATCACGGCGAGGCCGCTGCCGACCAGCACGCCGGTGGAGACCGCGGCCGCGGCCACGAGCAACGTGACGAGACCGGAGCCGGCGAACCGCACCAGCGCCCAGAGGAAGCCGGCCTGCGGCCGGTGCCCGGAATGTGTGGTCATCAGCTCCCTCTCCGCTTCCGCACGCCGGCCACGATCAGCACGAGCCCTCCCGCCATGGCAGCCCCGCCGACCCACGGCGGAATGGTCTGCCGCTCCTCCGCCGTGATCTGCATGTGCCCCACCGAGAGCACATCCTTCTGGGAGGTGAAGCTCCCCCCCCGAAGGAACACGATGGCTCCGAGACCAAGGAGCACGATTCCAGCGATGAGCATCGGACGCATGGGCACTCCTTTCCGGACCGGCCGCCGCAGAAAAGGGGAACTACGGGAGAACCTCGGGATCGGGGCCGTGCCAGTACCCGGGTGACTTGACCACCAGGCGATCGGTATCCGCTCCGGGTCGCCTCGAAGACGGGGGCCACGCCGGTGAATCAGAGCACGGCCTGCTCCACCACGGGCCGCTCCTCAGCGGGAATCACCGCCCGGATCGGCGCCTTCCAGTCGCGCGAATCACGCACCCGATCGAACACCGCCGCCAGTTGCTTTACTCGATAGCCGGTCGCGCGCTTCGGATCGTACCCTCCGCAGGCCGTCATCGGCCCCCCGTGCGGCATGGGAAACACCTACCCCGCGCTGACAGAGAACCGTACCGGGATTCCCGCGGCGAGCCAATCGGCCAATGGAGGGAATTCGGAGCTAGCTCGAACGGACGAGTTCCCTCGGCAGACCCTGGACGGCCGCGGTGACATCGGACGCCGCAAGGGACAGTGTGGGTGGAGGGCAAACCTCGGGGCTTGCCCCCCGGGTAGTGCGGATGTGGTACCAGCGTATTTCCAATCTTCGTGCATCGGGCCGGAGGGACAATCGCTCGCAGGGATGAAATGTGATTGAATTCGAAGGATGGGATCTACGGCGAATCCCCGCCGCGATGCGCGCTTCAGGATCCCAGAGCGTCCACCCCGCCGATGGCGTGGGTAAAAGCGGCCACCTCGAGCCGACTGCGGAGCGCCAGTTTCTCCAGCACGTTGTGCACGTGGCTCTTGACCGTGTGCACCGCGATGTGCAGCCGGGTCGCGATCTCCTTGTTGCTCAGACCTTCGCCCAGGAGCTCCACCACCTGGCGTTCCCGGAGGGTGAGGCGCACCGCATCCAGGTTCCCCGGATTGCCCTGCTTGCCAATCGGCACATTCCGCGCGATCTGCGAAAAGAGGGAGGTGGTCAGCGCCCGCGGCAGGACTTCGGCACCCACCGCCACGGCGCGGATGGTGGCGAAGAACTCCTCGAACGAGGCATCCTTCATGATGAAGCCGGAGGCCCCGGCCCGCACATAATCCGCAACATCCTCCTGCGCGGGCAGAAGACCCATCACGATCACCCGCGCGAAGGGCACCTCGGCGTGGATAGTCCTGGTCAGGGCCAGACTGTCGTGGTCCTCCAGCCCGAAATCCAGCAGGACAACATCCGGCCTGGCCTCCCGCACCGCTTGGAGGGCCTCGTTGGCATCCGCCGACGAGGCGAGGACCCGGAAGCCCGGCTCGCTCTGCACCATCAACGTGATGCCCTCTCGCAGCAACCGATTGTCGTCAATGAGCACCAGAGCGATGGGCGGCTTCCCCTTGGGCCCGGCATCCACCACTCGGGGCCCCGGAGTCGTTCCGCCCTTCCTTGGCGGCTTCCGCTTCGGCGTCACGCCGATACCCTCCGATGACGTGCAGCCTTCCTGGCCCGATAAGGGCATAGTCGTCTGACCTGTGTGGCCTAAGTGTATATTGTACGGTTACATACGGCAAGACGAGAACGCCGCGGTTCAAGGCGAGAGCGCTGGAATCTTCCGGCTGGTCGAGCAGACCGGGGGGCCGATCATCATCACCGATCGGGACACCCCGGTGCTGAAGCTCGTCCCCCATCGGGAGGTCGGCCTGGAGGACTTTCCGCATCGCGACCCGGCGGATCGGATCTGGCAACGGCGGAGGGTGTCGGTGCGCCGTTGGTGAGCGCGGACAAGCGGCTCCACAAGTACCATCCGGTGAGAACGCTCTAGGCCTGAAGACGCCCGGCGAGCCGGGCGGCCACGCGGCCCGTCGCCGACCGGCTCAGCCACGGCCTCGAAGGTCGCTACACCCTGGCTCGGGAACTGGGCAGCTCCGCGCCGAGCACGACCTCGACGTCGTGCGTCCGGCCGTCCCGCAGCAGCGGCACCCCTGCACCCGCCACGGCCCGACCGTCGAGCGTGACGCTCCGGACCCCGCGACACACTCCCTCCGGATTCCGCACCCGAATGCGGTACGCCGCGCCGAGGGCGCGCCACTCGACGTCGAAGCCCTCCCAGCGCCCCGGAATGCAGGGATCCAGGTGCAGATGGTCGCCTTCGCGCCGGATTCCCAGCAGGATCTCGATTCCCAGCCGATGCATCCACGCGGCGGACCCGGTGTACCAGGTCCAGCCCGCCGCGCCCTCGTGCAGCGGCGCGCTCGACACGTCGGCGGCAACCGCGTAGGGCTCGCCGCGATAGCGCTCCACGCCGGCGCGTGTCCCCGTGCGGTGGATCGGGTTCAACCAGCCGAACAGCTCGCCCAGGCGGTCGCCGTCGCCCTGAAGTCCCACCGCCCAGGCGGTCCAGAGCGCCGCGTGCGTGTACTGCCCGCCGTTCTCCCGCACGCCGGGCGGATAGGCCCTGATGTACCCGGGATCCCGTGAGGCGTCGTCGAACGGGGGATCGAACAGGCGCACGAGCTTCCGCCGATCGTCGGTCAGCTCGCGCATGACCGAGCGCATCGCCGTGCGGGCCCGGTCGGGATCCGCCGCGCCGCTGATCACGGCCCAGGACTGGGCCACCGCGTCGATCCGGCACTCCGCGTTCCCCGCCGAGCCCAGCGGACTGCCGTCGTCATAGAAGCCGCGCAGGTACCAGTCGCCGTCCCATGCGCCCGCTTCGACCGCGGCCGTCAGGTGCGCGGCGCGCCCGCGCAGGGTCGCCGCTCGCTCGGTGTCGCCACGCCGCTCGCACACCGGGGCAAACGCACGGAGCGCGGCCACCAGGAACCACGCGAGCCACACGCTCTCTCCCCGGCCTTTCGCCCCGACGCGGTTCATGCCGTCGTTCCAGTCCCCGGCCCCGAACAGCGGCAGCCCATGCCCGCCCAGCTGGAACCCGCGATCCAGCGCGCGCAGGCAATGCTCGTACAACGACGCGGGCTCGGCGCCCTGCGGGAAGTGCCCGAACCGATCGCCCTCGGTCGCGCCCAGCGGCTCCCCGACCAGAAACGGCGCCTGCTCGTCGAACACGCCGACGTCGCCCGTGACCGAGGCGTAGTGCGCGGCGGCAAACGGGAGCCAGAGCAGGTCATCGGAGCAGCGGGTGCGCACCCCCTGCTCCGCACCGGGGTGCCACCAATGCAGCACGTCGCCGTCCTCGAACTGGTGGCGCGCGGCCTCCAGGATATGCCCGCGCGTGAGCGGCGGCGCGACGGACGCCAGGGCCAGCACATCCTGGAGCTGATCCCGGAACCCGAACGCTCCGCTCGACTGACTCAGTGCCGTCCGGGCCCAGAGGCGGCAGACCGTGGCCTGATAGAGCAGCCACCTGTTGAGCAGGATGTCGAGCGCGGGATCCGGCGTGCGCACCTGCACGGCGCCCAGCAGCTCATCCCAGCGCCGCGCCGACTCCGCGCGCGCCGATTCGACCAGACCGGGATCCCGGTATCGCCCGGCCAGCGCGAGCGCCTCGGCGCGGGTGGCGCCGTCGCCCAGCGCGAAGTGCAGGGTGCGCCGCTCGCCGGGCTCGAGCTGGACATAGACCTGGAGCGCGCCGCACACGTCCCCTCCGGGCCGCACCGCGCCCGAGGGCCCGATGCGATGCAGCGCCGCCGGCCGCGCCAGGTCGTTTGCCTCGCCGACAAACTCGGTGCGATCGGCCGTCAGACCGTGGGGGCGGTCACTGGCCACCAGGAAGGCCACCCGGTCGTGGAATGCGGGATGGAAGGGATTCCGGGCCAGGAGGGCTCCCAGGTCGGAATCGTACTCCGGCACCAGGTGGGCGCCGGTGCGATGGCGCGAAGCCCCCAGCACCCACTCGACGTAGTACGTCGCCGTGAGGCGCCGCAGACGATCGGTGGTGTTCTCGAGCGTGAGCTGAACCAGCTTCACGGCGTCCTCGGGCGGCACGAACATCCGCACGGTCTGGCCGATGCCGTGTGCCCGGTGCTGAAACGTTGCGTGCCCCGCGCCGAAGCGAACCGTGCACGGCCCCGCACCCGCCGGCGCCGGGGTGGGCGACCAGACCGCGCCCGTCTCCTCGTCCCGAAGGTAGAGCGCCTCTCCGGGCAGATCCGTGACGGGGTCGTTGCGCCACGGTGTCAGGCGCCGCTCGCCGCTGTTCACCGCCCAGGTGTACCCGCCACCCGTGGCCGAGGTCACGAATCCGAAGTCGGGATTGGCGACGACGTGGACCCACGCCCGCGGCGGGATGTTGTCGGGGGCGACGCGCAGGACGTATTCGCGGCCGTCCGGCGTGAAGCCGCCCAGTCCGTTGTCGAACCCAAGCGGCTCGGCGGCCCCGGGCGCGGCGCGCTCGGCCGGCTCCACCGGGCGGATGGGTGCGAACCCGGGCAGCCAGGCCGGCGCATCGTCCAGGATGGCCAACTGGGCGTCGAGTGGCCGTGCGGTGTCCAGCACCGCCCGGGCGGCTGCTTCCATAAGGCGCCGGTCGGCCGCCGAGAGGTCGCGGGCCCGGACCAGGAACACCCCACCCTTCCGGCTGCGTGAGAGCTCGGCGCCCGCTTCCGCGACGAGCGCCGCGAGGCGTTCGTAGAAGGGCTGCTGGTACCCGGACGAGACCTCGTCGAGCAGGACGAGGTCGATATCGCAGCCCCGGCGGCGCAGCACCGAGTGGAATTGTAGCGCGGTGCGGAGGACCTCGAGCTGGTCGCTGCGGTCCCCCTCGGCCCGGATCACCAGGATCGGTAGATCGCCCGAGATCCCGAACCGCCACAGCCCGCTCTGTGAGCTCCGATCGCCCGCCAGGACCTCGGGCCCGGGCCGCAGCCGGTGATCCGGTACGATCAGCGCCGAGAACAACCGCTGGATCGTGCGGGCGGCCTGCGGGGTCACGCCCAGCGCGCTCAACTCGCCTTCGGTGTGCACCGCGGCTTCCTCGAACGCGCGTTCGATGCGCGACCAGCTCAGATAGGCCTCGAGCCGGGCCAGGACCTCGTCGCGCGAAGCGGCCACCGCCGTGACGAAGGCGAGCGAGACTTCCTCGTTGGGCGCGAGGTCGACGCTGCAGCGGACCGCGGCGACGGGATCCAGCGTCGCGCCCGCGGTCCCGCTGAGTGGGCGCCGGGTTCCCAGAGCCTGAGGGCGCCGGGCGGCGCCGCCGCGCCCGTAGAAGCGGGCGCGATCCGTCTCGAAGGAACAGGCGTGCTGGGTGCCCCTCTCCGTCACCAGCGCGTGCGCGAGAAACAGCTCGTCGGGATCCGGGCCGCCGGGGCGGCGCCGGAAGAGGATGGCACGGGACTGCTCGGCCATCTCGCTCTCGACGAACAGCTTGCCGAAGGCCTGGTGGCGAAGATCGTCCCCGGGACGAGCCAGGGCGACTTCGAAGGCACTGGTGAGCGCCAGCCGCCGGGTCACCCGCGATTCGTTGGTGATCGTGACCCGCCGCACTTCCAGGTCGTCCCCCGGAGGGACGGCGACGACGGCCCGGGCCGCGATGCCGTGGCCCCGGGCCCGATACTCGGCCGTGCCGGGCGCGAAGAGCGCCGACCTCTCCACCGGCGCGTCGTGCACCGGGTGCCGGCCCACCGACCAGAGCGCGCCGTTGGCAAGGTCCTGCAGGTAGAGCCAGTGCCCCCATTGTTCGACGCCGGACTCGGCCCGCCAGCGCGAGAGGGCCCGCCCGCGCCAGCGGCTGCCTCCTCCGCCGCCGCCGGTGAGCAGCACACTGTACCGGCCGTTCGAGAGCATATGGAGTTGCGGCGTGGCCGCGGGATGCGCGTCCCAGGCGCGATAGCGCTCCCGGTGGGGGGTCGGCGTCCGGGCCGGACGCGGCTCGGGCCGATAGAGGGGGACGTGCCGGGGCACCTGCTCGTACAACAGGTACTCGACGCTCGCCACCCGGGCATCCATGTGGAAGCGGCGGACCATCGCGTTGCCTGCCAGATGGTTCGCCAACGCCGTCAGGATCATGCCCTGATGGTGGCTCATGTACGCCCGCACGATCGCCGGCCGGTCTATGGCGCCCGGCTTCGGCGGGCCGAAGTCCAGCGCCTCGTACAGGCCGAACAGCCCCATGCCGCCGAGACGCTCCAGATGCTGGACGTTGGCCGCCACCTCGCGCGGGACGAGCGGAAGCGCGAGTACGCTGGCATACGGTGCGACCACCAGCCGGTCGCCCAGCTCCCGCTTGAGGCCCAGCCCCGGCACGCCGAAGGCCCGGTACTGATAGTGCCCCTCGTGGTTCAACTGATGGTAGGCGGACTCGGAGATTCCCCAGGGGATGCCGTAGCCGCGCGCGTAGCTCTGCTGCCGGAGAATGGCCGCATGACAGGCCACGGTGAGCAGCGCCTGATCCGGCAGCTCGGCGAGCAACGGGGGCATCAGGTACTCGAACATCGTAGCGCCCCAGGAGAGCAGCACCCGTTTGCCGCCCACCCGGCCGAAGGGCCGCCCGAGGTAGAGCCAGTGCCGCTCGGGCACGTCGCGCTTGGCGATCGCGACGAGGCTGGCCAGGCGTGCCTCGGAGGCCAGCAGGTCGTAGTAGCTGGCGTCGAGTCGCCCGCCATCGACGTCATAGCCGATGTGGAAGAGGTGGCGTTGCCGGTCGTAGAGGAACCCGAACTCCATGTCCGCTTCCAGATAGCCCGCCTGCTCCGCCACTCGGCGCAGTTGCGCGAGGACTTCCTCGGCGTTGGCCGCCCCCTGCGCCAGCGCGGCGGAGAACCGCTCCCGCCACGCCCGATCCCCGGACAGATCCGGCAGCGTAGCCGCCAGGAGGGCGGTGTCGCGCAGCGTCGGAAAACCGGCAAGCGCGGCCCCAATCGCTTCCGGCGCGTCGTCGAGCAGGGCCGCCCACGGCGCGAGCGCGTCGCACTCCTGCACGGCCTGGCCCGCCTGGTGGCGCAGCCGTTCGAGCCAGGTGCGCAACGCACGCAGGCGGTCCCGCGGGATCGCGTCGGACGTCGCCTCGACCACGCCCGCCACCGCAGCCTCGAGGGCGGGAACGTGGCGCGTCTGCACCTCGCCCAGAAGGGCGCGCTGCGCCGCCGGCGACTGGGGCGGCGCGCTCAGTCGGTCGGAGAGCGCCGCGACGGCCTCCCCGAGCGTCCCCGCGGCGCCGTGGTCTGCGGCGAGGACCCCGGCGCTTTCGGCGAGCACCCCGAGCGTGTCGCGCAGCCCCCGCCACAACGCCCGCGTGACGACGGGCTGATGCTCCAGGTCGGCACAGCCGTGGCGGACGGCAATCAGGGCCGCGGCGAGATTGCCGCTGTCGACCATGGACACGTAGCGTGGGGCGAGCAGCTCGCCGCTCCGGGTGTCATACCAGTTGAAGAAGTGGCCGCGGAATCGTTCCAGACCGGCCAAGCCGGTCATGGTGTTGCCGAGGACCGTCGCGGTGGAGCGCGGGCCGAGGTACCCCAGGTCGTAGGCCGCCAGGGTCGCGAGCAGACCCATGCCGACGTTGGTCGGAGAGGTCCGATCGGCCACGGAAGCGATCGGTGCCTCCTGCAGGTGATCCGGCGCGAGCCACGAGTGGTCCGGACTCAGGACGCGCTCGAAGTAGTGCCAGGTCCGGCGGGCCAGGCGCCGGAGGCGCGCCCGCTCGCCCGCGGCGAGAATCGGGATCGCCTGGAAGCGCGCTTGACTCAGGCGGTGGGCGACCGCCGGCGCGACGAGCCACATGGCGAGGAAGGGCAGCGCCGCCGGCAGGGACGCCGGAGCGGCAACGACCACGAGGGCGCCCGCGCCGACCGCCACGGCGGGGGACGGCGCCATCTGGCGCCACATGAACGCCGCGCCGGGCATGCGCGCCACGGCCTGTGCCGTGAGCGCCGCCGACTGCCACTCGAGCAGGCGGCGTCGCGTGATCAGCAGGCGGGCCAGCGTCCGGCCCACCGCGTCGGCCACCACAGCCGCTTCGAACGCGAGGAACAGGAGGGCCAGGATCCAGCGCAGCCCGTCCGTCCCGGCCCCGCGCACGGCCCGGGCGACGGTGGGCCGCCAGGCGGCGCCCGTGACGAGCCGGTTGGCCGTGGTGGCCGCTCCGAGCACGATGGGGACGGCGAGTGTCCCGGCGGCCACGCCGGTCCAGAACCAGGGCGACCCCGGCAGCCACAACCAGCCCAGCAGCAGGAACGCCAGCACGAAAGGCGCCGTGAGGCTGCGGCGCAGGTTGTCGGCGATCTTCCAGCGGTCGACCAGCGACAGCGGGTTCCGCTCGCGTCGGCCGGTCGCCGTGGGCACCCGCGGGGCCAGCCAGGGCAAGAGCTGCCAGTCGCCGCGGACCCAGCGATGCAGCCGCCGGGCGTAGCCGATCGCGTGCGACGGGTAGTCCTCCAGCAACTGCGCGTCCGACAGAAACCCGGCCCGCCCCTGGATGCCCTCGAACAGATCGTGGCTCAGCAGGGTGTTGTCCGGCACCCGCCCCGCCAGCGACCGCTCGAACGCCGCCACGTCGTAAATGCCCTTGCCCGCGTAGATACCCTCTCCGAAGAGGTCGTGGTAGGCGTCCGACACGGCGTGGGTATACAGGTCGAGCCCGGTGTCGCCCTCGAAGATGCTGGCGAAAGGGGTGGCGCCCGCACTGCGGCTCGACACCTCCAGCCGCGGCTGGAGGATGGAATACCCCGCGTGGATCTGCCCGGCCTCGTCGAACGCGGCCGCATTGAGCGGATGCGCCAGGGTACCGATCATCCGGGCCGCCGTTCCCCCAGGCAGCCCGGTGTCGGCATCGAGCGTGATCACGAAGCGGACCTGCGCCAGGATATCGGGCCGTCCCGCGATCACCTTGAGATCCGTCGTTCCGTCGCCCAGAAGCAGGCGATTGAACTCCGCGAGCTTGCCACGCTTGCGTTCCCACCCCATCCAGCGGCCCTCGGCGGCGTTCCAGCGCCGTGGGCGGTGCAGCAGCAGGAACGGGCCGTCGCCGCCCGGTGCGTAGCGCCGGTTCAGCTCCTCGATGCCCGCCGCGGCGGCCGCGAGCAACGGCTCGTCCTCCGGCAGCTCCTGGGTCGGGGCGTCCGGCCCGTCGGTCAGCAGGGCAAAGCGGATCTCCGGGTCGGCATTGCCCTGGTGATTGACCTCGAGCTGCCGCAGCATCCCCTCCACGTCCGCTTGGCTGGTGAGGAGCGTCGGGACCGCGACGACGGTGCGGCATTCCTGGGGAACCCCTGCCTCCAGGTCCAGGCGCGGCAGGGCGCGCGGCGGCAGCAGGTGCGTGAGGATCCAGTTCACGGCCGGCACCGCGATCCCCACGGCGGGCACCATGGCGAGCAACACGGCCACCGCGCCCCCGACCAGGTCCGCACCCACCTGTATCAAATGCGCGACCGGGACCATGACCAGCGCGGCCGTCAGCAGGCCGATGCCGCCCAGATAGACGCCCGAACCATGGCGCAGCAGCCCGCGGCGGGCCCGTACCCGCCACGGAACGCGGCATCCCAGCCGGCGTTCCAGCTCCCCTCCCCCGGCGTCGACCAGGAAGTAGCCGACGTGATGGGCTCGATCGCCCGAGGTGCGGGCGCGGCTCAGGGCCAGCGCTTCGGCGGCCACGACGCATTCGTCGGTCTCGGCCCAGCGGGCCATCTCCTCCGCGGCTTTGCGGTAGCGATCGCGAGTCGCAAACTCGCCGCGCGCGTACATCCCGGCCGGGTCCTGCCGCAGCAGGGCCTCGAGCCGGCTGAGTCCTTCGACGAAGGACTTCCAGTCGTGGACGGCGATGCGTCTGAGACTCGTCACGCAGCCGGCAACGCGGGTCTCCAGCACGCCCGGCGTGGCCGGGGCCATGCCGCCGGCCGTCTCGTCCGGAACCAATCCCGCGATCCGCTCGGCGCAGGCCGCGAGGTCGTCGAGCACCGCCAGGCGGAACAGCCCGGGAAGCGCCCAGAGCTCTCCGATCGTCAGCGCCGCGTGGTGCTGGTACTCCTCGGTGGTGACCGCGGCCTGGGAGAGGTCGAGGAAGCTGCCGGAGGTGCGGGCGAGCAGGCGCGCAAGGCGCCACGTCC